>Ga0076256_142_pt1 | contig 5414 bp, 5 predicted proteins | sample RifGroF2_FD_67745 | JGI IMG/M metagenome (GOLD analysis project Ga0076256, IMG submission 67745) | Parcubacteria bacterium GW2011_GWF2_38_8 | reverse complement strand
ACATGAAATAACTATAAATGGCGATTATATAACTCATAGACTAGGTTCTGATATTCATAAAGGCGATGAATTCCAGTTAGTAATTTCTTATGGGTCTTGGTTTGCTGCTGAAGTAGAGGATAAAAATAGTTTTGCATTTGTGGGCTGTACTGTCGCTCCAGGGTTTGATTTTAAAGATTTCGAAATAGCAAATAAAACTGAAATGCTAAGGGAATATCCAAAAATTAAATCTGAAATTTTAAGATTAATTAAATAGTCATTTTTAGCTTACATGTGTTAAAATTGATTGTTTGTCGGAGGAATTGTTTTTATTGTTTGTTTATTTTGTATATTTGCTTCTGATTTGATGATTTAAAATGTGCAGCGTCAGCACATAAAAAACTGACAATAATATATGAATAAACTTTTTACTTTTATTGCTATTACTTGTTTTGCAATGTATGCAAGCGCTCAAACATCTATTCCTAATGGAGGTTTTGAAGATTGGACATCTTCAAGCATTGAATACCCCTCATACTATATAAATAATTCGAATATCGAAGCCTCTATGAAAGGCTTTCCATCTAATTTAGTTAAATCAACAGATGCATACCATGGAATTTATGCAGTTCAATTAACATCAGTCGTTGCAAATGATATGTTTGGCTACTTATATAATAGCCCATCTCAAAGCGATCCAGATCAATGGACAGGGGGTGCACCTATTGTTGGAACCCCAACTGGTATCAGAGGTTATTACAAGTACAATGTTGCTTCTGGAGATACAGCCACTGTTATTGTTTCTTGTAGAAAAAATGGTAATTCTATTGGAATGTATTTATTCAATATGGGAGGCAATGTTTCTAATTATACTCTTTTTGATTTTGAATTTCAGCCTGCCCTTATGGAAGCGCCCGATTCAATTGTAGTTGCTTTTGCATCAAGTGATGTTATGAATGAAAGATTTCTTGATGGCTCTACATTATTAATCGATAGCATTTCATTAACTGGATTAGTAACTCAACCTAATTTTTTTAATGGTGATTTTGAAGAATGGACCACAGAAACAATGTATTCTCCTGATCGCTCAGAAACTATTTATTGTAAACAATGTTATCAACAAGAAGTATCTTAGCCACTTTACTTAACTAAAGTAGATAAAAAATGGAATATCAAAATGAAAAGAAAATCTGCCAAAACTGTAAAAAGGATTTTGTAATTGAGCCAGAAGATTTTAGGTTTTATGAAAAAATCAAAGTGCCACCGCCCTCGTGGTGTCCAGAATGCCGGATGATAAGACGTTTTTCTTTTCAAAATACGTGGAATTTATATTGGAGAATTTGTGATAAATGTAAAAACAAAACGCTCTCAATGTTTTCACCTAAAGATAGTTCAATAATTTATTGTCAAAAATGTTGGTGGAATGATAGTTGGGATGGTACAGAATACGCGATGGATTATGATTCAAAACGTCCTTTTTTAGATCAATTAAAAGAACTTTTTCAAAAAACCCCATACACCGCTCTTACAAGTGAGTATAATACTTTAAAAAATTCTGAATATTCAAATGCCTTAGCTTGGTCTAAAGATTGTTATTTGGTTTTTTGGGCTGATTTTTGTGACAATGTATATTATTCTTCAATATTAAATGGTTTAAAGCATAGTTTAGATTGTATTCGTGGATGGGAATCAGAATTGTGCTATGAATCTATAGGTTTTATTAATAATTACCGTACCTTTTTTTCAGACGAATGTAATGATTGTGTAGATGTCTGGTTTTCTCGTAATTGTTATAGTTGTACGAATTGCATTGGGTGTGTAAATTTGCGTGGAGCGTCAAGCTATATTTTTAATGTAAAATATTCTAAAGAAGAATATGAAAAAAAATTAAGAGAATTAAACTTTGAGTCCTGGAATAATTTAAACGATTTTTTTAAAAAGGCATATAATTTTTGGCTTACAAAACCTTATCGGGAGTATCATGGACACAGCATGAACCAGAATGTGAATGGTGAATATACTTTTCAGTCTAGAAACACCAAGGAGGGATATATAGTGAATTATGCAGACCATTGTAAATGGTGTCAGTTTATTACTGTATCTTCTTCTAAAGATTGCTGGGATTATTCTGGTTGGGGTAATAATGCTGAATTAATATATGAATCTAGCGTAGTAGGAGAAAATTCAAGCTCGGTAAGTTTTTGTGTGGAATGTTGGCCAGATAGTTTAAATTTACAGTATTGCTATTACAATATTACTGGTAAGAACAATTTTGGCTGTGTGAACCTGAAAAGAAAACAATATTGTATATTAAATAAGCAATATGATAAAGAATCCTTTGACAAGCTCAAGACGCAAATAATTGCGGATATGAAAAAAAATCCTTATATAGATAAACTGGGCAGAAAATATTCTTATGGAGAATTTTTTCCACTTGAGTTTAGTAAATTTTCTTATAATAAATCTAATGCCATGCGTTTTTTTCCAAAAACAAAAGAAGAAGCGCTAGCGGAGGGGTATAGTTGGAGTGAAACGGAAGATACCATATACCATACCACAAAATCGGCGGATTCTTTGCCGGACAAAATTTCCAATACTGATGAAAATATTTTAAATGAAGTGGTTAAATGCGGGAATTGCAAAAGGGGATACAAAATTGCGCGGGGCGAATTTGATTTGCTTCGCAAAATGAACTTGCCTGTCCCACATGAATGCCCAAAGTGTCGCGAAAACAAACGATTTGCTAGATTAACCAAGCCGAAGTTATATAACAGAACTTGCGCAAAATGCAACGCCGATATTTATACACCATATGCGCCTGACCGACCGGAAATAGTTTACTGTGTGAAATGTTATCAGCAGGAATTTTTATAATTTTTTATAAAAACCCGTCAACCTGGCAGGTTGACGGGTTTGCGCTCAAAATTTTTTTGTGTTAGATTAAAACGATTATGTCGGGAAGTAAAATTGATAAGACAAAACTGACTTCGGTTAATGTTGAAGAAAGAAAAAAACTGGATTTTCACTCCGGAGATACAGTGCGTGTGTGGTCTAAAATATTAGACGAGAAAGGCAAAACCCGCTTACAGGCTTTTGAAGGCATAGTGCTTGCCAGAAAACATGGTACGGAAATCGGAGCTACCTTTACCGTCAGAAAAATAGCTTCGGGAGTAGGGGTGGAAAGAATTTTTCCACTCTATTCTCCCATGATTGACAAAATTGAAATAACAAAAAAATCTCATATTCGCAGGGCGAAGCTTTATTATGTGCGCAACAAGGCAATAAAAGATGTTCGCCGAAAATTACACTCAATTGTATCGGAGAATGAAAAAGAAGTGGGATCAGAAGAAACAAAAGGGGAATAAAGATGTGCCCTTAGAAGATAGAAGCAAATTATGAACCAAGCAAAACGTTTTATCCATATATTTAACGCTTTTGTTAAAGTAAAGAAACTATTAAAAAATAAAGACAATGGGATTGATTTTTCGGTGATAGGTCCACCTATGGTTAAGATATTGAATGATCTTGGCCCGACCTTTATTAAACTGGGGCAAATGTTGTCTTTAAGGCCCGATATTATTCCGCCGAACCTAGCTGATGAATTGAGAAAATTATTAGACCACGGCACGCCTGTTGATGCGCGGAAAGTTATCAATTTATTTAAGTCAGAGACGGGAAAATCCCCCTCGGAGATTTTTCACAGTTTTGAGGAAACTCCTTTTGCCGTAGCCTCTCTGGCGCAGGTCCACAGGGCGGTCTATCAGGGAAAAATTTTGGCGGTGAAAATCCAAAAACCCGACATTTATTCGGTGATTTTGCAGGATTTAAGCTTAATTAAAAAATCTATCTTTTTACTTTCCTTTAATCCAAAAACAAGAAAATTCAAATCAATGGCTGGGTTAGCCATAGCGGAATTTCACAGATGGATTGAAAAAGAACTTGATTATAGATTAGAAGCTATCAATATAGAACGTATCAGTAAAAACTTTTTGGATGTCAAATATTTCAAGGCTCCGAGAATTGAGCATGCTCTATCGTCTAAAAAGATACTGGTAATGGAATATATAGACGGGGTGAGTTTGAATGAATTATTTGATAATATTCCCAATCTGTCCGAACAGAACATCATAAAATACAAAGATATAAAATTTTCAAAGAGTAAGTTTTTGGATCGTGCCATAAATATAGTGTTCAAACAAATTTTTGAAGATGGTGTTTTCCACGCCGATCCTCATCCTGGCAATATTTTTGTCACTAAAGAAGGCGACGTGGCCTTTATAGATTTTGGAATAATAGGGATTTTACAGCCATCCATAAAGAAATCAATACTTGAGGTATTCTTTGGAATTATTGAGAGAGACATTGAAAAAATTTCTGGATCTCTTATCGGTTTGGACGAAATTGAGGGGCATGCTTCAATGCCGGAAATTGAAGCTAAAATTCGCCAGCTTTTGAATGAATGGCAGAGCGGTTCCATCATGGAAATGACTACAGCGGAGGTTTTTTATCAATTGGTAAAAATTTCCATAGAGTCAAAAATTGACCTGCCTTATTCCATTGTCATTATTGGAAAAACTCTCTTGGAATACGATGGAGATTTGAGAAAGTTAAAACCGGACCTTGATATTATTGATTCCTTCAAGGATATTGTTGAAAAAAAGTATGGAATGAGTATAATGAATTTTGCGCAGGAAGGCAAAACTGTTCCCTTAAATAATCTTCTCAGTCTTATGGAATCATTGCCGGAAAATTTGCAAACTTTTGCCAAGGGCTTGATTGACAAAGGTTTGGATTTTTCAGTGCATTTTGGGCCGACGGAGCAAAAAGCGAAAAAGGGTTAAATGTTAAAACAAAATGGTCGAAAACTATTAAACTAATTTGTTAGATTTAAAAATATGAACAAAAAAGAATCAAAAGACATTATAACGCAGGCGCTCCTTTTAGGTTTTGGATTGATGGATATAACAAAAGAGAAGATAGAAAAAGGCATAAAAGAACTTAAGAAAAATAGAAATATCGGTAAAAAAGAAACCGAAAAAGTAGCCAAAGACTTTTTGAAAAATATAGATAAAAACAGGGAAGAAGTGAAAAAGATAATCAACAAACAAGTAAAGCGGGTAATTGATGAACTGGGGCTAGCAGTTAAAAAGGGCAGCTCAAAAGGAAAGTAGCATAGAAGAACATGAAGCAAATTTATTAAAGACCCGGTCAAATCGGGTTTTTAATTTGTATGAATATGCTAAAATTGAGGCATGCCCAGGTGGAGAAACTGGTAGACTTACTACCTTGAGGTGGTAGCGCTCGCAAGGGCTTGGGGGTTCGAGTCCCCCCCTGGGCACCAATAAGGAACTCAACGATTTTTTCGGAGGATACAAGCGGACGGCGCAAAGCGCCGACCAAGGATTTTTTGGCGGGATTGCAAGGGAATTCAGAAT
>Ga0076256_147_pt1 | contig 5558 bp, 4 predicted proteins | sample RifGroF2_FD_67745 | JGI IMG/M metagenome (GOLD analysis project Ga0076256, IMG submission 67745) | Parcubacteria bacterium GW2011_GWF2_38_8 | reverse complement strand
CTTCTCTCGTTCTCCCCTTCTTCTTTCTATGCATTAAGAAGTATTCTTGATAAAAATTCATCATAAAAACTTAACTCGTGACAAGTATTTATGATGGAGGTTCAACCTCCAGAGCTACCGTATATTAAAAAACTCAACTGTAAAGAATATGTAAGACGACTCACTACCTTACGGTTAACCGTAAGGTAGGCGTACCGCTAGTAGCTAATGAAGAAGGTTGAACCTTCTTCATTTAAATAATTAACTGTTACGTTATGGTAAAGGTTGAACCTTCATCATAAAAAATACTAGTGGGATTACTAGTATTCTTGCTGTAATTACATACTGCATACTTTTTAGGATTGAATTGTCCCTGCCCCCATTTCTAATAAATAACGTTTACCTTACGGTTTAGGTAAATTTATTGAGTGTTCAATGATTCTTGCACTTCGAGTTAGAATTTAAGTACCCCCATTAACAAACAACAGAAGAGCCTGCCACAGGTGTGGCAGGCTCTTAAAAGGACTACAGCGATTTGATGACACAAAGGTCTCTGTAAATACGCGGTTTCAAAGTGTCACAAGAGAACATACCTGACGACTTGCTGTCGACAATTATTTTTTTACCTCCAAAAAGGTAGAGAGCACAAAAACATGTATCAGAACATTACTTTTGGGATTTTCTTTTGCAAAAGGATGTACCGTAACCTCAGCCCAACGGTGCTTACTCAAAATCGAGCACCCAATTTTAGTAAGCTTCCCGAGGGGTTTTTGATTTCGGAAATACTGATGTGATGATGGCCCTCTAAGAAGCTGTCTCAACACCATAATGCATGTTCCTATTGTTCTTCTGGATAGAACGACTTTTTTAGGCATGACTTTCTCCAACTTTGTTTTTTAGGATAGTTGATTTTGACCTATACTACTACTGTATAATATTCTACCACGTTTCCAGAATTTTGCAAGCTCTCAGTAATTACCGTACTACAAAGCTTTCAGGATTGAATTGTCCCTACCCTCCCATATCCTCCATTTCTGCTTCCAGATTCATGTAGCACTATTTCGCGGTTGCAAAACAGTGCTAAACAAAATTACAATATATAAGAGTTAAATAAACTGCACCAATCTCCCCATTATTCTCCAAATCAATACTAGCATTGATTTACTTCTGTAATTTTTTTACTAGCTTTAAAACAGTACCGAATGAATTTTCTGCTTTCTTTAATGACAATTCGGAACGCTCTTTTGAAAGGTGAAAAGTATTTCTAATATCTTGAAGTTCCTTAATTTCTTTACTTAATCTTTTTCCTAAAAAAACTTCTTGCTCTTTAATTAATTCATGCAACCAAATGAGTTTATCATTCTTTTTTTTCAGCATCCTTTTTGCGACAACGACTTCAGTCTCATCTATTTGATATGCCTTAGGAAGAGCGCATATGTTTTTAAATTCATAATCAAAAAAAGAAATATTTTCTCTTTTTACCCTAAACAAAAGTAATGCTTCTGTGATTGCAATGTTATACAAAATAATAGTACGCACCATTTCATCTTGATACTTACTATCTATTTTTTGAGCAAGAATCCAAAGAAAAGTGGCGAATTCTACTGATTCGATTATGCTCACTTGTAATGTCTTTGGAGTAATGAAGCTGAAATCGTCTCCATTCATAGATTATTTTCGCTTCTTTGGAGTTTCAGTCATCTTGATAAGTTTAGAAAGAGAAGATGCTCCTTCTTTTTTTAGAACAGTAGACAATTTTGCATCGCTTCGATAACCAAGATCAACTTTATATTGTTTTTCAATAGTTTTTACCAACGTGTCTCCACGTTTCTGTTGTATGCGACCACTTTGTGTACGAGATATAGACATACACATACTTTACATTATTTTCTTTTTTCAGTCTATCAATAATTAAGAATTTTCTTTTGTTTGTGATGTCTCAAGTAATTTTGTTTTTTTCTCAAAAACTCTTACAACCAAAAATAAAACGACTAAACAAGATGTAACGAGAAACAAAATCCAAAACTTACTTAGAAATAACAAAATATTTTTCCATATCCCAAAAGCAAATACACTGAAATCGACATCTACAGAACCGTTCTTAAAATTAACTAGACCCTTGTTTACTCGTTCCGTTTCATTAGCATTCGTCCACACCAAAACATATTTTGTTTCTTTTGGACGCAATTCTCCTATCAGCACTACACTATCAAAACTTTCAAGTGTCTTACCATAATCAGTACTAAAAATTCCATTGTAATTTAAATTAAGTTGAACATCTTCGGCGAGTGCAGAACCATTATTTGTATAGAAAATTCAACATAACTACGTACTTCTTTCAAATATTCAAGAGTTGGACTAGGATCTGGTAGACCTACATATAAGGTTCTTAAAGGATCTTTTCCAGAGATAGGTTCTGGAATAAACCATTGATTTGTTTTACCCTGAGCTACTATTTCAACCTGAGAAGTGTTTAAATATGAAAGCCATACTGGGATTCCAAATAGAATTGCAACAATAACTCCTATCGCACCCCAATTCCATTCATTAAAGTTTTTAATCATACTCTAATTATCCAATACCGAACATAAACATAGTCATATTTAAACTTGGCACTGCTCAATCAAAAACTCAGAATTGAATGAATTTCTAGGCGCCGAGCCGTCGTACCCTTGAGCAATATGTATCTATATTGTGAAAGGGTCGACGGTGATGGCAACAACGAAATTCGTCAATTGTGAGCTTTTGAACTTAGTTGATTTCGCAAGAGTTGCCTGAGCATGCTAGTTCCTTCGCCTGCTCCGTCTCATCTCGAAACTCATACGTCACCAACTTCGAGTAATCAACATTCTTGTATTTCGCTGAAAGTTTCTCGTACTCCTCCTTAGTGATTTCTTCGTAGGGTGAGAGCTGGTGCACTTGCCCAACGCGTGGAAGGAATGAAAGTCCTCCTATCATCTCCCAATTTTCATAGAGCCAGTTTGCCACCCCGACCCACTCATCATCTGCGATGGATATCGTCACTGAAGGGTTGTGCTCGGTGTAGTTTACTTTGACATTGCGCCAGTACTCCAGCTGTTCAAGCGCTGAGAGGTCGTTACTGTACACGGAGCTCTTCGGTGCTTTCACAGGGAAATCGATAACATAGGTATTTGCGTTTGCCATGGTCTGCCCTACCTCCGGATGATACTGCACACCCTGATCCCTCAACATCTTAAAGAGGGAGTCGGTACTCGTAATGCGAATGCGTCGAATGTAGTACTCGCTGTGTCGTGGGTGCATACCTGAGGCACAGTTTACGGTCTGACTCACGGTGCCTGAGGGTTTGACCGCGGTCACTGCAGTAGATGGAGAAATACCAAATCGCTTTGCATACTTTTTGTTCATTGCGACAGCTTCCTCTCGCAGTGCTCGGAGCACTTCAGGCTTGCGAGCTTCAGGTGAATCCCATTGACCCGTAACCGATATGCCGAGGAGTCGTTCATTCGCACAATTCTCCTTCCATGTGCTCGAAATATACTTGAAGTCTGTGAGTGAGCTCTGGTACGTGCCGAGGATGGCAGCGATGCGCATTTTCTTTTTAAGCGTCTCAAGTGTGTCGGTCCTGCGGGCGATAACTTCAGAGAGGTTACAAAACTGTTTTGATTGAAGAATAATTTCTCCGCACGGGTTTACTCCTACTGACTCCACAATGTGATTGTTCGTGATGACACCCTTTTTCCTCCAAAGGTCGAGACGACGCTTCGGAAGCTGTGTCATAAGTCCACCACGGTTGAAAATACCTCGCTCCCCGCTCTTCCCCTTCATGAGTGCCATCCACTCATCCATGAATTCTTCGCTCGTTGGCTTCATTTCATATACCGCACTGTTGTTAGCCAACATGCGCTGTGGCTCAGAGTTGTAGAACGCGCCGTCTTTTGCGTGGCGTATCTCTTCATCGTCGAGGTCTGAGAGGGATATCATGGCGCTTCGTCGTACTCCACCTGAGACAATAGCTTCTCCTATCTTGCACAAAATATCATGAGCATCGATAGGACGAAGGCGTCTGTTTTGACGAGAAAGAATCTTGTATCGAGTGAAGTCAAGGAGTGACTTGAGCGGTGCTGGACCACTTGCTTTGCCTCCCATGGTTTTGAGACGTGTACCGCTTGGGCGAACCTTTGAGTAATCAAACTCTATATCCTTACCCATGTACCATGTGTTCATGCCCAAAATGAGAGCGTCAGCCCATCCCTCTTTGCTGTCACCTACGACATGCGTTTTAAGAGTAACTCCTGTTTGTTCCTTTATCTGTGGAAGTTTTTCAATGTTTTTACTCTCAGCAGAAAAACCTACGCCACATCCAGAAGCAGACAAGTAGAGCACTTCACCAAAATCTTGTATGCTCATCGGAGCAATGTAGGAACAATTGTAGGCAACCGCGTTACACCTTCGTGCTGGCTCGCCAGCAAACTGCAGAAGTCGCATTGAAGGCATCGCTTCTTGGTTCAGAATAGCTTCGCGCACGTCGTTGTACTCTTCCTCCGTAAGTTTCTCCCCAAGATTCTCTCGCATAAAGTTTACATACCTGTCCACCGTCTCTATCCAGGTCTCCCGTCTGTTTTCACTTGATATCCATCGCGCATACGTGCGTAAAAACACAAACTCGCCAAGAGGATTGTCTTTGAAATACTTTGAACTTTCTTCCGCAAGCTTGCGTACCTTCTCGGGGACTGCCATTGTTAGTTTGCGTAGACGAGAGCGCTCTTCGCGATAGATAATATAGCTCTTGGCAGTTTTCACATACTCAGAAAGAATGAGCTGACGCTCAACTTCATCCTGAATACCCTCTACGGTTGGCAAGAAATTTTTATACTTTTTTGCTATCCGCACCACCTCAGAAGCAACTCTGTGTGCAACCATCTCCGCTTCATCATGAGAACCTTCACTCACCTGATCCATTGCTAGAGAAATAGCACGAATTATTTTTTGAAAATCAAAAGGAACTATCGAGCCATCACGTTTTTGAATTTTTGATACAAATTTCGTATAGTATGAGCCTTTATGCATTTCCTGTGTTTCCTGTGTTTCCTCACCCTTTGAAGGTCCACGCACTTCTGCTTCAAAGATACTATCGATCATGGCATTCGTATCTTTTGAATCTGTACCCTTTGACTTGTTTGTTTTTGCGTGTGAAGAAGGCTTTTCCATACTTGTACTAGTTATTATGTCTATGTGGATAAAAAAATTCACAGGAATGTGAACGGTGATGTGTATATAGTACCCCCAATATAAGTCAGAACGGGTGTTGATAACCCCAGTATTCAATATAGCGAAACATTTTTATAAAAACGCCTAAATTTAGTAAAAAAAACCCCCGTTTTTATGGGATTTTCGATATATACCGTGAGAAGCATTGACGAAAAATGCACCTGTGCCGATGTTAGAATGTATATCAAAATGAGGTTGGTTCTTAGGACTTACGCAAGTGGATGTAGTTCGAGGCGCGCAAGCAAAACACTGTGAGACGTACACGCGGTACGATGAACAGTATTTTGTGTAGCGCAACGAAGAAATACGCCACTTGCGTAAGTCCTACG
>Ga0076256_140_pt1 | contig 5979 bp, 6 predicted proteins | sample RifGroF2_FD_67745 | JGI IMG/M metagenome (GOLD analysis project Ga0076256, IMG submission 67745) | Parcubacteria bacterium GW2011_GWF2_38_8 | reverse complement strand
CCCCGCCGTATTCCAAATTGCGTTCGCGCCTGATTACTTCCGCGTAAATCTGGCCAGTGGTAATATAATCTTCTTTGGTGCAAACCTGATTGGTAAATCGTTCGTAGTTACCAAGATCTTGGTCAGCCTCAATGCCGTCTTCGCCAACAAAAACCTCCCCGTGCTCAGCAGGACGAATAGTGCCTGCGTCAATATTCACGTACATATCCGCTTTCAAGTTAGCCACACGATAACCGCGGGACTGTAAAATCTTGCCAATGGAAGCGGCGGCCACTCCTTTCCCCACACTAGACATTACGCCCCCTACCACAAAAATATATTTAGTTTGCTTTCTTTTCATTTTTTATAAAAAATTTCTCTTGCTACTTGTTTAAATATTTTCTAATTGCCAAAAAACTGGAAATTATCCCCAAAAGAACGCCTGACAACAAAACAATCACCGAAATCTGAAATAAATTTGAAAAGTAGTAAGCATGCATATCAAACCCGAAGAAACTTTCCATATTGTTTCCAAGCCATGCGGTAATCGGCCAAAAAGCAATCAAGGTTATAACGGTGGCCAGCAATCCGTATATTGCTCCTTCAACCATAAAGGGCCCGCGAACCCGCATCTTGCTTGCTCCGACGAGGCGCATGATTCCTATCTCTTCCTTGGAGATAAAAATAGTCAATCTGATAGTATTAAAAGTTATTATTATGGAAATGGCTATTAAAATCAGAGTAACCAGAAAGCCCAACTTCTGCGCACCCGATATGATGGCATTCAACTTGTCTATAATCAGCTTGTTTTGATGATAGTTCACTTTGTCTATGATGGAAGCGGAACCTAAAGCTAGAGCATTATCTGATTTCATGAAATTGGCTATACTTTCGTATTGGGAAATTTCTTTCGCTTTTATATTCAGATAAGCGCCCAAGGGGTTGTCTTTTATTTCATCCAACGCCTGAATGGTCGGATAATCTTCCTTATGGCGTTCCCGGAAAAGTTCAAGCGCTTCTGTGTCGCTGACATAGGCGACCTCCCGCACTTCCGGCAGATTCTGAAGCGATTCTTTTAGAGACATTATTCTGTCTTCCGGAGCACCAACATTGAAATAAATTGTCACGTCCACTTTCTCTTTAATCTGGTCTAAAGAAAAGTGCAACACCACTTGCAACAAAATGATGGCAGTGATGACAAAAAGAGTAATGGTTACAACCAGCACGGCGGCCCAGGAAATAATTCCGCTTCTGGTAAAATTCACCAATCCCGCTTTTATAATTCTTTTTAGGTCCATCATAAAATTAGTTTTTAGGTTCTAGGTTCTAGCAACTAGTCACTAGCACCTGATACCTAATCATATAACATACTTTCCCTCTTTGTCATCCCTGATAATTTTTCCTTTTTCCATAGTTATCACCCTCTTCCCGACCGAATCCACCACCCCGCGATTATGGGTCGTCAGGACAACAGTAGTGCCCAAATCATTTATTTTTTTCAAAATCTGAACTATTTCATGGGTATTGATGGCATCCAAATTGCCGGTCGGCTCGTCGGCAATAATAAGCTCCGGCTGGTTTATGATGGCCCGCGCGATAGCCAGCCTCTGTTGCTCGCCCCCGGACATCTGGTGCGGAAAATGAAAAATTCTATTGCCTAAATCCACTAGCTCTAACACATGGGGAACATCGCTTTCTATTTCTTCGTTGGTTTTGCCGACGGCTTCCATGGCGAAAGCGATATTTTCATAAGCAGTCTTATTGGAAAGCAATTTAAAATCCTGAAACACTACTCCTATTCTCCTTCTGAGCTTGGTCAAATCATTGTTTTTCAATTTATGCACGTTTATTGATTCAAAAAAAACCGTGCCGGAAGTAGGAACATCGTCCGCCAAAATCATCTTGACCAGAGTGGTTTTCCCGGCCCCAGAGTGCCCCACCACCGAAACAAACTCTCCCGTCGCTACTGTGAGAGTCACGTCATCCAAGGCAACCGAATCTTTATTGTAAATTTTTGAAACATTATTAAAGTAAATCACTTCTTCATCTTATCATAAATTCTTTTTGCCACAAAATGAAAAACTAAAGCTCCGTGAAGGACTGTCCTTCACGGAGCTTTTCACGGACAAGCGCTAAAGATTCTTTTCCGCCTTAATAAACAAATCAAGGTCTCCCGCCAATACTTTGTCAATATTTGCGGTTTCAGCATTAGTGCGATGATCCTTGACCATTTTGTAAGGGTGCAAAACATAAGAACGGATTTGATTTCCCCACTCTATTTCTGTATTTTTAAGTTTCATACTTTCTTCTATGCTTTTTTTCTCTTCTCTGGCTTTCTTGAAAATTTTCGCTCGCAATATGGACATAGCCCGTTCACGATTCTGTTCTTGGGAACGTTCCCCGGTCGCATGAACCGAAATGCCGGTAGGCAGATGAATAATCCTGACAGCTGTCTCCCTTTTATTCACATTCTGTCCGCCCGGCCCGCCCGAACGGGAATATTCTATTTTCAAATCGCTCTCCGGAATCACAAAATCCCTCTCCTCCAGTTTTGAAAATTTCGGCAAGACTTCCACCAGAGAAAAAGAAGTGTGCCTTAGCTTTTGCGCGTTGAAGGGTGAAATGCGGACCAAGCGATGCACTCCGGATTCATTTTTCAGCGTGCCAAAAGGACCTTCTGCGGAGTTTGCGGAGGAATTGCCTCCGCGAGATATTTCAAAAGAAACATTTTTATACCCGTTATGCTCATTTTTATGTTCATAAATAAAAAAAACTTCCCAATTCTTTTTATCGGCATATTTGGCATACATACCCAAAAGCATCCGCGAAAAATCTTCCGCATCGTCTCCTCCCGCCCCGGAGATTATGCTGATGACGGCATTGCCCTTGTCATATTTGCCCAATCCTTCTCTTTTATCTTTCAGCTCGGCTATTTTTTTCAATATCGCCTGTGCCCTGTTTTTATCACCCCAAAAATCAACTCTTTGCGTTTCAGCTTCCAGCTTTTTTATTTCTTTTTCTAAATCATTGTTCATAAATCTAATAATAATAGTAATAATTCATAAAAATAAAAAATTTTAAGAGTCGTGGGTCCCCTGTCCTTATGACTCCGAGGGCGAAGGCTCAGAAATTTTTTGATTTTTATGAATTACTCTCATAAATCTTTTACTTTTGGAAAAAAACTTTTAGGCAAATTTTCAAAATATTCATCCACATAGGGAAACATCGTGTCCCCAGCTACAAAAACCACCACAATTTCTCCTTTTTTATTTTTGTATTTACTCAAGCTCTTGTTTTTTTTCATCCGGGCAATCATTTTATTTATCATCGCCAGCTGCATGCCGGTGGAAGGCCCGACCAAAAGCCCGGCCCGAATGAGTTCCAAACTTTTCTTATAGGCCGATTTTTGGTCTATAGGCATAGTCTGATCTACCACTTTTGACCAAGGAAAACCGAGTTTCGGAATGGCCTCCTCTCCCCGAGGCCCGGGAATGGACGACCCCTTTTTGATGGAAGCACCAACAACAAGTATATTCTTATTTTTGCTTTTCAGATAAGATCCAGCCCCATATATCGTCCCAGCTGTGCCAATGCTTGAACAAAAAATGCCGATATTCCCATCCAATTGTTCCCATATTTCTCTGCCGATGAAATTCTCCGACGCTAAAGGGCTGTCGGGATTTGTATATTGGTTCATGCAAAGCCACCCCTTTTTTCGGCCCAATGTTTTCGCTTCATATACTCCCCCCTCATCGGCAAAAACATCCGGGCTGCGCGGGCCGTTGGAAATCAACAATTCCGCCCCGATTAATTTAAGAATTTTTTTCTTTTCCTCCGGCACATCCGAAGTGATAATGGCATGCATCCGGGGAATACCAAAATATTTTGACAAGACAGTCAAAGAAAAAACAGTGTTGCCGGAAGAATACTCAACCAAATGCTCGGTTGAGTGAATGGTCTTTCGGGGGATGCCGGAGAGCATCTTCCAAGCAAACAGCGATTTGATATTTTGGAGTGGCAGAAATTGCGAAAGTTTTATGAAAATTCTGACTTTGTCCTGTTTAAAGCGATTTATGGATGAAGGCAATTCCACTAACGGAGTCATGGAGAAAGAATCAGGATTCAAAAAATCCATTAAAGCGTTCTCTCCTTCAAAAACTTTTTTGGGTGATTTTTTAAACATTGATTATTCCGCTATATGCGCTTTGGGCCGGACCGCGCATTATTATTTCTCCATTTTTATTTTCCGAGAAAAATAATTTTCCTCCCGGCAGGCTGATGACCGCATTTTTATCGGCATTTTTATACTTTCGGCAAACAGCATAGACAGCGCTGGCTCCCGTCCCACAGGCGAGAGTTGCTCCGCATCCCCGTTCCCAGACTAAGACTTCAAATTGTTTTTTATTTTTTTGTTCCACCAGTTCCACATTTATTCCGTTCGGAAAATTTTTATGGCGCTCAAAATGGGAACCGACGCCGGACAAATCACAATGCTTTATATTTTGAACAAAACCCACTGCATGCGGATTGCCAATGGAAACAAAATTAAAGTTAATGCCTTCAAATTCCAGCGACGATTCCGGAAAATCAGAATGAGAAAAAACCGGCTGTCCCATATTTACGGAGAAGGTACCGTCCTTTTCACAAACCACTTCCTTTATTCCGACCCTGGTAGCTATCTTGAAAATATCTTTTGACTTAAAATACCCGTCTTTTAAAAATTTGGCAACGCACCTTATTCCGTTGCCACACATTTCCGCCTCACTGCCGTCAGCGTTGCAATAATTCATAAAGCTATCCGATTCTTTCTGAGATTCCACCAGGATCAAACCGTCCGCTCCAATACCCTTATGCCGGTCGCACAAAAAAACAATCTGTTTTTTGGAAAGAACGATGCGCCCATTCAAGTTGTCAATTACTATAAAATCATTTCCTAACCCGTGCATTTTTGTAAAAAATATTTCCATGGAGCCGATGGTCAGAATTGAACTGACGACCTTTCCCTTACGAAGGGATTGCTCTGCCAACTGAGCTACATCGGCCTGCCTCCAAGCCCGTTAACCTGCCAGGTTGACGGGCTTCCTAGAGCCGTTAATCAGATTTGCACTGATGACCTCATTCTTACCAAGAATGTGCTCTACTACCTGAGCTATAACGGCACAGAAACGGCTATTACTCTGAATAATCTTAGTTTATTTTTGCTTATTTTGCAAAAATATTTTATAATCTTAAGAACATCTTGTTGATAATGAGGAAAAAAGAAAAACGAAATTATAAAAAATTATTTTTAAAAAAGTTTTTGATAGCTTTGCTGTTTTCTCTTTTTATTGTTTCAGCCGTTGACGCCAGCGATATGACTAGCACAAACTTTATCATCCGCGACCCGATAATAGGCACTGGCGGAAGCTACAGCACTTCCACTAACTTCAAAATGTTCGGCTCAGGTGAAACTCTCTTTACTGACGCCATTTCCTCTACTTCATTTCTTGGACACTTTGGGTTTCTATATTATCCATACGTAGTAGTCGGGACTTTGACGGCCACTCCGGTTGGCACTCAGGTTGATTTGTCTTGGGGAGCATCTACCGCCGGTCAAGGCTGGAGTGTTTCAGGATACAAGACTGGAATCGCTAGCGTCTCCGGTGGTCCGTATACTTATACTTCTGTTGGCAATGTAACGGATTATTCTTATACTGAACTTGCTCCGGGAAATTATTGTTTCGTGGTACAAACTTTAGATTCGCTTGGCTATGTAATAGGAATCTCAAACGAATCATGCGCTACTGTTTTACCGGTTATTACTTTTGACTTGGACACAAGTGTAGCTGATGCAGAAACAGGTACGCCGTATTCGGTAGCCCTAGGAATAATCACAACGACCGATACCAGGGTATCCGGGTCAACAGATTCTATAAATATGATAATCGCCGAAAGCGATACGAATGCGGCAGGCGGTATGGCGGTAACAGTCAGAAACACCAACGGCGCGAACGGTCTTGT
>Ga0076256_137_pt1 | contig 6706 bp, 9 predicted proteins | sample RifGroF2_FD_67745 | JGI IMG/M metagenome (GOLD analysis project Ga0076256, IMG submission 67745) | Parcubacteria bacterium GW2011_GWF2_38_8 | reverse complement strand
TACGCGCGACCAGATTGTAAAATCCAGTTTTGGCTGGTGCTTTGAGCTGGTGTACGGGAAAGAAGGTGGAGGAATCAGCCAGGCACGGCAGGATGCAAGCGTTGATAGAGATGCGATCCTTCGCGAAAGAAAAAAACAACCCGTGCGTTCCTATCTGAGAAAACATCGTTCTGCTCAACTCCAAGACTTGTTCGATGCAGGAGTCATGGGACGCCATACGTTTGAAATGCTCTATCCTGGTGGCGTTACCGAAGCACGAAAGGATGCAGGTCTTTTCAAAGACCAAGAATATATTTCAGGTGCAGAAGCAAGTCGAAGGTTAGGACTTTCACGTCAAGCTGTTTCTCAACTTTTTTGTCGCGGTAAACTTGAAGGTTATAAGTTAGGCCGTGATCTCTACATCAGCGCGGTTAGTGTTGACACGCGTTTGCATGAAAGATCACTTCGATATACACCTTCAACTTCTTAATACTTCTCCCTTTATATTCCTACTTAGCCAGCCGATCATGCGCCCGCATGCTGGGACGCAGTTTCTCAGCACCCTTTCCTTTGTTGGTTAAGATACCTCTGCTTCGTTTTCCCGATGCAGTCAGTCCTCTCCAAATACGTCCGGTGTGTTGTTTTTCATGAATCCATCGCATCTGCGGATCAGCAAGAATTGCGGGGTGATTTTTATCAACTAAGATCACTTCATACCAGTAATTCTTTCCATCTTTTCCTACGAAGTAGGAATTGAGAACTTCACAATTGACATAATCCTGCACTGCTCGCTGTTCAGCAATGATCTGGTATGTTTTTGAAAGAACAGTAAAACGCCGCGCATGCTTTGGTCTTCGGCCTTTTCTTCGAATCGTTGATCGGTTGTGGCCTCCTGCGCCGACACGCTGTCGAACAATGATAAATCCTGGTTTTGCTTTATAGCCAAGAGAACGCGCGCGGTCAATTCGTGTGGGATGTTCAATGCGTAAGGTTACTGGTTCTTGTCTCCAAAGAATCATCCGTTGCCTCCATAAGGCTTCAACGGTTTCGCTTGGATTTTTCCAAGACTCTCGCATATATTTTAAGTATCCCATGTTCGGCCTCCTATAAGAGTGTTCGTTATGATATCTTATGATATACTTATGTTTTCCAGCTGGATTCAGAGAAGCCAATCTCCACATCTCCGGCCTTCCTTTACATTTCTTTACTCTGCTGGAGAAGCGATCCATTTATAAATCTTTAGGTCACCTCATCCTGTATGGAATCTGCAACCATCATCCCTCAAAAGCACATTTTTGTCTGCTGTAATGACCGCGGCACTGAGAAGGCATGCTGTATGAACGTGCAGGGTATGGAGTTTTTTCGCGAACTGAAACAGTTTGTTGCAGAACAGGGTCTGATCGGCAAAGTGTTTGTCACCAAAACAGGCTGTCTGGGTTATTGCAGCGATGAAGGATCGAATCTGGTTTTATATCCTGAAAACAAGTGGTATATTCATGTGAAGCCAGAAGATCTGAAGAAGATTAAAGAGGATATTTTGAAGGGGTTGTAGACTATTTTCTCTGCTTCCATTTCAACAGAAACATTTATATACCAAGTAAGACCTATCTTACCTAAGGTGAGAATAGGTGAGATTATGGAAATTGCTTTAACAACACTGAGCTCAAAAGGACAAGTGGTCATTCCTTCTGAATTACGTGAAGGTATGAAAGAAGGAGAGAAGTTAATCATTATCAAAAACGGCCACCAACTCATTCTTAAGAAAGCAAGCGAACTGGATAAACAGATGAAGGAAGATTTAGAGTTTGCAAGACGCACTGAGGAAGCTTATAAACGCTATGAACGCGGAGAATTCAAAAGCATGGATTTCGATGATTTTATTGCTGAAATGAAAAAATGGTAATTGCCGATTTTCATCCTGACTTTCAAAGATTATTCTCTAAACTTAAAGATCCGGTTATTAAAGAACAGATTATCAAACAGATAACAAAATTAAAAGAAAATCCGGAACTGGGAAAACCTATGCGTTACACTCGAAAGGGAACGCGAGAAGTCTACATTTCATCATTGAGACTTTCTTATTTGTATCTGCGGGAAGAAAGTAAGATACTTATTTTAGATTTATACCACAAAGACGAGCAATAAACCCACAAGAATCGGCTGATGCACCAAGTAAATCACTAACGATCGTCTCCCCATCCAGCTGAGGAGCTTGGGAATCCAGCCAGTAGGTATGGGAGCGAAAACTGACTTGTATCTTTTTTCTCCACGGGGATAAAAATACTTTCCTAAAAATAACCCCACTAATACCACACCAAACCAAGGAAGCAAGGGATAATAATCAAGTGTGGTAAATCCCGGATAAACAAAACCTAACCACAGCAAAGCTTTTGTCTGCACGATGTTCTGTTGAACAACGGTTCCGAAATATATCAAAACAATCCCCAGCACAAGATTAAGCCAGTACAACGAAAGAAATGCCAGTGCAAGCAGAATCGAAACGCCGATCATATGCAAAATTCCAAACACAATGTACTGTTGAGGATACAGAAGATACGTAACAAGTGTGATCAACAAACCACAGCCAAACACCCTCAATGCGCGTTTTCCATATTTTGCAAAGAGCGATGGAATCGCATGGTGCTTCTGTGCGCGTGCATAACTTAAGGTAAGACTCACCCCGACCAACAGGAGAAAGGTCGTTGCGATGGCCTTTTGAAAGATTCCCCAACCACCTGCATACATCTCACGCTCTGCAATGCCTAAGAAATCAAGATCAAAGAAGAAATGAAACACTATCATTCCAAAAATGGCAAGGCCACGAAGCACATCAATCTCTTGATAACGCTCTGTCACTCGAGAACCTGCCTCAGAATCCTTAAACGCCTTTATGCGCATCGTCCGTTCTTGCATCTCATACCGTACTGAGAACAATCATAATCCCAAGCTTTTCCTGCTCCATACTTGGAAACACAGGTTGCTTCTAAAACCGTTTTTTCATCTTTGCATTGATCGTACAAATACTTTCCGCCTCCTGTGGTGGTGTACGATGAAATTAATAAATCTGCGCCATCATCTGCATCAAAACACTCCTTCATTTGTCTGACGCTAGGGTTTCCAATACTTCTGGTAGCAAATCCTGATACAGCTCCTAGCTTGGGTGTCGTTTCTGAACCCAGGGGAGCATGTTGCACGCGAATATCTGAAACAATAAGAGCAAGCGCAATAAAAACTGACATCACAATGACAACGGATCCAAGATCTCTTAAACTTTCCATGGGGTATCCAGGGTTATACCTCTTTTTAAAGTTTGTTGTTTTTTCTGAATACGATCACGGGGATTTGATCAATCCAAATCGTCTTTTCCTTCGTCAACGTTTCAGGAAGGAAGATATTATTATTCACCAGCAGAACTGCATCTTCTTTCATCTCCTTCACCAATTTCTGTTCAAATCCCTTGTGAAAGCCCTGATCAGGATTGATGAACAAGAGGTCGTAGTTGCCAATATCAAGTTCATAAAAATCTCCGCAGAGCAGGTTTCCCTTTAGTCTCAGCTTTTGCTGAATCTTTTTCCCCATCTCAACAAGGTCTTCATCGCATTCAATGCCTGTTGCATCCGTGAATAATGAGGCGATGAGGACTGCTCTTCCGTCTCCGCTTCCGATGTCAAGAAACTTTTTGTATTGGCTCAGGCCGATGCGTTTGAAAAGTTCATAGAGCCGTTCGCATTGCGATGCCCCAAAGATTCCTTTCTGCGTGTCCCACACCAATCCACGTCCCGATGCTTTCAATTCTTTTTCAAGTTCTTGGTAGGCTTTGCAAATGGTTTGAAACTTTTTTTCTCGGTCTGATACCCTATCCGATGTGCTGCTCATATCGTTCATAGCTCTTTCACCATATACGGTCCTTCAAGATAATAGCCCAACTTTTTATAATACTCCCGCGTTCCAATCGCACTAATGACCAATATTTTATTTTTGTTATATTCCTTTGCAATTTCTTCTGCCTTGAGCATAAGTTTTGTTCCTAATCCTTTATGCTGTGCTTTTTCTTTTGATGTGCTCGTGTCTTCACCAATGGATGCAGCTTCTCCAAAGACCTTCAGCTCACGCACGATCGCACTGGTTGGAGTAATTTCCTCCCGCAAGCATTGGCTCGGAAATCGCAGTCTGCAGAATCCGTATAAGATATCATTATCTGCGTCTTCTGCTTGGATAAAAAATTCTTTTCCAAAGCTTGGATGATACACCATCGTACCGATGCTGATCTTGCCGTCTTTTTTGCCATCTTTTTTCTGTACTCTTCCCACTTCTCTACATCGTATGCATCGACATTGAATCCCTTTCTTTTTCGCAAGCTGTTCAACATACTGCCGTAAATTGGTTCGATTAACACCTGCTTCGGTTCGATAGGTGGGAATATCTCGCTGTACTCTCATAATTCTACAATACTCAGGAATAAATGCTTTGGCTTCAACAATCAGTTCAGCTGCTTCTTGGGTTGTGATGGGTTGATATTTTCCTGCTTTCCAAATGTGATAAAGAGGAGTTCCCTTGAGCACCATGCACGGATAAATCTTCATCATATCGGGTTTGTAGGCGTCGTTGTCAAACAATTCTTGCAACGCTTTTTGATCCATTTCTTTTGTCGTATTCGGAAGACCAAGCATGTAGTGAAAATTTAATTTATAACCAAGATCTTTCAATTCTCGAATTGCACGCTTGGTGTCTTCAAGGGTGTGCCCACGATGTGTAATTTTGAGGACGTCTTCATAGAGGCTTTCTACACCGAGTTCAACGCGCGTGCATCCCTGCTCGAGCATCTTGTTTCCGTGTTTCAAAAAAGCCCAGTCAGGTTTGGTTTCTACGGTTAAACTTACACAGCGAATCTTTGCAGTTTCATTGGTCTTCTGTGCTTGTTTGAGTGCTGCTTTATTTTCTCTTTTGATTGCAAGCAGTTTGGTATGCAGGCGTTGGGTTCGTTCTTCATCTTCCACATTGCCCGGAAGCTCAAAAAATTCCTTAAACCGGGCAAGGTCGATTTTTCCTTTCGAGAAAAACTGTGTTGAAAAATCATTCAGTGCTTGAAAACAATCGGTTACAACTTCTTCTTGATACTCGTCAGGAAATGCGGGAAAGGTTCCGCCTTGCAAAATCAGTTCGACTTTGTCAGGAACGTGACCGGTGACCACATACTGTTCTAAACGATTCATCACAATCAGATACGCGTCATATTCTGCACGTATTGCACGCATGGTAGAAGGTTCTTTTCCGGTGTATGATTGAGGAACATCGCCAAATGCACTGCCTGGTCCTCCCGGGCAGAAGGTGCATTTTCCATGCGGACATGCTAAGGGTTTGGTCATGACTGCAACCGGAGCAACACCTGATAAGGATCGTGTTGGCTTTGTCAAAAGAATCGGTTTTATTTGTTCAAGATCATCTGCACTCGCGTTGAGCATAACTTGAATATCCGTAGGAATCTTTTTCATCCGATGCTTGGTGCAGAGTTGTATTTTGAGTCTCGCAAGTTTGTCTTTCGGAAGGGTTTTTTTCGTGTGCTGTTTGAGGAGGCTGATGAGTTCGGTGTAAAAGGCAGGTTCTCCTGTTCCCTGATTTCCATGTCCAGTTTCCCCCTGAAGTGTCGTTTCCATGCAGAGTCTTTACTCTAAGAGGTATTTAAACCTTCAGATACAGCCAAAGTCTCAAAAAAGTCAATATTATCCCCCACAATAATCTTTTTCTCAACAACCAAAGGAATTCGCAAACAATCAGAAGCTTTAATTAGACAATCCAAAGCCCCTTGAGTATTCTGAGAAACATAAAAAAGAAGTCGAGCAAGTTTGACAAGCACATTTGCAGATTTTCTGCGAAATCCCAACGAATCGAATTTTCTCACCGAATCCTCAAGAAACTTTCTCTTTGCATCCCATTCGACAAGACTCAGCACAGAAAAAGAATTCTTGTCATCCTCCCCCAAAATTATCACATCCTGCATTATTCCATCATTCTTTTCCTCATTCACCATGTTCTCTTCATCAGGAACAGTCACACCATCCTGATTTAAAACACTCATTTAAAATAGATTTTAAAAATTTTTTAATAAAAAAAAAATTTTTTTTTTATTTTTTTTGAATGTAAATTTTTTTAAAAATAAAAATTATCATTAAATGGCGAGAAGAGAAGTTGTTAGAAAGAAAGTGTTTGGAGTGGATCTGGAAGAGATTGGAGAGGGCGTTGAGAATTTGTTTGTTTTTGAATTCATGAATTATGTAATTTTGAACCCAAAACAGGGTATTTTTCGTGAAGCTGGGGATTGCAAAGAGATGTTGCTTTTGAAGAAGAGATTGGACAGTGGTGAAAGGATAATTCCTAGCTCAACATACATCCACAACCTAACTAACCTGATAAAAGTATATCTGAGGGAATTGCCCACTCCTCTCATTCCCCAGTCATCTTACGACTCTCTGTGTTCTTTGTTGAGTGATTCCGAAGATAGAGAAGACTTGCCAAAGAAGTTTGGTGAGTTTTTTTTGGCAGAGTATGGTACCGAAAGATTGTATTTCTTAAAGGAAATTATTGGGGCAATGGCTAGGCTTATTGAACATGCTGACGTAACAAAAATGAATATTTCCAATCTTTCTCTTGTTTTTAGTCCGAATTTGGTAAGATTGGATGGAAAAGCAACTTTAAATTCTTTGGTTAATTCAAGAGCAAATGAAATTTT
>Ga0076256_136_pt1 | contig 6970 bp, 6 predicted proteins | sample RifGroF2_FD_67745 | JGI IMG/M metagenome (GOLD analysis project Ga0076256, IMG submission 67745) | Parcubacteria bacterium GW2011_GWF2_38_8 | reverse complement strand
GCGTCAGTTGCATCTTCAGAAGATAGAACTAAGCCCAATATTTTTTTATTGCGCACGGAAATATCTACAATGCTTCCATTGGCAATATCTTTAGCAGTGAAATAAGTCAGATTCGTCCTAAAAGGGCCTTTCTTCAGCGGAATTACCGTCACCATTTTGAACTTATTACGATTTTTATCCTCTCTTCCACCCATATTTTTATTCTATCACAAATGTGATATATTACTTCAGATGAGGATTTTTTCAAAAAAATTAGGCATAGATTTAGGAACGGCCAATACCCTTGTTTTTCTGCCTGGCAAGGGAATAGTCTTAAACGAGCCTTCAGTAGTAGCTGTTTCAGAACAAGATAATAAAATTCTGGCTATCGGTTTTGAAGCCAAGAATATGATAGGAAAGACGCCGGATTCAATCATTACTTATTGCCCGATGAGAGACGGGGTAATTGCCGACTATCGGGTGACAGAGGCAATGCTCCGTTATTTTATAAATAAAGTACTGGGACGGTTTAATCTTTTTAAGCCCGACGTTATGATTTCCGTTCCCGCCGGCGTTACCTCTACAGAACGAAGAGCAGTGGTGGAGGCCGCCATACGAGCAGGGGCCAAAAACGCGTATGTGGTAAAAGAACCCATCCTGGCTGCTATAGGCGCCGGTATTCCGATCTATGAATCAAAAGGATATATGATAGTAGATATCGGCGGAGGCACCACGGACGTGGCTGTCATATCATTGGGCGGAATTGTCGCTTCTACTTCGGTAAAGTATGCCGGAAATAAAATTGATCAGGCTATCGCAGATTATATTAAAAAGACTTTCAATTTAGCCATAGGAGACAGAACAGCTGAAGAAGTAAAAATAAAAATAGGCGCGGCTGTGCCGTTGGAAGAAGAACTTCGCGTTACTATCAAAGGGCGGGATTTTATTCAAGGACTTCCTCGCTCTGCTCAGGTTGGAACGAATGAAATAGTAAAAGCGATAGACGGGGAATTGAAACAAATAATAAAAGCGATTAAAGACGTACTGCAAGAAACTCCTCCGGAACTTGCTTCTGATATTATAGATTACGGTATTATTATGACTGGCGGTTCATCTTTGCTTCGTAATTTTACAGACCTAGTTTATAGAAAAACCGGAGTAAAAGCCACTCTGGCTGAAGATTCTCTTTTTTGTGTGGCTAAAGGCACAGGTATCGCCTTGGAACATTTGAATGTATATAAAAAAACGGTTTTGAGTAAAAAGTAAAATTTTCGGGAAAAGTCTTGCCTTAAAGAAGGAGCCCAAAAGCAAGACCTTAAAGAGAATAAGATGAATATAAAAGAACACCTAAATAGAAACAATTTGCATCATGCGTATTTAATAGAGGGTATAAGGGAAGAGATTATGCCGGAGGTTTTGGAGTTCATAGAAACATTGGGAGTCAAGACTTTGGCTAATCCTGATTTTTATAACATATCATTGGACTCTTTTAAAATTGAGGACGCCCGCAATTTGAAATCTGCTGAATACGAAAAAAGTTTTTCCCTCGGAAAAAAAATATTTTTAATTTCTTCCAATAATTTTTTATTAGAGGCCCAAAATGTTTTGCTTAAAATGTTTGAAGAGCCTATAAAAAATACCCATTTTTTTATCATAGTACCCGATGCCAGCCGTCTTTTAAAAACTTTTGTTTCCAGATTTTATCTGATTTCCGCCAAGCAAAATCTAGGAAAAGAACTGACGGAAGCGGAAAAATTTGTTAATTCGCCTTTAAAAAGCAGAATTGATTTTATAAAAGAATTATTGATTGAGGAAGAGAATGACAATAGTAGAGAAAAAGGGGAAGATATTTTTTTAAATTCTCCGAGATTGAAAGCTCTAAAATTTCTAGATGCCTTGGAGGTAGTTTTGTCAAGAGCCGCTTTTAATAAAAATATGTCAAGGACCGTCCTTGACACGAAGACAGATTTTTTTCGGCAAATCTTTAAGGTTCGTGAATTTTTAAACCAGCCCGGTTCCTCAGCGAAAAGTCTGATGGAATCTGTGGCCCTGATAGCGCCGAATTTTTAAGTTTTGCCATCAGGTGTTATAATAGCACTTATGCAGTATAACTTTTCAAATTTTAAGACAGAAATAGGCAAAGTAGCTGAATTTTTAAGTAAAGAGTACAACCAGCTGAATATCGGCCGAGCTTCGCCTATGGTACTTGATGGAATTTTTGTAGAATCATACGGCTCGCGTGTCCCCCTGAAAAATGTTGCCTCAATTTCTATTGAAGATCCGAAAACTTTACGCATTGTCCCTTGGGACAAGAATCAAATCAAAGAAATTGAAAAATCCATAGCCAGCGCCAATTTAGGGCTTTCAGTAGCCGTAGATGAATCTGGAATTCGGGTTATTTTTCCGCAATTAACCACAGAAACCAGACAAACTCTGGTAAAAGTATTGAGAGAAAAACTGGAAGAAAGCAGAATAACAGTGCGCAAGGAACGCGAACGAGTTTGGGATGATATTCAATCTCAGGAAAAAAAAGGAAAAATCACCGAAGATGAAAAATTTAGAGCAAAAGAGGATTTGCAAAAGATTATAGATGAAACAAACGAAAAATTGGAAAACATTTTAAAAAAGAAAGAAAGAGAAGTGTTGGGTTAAATTATCGTATGAGTATACTGATTTTTGTAGTAATTTTGCTGGTATTGGTTTTAGTCCATGAATTTGGACATTTTTTTAGCGCTAAAAAATTCGGTATCAGAGTAGATGAATTCGGTTTCGGTTTTCCTCCAAAATTGTTCAGTTTTAAAAAAGGGGAAACTGAATACAGTTTGAACCTTCTGCCTATTGGGGGGTTTGTAAAAATTTTTGGAGAAAATCCTAATGAAGAAAATATTAACGGCCCCGATGCTTCCAGAAGTTTTGTCAATAAGGCAAAATACAAACAAGCGATAGTCCTAGCCGCTGGAGTCTTTGCCAATTTCTTGCTTGCTTGGTTTTTGTTTTCTTTCGGCTTTATGTCGGGACTCCCAACTTCAGTTGGGAGCGAACCCAAAGGATATGCCATAGCAGATGCTCGTTTGACAGTTATTTCTGTCTTGGCTAATTCGCCAGCTGAAGTAGCAGGATTAAAATCTGGAGACAAAATAATTTCGGTTCAGAGCGAAAGTGAAGCGGTGTTTAATATCAATCCAGACTCTTTAAGATCTTTTATAGTTTCTCACCCGGAGAAAGAAATAGAATTCAGTTATTTGCGCGGGAAAGAAGAAAAAATGAATATTGTTAAAATAGTTCCTAGTAGAGATATAAACGGTGGAGATCCAGCCGTAGGCATAGCTATGGATGAAATAGGAACCCTTAAATTGCCTGTTTTTAAGGCTTTTTGGGAAGGGCTGGTTTTGGACTGGTTTATTGTAAAAAGCACGGTTACAGGCCTTTATACGCTTATAGTGCAGGGTCTACAAGGTAATGGAAGCTTTTCATCAATCACTGGTCCGGTGGGATTGATAGGCATTATAGGCAGCGCGTATCAATTTGGTTTTGTGTATCTGCTTTCCTTGGGAGCGCTAATTTCGGTAAATTTGGCTGTCATAAATCTTATCCCGTTTCCGGCATTAGATGGCGGAAGACTGCTCTTTTTGCTTATCGAAAAAATAAAAGGTTCTCGTTTGAATCCCAAAATAGCCAATACTGTTAACACAATCGGTTTTGTGATTTTGATTATTCTAATGCTTTTGATCACTTATCATGATGTAATTAAGTTAATTTGAGAATGATACTCAAATCTAGTGATAGCAGAATTTGAGTATAGGTAGAAAATGAACAAGCAGAAAGTTTTAATAATAGGAGGCGGAGGGCGGGAACATGCCATTGGGTGGAAAATTGCGCAATCGGAAAATGCGGGGCAGATTTATTTTGCGCCTGGGAATGGGGGAACAGAAGAAGTTGGTATGAATATGGATATAAAAGCCACGGATATCGACGCTCTAATTAAATTTAGCAAGAAAGAAAAAATCGATTTGACCCTTGCTATACCCGACGATCCGCTAGCGCTTGGCATTGTGGATGAGTTTCAAAGAGAAGGCCTCAAAATTTTCGGGCCGACAAAAAAAGCCGTCCAAATTGAATCTTCAAAAGCCTTCGCCAAGAATTTTATGGCGCGTTATAACCTGCCGACGGCAAAATTTAAAATTTTCAGCGATTATCATAAGGCTGTTGAATATATAAATACTCAGGATTTACCTATAGTCATTAAGGCAAACGGACTTGCTCTGGGCAAAGGAGTAATTATAGCAGAGACGAAGGAAAATGCCCGCAAAGTGTTGAAAGACATTTTAATCAAAAAAATTTTTGGAGAAGCCGGGAATGAAATAATAATTGAAGAATTTTTAACCGGCCCAGAAATTTCCGTGCATGCGTTTTCGGACGGAAAAAATTACTCTATTTTTCCTATGTCTCAGGATCATAAAAAAATAGGAGAAGGAAATACCGGACTAAATACTGGAGGCATGGGAACCGTGGCTCCCCTCAATTTTGTTACCAAAGAACTTTTAAGTAATGTAGAAAAAACAATTATTGCTCCCACTTTGTCAAAAATGAATGAGGACAGCAATACATTTTCAGGAGTGCTTTACCCCGGCTTAATTCTGACTAAGGACGGTCCTAAAATTCTTGAATATAACGCGCGTTTCGGCGATCCGGAAACGGAAAGCTATATGAGGTTGCTGGAAACAGATTTGCTTGAAATTATAAACGGATGCGTGGATCAGCGGCTTGATAAAATTAAAATAGAATGGAGTCCGCTTTATGCGTGCACTGTAATGCTTGCTTCAGATGGTTATCCCAGCTCTTATGAAAAAGGAAAAATTATCAAAGGAGTAGAAAAGGCAAAAGAAGATGAAAACATCGTTATTTTCCATGCCGGCACAAAAATGGAAGGTGATAATTTAACCACCAATGGCGGGCGAGTTCTGGCAATTAGCGCCGTTGGAATAAACTTAAAAGAAGCTTTAGCAGCCGCTTATGAGGCGATTTCAAAAATTTCATTTGAAGGAATGCAATACAGGAAAGATATAGGGACTTCTCTCTATGGAAATTAATTATCCCAATCAAAAAAATGTTTTCGGTCCGGGCCGGTGCCCACCGACAAAATTTTCACATCCAAGTCAGACAACTTATTTTTTATATAATACAGATATGAGACAAGCTCCTTAGAAACTTTTTTCTTCTCTTTCACCCCATAATTTTTATTTCCCCAGCCTGTTATTTCTTCCGTGGCGACATCCGTCACCTGGTTCAGGTAAAGCGGAAATTCTTTCAGATTTTTTCCCGCATGTTTATACCCGGTCACCACTTTTATTTTATCCATTAAACAAATATCGGTTTTATTCATTAAAATTTTATTGGCGCCCGTCAACTCTATGGCATAACGAAGAGCAAATAAATCAAGCCAGCCGCACATTCGCGGACGTCCGGTAGTGGCCCCAAATTCATTGCCAGCATCTTGAAAAAGTTTTTCTATGGTATTATCTTTTATCCTGGCAGGAAAGCTTCCTCCGCCTACTTTGGTCGTGTAAGCCTTGATAACGCCATATACGTTTCTGATGGCGGTATGAGGCACCCCAAGCCCTAAGCAAACATTGGCTGGCAAAGTATTTGAACTGGTAACATTCGGATAATCTCCAAAATCAATATCCAACATTACCCCTTGCGCCCCTTCGGCTAAAATATTTCTTCCTTCTCTCAACTTTTTTTGTACCACAGAAGATAAATTACAGATCTGCAATTTTTTCATTTTATTTATGGCATCCAGCCATTTTTTTCTTGCTTCTCTAATTTTTTTATCGGATAATTTAAAGCTGTATTCTTTTTTATACATATTCAAAAAATTAATATGAAACTTTGAAAGATTTGACTCTTTTTCTTTAAAATCGGGCAGTAGAATATCGCCGATCAAAAGCGCTTTGCGAGCCCGCCCATCGCTGTAAGCAGGCCCTATACCCCTAGCGGTAGTGCCTATTTTTGCCCCTTTCTTGCCTCTGTAAGATTCTTCGGCCTGGTCCAGAAATGGATGCAGATACGAAACCAATTTAGCGCGATTTGATATATAAAGACGCGGAGCCACATTAAAGCCCAAATTTTTAAGTTCAGAAATTTCTTTCATCAAAGATACGGCGTCAAGCACTACTCCATTGCCGATATATAATTCTATGTTTTTTTGAAGACAGCCTGAAGGCACTATATGACCGATAAAAGAGGTATTTCCAAATTTGATAGTATGTCCGGCGTTTGCTCCGCCTTGAAAGCGCGCCACTGCCGAATAGGTTCCTTCCGAAAGAAGCTTATCTATATTTTTACCTTTTCCTTCATCTCCCCATTGAAGACCAACAATCACGTCAACAAACCCTTTAGTCATAGACCTATGGGCGGCACTTTTTCTATTTTCTATTTTTTTCATTATGAAAATAAAAACACAAATTTATTTTCCTGGACTGTAATTGGGAGCCTCTCTGGTAATGACCACATCATGTGGGTGGTTTTCTCCCATGCCGAATTGGGTGACTTTCACAAATTTCGCTTTCTTTTGAAAAGTTTTTATATCTTTCGCTCCGCAGTATCCCATGCCGGCTCGCAGTCCGCCGACCAGCTGATAAATCACTTCGGATAATCCGCCTTTGAAAGAAACTCTGCCCACAATTCCTTCTGGTACCAGTTTTTTTATATCGTCTTCCGCATCTTGAAAATATCTGTCCTTGGAACCTTCTTGCATTGCTTCAATGGAACCCATTCCGCGATAGGTTTTATATTTTCTCCCCTCGTAAATTATTGTTTCACCCGGTGATTCTTCCACTCCGGCAAAAAGTGAACCTATCATAACGGAACTTGCTCCGGCAGCTATAGCTTTAGGAATATCTCCGGTAAAACGAATACCTCCATCGGCAATGATCGGCACTTTGCTGCCTTTGATGGCTTTCGCCACCTCGTATATGGCCGAAAATTG
>Ga0076256_134_pt1 | contig 7259 bp, 7 predicted proteins | sample RifGroF2_FD_67745 | JGI IMG/M metagenome (GOLD analysis project Ga0076256, IMG submission 67745) | Parcubacteria bacterium GW2011_GWF2_38_8 | reverse complement strand
GCTGCCTGGCCTGCGCCACCGCATCATTCTCAACCTGGAAGCGGATGCGGAGGGAAAGGGGGATTCTTGGCCATGGGTTCCTCGAAACAGTCAATTCTATTCGCAGACGATACACAATCGTCCAAACGTATCTGTGCCATTTTTGTTTGCCTGCCCCGCCGACGCCTTTAAATCCAACGCAGTGATCTGCCGGGCCTCTGCGGGAATCTGCGACGTAGAGGAGTCCTGCACCGGCGCCGGCCCGGAATGTCCCGCGGACGACTTCGAACCGCACGGCGTGGTCTGCCGGGAGGCCGACGGATTATGCCGGTATCATCCGGCACCGCGGCGTGATTTATGATATAGCACCGGTCCTCGCGGGGAATCCCAATTTTGATTTTGAGCAATCAGTTTTGCATCAGGGAAGCCTTTGAAGGATTTATTTTTTTCTTTATACGCTGATGCCTTTGCGATACTCATTCCTTTCGGATTATAAATTGCAGACTGAGAGTCGCTGACTGCAACCACAACAAAACCGTCCTGCTCTAAAAGACGTGCAAGATGATATCCGACATTGCCAAATCCCTGGACAGCAACGGTTGCGCCTTTCTGGTTCAACTTCAAATGATCCATAAAGGCCTTGAGCACATGCATTCCTCCCAGAGAAGTGGAATATTCACGGCCTTTGCTTCCGCCTTTGCCTACGGGTTTTCCTGTGATGACTGCAGGACAAGGCTTGCCAATAATTTTTTCATATTCATCGCGCATCCAGTCCATGATTTGCCCTGTTGTGTTGACGTCAGGAGCAGGAACATCGACGTGAGGACCAATGTCAACTGCAATTTCGCGGATGAATGCTCTGCTGAGGCGCTCGAGCTCCCCCTGTGAAAGCTGTTTGGGATCGCAGACAACACCGCCTTTTGCTCCGCCATACGGGATATTAATCACTGCACACTTAAGGCTCATTAAGAATGCAAGCACTTTTATTTCTTCCAGGTGAACTTCAGGATGAAAACGCAGACCTCCTTTTGCAGGACCTCTTGCGTTGGAATACTGAACACGATAACCAGAAAAAATCTTAATTGAACCGTCATCCATCTTGACAGGAAAGTTAACATTGATCACTTTTCTTGGTTTTTTGAGAATATCTAACTGCGTGAGACTGTGTGCGACGGAAGCTTGTTGAAACGTAGAACTCACTTTATCAAGCTGAATCACGCATGTTTTGCAGATCGTTTCATCGTTCATAGATTGGCCACTCCTGCACCCGACGTGATTTCTTTTAAATAGTTTGTGCATAAACGCTCATAAACTTTAAAAAGAAAGTCGAAAGATCATGCAAGGTTTATCTCGAGATACTTCGGGTAGTTTAGTAAACCTAAAAGTAAAACATTATATAAAGGAGAGGTACAACGAGGATTCTGGGATTATGCAGTGAATGATGCAGGGAGGTTATCAAGATGCGTGCTTTTCCAACGCGAGGGGTTGTGGTCTTTCTTATGGTCCTTCTTATAACACTGATCATTGCAGGTTGCACCAACGCTGTCAATGTACAAACGAAGTCCGCAAAGGCACGTCTTGCTGTTACACAGGCGCGTGGATCTCCCACTGCAAATTCCCCCAATTCAGCACCCGAACCAGCCGTTCGCTACGAACTTGCTGAATCAACAGGAAATGCGACGTGCGATAATATTCTCAAAAGCATCTATCCCCTTGTGAATGTTGCCATTGCAGAAGAGGAGAAGCAGGAAAAACTTTTGCTTGGGATCCTGGGAGAAGTTGAAAAAGCACAGGACAAATTAGAAGCTGGACAAGTTGCAAAAGACGAACTTGCGGTTATGCAGGCAAATATAACCTATCAGCAGGCATTTGCACAATTTCGGCAGATCAATGGCGATGCAAAAAAAGCACGAGAAGACGTGAAACAACAAAAAGCAGTCCTTGTCAATGCAAAAAAGAGCTGCACAGGCGTGAATTTTGAAGGAACAACGCAGGGAGATCCGCTTGCAGATCAGGCACGAAATAACGCAGCAAATAATCCGAATAATAACAATGCGGAAGTAAATGAAACACCGGAATGCCGTGCACTTCGCAATGCAGAGCGCCAGCTTGACAATGCACGGAGAGACAGAAATGCAAAAGAAAACACGCTTCAAGAATTAGAAAAGGAGAAACAAGACGAGGAAAGGAAAGATGAGGCGGATAGAAATAATGAAACCATAGCAAGCCTTCAGCGCGACATTGCAAGCACGCAGAATGATACTGCTAAACAAACAGAAGATATCGACCGATTCAAAGATCTGGTGAAAGAAAAGCGAAAAACGTGTGAAGGTGGAGTTGGTGGCGCAGAAACTGATAATGCAACGACGACGCGCTCAAACAATCAAACCGGCAATACAACACGAACCTGCACTTCGGTAGCTATCCGCAAGATTGAAGCAGAACTTGAAGAATTGAGAGCGGACCTTGCAGAGTTAGAAGAAGAGAAAACACAAAAAGAAGAAGAACTTGAGCGTGCCGAGGATGAAGAGAAGGATGATGATATTGAAAGAATTGAAGAGGATATTGCTGATCTTGACGAGGATATTAATGCCAAGGAAGATGACATTCGAGATTTAGAAAGAGATTTGAGAGACTTGCAAGAGGATTGTTGAACGAGTTAAACAATTTATAAACAAGTTAAGGAGTATCAAAGGGTAGAGCATACACGTTCTCTGCTGTCGGCTCAATCTCCCATGCATGACCGCGGACAGGTTGGTGAACTGGCGAGGGTACTGAAACAGGAACGACAATCTTGGGTGTTTCAAGCGTATCTTCAAGTTCTGATCGTGCAAACAACTGATCCATAAATATTTGATCTCCCAACGAAAGATGCGGTGCTAAAATTGCACGGTAATCGTCGCGATGTTCTCGCAACGCTCTGTTTGAAACATAGGGAAACGCCAACCGCAAAACACTCACGCCTAACGCATAGTTGTCCAGTTCTCCAAAGCTTCGTTGTTCGGGAGAAAGATAGGTCCATGTTCCAATAAGGCGATGGTCGACAAGATCTTGTCCATACTGTGCACGATCAACACACGTAGAAAGATCAATAGCGATGGGCTCGTCATCTCTTTCTCTAAAAACAACGTTTGCGGGATTCAAATCGCGATGCGCATATCCGCGCTTACCCATGGGCCCAACAATGCGATGGTACACCTGTTTTGCATCCTTCAAAATCGCACCAAGATGGAGAGAAACAGAAGTGGTGTGTTCTCCACGGCCAACAAGATCGGAAGATTTATCCAGATTATACCGCTGTTCCCATGTTTCTCCCTGCACATATTCGAGCTGAACAAGCCCGGGAATTCCCAATACAAATCCATGAGAGATAACACGCTGAACAGAACCTACATCCCCAAGTTTACGTTGATTTTCTAAACCACGAAGCATGATCCGTTGCCAATCTTCATCAAGAGAACTGAACAATGGCTGTTGTTCACCTCCGTGCTGGCGCAGACCTGCATGCTGAACAACATATTTATAACAAACTCCCGGCGCATAAAAAACTCCTGAAGCAGGATTTGGATTAGGAGTCATAATCAAATACGTTCCGTCCTCGTTGCAGTGCAGAGGAACAAGGTCTAAGCCTTTAATCACTTCGGCAAGCCGTGGTTCTCCTTCAAAGAAGTGACGGGGAAGGTGCTCAAAACCCAAGGGAATAAGAACTTGAGAAACATGAGAATCCCGAACTAATGCACCAAGATCCAAAAGAGTATCAGGGCTAGGTAAAAGATTATCGTGACTAGGTTGATGTCCATATCGATCAGTTACCATAAGCAAACCTTCTTTAAAATCAGTCTTCTTTAAAATCCATTCTCTAACCCTTAATGGTTCTTTATATACCTTTCGCTTTTTAAATGAAAAGAAGCCATGGATGCACAAGACATATAAAGACAGAAACGTGAAGGGGATAGAACAAGGACATACTAAAAATGTGATGTGAAGTTTCATGCAATATAAAGGACTGACGTTAGATAAATTCCAAGAAGAGGCAATCCATGCTATTGAAGAGAATCATTCTGTGGTGGTTTCTGCACCGACCGGTTCAGGAAAAACATTGATTGCAGATTATATTATCAATCGAGATATCAAGAAAGGCATCCGCGTCATTTATACTTCTCCGATCAAGGCGCTTTCCAATCAAAAATACCCTTTTGTATATCAGCATCAGTTTTTTGAATGATACCCCAGAGGGTATAGAATTCTGGTCTAGTCCATCGAACGCCAATATCATGAGCATTTTTATAAGTATATCCAATTCTGGATGGAGGGAGTAAACGGTTTGTTCTTCTATCTACAGGAATGCTGTAAGTATTAGCTGGATGAAGACCAAAAGGTGAGTTTTCTGGTGGTACTTTAACTGATGGTGTGAGTTTGGTTTTTTCAACAAATATGGGGGTGGAACTTACTTCCAGCGTAACGATGCCGTTTTTCGCTGTGATGGTTTTAATCTTAAAGGCTGATTTATAGTCTTTTACCTCTTCTCCCCGTTCATAATTTGGAATTCCTTCTGTGACCTTGACTCTTTTTGTTTTTACTGAAAACTCTACAAGTTTTTTTATAGGGTATTCTTTATCTGGCAGTGCGGTCAGGCTTCTTATCGCATCATCTAGAAGTTTATCGGCAAGAGCAAAATCACCCTTTTCGGCAGCCTTTCTTGTCTCTTGATCCAGTTTTAAGACGTTCGATACATTTAACCCTCTAACAGCACTCTTATCTATTAATGCACGAAGTTTTTTTGCTTTTTCCATAAGCGTTACGTTGGTAATTGGTTCTTTGTTTCCAGTTACAGGTTTTTCCTCTCTAGACGTTGCGGATAGAAACATTATAGCTTCATCCAATAATTTATCGGCAAGAGCAAGAGCGCCTTTTTCTGTAGCTTCTTTTGATTCTTGATCTAATTTTAAGGCTTTTGATACATTTAAACCTTCGGCTACCTTTTCCTTTATTAGCGTATGAACTTTTTCCGCTTTTTTCATGAGTGTCCCAATGTTTATGGCTTCTTTGCTTTCAGCTTGCGTGAATTGCATTGACAAAGGGAAGAAAGCAAGAAAAACTGACGTTATTATAAAGTATTTAGAAACGCCAGTCTTATACATGTGAATTCTCCTTGGTAAAATTCTTAGAAGTATAAGGAAAACTTAAGGAATAACTTAGTAGTCAATTTTTTTAATGAAGGTAAAAACTTTAGTATCGCAATTATAAGGAAATCGAAGTGTTTTAGCGGTGGATTGCTGTAGAACATATTTTTTAAATCGTTTTCGTCATTCGGTAAGAGATCGATGTTTTTTGGTACAACGCTTTTTTTTAGTGCATATTGAAATGCTTTTGTTTCAGGTTCTAATCTAATCCAATTCAGGAATGGTCCTCCCCTTCCACGAAAGCATAACTTAGCCTTTATAAAAAAAAGAATTGTTTTACAAAGCCCTATAAATGTTTCTCCCGGTGGATTTACAAATAGACTGTAAGTGACATTTAGGCTCCTTAAATCTTTATCTTTGATAAATATCCTGAGACTGTCTTTAATGTCCTTTTCATTCAATTCCTTTTGTAAACCATTCAAGGCGCTTTGTGAAACTGCATCAGGAGAGAATGTGATGTTGGTACAACCAGCCTTGATCGCCAGGAGTAAAAAATGTTTTGGTATGTGTTTAAGTTCCATCCATGCAGACCATTTTACCTCTATCCCTCTTTTTATGATTTCTTCACATAGTTCTTCTGAATGTTTTAGTGGTACATTAAAGACTCCATCTGCAAACATAAATTGTTTGATATGATACTGCTTGACTAAATATTCAATTTCATCACAAATATCTTTTACCTCTCGTATTCTTAACATATTACCATTTAACTGAGGATAGTTACAGTACGTACATTTCAAGGGGCAACCTCTCCTGGTTTGGAGACCAAGACTTTCTATATGATTTAAATAGGGGGTAATATTAATGAAATCTCTTTTAGGGATAGGCAGTTTCCTGAAGTCAGGCAATGGTCTAAAACCAGTAAATAGTACTTTCCCTTCCTTGCGAAAATATATACCACGAACGGACTCCGGATTATTCAGGTTATCTAAAAGTTCCGGGACGTTCTCTTCTCCTTCTAAGTAAATTCCAAAATCTATCGATGGATTTCTTTCCATGATCTTTTCTGCAAACATAGAAAAACCAGATCCACCAACGATTACTTTCGCTCTTGGGACAGTCTTGTTTATCTTCTCTAGGAGATGTTGAAAATGCTTATAGTAATAAAAAGGGGCAATTCGATATTGATTATCAATGTTCCTGAGAGAGATACCAATAATCTCAGGGGAAAAATTGAGTATGCATTTCGCTAAATCTTCGTAAGGGTTGGTAGCTGTGTTGGGATCGAATATTTGTACCTCATGGCCCTTCTGATATGATGCTGTGGATATGTAAGCGAGTCCCAGGGGATAAACGGGGGAATATTTGCTATGTCCAAGATAAGATTGTACAAATAATACTTTCATAAAGAAACAAATTCCTTTTTCGTGTCCGTGTTGTTGAGTTTCAAAACATATCCGAGTTCAGGAAGTGGATATTTCCTTATCGTATATAAATATCGTGCATAATGGTCCGGGTAGTTTTGTACATAGTGTTCAAAAAGCCTGGTGTAGTTCTTCATCCACGTGTCAATAAACGCTTCCTTGTCAAAGCCGTTGTTCAGATTTACAACAGGCTCGTGAATTATAATTTTATGTTTATTGTTTTTTTGTCTTACAATAAATACCGGTAAAGAGGGTGCTTCTGTACTCAGAGATAAGGATGCCCCTCCGGTTGAAAGCAATAGAGTGCCGTTTAAAAATGGCATAGCCATCCGTTTCCCTCCGATAATTCCGTCTAATGAAATTACCACTATCTCGTTGTTTGCTAATACCCTATAGATTTGTCTTATAGATTTTCCCTCGTCCAAGTAGATAAATTTTGCAGGGAGAGAAGATTCGCCTTCCAATTCTAGCTTCATGATGATGTTATGGGAGGATGCCTCCGTATCTTTTTCAAATGTTAAGGGGTTTGCAGCAATCTGATTAATTTTATAGCCGTTGTATCCAAGTGCAGGCAGAATTATCTTCCACGAACCAAAATGTGTTATGCACAGTATGGCCCCTTTCCCTTTTTCTAGAGCTTTATCAAGACGTTCTATTCCCTCAAAATATGACATTCTATTTATTTTGAGGGAATAGAACGTCTTGATAAAGCTCTAGAAAAAGGGAAAGGGGC
>Ga0076256_132_pt1 | contig 7464 bp, 10 predicted proteins | sample RifGroF2_FD_67745 | JGI IMG/M metagenome (GOLD analysis project Ga0076256, IMG submission 67745) | Parcubacteria bacterium GW2011_GWF2_38_8 | reverse complement strand
CCCTAATTGAACTTTTAGTTGTAGTTGCTATCATCAGTTTGCTTTCCAGCGTGGTACTGGCCTCTTTAAATTCCGCTCGAGCAAAGGCGAGGGATGCAAGGAGATTGGAAGATATGCACCAACTTAAACTTGTGCTGCAAATTTATTATGATTCACATGGAGATTACCCAGGTAGTGGTAGTGATTATTATACTTCAAGCAGTGAAGGCACTCCTTATGATTGGGATATTTTAGAAGGACTAGTGGGACAAAAGTTACCAACTGACCCCAAAGGTCCTGTGCCGGCGAGTGGTGCTCCAGAAAGTCCATATTATCAATTTTGGAGAGCTTGGGGTCAAGGCACGTCAGGGCCGAATAATTGTTATGGGAGACCGATTCTTAGGATATACGGGGGGATAGAAACAAGACCCCAAATACACGAATGTGATGGACTATATGGTGAAAATAACGATAATTCATATTTTTTGTTGTGATAAAAACAAGCAAAGAGACCCCCAATGAATTTTTTATTTGACTAATTATATCTGATTTGCTAATATGGATAGGTCTAAGAAATAGATTGATCTGTGTTTCTCCTTAAGGCTTATAAGCCCATTCGACTTCGCTCAGGGTAAAGCTTTAAGAAAAAATACACGATATCATCTAAATTAGGTTCTAGTAGCTAGGTTTTAGGGGCTAGTCTCTGAAATCTTTACTATAGAACCTAGAAACTAGTCCCTAGTCCCTAGACACTAATTTATACTTGTCCCGTTAAAAATTATGGGCAAGTGGTTGAACCGCGAAATATTATTAATTAATTTTTTAATGGGATGGCAAAAACATCAGTAAAAGCACGAGCCCTTAAAAAACCAAAATTTTCCACTCGGCAGAAGAACCGATGTTTTCGTTGCGGCCGAGGCAACGGTTTTATGAGGGATTTTGGCATCTGTCGTATCTGTTTTAGAGAATTAGCTAATGAAGGAATGCTTCCGGGGGTTCGCAAATCAAGCTGGTAGTTCGACAAGCTCACTATAAATAATATAAAAAAATGGATCCAATCTCAAACATGATAATAATGCTGAAGAATGCAAGCCTTTCAAACAAGAAGTCTGTTTCTTTCCCGTATTCCAATATGAAAAATGCTGTTGCGGAATGTTTAAAAAAAGAAGGATACATAAATCAAATTTCCAAGAAAACAAGAAAAAATTTCCCGATGTTAGAAATTGAGTTAACTCATATGGATAAAAAACCAAAAATAACGGGAGTAGAAAGAATCTCCAAGCAATCTCGGCGTGTTTATTTTAAGATGAAAGATATTCATTCGGTTAGAAACGGTTCCGGACTTCTGGTGCTTTCAACTCCCAAAGGGATATTATCAGGCAAAGAAGCGAGAAAAGAGCAGGTCGGAGGAGAAGCGCTGTTTAAAATATGGTGAAATTAATATGAGTAGAATAGGCAAACAAGAAATACAAATACCAAAAGGGGTGGAAGTCATGAAAGATGGCGCTGTTTTGAAAGTGGCCGGCCCCAAAGGAGTATTGACAAAGATTTTTCGCGATGATGTGGTTATTGCTATCAAGAATAAGATAATTACTTTGGAAGTAAAAAGAAACGATAAATTTTCCAAATCTCTCTGGGGCACTTATGCCTCCCATATAAAAAATATGATAAAGGGAGTGGAAACACCGTATCAAAAGAAATTGATTTTAGAAGGGATTGGGTTTAAATCAGAGGTGAAATCTGCCCGCCTGCCTGCGCAGCCAGGCGTAGGCGGAGGCAAAGAATTCAATTTTGCCCTGGGGTTTTCTCATCCGGTCGTTGTTCCAATACCAGAAGGCATCACCGCTACGGCTGAGAAAAACAATATTACCATTACGGGAATTGACAAAGAATTAGTTGGAAGTTTTACAGCTGTTGTTCGCGCCTTGAAGAAATCGGAACCATACAAAGGCAAAGGAATACGTTATGAAGATGAGGTTGTCAGGCGAAAACAAGGCAAGAAAACAGCTTAAATTAGGTTCTAGTTACTAGGTTCTAGTAAATAAAAAATACAATGCAAAAAAAAGAAGAAAAAAGAAAAAGGTTGAAAACAAGAATTCGGGCAAAAATTTTTGGCACTTCGGCGCGCCCGAGACTGTCGGTTTTTCGTTCCAATAAATTTATCTATGCTCAGGTTATTGACGATAGTAAGGGTAAAACGTTAGTGCAGGCGAGTGATCTGCCTCGTCAAGTCAAGGCCGGTGCTAAAGCGCCCAAAAGCACCAAAATTGAAAGAACCAAACAAGTAGGTCGCATGGCCGCAGAGGCTTGTGCTAAATTGAAAATTAATAAGGTTGTTTTTGACCGGAACGGCTTTAAATATACCGGACGGATAAAATTAGTAGCGGATGAAGCGCGAGCCAGTGGATTGAAATTTTAATAAAAATATATGGAAGAAGAAAATAAAAAAAAGAGCAATAATCGCCGGTCCTCGTCTTTCAACAGACCGAAGCCGGAATTTGACCAAAAAATTCTTAGTATTCGCCGGGTAACTCGGGTGGTGGCCGGGGGACGCAGATTTTCTTTTAGCGTAGCGTTAGTAGCAGGAGACAGAAGAGGTTCTATCGGTTTGGGTTTGGGAAAAGCGGGCGATACCTCTCTGGCTATAAATAAAGCGTTGAGAAATGCTAAAAAAAATATGGTCCGATTGAAACTGACAAAAACCATGTCTATACCACATGAAGTTTACGCTAAATTTTCCAGTTCGTATGTTATTCTTATACCCAACAAAGGTCGTGGCTTGGTGGTTGGAACTGTGCTCCGCGATATCGCTAAATTAGCCGGAATAAAAGATATAACCGGGAAAGTTTTATCTAGCAGTAAGAACAAATTAAACAACGCCAAAGCAGTTATGCTAGCTCTCTCTCAAATTTCCTCAAAATATTCAAAAGCAACAGTTGAAAAAGCAGTTATTGAAGATAAAGAAAAACAATAATAAATTAATTTTATTTCAGGTTTCCAAAATCACTAAAAAATAGCAACTAGTCAAATGCAAATAAATAATTTAAAAAGAGAACACAAAAATAAGAAAGACCGGTTAGTAGGTCGCGGAGGAAAACATGCCAAAACCTCCGGACGGGGAGGCAAAGGCCAGACGGCTCGGGCGGGCAACAAGCGTCGTCCGGAACTTCGCGATATCATCAAAAAATTACCCAAAAGACGCGGATATAAATTCAATTCTGTTCGCAAAACGATTTTGCTTGGCAAGTATAAAATTCTCACCAAAGATGGCAAGAAAGAAACTTTCTCTGAAATGCGAAAACGTTTGAATATAAAAGGAGGGAAAATAAAAATTATTAATTAAAATTTTAGTACAGGATGCAAAACTTTTGGAACAAAATAAAATTGATTTGGACCGATACTGTTCTGAGAAAGAGAGTTTTATTTGTTCTCTTTGCTTTGGTGATTTTTAGGCTGCTTTCCGCTATTCCCATACCGGGTATTGATACTTTGGAACTTAATAGGTTTCTTACTAATAATCAATTTTTCGGTATTTTGAATATATTTTCCGGTGGCGGGCTTTCTAACTTATCCATAATAATGCTTGGAGTGGGTCCTTATATCACCAGTTCCATTATTATGCAGCTTTTGACCATTATGGTTCCGGCCTTAAAAAGGCTTTATCACGAAGAAGGTGAAATAGGCAGAAAAAAATTTACTCAATATTCAAGACTGCTTACTATTCCGTTGGCTGCCATACAAGGTTTTAGTCTTTTGGCCATCCTTGAAAGTCAAAATATTTTGGTGAATTTGACGGCTTTTGACAGGATTCTTAACTTGATCGTGGTGGTCGCCGGTTCAATGCTGTTGATGTGGATCGGTGAGCTTATGTCTGAGTTCGGCATTGGAAACGGAGTGTCTCTGATAATTTTTGCCGGAATAGTTTCGCGGCTCCCAACAGAAATAAGCCAGCTCGTTTTCACTTTTGATGTTTCTCAAATTCCTCTGCTCATTTTGTTTGCCGCAGCAGGCATTTTGGTCATAGCGGGAGTGGTAATTGTTACGGAAGCGGAACGTCCCATTCCGGTGACTTACGCCAAACGAGTCAGGGGAATGAAAATGTATGGCGGAGGTTCAACGTATATACCTCTTCGCGTCAACCAAGCTGGGGTTATTCCGATAATTTTCGCTCTTTCCATTTTGCTTTTTCCGCAGATGATTGGCAATTTTCTGGCTAATTCCAGTAGCGCGTTTTTGTTGTCCGTGTCAAAAATTCTGGTTTCATTTTCGCAAACCAGCCTGCTTTACGCCGTTTTCTATTTTATTTTAGTGTTTCTTTTCACTTATTTCTACACCGCGGTCACTTTTGACCCGGAATCGCTTTCTACCAACCTGCAGAAAAATGGCGCCTTCATTCCCGGTATTCGGCCGGGTGCATCCACTTCCAGCTATATTTCAAAAGTTTTAAGTCGGATTACCTTCTTGGGAGCGGTATTTTTGGGGTTCATCGCGGTTTTGCCTCTTATTATGCAATCCTTGACAGGTATTACTGCCATCGCCCTCGGTGGTACCGCTTTGCTCATTGTCGTTTCCGTGGTGCTTGACCTCATCAAAAAAGTAGACGCCCAAATCTCCATGAGGGAGTATTAAAATACAACCCCCTAAGTCCCTCCTCCAAAGGCGGACAGGCCTTGTCAGGGGGATTTTTATTTTATTTCTTTTTTATATTTTTCTATTTCTCTCAGAATATCTTTTGTTACTTTTGGAATGGATTGATTCCCGTTGATCATTTTTAGTTTATTTAAACTCTTGAAATATTTTACGGTTTTACTTACTTGTTTTTTATAGTAATCAATTCTTGCTTTTATAATCTTTTCACTATCAAGCACCTTGTAAACTGCTTTCATATTTCCTTTTCTTCTTTTTTCAGACCTAAGATACACTTCTTTTTCCGGAAGGTTTATATAAAAGACAATAAAATCTTGTTTCTTTTCATCAAGCATTTTTTTTAATAATTGGGCCTCCGGTTTAAGACGCGGACCACCCAAAAAAAGCAGGTTTTTATTTTTGGGTTTATTATTTATTTCTCTAGTTAAAAATTTTTTGAGTAAAATGACAGGGAGTGGCTTGCCTTTACTTACAGTTCGTCTGGCCCAATTCCCGTTTTTACTTTTTTCTTTTAAAAGTTTACGAGAGTATAATCCTGTCTCAATAAATTTAAGGGAATATTTGCCTTTTAAAATATCCGCCTGAGTGTTTTTCCCAGAGGCTGATGCTCCCAGTAAAACTATATTAAATCCAAGTTTTTTCATAATAAAACCATTCTATTACAAAAACCTTGATTATTCAAGCTGAATTTTGTATTCTTAAAGAATGGAAGCACAGACATTTGTATTTTTTGGAATGATAGGCTCCGGCAAGGGGACGCAGGTGGAACGTCTAGTGGGTACCTTGAAAAAACGTGATGGACGTGAGTGTGTATATACATCTACCGGCGATGAATACAGAAAGCTAATAAAAAGTGGAAATTACACCGGAATTCTGGTCAAAGATTCAATAACGCGCGGAGAGCTTCAGCCGGACTTTTTAACCAATGCGATTTTTGCGAATATCCTAACTTCTTCTTTGACCCCTGAGAAGCATCTGATAGCCGATGGATATCCTCGTACCGTAGCACAATCGGAAACATTTGAAGCAATGATGAAATTTTACGGGCGTAATGACATAAAAATAATTTATATAGAGGTCGGGAAAGAAGAAGCTAAGAAACGTAATCTGTTACGTAGCAGACATGATGACACGCAAGAAGGCATAGCGAAAAGATTTGATGAATATATAAATAATGTGGTGCCGGCGATGGATTATTTTAAAGGAAAAGAAGGTTATAAAATATATACTATAAACGGTGAGCAAAGCAGAGACGCTGTGGAAAAGGATATTATCAATAAATTGGGTTTAAGTTCTAGGACCTAGCCACTAGAACCTAGCAACTAATTTTATGGAGACGGTAATTATTTCATTGGGCGGTTCTCTGATTGTCCCCGATGATATTGATGTTGATTTCCTAAAAGAGTTTAAAGAATTAATTCTATCTCACGTAAAAAAGGGCAAGAAATTTTTAATCATAACCGGCGGGGGAAAGATTTGTAGAAAATATCAAAAAGTAGCCAAAGGAATCTCTAATCCTTCTTGTGAGGATTTGGATTGGATAGGCATAGCTTCCCTAAAATTAAACGCAGAATTATTACGTGTAATTTTTGGTGAGTATGTTTATAAAGAAGTAATTTCTAATCTTTCAAATAATTTTTCTTTTGAAAAACCTATAGTAATTGGTTCGGCTTACAAACCGGGACAGAGTACTGATTTTGATGCTGTTTTAGGAACAAAAACAGTTGGTGCAAAAAAAATAATCAATTTATCCAATACTAATTATGTCTATGATTCCGACCCAAAAATAAATACGAATGCCAAAAAAATTGAAAAAATTTCTTGGGCAGAGTATCGGAAATTAATTCCAAAAGATTGGAATCCAGGGCTCAATTCTCCATTTGATCCAGTAGCTTCTGAGCTGGCTGAAAAAGAGGGTATAGAGGTAATAATTATGAATGGCAAACCGATAGATAATTTGGCTAAGTATTTAGATGGTAAAAAGTTCCAAGGGACAGTGATAAGATAAAAACGTTAATATGTCATATATAATAGGTTAAGGAATTTAAGAAAGATGGAGTATAAACCTCAAAATGTAATATGCCAAAACTGTAAGACCCAGTTCACGATTGAGCCGGAAGATTTTAATTTTTACGAAAAAATAAAAGTTCCTTCGCCGACTTTTTGTCCGGAATGCAGAATGATAAGAAGAATGAGTTGGAGAAATGCAAGAAATTTATATAAACATATTTGTGATGCCAAAGGACATGGAGAAATAATATTATCTATTTATTCTAAAGAAAAGAAACATATAGTATATGATCAAAAATATTGGTGGAGAGATAGTTGGGATCCACTGGATTATGGAAAAAATTATGATTTTAGTAAACCTTTCTTTATTCAATTTGATGAGCTTATAAAAAATGTTCCTCTTCCTAATGTATCTAATTTAAATCCAGTAAATACAGAATATGCCAACATGACAATTGATTCAAAAAATTGCTATTTGGTTTTTAGTGGCAGTAGAAATGAAAATTGTTTTTACTCTGAGGGAATAAATGATTGTCGTAATTCAGAGTGGGGACGTCACTCATATGAATGCCGGCGAGCGAAAGGGTCCCGCCCTTGTTTAGTTTTTCAAGGGCCGGAGGGATGAGTTCGCCGGCGGGGGCAAAAAGGATCGCACTATCGACCTTGACAGGAAGCTCACTTGCGTTTTCACCGACCCACTTGGCCCCCATCTCTTTGGCAAACTGGCGGTGTTTTTTCCCTCGAGTGACGACATAGACTTCATATCCCCGGTGATGGGCCATCTGTATCACGACATGTGCGGAGGAACCAAAACCATAAAGGGCGAGC
>Ga0076256_129_pt1 | contig 7689 bp, 7 predicted proteins | sample RifGroF2_FD_67745 | JGI IMG/M metagenome (GOLD analysis project Ga0076256, IMG submission 67745) | Parcubacteria bacterium GW2011_GWF2_38_8 | reverse complement strand
CTTCCCGAAGGCTATGATATTCATCATTATTCAATGTCTGGCTGGGGGCGACAACAATTGAATCTCCGGTGTGAATGCCGAGCGGGTCCAAATTTTCCATATTGCAAACAGTAATGGTATTGCCTATTTTGTCGCGCACCACTTCATATTCAATTTCTTTAAAATGATGAAGGTACTTTTCAATCAATACTTGGGGGGAAACAGCAAGCGCGCTTTTCACAACTTCTTCCAATTCTTTCTCGTTTTTTACTATGCCTGATTTTTGTCCGCCTAAAGCGAAGCTGGCTCTGATCATCAGCGGAAAACCGATTTTTTTAGCGACTCTTTTCGCCTCTTTCAAATTTACGGCGCTGCCTGAAGGCGGAACGGGAAGGCTAATACTTTTCAAATGCTTCGCAAAAAATTCCCTGTTTTCGGTAAGTTCTATGGAAGAAATCGGACTGCCTAAAATTTTCACCCTGTATTTTTTAAAAACACCTTTTTTCTGAAGCATCAACCCGCAATTAAGCGCAGTCTGCCCGCCAAATGACAACAAAACTCCATCCGGTTTTTCCTTGGCTATTACTTTCTCCACAAAATAATCGTCAATCGGCAAGAAATAAACTTCATCGGCCAGAAATTTGGAGGTTTGAAAAGTGGCAATGTTTGGATTGATTAAGATAACTTTGATTTGTTCTTCTTTTAAGGCCTTAATGGCTTGACTGCCGGAATAGTCAAACTCCCCGGCCTCGCCTATCTTCAGCGCGCCTGAACCTAAAACCAGTATTTTTTTAAATCCATTTTTTTTCATCTCATTTTATTTTTCACCATAATTCCGGCTTTCTTGAAAAAATAATCAAATATCCAATCGGTATCAAGAGGGCCAGGAGAACTTTCGGGATGAAACTGGACAGACATAAACGGGAGGTTTTGATGGATAATACCTTCATTGGTATTATCATTGGCATTGTAAAACCATTCCGTAAAACCGGCTGGAATTTTCTTTAAAGCGAAACCATGATTCTGGGTCGTAAGAAAACAGCGCCCTACGAGAACCGGCTTACCCGGCATAGCTTTAGCGACAACGGGCTGATTTTGACTTCTATGTCCAAACTTTAATTTATAAGTGGTTCCTCCGGCCGCCAAGGCTAAAATCTGACTACCCAGGCAAATTCCAAGCACAGAAATTTTTTTGGCAATGATTTTTTTCACGTTTTTGATGGTTTTCTTGACCTTGGTCGGGTCCCCGGGGCCATTGGAAATCACCACAGCTCTAAATGGGAAATCTATTTGGGTGACATCGGTGTCCCAAGGCACAACCACAACTTTCAGATTCCGCGCTACCAACCTTCTTATAATATTTCTTTTTACTCCGCAATCCAAAAGCACAATTGTGTGCTTTTGCCCTGAGGTATTCGAAGGGTTACTTTTTTCGAACTCTATGATTTTCTTCGTGGAAACCTCCTTCACTAAATTTCTTAGATTGGGGTTATTGAACTTTACAGTTTTACCCCTGACAATCATTTTCCCCAGCATCACGCCCTCACTCCGTAATTTTTGGGTCAATCCCCTGGTATCTTTTATTTCAAAGGCTGGAATTTTTTCCGTTTTCAACCACTTTCCCAAGGTTCTTTTCATAGCGTGGTGCGACGGTGTTTCTATGTAATTGCATATTATCAGCCCGGAAATTTGAATTTTTTCAGATTCCCATAAGCTATTTTCGGGAACTCCGTAATTGCCTATCAGGGGATATGTTAAAACTAAAATTTGACCCCGAAATGATGGATCTGTCAGAGCTTCAGGATAGCCCACCATCCCGGTGGCAAAAACCACTTCGCCGGAAACGGAAACGTCGGCTCCAAAACTCTTGCCTGAAAATTCGCTGCCATCTTTCAAAATCAATTTGCACTGCATGTGTTTTAAAAAAAATGATTGCTAAATTGGACAAAAAAATAACCCATCTACGTGGGTTTTGAAAAAAGAAAAAAGGAAACAGGCAGAGGGAATCTCTTGGTAATTGCTTTGGTTGGCCTCGCTTTACACATATTAAGCACAATAGTATCATATTTAAAATCGCAGACAAGTGGAAAACCGAAAACTTGAAAAATTCTTGGATTAATATATCATTAGAAGCATGTTAATACCAACTGTTATTGAGAAATCGCAATTCGGGGAAAGGGCCTATGACATATATTCTAGGCTCCTGCGGGAGAGAATAGTCTTCTTGGCGGGACCGATTGATGACAATGTGGCGAATATCATTATCGCCCAGCTTCTTTTTCTTGAATCCGAAGACATTAAAAAAGACATATCCCTTTATATAAATTCTCCCGGTGGATCAGTTAATTCAACTCTGGCTATAGTGGATACCATAAATCATGTCCGCCCGGATGTTTCCACTTTTTGCGTGGGACTGGCGGCGTCCGGCGCGGCCATCATTTTGTCATCCGGGAAAAAGGGGAAAAGATACATTTTGCCGAATGCCGAGATTATGATTCATCAGCCGTTGGGCGGAGTGGAAGGACAAGCGACGGATATCGCTATCACTGCCAAGCATATATTGAAAACCAAAGATAATCTGAATAAACTTTTGGCAAAAAACACCGGCAAACCCTTGGTTCAAATAGAGAAAGACGTGGAGAGAGATTTCTTTATGGATGCCGAGGAAGCTAAAAAATACGGAATCGTTGATGAAATAGTGACTAAATCAAAGACGCCAGTTCCTAAATCGTGATTTATAAAAAATAAGCAAAATAAAAACATTTATAGGGACAAAGACAACATATAGACAAAATAAAAGCGATCTGCTATATTAGATATGCTAGATTTTACAAATTTATTTTCATTCGGTTTATAAGAATATCCCATATATGTTGTTGTTAAAAGAAAATTTTCATATCTTTTTACATACGGAAATAAAACCGCAAGTATAGTGGTTTGTTTTTATAAGCCAACACGAGGCTTATGAGTCCAACTTTAATAATAATCCTAATCGGAGCCGGAGTGCTCCTTTTGGGCGCGGTAATCGGATACTATCTCCGAGTGGTAGTCGCGTTAGGAAAAAGAAAATCCATAGAAATAGACATTAAGCAAATGATGGTCGGCGCCAAAGAAGAGGCCCAAAAACTGGTAGAGGAAGCCAAAGGCAAAGTGGAGGGTAGGCTGGCGGAATTAAAAGAAGAAGAAAAAAAGCGAGAGCAAGAATTCAAAGAAACAGAAAAGAGGCTCATTAAAAAAGACGAGTTTTTGGATGCCCGACAAGTTGAAGCAAATAAAGGGGCTGAAGAAATAAAGCTGAAAAAAGAGGAAGTAAAAAAAATCCAGGAAAGGTTGCAGGAGATAGAAACGGAAAAGAGAAGCGAGCTTGAAAAAGTGGCCAAGTTGTCAGAAACGGAAGCAAAAGAAAAGCTTCTGCAAGATATAGAAAAAAAATACGAAGAGGACTTGCTGGTTAGAATTCAAAAACTTGAAAATATCAATGAAGAAAAATTAGAACGGAGAGCTAAGGATATTTTGTCCACTTCCATTCAGCGGCTGGCGTCGAGTACCGCATCTGAATTAATGACAACAGTAGTGGCCATTCCAAACAACGAAATAAAAGGCAAAGTTATCGGAAAAGAAGGCCGGAACATAAGAGCCTTTGAACGGGCAGCCGGAGTGGAACTGATCGTGGACGATACCCCAGGCTCAATCATTATCTCTTCCTTTGACCCGATTAGAAGACAGGTTGCCCGTCTGGCGCTTGAAAATTTAATTTTGGATGGACGCATCCAGCCGGCAAAAATTGAAGAGCTGATGGAAAAAGCTAAAGAAGAAATAAACAAAATCATCAAGGAAAAAGGAGAACAGGCAGTGTATGAATGCGGCATATTCAATTTTGACCCGCGCATTATCGCCATCATCGGACGATTGTATTTCCGAACAAGTTACGGGCAAAATGTTCTGCAACATTCCATTGAAATGGCACACATTGCTGGCATGCTGGCCGAGGAACTGGGAGCGGATGTGGCCATCGCCAAAGCAGGAGCTTTGGTACATGATATCGGCAAAGCCTTGGACCACGAAGTGCAAGGCACCCATGTAGAAATAGGCATAAGAATCCTGCAAAAATTCGGGGCGGATGAACGGATTATTACAGCCATGAAGAGCCATCACGAAGATTATCCGTATGAAACAATAGAAGCAGTAATCGTGCAAACAGCGGATGCCATCTCGGGAGGTAGACCCGGAGCCCGCCGAGATTCGGTGGAAAATTACCTGAAGAGACTGCAAGAGCTGGAAACTCTGGTAAACGGTTTTGAAGGAGTTGAAAAGTCGTATGCTCTGCAAGCTGGCCGTGAAATCCGTATTTTTGTCACTCCGGAAAAAGTATCAGATGCCGAAGCGAAAATAATGGCGCATGATATTGCCGTAAAAATAGAGCAAGAACTGAAATACCCGGGAGAAATCAAGGTGACGATGATCCGGGAGACCCGAATCATAGAATACGCGAGATAAAAACTTTCAAAATATGCACTTTTTTCGGGTACGAACTTTTTGAAGCTTAAAAAGTTCTGAAGTTCTCGGCTCGTCAGCCTCGAAACCCCCTCCAAAAGTCATATTTTGAAAGTTTCCGGAACCCTTGCCCTTAAAAAACCCTTGATATATAATGTATATATAGTAAATTAGGTCGATATGAATCCCGTACGAAATCGCGAACGCGAGATTGTATAGGGAAAAAGCATTATTATTTAACATAAAAGTAGAATCGTTAATTAGTTATTAAGATAATTAGTTCGCGTTCTATTTCGTTCGGGATGAACAAACAAGCATTAGCTGAATGGGTACACGGCAAACTCGGTGGCACAAAGGTGCAAGCTGAGGAAATCGTGGATGGATTGTTTGACGCTATTATCGGCACCCTAAAAAAAGGCGGAGAGGTATCAGTCGCCGGCTTCGGAATCTTCTCGGTAAAAGCCCGCGCTGCGAGAACCGCCCGCAACCCAAAGACCGGAGAGAGTGTCAAAGTAGCGGCGAAGAAAGTTCCAAAATTCAGAGCTGCCAAGGCCTTGAAGGACGCAGTTGCATAAATTCTTTCTACCTACGGGTAGAAAGGTCGCGCGACCTGTCCGCCTCTTTGGCGGAAAAGAATTGACTCACAAAAAAACCCCGCCATTGGCGAGGTCTGAATTTGCGTAGATTTTTAAAAAACTACCGCAAAAAACCTCCCGCCGGAGAGGCAATAATAATTTCTCTAATAATTTGTCCCCTAAACTTTGACATTATTTCTATCCTACCACAGTTTTAAATTTTTGTCAAAAAATTTTCTAAAATATTGTAATACTGCTTGATGCTTTTAATATCTGCCCACTCATTATCTGAATGATGGCCATCTCCAATTATGCCAAAGGTTACGCCATCACAACCAACCCTATTATAATGCCTAAGATCAGATGCTCCAGGTTTACTGACTAACTCTGCATCTTTATTGGTGACTTCTCTTATAGAATTAGATAGTTTTTGGATGTATGGATTTGATTCGTCTGTTGAATGTTCGGGCTCTTTTAAAACTATTTCTAATCCAAAATCATCTCCTAACTTTTCTATATTTGCGATAACCTTATCTTTATCCTCCGGAATATATCTTATATCCAAAAATGCGCTACATGCATCAGGTACCTTATTAGAAGTTTTATTGGGCGTATCTAGCATTGATAAATTTACTGTTGTGCACCAAACTTCCTTATTAGGAATTGGGTAAAGTTTTTCTAATCTGGCTAAAAATTTTTGCATTTTCCAGATTGCATTGTCTCCTAGCCAAGGATATGCACCATGAGCACTAATCCCTTTTGTTTTCACTTTTAACCAAATGATGCCTTTAGATTTGTGATTTATTTTTAAATCAGTATTTTCTCCTGCTATCACAAAATCTGCTCTGATACCCTGCTCTATTTGATATTTAGTTCCTTTAAATCCACCAACCTCCTCATCAGTAACTAATTGTAATCCAAACGGATAGTTAACTTTTTTAGAAAGTTCTTTAAATAAAAGAATCATACAAGCTGCAGCTGTTTTCATATCATAGGATCCTCTGCCGAATAATTTTTTATTTTTTTCAAAAGGTCTATATTGCTTATTTTTTGCAGACACTATATCTAAATGAGCATTAAAAATAATTTTGAATTTTTCAGTAGAAGTATTAAAGAAGAGTAAACTTTTAACTTTTTCTTCCTCAAATTCTTTGAGATCAAAATCTGATAGCTCTTTTTTGCAAATGTTCAAAACTTCATCCAGGGCTTTTTTATTATCAGAAGTTGATGGTTTCTCAATAAGTTTTTTTGCTAGATTTAAAACTTGGTTCATATTATTCTACAACTACCTTCTCTGTTGAATACATTTCAATTTTTCTATCATCTACTTCAAATCCTAATCCCGGCTTAGTAGGTATTTGGATATAGCCTTCCTTGTCCACAGAGAAGCTGTCCTTTACTAAATCATCTTTATAGAAAAAATTAACTGGAGACATATCAGCGGGATAAAGATAATTAGGTAGAGAAGCAGTAGCAATATTAAAAGCCCTTCCTATTCCAGTTTCGAGCATTCCCCCACACCAAACACCGACATTATTTTTCTGACAAATATCATGAATTTTTTTACTTTCTAATAGTCCACCTACTCTGCCAGGTTTTATATTGATAATTTTACAAGCGCCTATGGAAATTGCTCTTCTGGCATCATCTGCATTGTGGATACTTTCATCAAGGCAAATAGGAGTTTTAATTTGTTTTTGCAAAACAGAATGGTCGATTATGTCATCATCTGCTAAAGGTTGCTCCATCATTGTCAAACTATATTCATCAAATTTCTTAAGAATTTCTAAATCTTCTAAGGTATAAGAAGAATTAGCATCAACCATTAAATCTATATCTCCAAATTTTTCCCTTATTGCTTTTACTAAATCTATATCCCACCCTGGTTTTATCTTTATCTTTATTCTTTTAAACCCTTGTCCTAACCTCAGTGTAACTTCTTCTAAAGTCTCCTCTTTAGTTTCTTTAATACCGATACTTTCTCCAACTGCAATTTTATTTTGTGTTCCCCCTAAAATTTCCTTTAAGGATTTATTTTCTGTTAGAGAAGTTATCATCCAAACTGCGGTCTCAAGGCCTGTTTTAGAAAAACTATTTCCTTTGACAGGCTTTAATAAATTCATTAACTCCCCAACATCCTTAATGTCCTTATTTAAAACCAAAGGGGTAATATAATCTTTTAAAACCAGCATACAAATGTCAGTGGTTTCCGGTTTGTAATACGGGAAGGGTAAAGCGGCTGACTCGCCATAGCCAATTACTCCTTGCTCGTCCTCGATTTTGACAATTACAGTAGGTTTTTTGGTAATTGTCCCAAAAGCAGTGGTAAAAGAAGTTACCATAGGGATCTCTACCTTATGGAGAATAATTTTTTTAATTTTCATACTAATACTATCTTCCTTTGCTTTACTAAATCTACTATAGCATTTAGACTACCTTTTTTGTGTTTTCTTACGAAATTTATTGCTCTATCAGCACCGTTTTGTTTTGTTTCTAGAACCCATCTTGGATATGCGAGCATCCATTGCTCCTCCGCATTTAACCCTTCTGATGCTAAATCCAAAATATTTCTTGTGAATTCTTCAATAGTTAAGTCAACAACTTTTCCTTGCAGGCCATCTTTTGCTGCAACTTCCCGTAA
>Ga0076256_128_pt1 | contig 7889 bp, 4 predicted proteins | sample RifGroF2_FD_67745 | JGI IMG/M metagenome (GOLD analysis project Ga0076256, IMG submission 67745) | Parcubacteria bacterium GW2011_GWF2_38_8 | reverse complement strand
CGATTCCGGCGGCGAGCCCGCATTCCGGACAGACATAGGCTTCCTCAATAACAGCAATCTCTATCCCTTTAAAAGGGATTATTTTTTCTATCTCTTTTTGTTCCATGGCACCGTGGCCCTTGGGGCAATTCATCTGAATCATGGCACCTCCTTATCGGTTTTTATGTAACGACACCAGCCAGAGCACATTCTCCGATATGGAAAATTTGAAATATACCGGTTCTGAAAAACGGTCGATTCTCACCGTAAACGCAAAAAGATCAAGCCCTGATATGCCCTGCTCATAGGACCGCTGAGGCGGCCGGGTTCAGCAGAAAAACCTGCCCGTCTTTTAAAAGGAACGGCTTATCACGCCGCCCACTTTTCCCCTTTTACCGCATATTCATAAACAAGGTTAAAGAGTGAGTCACACTTCTTTTTAAACAATTTCCGGTCATAGCTTTCCGGAAGATCGTGATCCAGGGATTCTTCCATGGCCTGTTTTACTTTTTCCCGGGTCTGGGCATCCTTATACCAGTCCTGGACCAGCACTTTAGGGTGTTCCTGTACCAGGCGTTTTAAAAGATGTCTGGCGGCAAGCTTTACTTTTTGTTCTTCTTTTTGGGTCATCGTTTCTTTTTTCAACACATCAAACAGTTCAAGCTCATCAGGGCTAAGGCCTTCCCTGATATGGCGCTCATCTTCTTCTTTAAGGTTTTTCGCAAAATTAACCAGATCCTCATGATAATTTTCCGTTGAAGACCCGCCTGAGTTATAGGTATCGATAATGGCCTGAAACCGCTGGGCAAAACTGATCCGGCCCTGGTTCTCCTTGATCATCTGCTCTAATTTGGCCTGGATAAAGGCCCGAAGGTCTGCAATTTCGATATGCTTATATTCTGTCCGCCTGAATTTTTCTCTGATTTTCTCAAAATCAACATTGGCCAGATTCCATTTTACCCCTGAAGAAATGGCAGGCACTCTCAATTCCGGATTGATGCCCCATTCTTTTGGCTCTTCTTCAATGCTGTCTTCTTTTGCCGTGACCACACTTTGATCCAGAAGGTCATTGATCCGCAGCCTGGCTGATTCAATATCCTCCTGTGCAATGACGGCATCCAGAACCCCTCGAAGATATTGAAAAACAAATACCATGGGACGCTTTTCCCGAGTCAGGATTTCAGGCTTGCAGGCCTCATACAAAGCCGTAATGGTGTTTTCGTACACAACAAATCCCTGCCGGTATTCGTCCTTTTCCAGCAGTTTGTCGGCAAAGGAGGAAAACAGGTCGATATTTTTAAACACCTTGTCCTGTGTGAGGACAGCCTCAATATTCATATCCAGGGAATGACAGAACTCCTTTCCCTGTTCCAGGGCCTGGTCCAGCAGCAAAAACAGCCGGGCTTTATCCTGAACCGGTTCTTCCTCGTTGCTTCCCAGGGCGTAATCGGCCAGGGCCTTTTTCATATTCCGGAACACATTGTAATAATCGATAATTTCCCCGTTCTTTTTGGGAACCCCGTCAATGATAAAAGAAGACACCCGGTTGGCGCGGGCAATGGTCTGCATCAGGGTATGGTCTTTCATGGGCTTGTCAATATAAAGCGTGGAAACCGTGGGTGCATCAAACCCGGTCAGCCACATGGCGCAGACAAAGACAAGGGCCAGGTTGTCCCTTGGGTTCTTAAACCGGTATTCAATATCATGGCCGTTTTCATCAATACGGGTCATCCTGTCCCGATGGGGTTTGATATCCAGGCCCTGCTTTTTGAACCGTTCCTCTTCTTTTCCTTCCTCGCTCACCACCACAGCCATTTCAACGGACCGCAGGTATTGAATCATCTTTGTGATCTTCTGCTTTTCATTTTCGGACAGGGCCTTGCTGCGTTGGCCGGTCAGATCCTTGATCTGCTTTTTCCACAACTCCTGAACCTTATCAAACATTTTCACACAGGTGAATTTATCCACGCAGATGACCATGGCCTTGCCCAGATACCCGCGCCTTGGAAAATGATACACAATGTCTTCGGCAATTTTATCCAGCCGGTCATCCCGCTTGATGACTTCAATCTCTTTTGAAAATACATTTTCCAGCTTTTCCTGCTGCTTGGCGGTCAGATTCTCTTCTTCCAGGATTTCATAAAATTCCTCATCCAGGGTATCATTCTGGATCAGGACTTCCGGAACCCGTTTTTCATAGAACAGCGGCACCGTTGATTCATCATCCATGGCCTGCTTGAAATTATATTCGCTGATATAATCTCCGAACCATTTGCTGGTTTTGCGCTCCCTTCCCAGGAGAGGCGTTCCGGTAAAGGCATAAAAACAGGCCCCCTTAAGCCCCTTTCTCATGTTTTCAGCAAGGGATTTATACTGGGTCCTGTGGGCTTCATCCACAATCACGATGATTTCACGGGAAGAGGTCTCGGCATCAAACAGAACCAGGAAGTCTTTGCCTTTGTCCCAGCGGAATTTATGGATCAGGGTAAATACAAACCGCTTGTTCCGGGACAGGAAAAGGCGCATCTCATCGCTGTTTTTCGGCTGGGCCGCATCCGATTCCCGGACGGTTTCCGTGTTCAGAAAATTGCGATAGATCTGACCGTCCAGGTCATCCCGGTCCGTGATGATGACAAAGGAAAAATCGCCCTGGAATTTCCGGAAAATCTTTCTGGCCAGAAAAATCATGGAAAAGCTCTTTCCCGACCCCTGGGTATGCCAGAACACCCCGAGCTTTCCCTGCTTTTCCTTTCTGTCCCTGAAGGATGCCACAGCCTTGTTGACCCCGATATACTGGTGGTTCTGGGCAATGATCTTGGTATCATCCCCGTGAAACACGATAAAATTTTCAAAATAGTCCAGAAGCCGCTCTTTTGTGCAGATACCGGTCAACAGCCGTTCCAGGCTTGTCCCGTCCCTTCCCGCCTGCCCGGCATTGATCTTTTCCTTTTCATCCTCGATTCTGAGCCACCTGAAAAAGAACTCCCAGGAGGCCGTCATGCTGCCGATCTTGGTTTCAACGGCATTGGACAGCACACAAACCCCATTGTATAAAAAGAGCTGGGGAATATCCTTTTTATAATCCGTCAGGTTCTGATCAAAGGCCTGCTGCAGTTTGACATTGGAATTTTTCAACTCGATAAAAACAATGGGCAGGCCGTTGATATAGATCAGGATATCGGGCCGCCGGAACCGCTGGTCACCTTTGATCCAGAGCTGGGTCACGACGCAGAAATCGTTTGCCTCCGGGGTTTCGAAATCCACGACCCGGACCCGGACCTGTTCGGTCCTGCCTGAATCGTTTTCAAATTCCACCGGAATTCCGTCCTTGATGTATTGGTAAATCTCCTTGTTGGCCAATACCGGCGACATGGCTCCCCGTTTTCTGGTCAGCACTTCAAGGGCCCGGTCCACAACCGCTTCAGTCACAAGCGGATTCAGGCTGCATGCCCTTTGTCGGAGGATATCCCGCAGCGCCACCCCGCGCTTGTCGCTGCGGTTGGACCTGTCATTCAAATCTTCAGGATCTGCGGTATAACAATTGATATGACGAAACAGCGGGTCCTTTAAAAGAAGGCCCACCGCAGCCTGTTCAATATCGTCCTCACGGATGAAGTTCGGCATCAGATTCCTCTCTCATGCTCCGGGGAAACCGGATATCCAGATCCGCCACAGACAGTTTCCCGCTGATCAGCCGGGTCAACAGACGATCTCTGGTTTGTTTGAGATTACTGTTTTTCTTTATAAAATAATTTTTTTGCTCAAGAATTTTTTCTATACGGTCTTGAAAGTTAGTTTGCAACTCTGTCGAAGGCAATACAATTTCAATTGTTTCAATAAGACCTTTATTGAGTTCGACCTGGCCAGTTGCTCCAGTTGCCATATACTCAAAATATGGCTGAAAAAATTTTACAGTATAACCCAAATATAGTGGCTGAACTTCATTTTTATTAGCTCTACAAATGGTAATATGTGAATCAACGGTTCTATCTGATTCAGGAAAAGATACAATTGAAACCCGCCCAAGCGTTCCAACTCCGGTAGAATTGATAAGAGTATCTCCAAATTTGATAAATTTATTCTTTGCCACAATTGTACTGTGTTTTCTTGAGAGACTTAGATCAATATTGCCATTTCTTATATTAACAATTCTAGTCTTTTTTGCTCTGTTCTTTTCCGAAAGAAGCTACCCTGCCTTATATCTCTTCTCACGAATCTTTCTTTATTTCATTTTCTTCGTTTTTGCTTTTAGCTTTTTTCAGCAAGTTTTGGTTAGAAAGTCTTTTGTTTACATCCTTCTTGCTAATAGTTTACTTTTGTGTGTTCTGGGTTTCTTGCAGTTTCAAAAACAGGCTTCTGTTTTTACCAACTACCTTTTTTTTGGCGAACAGCCTTACACTTACTTCACTTCCGGTGTTGCCAGGGAGAGTTACTTTGGTGCAACTAAAATACCCCCGTATGGTACGTTTCAACACCCCAATGTGCTGGCGGGTTTTGTTTCAGTTGCGGCTTTATTTGTTGCTTTTCTCTTGTCTAAGGCGGTCGCAAGGGTTCTAAAGCTATTTTATAGCCTAACCTTTGCTGCACTATTTATATTAATGGTTTTGGCAAAAAGTTATGTGGCTATTTTTTCCCTCCTTTTTGTTTTGGTGGGCTTTTTGGTCATTAGGCGTGTTATAACAACCAGAACGCGAGCTGCGCTTTTGCTTGTTACTTTTACTGTGGTATTACTTTCCGGCTTTCTTTTTTCCCTCTATACACCTTATCTATCGTTCTATAAGAACATTCGTGCAGAAAGCCCGTCTTTCTCCAGAAGAGCCACCCTTCTCGATGCCTCCTATAAAATGATTGCTGAAAAACCTCTGTTTGGGTGGGGGCTAAATTCGTTTACCTACAGCTCTGAACCGTACTTTCAAACAAAAACTGATGCTTTTTTTATCCAGCCTACCCATAGTGTTTACGTTTTGGCGGGTGTGGAAACCGGATTGTTGTCGGTACTTGTTTTTATTTTTATCCTATTTGGCATTGTTTACAGGTTAGCCAAGCTTGATACTTTTCTGCCACTGCCTATTATCCATTTTTCTTTTCTATTTAGTTTTGACCATTATTTTTACACTTACGGACCGGCTTTTTTACTTTTTATATTGACTTTGTTGTTTTGTCTGGCCTATACTAAAAAGGAATCTGCCTATGACTATTAAACCAGTTACATACAAGAGCGGCACTTTCGCCCTTTTACTCTCTTTTCCACTACTTCTTACGGGTTGTAACCCTTCTAGCCTGCCACTGGTGGGCAGGTTTTTTGGCGGTGGCGCGGTAAAAGAAGTAAGCATTAATGTTTGGGGGCTTTGGGAGTCAGAAAGTACTTTGCAGCCGGTTTTGAACAAATACATGGCCGCGCACCCCACCGTAAAAATTCACTACGAGGATAGATCCATTATGCCGTTAGTGGACTATAAAGAGCGCGTTTTTACCAGAGCCTTTGAAGGTATAAAACCCGATATTGTTTTAGTCCATTCAAGCTGGGTTCCCAGGCTTGCGCAGGGTGGGGGCGCTTGGGCTGTTCCATCAAACGTGTTTGAAAAGAGCTACATCGACAATAACTTTTTTCCTGTAGTTAGGGAAACCAGCATTGTGGGTGGCAATCTGTATTCCTTACCCTCTACTTACGACGGCTTGGTGCTCGTCTACAATAAAAAACATTTTGAGGAGGTTGGTATTTCTAAACCACCGGCAGATTGGGAAGAGTTTAGAAGAGATGCTATTAGTCTCACTGTGCGGAACGATACTCACGAGAAACAAGTCATTGTACGGGCAGGCGCGGCCATGGGTTTAGCCGACAATATTGATCATTTTGGTGATGTGCTGGGACTTATGTGGGCTCAAGCTGGGGTTGGTTTACCGGACGCAGTTGCATCCACACAGGCTATAGATGCCCTAACCTTTTATACAAATTTTGCTAAGGAGGATGGCGTATGGGATGCTACCATGCCGGAATCTCTATTAGCTTTTGCATCAGGTAAAGTGTCCATGGTGCTAGTCCCTACATGGCGCTTGTATGAGTTACTGCCAAATATGCCTGACGCTTCCGTAATTGGTACGGCTCCTGTTCCCCAGGCCCTTACGGACAATCCCGTGTCGTGGGCCTCTTACTGGACATGGGTTGTTCCAAAGAGCTCACCAAACCCAAACGAAAGTTGGGATGTGGTTAAGTTTTTGGTAGACCCCGAACAACAAACAGTACTATTCAGCGGAACTTCAAAGCTAAGACAGTTTGGGATTATTTACAGCGATGTGAGCTTGGCACAAAATTTAAGCACCAACGCTTACCTCAAACCCGCGGTTGAAACGGCCTCTTATGCCAAAACCTGGGAGATAGCCGGCAGGGCCGGTAATAGACGCCAGATAGACGCTCTCAAAGCAACAGTCAACGATGTTTTGGCCGGCAAAGATGCCAAGGAATCGCTAACTAATCTAAAAACCGAGCTAAGTAAATGAGGTGCCCGCTTTTGCTCGCCGGACGTTTCTAAACCGGCGTTTGAGGTTTTACGCTCGCAAAATGATTTCCATCTTGCGTCGCTTTGGATTAATATACTTGTATGCTGCCCCTTGATGATGCAAAAATTGCAGATCTGTTGGTTGAGACTAAACTAATCACTAAAGAAAAACTTGCTATTGCCCAGGAACTCTCCAAAAAGGTTGAGATCAGCTTATATGAAGCGCTTCTGCAAAAGTCGCTAATTGATGATGTTAAGTATGGCAAAGTATTGGCTGACTACTACAAACTTCCTTTTATTAACCTTATCGAGATCGAAATCCCGGAAGGCGTGTTGTTTACCATTCCCGAGGAAGTAGCAAGAAAGAATGAGGCTGTTGTTTTTGGTGTTGATAATGAGTGTGTAAAAATTGCCACGCCGCGGCCCGGCCCCGGCATCGAGATGTTAAAAGCGAACTTAGAAAAAAAGGTACGCAAAAAAATACAGCTTTATTACGTTACTTATAGGGATCTTGGCAACGCGCTCTCCACTTACAAAAAAAACCTGCAGTACACATTTGAAAAGCTGTTAAAGCAGGGGGAAATAACAACACCGTTTGGTGTGGAAAGAGACCCGCCCGTGGAGAAAATTGTGGACTTTATGATTGAAACGGCTTACCAGGAAAAGGCGTCGGATATACATATTGAACCGCAGGACAAAGTATCGCTTGTGCGATTTAGGATTGACGGGATTTTGAGCGACGTGATCCAAATACCAGAGTCCATTCATGACCGAATAATTACAAGAATTAAGGTTATGTCGGGGTTGAGAACAGACGAGCACCAAAGTGCCCAAGACGGAAAAATTCACAAAATCATCAACAAAGAAGACGTTGATTTAAGGATTTCCATTACACCCATAGTTGACGGCGAGAAGGTTGTTATCAGGATTTTGGCCAGCAGTGCAAGAAATTTTACGCTCACCGATTTAGGTATGAACGAACGCGATCTAGGCAGGGTAAAGAAGGCCTTTAGCAAGACCTACGGGATGATTCTATCGACCGGTCCCACAGGTTCGGGTAAAACAACGTCCATCTACGCAATATTGAAAATCCTGAATAGCCGAGAGAAGAACATTACTTCCATTGAAGATCCTGTTGAATACCGCATAAAAGGTGCCAACCAAATACAGGTAAACACCAAAACAAATCTTACATTTGCCAATGGTCTAAGGTCTATCCTAAGGCAGGATCCCGACCACGTTTTTGTTGGCGAGATTAGAGATAACGAAACAGCCGGTATTGCGGTTAACGCGGCGCTTACCGGCCACTTAGTGCTTTCAACATTGCATACCAACAACGCCTCAACTGCAATTCCGCGACTCATTGATATGAAGGTGGAGCCCTTTTTGGTTTCGTCAACTGTTAATGTTGTT
>Ga0076256_125_pt1 | contig 8175 bp, 9 predicted proteins | sample RifGroF2_FD_67745 | JGI IMG/M metagenome (GOLD analysis project Ga0076256, IMG submission 67745) | Parcubacteria bacterium GW2011_GWF2_38_8 | reverse complement strand
CTCCGGAAAAGGAAGCCTTTTCTCTAGGCGCAAAAACTTGTTTAGATGCAAGCCATTTGTTTATAAACGGACTTAGGGTAAGCGCGAAACCAATATTGCCCGCCAGGTGAAGTGCGGTAAAAGGAATCTGTAATATAAGAGCAGTTATTATATTCTGCCCTATTATCGGAGCAACTAAAACCCCTGTTATAAGGTCGTAAAGTATAGTGGCAAAGAAAGCAAATACCGCGAAATTAAAGACAGATGTTTTGACTTTCTTAAAGTAAATTGAAGACACGGCTCCAATCGCGCCATAGGTGATAGCTGTAATCCAAGTCCAAGAGCCGAAATGAGTCACAGAGTCGTAAAGAAAGATGCTGAGGAAACCAAAGGCAAAGCCGATAAAAGCCCCATATCTGCGAGCTGTGGGCATAATAGAGGCCATTATAGGCTCTACATTAGGCGCTCGGAATGGGAGCAGTCGGAACAAAAAACAGCCTATGAATATTATGAAAATTTTGAATTTATTTTTCATAAACCTAAATAATAAGACAATAAAGCAAGAAATAGTTTTTATAATGCACACATATTCGCCTGCTGGCGAATTGCTCTGCTCGGCCCGGTCGGCCTGCGCAAGGCATTCTAAAAACTATTTCTTGCTTTATTATTGTAGCATACCTAAAAATTCTTTCTCATCTATAATTTTTACTCCTAATTTTTGCGCATTTGTCAATTTTGACCCTGCGTCCTCTCCAGCTACCACACAAGAGGTATTTTTTGAAACAGAATTCGCCACTCTTCCGCCAGAAGATATTATTTTCTCTTTGGCTATCTCGCGAGACATATTTGAAAGCGTGCCTGTCAAAACAAAAATAAGTCCATTTAATTTTCCACCTTCATTTTTTCCTTCTTTTTTTATAATTACGCCATTTTTTCGCAACTTTTTTATAAAATCCAAATTGTTTTTGTCGCGGAAAAAATTATAAACACTCTCCGATACCGTCTCCCCTATATTTTTTATATTATTCAAATTTTCTATGCTTGCTTTTGCAAGATTATCAAGTGTGCCAAAATTCATAGCCAGGTCTCGGGCTGTTTCCTCCCCTACATGAAGTATCCCTAAGGCCCACAGGAATTTTGAAAAAGAAATTTTCTTTTTATTGTTTATTTCCATTATGATATTCTCCGCGCTTTTTTCTCCAAACCTTTCCAATGGGGCAATATCTTCTTTAGTAAGGGCAAAAACATCGGCTGCATCCGTTATCAGCCCCTCATCTTTAAATCTTCTTAAAATTTTAGGCCCTAACTCATAAATTTCAAAAACAGAAACAAAATGCTCCAGGTATCTTTCATTTTTCGCCGGACATTTTAGATTAATACAGTAGTAGGCAACGGATTCTTTAAGGTCAGACCTTTTTGAACTCCCAAGGTCCGATCTTTGCACTTTGCCTCCGCAAACCGGACATTTTTCAACCATTTTAAATTTTTTTTCTTTTCCCGTGCGCATACCAGTCAAAACCTCCACTACTTTTGGAATGACATCTCCCGCTTTTTCTATCACCACCGTGTCCCCTATTTTCAAATCCAATCTCCCTATCTGATCCATATTATGTAAGGTTGCTTTGGAAACAGTAGAACCCGCCACGGCAGTGGGTTCAAAAATAGCCAAAGGGGTAAGCACCCCCGTTCGGCCTACATTTATTTTTATGTCTTTCACTATGGTTGTCGCTTTTTCAGCTGGATATTTGAAAGCTATCATATAGCGAGGAGCCTTGCCTACCACACCCAAAGTTTCCTGCAACTTCAAATTGTCCACGGATATTACAATGCCGTCTGTGCCGTAAGGAAAATCCGGGCGGATTTTTTCAAATTTTTCAATAAAAACCATAACTTCTTTTAAATCTTTACAGATGGTTTCATTATTATCGGTTTGAAACCCAAGTTTTTTAAGATAAGCGTGCTTTTCTGAATGCCTTTTAAAGTCAGACCTTTGAAATTCAACTTCAGCAATATCATAGGCGAAAAAATCCAACCCACGTTCAGCCGCCAATTTCGGATCCAATTGCCGCAAACTTCCCGCAGCCGCATTTCTGGTATTTGCAAAAATTGGTTTTCCTTTTTTCTCACTGTCAAGGTTCAACCTTGACAGTGTCTTTTTGGACATCAAGGCTTCGCCGCGGACTTCAAGATAATCTGGCGGGAAAAGGTCGAACCTTTCTGAATTCTTAAGGTTCGACCTTAAAGAGCCAAGCGTAAGAGGTATGGACTTTATTGTTTTTAAATTTTGGGTAATATCTTCTCCTACAAAACTATCTCCTCTGGTGGCTCCTTTCATAAATTTCCCATTTTCGTAAATGAGCGACACTGCCAGTCCGTCAAATTTAATTTCACAGAAATAATTAACTCCCTCCCCAAGACCAGATCTTTTTGAATTCTTAAGGTCTGGTCTTAAATTCAGCAATTTTAAATTTCTTTTTTCCCAGTCGCATAATTCTTCCTCGCTGAACGCGTCATTAAGCGAAAGCATTCTGACTTTATGCCTCACTTTCTCAAATTTATCCAAGGGTTTGCCCGCTACTCTATTTTCCGGAGCATTTGGATCATTCAATTCTGGATATTTTTGTAAAAGAATTTTTAACTCTTTGGTCAAAGAATCATAGACCGCATCGGTGGTATCCGGCAGATTTTCCGTATGGTAAGCGTTCCGCAACCTCGCGATTTCACTTCGTAATTTTTGCGCCCGCCTAGAATCGGCCAGACTGGTTTTCTTTTTATTATTTTTATTTGATTCCCGCATGCCGAATTAATAATTTAGCTCAATTTGTCTTTCTACGCTATTTGACTCTTGGGGACTGCAAAAACCGGGAAGGTCGCCGCCGTTGTCATATCCTTTGGAAATAATGGAAGTTTCAGGAGGAATAGATTTATCCACCGTCACTTTGGCGCAGCCTTCTCCCCTATTGCCTAATCCAGAAATGTCAAAAGACCAGTATGATGCTGGGGTTTCGCGCGCAATGATAGAGCTGCCATTGCATATTATGGTCGGAGAACTAGAACTTATAAAAACACTGGTGGAACTTTTATCATAATAAAGAGCGCATTCGGCCCCAGTATCGGCGGCAAAAAAAGCGTCATTGGTGTTTTTGGCTGAAGTGCTGAATTTGATTTCTTTCAGGGCTATGTTGGAAACGCCCAAAGCCATTGATAGGATAATGCTGGAAAGTATCACAACATAAAGTATCACGAATCCCGAAGAATCTCGCCAGAGCGAGAGGCGCCGGGCAGGATTTTTATAAAGAAGATTTTTAAATTTTATTTCTTTTCCCATAATTGTTATTCTGTCCAATTAAACAAATTCTCCGTCAAAATGATTTCAAAATCCCCCGATTCCTGAACCCATTCAACTTTTGATTCCACTCTTACTTCATCCGGAGTTATTTCTGTCATTGCAATGGTACGGGCAAAACCGGAAAAATCAGGATCATCAATCAAGCAATTTATCTGAGGCTCAGGAGAAGAAATCCACTCAACTTTAAAATCAGCCCAGGTAAGCAAAGTGGAATCCGTGTATAGAACGTAATTATCCCGCATATTTCTGACACACTCAATACCCTCCTGAGCCAAATATTCTGCCGCCATTTTGCTTTTAATATAATTAGTATCGGAAATATTCCTGGATAAAACCGCCATCATGGACAATATGGACAAAGTAAAAATGGAAACAGCAACAAGAGTTTCCACTAAGGTGAAACCTCTTGAGAAGTTCAAGACCTTTCGGCTTTTATTCTTTTGTTTAAAAAATCTTTTCATCTGACTGAGCAAAATGACGCTAGGCAATATTTAAATATCCACTAATCGCTGGGAGACCGAGGTTCGCAAGGAAAAAGAAGTAACTGTATCGTCCTTGGAAGTTATGGTCCCGGCTAATTTAATCACGACAAACGGCTGTTGGACATCGCCTGTTAGCGGTGATTCGGCGCCAAACACCCAAAAGCCCGAATCTGAACTGAAGCTTATTTTTTCGGAATTCAACCGCGTCCAATCCCCGCCCTGAACAAGTCTGCTTATATTGAAAGCCGCCCCTCCGTCCGGTTCAAATTGATACATCCATTGGCTGCCCGAGGAAGACTTGAAAGAAATTTCTCCTTCCCCATCGGGACAACTTTGAGGATCGGTGAAGATAACATCGCCGCAGTGATAATCATACCCTGTTCTTAAATTTCTGGACATATCTTCCATAATAAAACTCAAATTATCCATAATGGAACGCGCATCTTCAGATTTTCTATGAAGCAGATTAGCGTTTAAAAGAGCGCCCATGCCGATGGTAATAATGATAACGAAAAGAGAAACAGCAATCATTGTTTCTAAGATGGTGTAGCCATTACTTTGCTGAAGTTTTGTATGGCAGGCTCTTTTTATTTGTAAATCTATTTTACGCATTTTAATTTATCTGAATTCTGCCTGAAGGGTATATTTCTATATTCGCATGAACCGGATCCGCGCCGGAAGAATAAACAACAATCTGGGCGTATTCCATAGCGCATAACAAAGGACTGGTTGAATAAATGAGAGCCCCGGAATCCGGGCGTTTAAAAACAATATCCAAATCATTGATTGCCGATAGACATCCGGGACCGAAGATATTTAATTCTTTTATAAAATTATTTTTCGTAATAGTAATTGGTGAATCCAAACATTCCCCGGTACAGCTGGAACCTTCAAAAGAAGCATTATTATTAAGATCCGTAAAATAGATGAATTCTTTGTCATTGGAAAGGTCAAAATGAATGCCGTAAGAAGGCTTCCAATCAGGTGAAGCACTGGCATTCCATTTGCCGGCTATGGAAGATTTTTGCGCTTCAACAATTTTCAAGGCGATATCGCTTGCCAAATTTTTGATATCCACTTTTGCTTGAAAAGTTCCGTAGTTAAAAAGAGCCACCGAACTTATCACCGAAAAAATACCTAAAACGACAATCAGTTCCACATAAGTCATTCCCTTATTTTTTTTCATTTTTTTTAACTTTTTCATTTTGAAAGGACGATTCTTAGGGAAGTTCTCTTTAGAACCGTCTTGTTTAAAAACCGATTGGGAAAAGATGCAATTCAAAAAGAAAGGCAATCAAGGCGCCTAAAACCAAAAAGGGAGCGAAGGGAATTTCACTTTTCATCCCGTGTTTTTTTGAGAAAATTATAAGGATAAGTCCGATAACCGCTCCCGACCAAAAAGCCACTACCGTGCCGGAAAGCACTCTGGAGAACCCAAGCAGCCAGCCCAGGCCAAGCGCCAATTTGGCGTCCCCCAGGCCCATCCAAGCGCCTTTGGAAATAAACCAAATGAAAGCAAAAGGCAGGGCTATCAGTATACCGGATAAAAATTGCAAAAGATTCGGCAGATGCGGATAAAAACCATAATCGGTAAAAAAGAACAGCCCCAAAAAAGCAATAATGCCGAAAATCAAAGAAAGGGTATCAGGAATTATTTTATGTCTAATATCATACACTGAAATAATCAGAAGCAAGGAAAACATTACCGCGTAATAGGCGTAAGTAATGGAAAAGGCAAAGGTATTCAGATAAAAAATATCCTGAAATTTCAAAAACAAACCGCCAAAAACAAGTCCGCAGATAAATTCAACTATCGGATACTGGGATGAAATTTTCATTTTGCAATTCCTGCATCTTCCTCCTAAAACCAGAAAACTGATTAGCGGTATTAATTCGTACCAACGGAGCTTGTTATGGCAAGTCATACATCGGCTACGACCACCGAAAGAAAGCTGAGTGTTGAATCTGAAGATAACAACATTCAGAAAGCTACCAATAACCAGGCCCAGAACCAGAAAAGCAATAGCGATAATAAAAGTCATAGTATTTAATTATATCAAACACCAAACACAAAAACCACCCCGACTTGAGTCGGAGTGGTTTTTGTTTGTTGTTTGAATTACAAAATTAAGGACAAATTACAACACCAGCATCTAGAGAAGCCGACTCTTTTGCAGCACCTGTAGAGTCTACACAGAATCCATTAGTCCCAGTAGCCTTTAAGGAAACCATAGCAGCCCAACCAGATGCACTGTCATGACAAACTGCACTGTTTGTTGCACCAGCATCACTATCTGCCCATGTGGCTGAAGTAACAATATTACCTGTTGCTAGTTTTTGAGCAGCGTTTAATACCATAGCACCTATACCAGTAGTGGCAGTTGTACAAACAGCAGTATATGTCTGGCCTGTATCATAGAAAAGTTCAGCTTGTGCACGAGCACCACTTAATGCAGCTTTAATAGCAGCATCTGCGCCTTTCGCTCGCGCCGAGTTCAATGAGGCCAAGACAACTGAAGCCAAAATGCCGATGATGGCAACCACGACCAAAAGTTCAATCAATGTAAAACCTTTTTTAAAATTCTTCATAATAATCTACTTTTCATTTATTAACCCCGATACTTTCAACCACCGGGACCCCGATTTTATATCGGGACTGATAATTCTTTCCCCGCATTGTCAATGCGGAAGTTTCGACTTTATTTTAATACGCTTATTATAACTCTTGTCATTATATATATGCAAAAAAGTTATCCACATCTATAAATTTCTCCTCAAGGTTTTGCCTTGGACTCCTTTAAGGCAAAACCTTTTCCCGAAATTTTACTGTATTCCTCCGGCCAAGTTGTAAATCGGCATCAAAACAGAAACCAAAAGAATACCCACTCCCAAACCTAAAACCACAATCATAATCGGTTCAATCAGCCCGACCAGGGTATCAACGGCATCATCCACTTCTTTTTTATAGAAATCCGCCAATGTTTTTAAAATTTGCCCTAAAGAACCGGTTTCCTCCCCCACCTTAATCATCTGCACCATAATTCCTGGAATCTCCTCCGAATGCTTCTCAAAAGCTACAGACATAGACAAGCCAGATTTTACTCCATCCGCTACATTCGTCAAAACATCTTTATAGATATAACTGCCAACCACCTCGGAAGAAATATCTATGGCTCGGACTATCGGAATGCCGGAAGTAAGCATGGTATCCAGGTTGTCCGATATCCTGGAAAGATAAAGTTTTTTGAAAAGATTTCCTATGGCCGGTATGGAAAGACGTATTTTATCAAGGTATATTTTACCTTTTTCCGTTCTGGATAATCTCCACAGCCATACGCCCAGAAGCACCAAGAAGACGATGACAAAAAAACCGTAATGTACGAAAAAGTTTGAAAGCGATATAACTATTTTAGTGTATAAAGGCGGTTCCTGCCCGGAATCAAGAATAATGGCTGAAAGTTTCGGAATGACCACGACGAACATCAATCCCATGACCACAAAAAAGGTAAAAACAACGAAGATCGGATAGATTAGGGCATTTTTTGTTTTAGAAGTGAGGGCGTATTGGCGGTTTAAATAATTGGCCAAGTGTTCAAAGGTTTCGTTTAATTTGCCGGTTTCTTCTCCGACTTTCACCATATTTACGTAAAAATCCGAAAAAACATCGGGGTGTTTGGAAAGAGCTCCGGAAATGGAAACACCAGCTTGCAGATCATCGGTTATCTGATTCAGCTTTTTTGACAAAAGTTTATTTTCCGCGTTGGAAGCAAGCAAAGAAAAAGTTTTTAGAGCGGATACTTGCGCCCCAAACAGAGTTGAAATCTGGCGGGAAAGAATCACTACATCTTTTTTAGGAACCCTTTCAAGAAAAGAAAGCATAAAAAAGGACTTGCTTTCCCTTTCGTCCTTGATGGAAATAACGATAAAACCTCTTCTCTGCAGCCCGCTGATGGCTATATCGCGGCTAGGCGCATCAATTTCTCCTGTTCTATTTACTCCCTTTTCGTCTACCGCCTTGTATTTGAATAACATAATTGATCTAAGAAGCTAAAATAATAAAACCACCAAAGGTTATAAAACGCGTTCCAGTCCCCTTGGGTCAAGAGAAAATTGATAAGCATTTTCTACGGTGATTTCCCCGGCCCGCACAAGTTCCAAAAGCGAATGGTTTAAATCTATCATGCCAGACTCCATTCCTGTTTCTATCACTACGTCTATTTCTTGAGTGCGTTTTTCTCGGATTAAGTTAGAAACAGCGCTATTGTTCAGCAACAGTTCATAAGCCGGAATAAGCCCGCCGGTGACTCTGGGAATAAGCCTCTGAGAAAAAATACCCAACAAGCTGGAAGCAAGCTGCAGGCGGAT
>Ga0076256_122_pt1 | contig 8553 bp, 7 predicted proteins | sample RifGroF2_FD_67745 | JGI IMG/M metagenome (GOLD analysis project Ga0076256, IMG submission 67745) | Parcubacteria bacterium GW2011_GWF2_38_8 | reverse complement strand
GGCATAAGGTCCCTAAATCGTGGCTTTTTAGATTACATCTCTACTCTTCGGAGCGATAGTCGAAACAAGGAAAATAGAACTTAAGACTTTCCTCAGAAGAGAAGTAGATATGCCTCTATGTATTCTCACAATATCTTTAATGTGACTGAAATGACCTTCAAGAGAGTTTGTTGTCTGCGAGAGTTCCTTTGTTGTTTCGTAGCTAAAAAGGTAAGGTAAAAACATTTGAACGGACAAAACAGCAGATCTTAATTCTTGATGAGTCCAAAATGATATTCCAGTTTCTGGATTAATACTTTTCTCATTTAAAAAATCTCGATATTTTTCAATATATTGCTTCCATCTTTCTTTCCATGTATCAGATGAACATCTTCCCAGTGTTTTAATTAAAGCAAGTAAAACAATTCCTGCTTCCAATTTAGGATTTCTAGTTATCTTTCTGACTACAATGCGTTCCATATGGACCAAACACATTTGAAATGGAATATCATCGAAAACCTTACGAATACAGCTCTTTCCGTCTCCTGTGACACCTAGAAAGATATATCCCAAACTTTCTAAATACACCTTACCTTGTAAATACAAATTGTGTGTTTCCACATCACCAAAACCATACCAGAGATTTTCTCCCTTGATTGGATCCCTAAAGACCACAGCACACCATGGTTCTGTGTTTTTTACTTTTCTAAAATATGTGGCATCAACCACAACAAAAAGAGCTCGTGGGTTGTGAGTTTTAATTGGTAATATATATTTTTCTAAAAATGCTTGTACTGTCCGTTTGCCTAGATGATATGTTTCTTTTAATTCTCGTATGACCTGCTTTTTAAATACAAAATCAAACCATATATCTTTTTCCTTTTTAATGTTTTCTTTTCTTCTATTTCTAAATCTAGTTCCACATCCTTTACATTTATATATCTGCACCCCATCTTGAACACCTCTTTTAATCACTTCGCTAGAACCGCATTTACTACATATTTTGTTGTTTTTTTAATATCATAGCTAAAAGTTAGCACTTCTAGCCTTATGTAGCAAGGACAGAATGGTCAAATTGAGCCACGCAAAAGGGACCTTATGCCGATTTTTAGGTTTCTCTTTACCAAAGGACTCCGTGAAGGACAGTCCTCCACGAACCCTTATTTTATAACCCTCGTGGAGGACTGTCCTTCACGGGATGCTTCACAAGACTTGGAGACTTAGATTTTGTGCTGAAAGATAACCATTCACTAATAAAATGTTCAAATTCTTGGAAATTAGTGAAGTATTCCGGAAATGCGACCTTATTCAAAATTCTTTCTTCTTTTCTATTTATATTCATATAATCAAGGTAGCTTGAATAAACATATGTTGAAAGATATTTTTTCGCTTTTACCCTGTCCATGATGCCGTTTTCTTTCCATTTTGAATCAATTATTTTTACTGGATTCAGATGTATATAAGAGAGCATATATTTTAAATATTCGTCAGTATCAACATGCGTTGCCAAAAATGGCCCTTCAAATAGCCCGCCTGTTCTTTTGTGTTTTTTATTAAAATACATTGAATAGGCAGTGAGAAGTTTTTTCATGAATAAACTGATCCCATTTTCTCGTTTTTCTCTTACAAATAAATGAAAATGATTTGGCATTAAACAATAAGCCCCGATATCCACTAGTTTTTCATTTACCTTAATATCCATAAGCTCCGTGAAGGACAGTCCTCCACGGATGAGATTACTAATATCAATCGGCATAGTATTATTGCAAAGATAAAGGAGCGTCATAAAACGATTGTAATCATTTTTATTTCCGAAGATGATTCTTTTATCAGTGCCACGATTATAAATGTGATAATACTCATCAACAGAAAATGAAAAATTTCTTTGCATAATGTTTTATTATATACTATCCGTGAAGGACTGTCCTTCGTATTTATCCACAGAATTTCTTTTTAATTGATTGTTTTGAGAATTTTTAGAGAATATAATTGGTTAATGGAAAAAGTAAAAATATTTTTTGCGGCTCACAAAATTTTTAAAGTATTGAAGTGGGCCTTTTTAGTTTTAGTCGGGTTATTCATCATTTTAGTAATTGTCCGCGTCGTTCATTTTTTTAATTTGGACAAGACAAACGCGCAAGTGGCCAAGATTCACGCCACCAAACTTGCCTTGGGTGATGTAATGGGCGAAAATCTTCCGCCGGACCCTGGAGCGGATGCCGACAAGACTATAGAAGGAATTGACGCCAATCAAAATGGCATTCGCGATGATGTAGAACTGGCTGTTTTTAAAGAATATCCAAATTCCGCCAAAACCCGAGCTGTGCTTTTACAATATGCGCTGGCTTTGCAGATGGAGGCGACACAGCCGATTGTGAATACAACTATAGTGGATAAAGTAATTGGAGAACAGAGTAGGGCGAATTCTTGTATTGCTGATACTCTTGTGCCAAGAGAAAATCCTGAATCTGATAGAAGTGATAGTGATATGGAGAAAATTGATACATTTATTAATTTTATTGAAAGTAAGCAATTAAATACAGAGGCTCGAAAGAAAACGCAAAAAGATTTTTACAAAAATCTTGGAAGTTTTGCTAATTCAATAAAAAATCAGGAATGTGATATTAATATTTCAAAATTACTAAATTAAAGTTTTAACGATTTTTATATGAAAAAAGGGATATTATATATTCTTATACCAATTTTGTTTTTCTCATTTTGTTTGAAGGCTTCAGCACAGGAAATATGTTCACAAAAAGGATATTCTATTTTTTCAATAAATGGAATATTTAATGATGAAATTGATGCTATTAAAAATAAAGATAAATTAAAAAGTAAATTTAGCACAACCTATAATAACGAACCCTTAATTATTGACTACCTCTACAACCCCACCCATCTCGCCGGAGTGGGCGATTTGGCTGATGTTATAGCTCAGGGACTTTTCAATCAAAAATCGGATTACGATCTGGTGGAAATGCTGAATGATGCCAGTCAGAAAGTCACAACCCAAAAAATCCTACTCGTTGCCCATTCACAGGGCAATTTTTATGCCAACAATTTTTATGATAAAACTGCGTCAAAGCCCGGCGGAGTTCCAAGCCAGTCAATCGGCGTGTATAGCGTGGCTACTCCCGCCAACCGCGTTGCCGGCGGAGGAAAATATTTAACTTCCGATACGGATAATGTCATCGCTGCCGTAGTGGCTGATTTTATAAAAATTTTATCGCCCAATATTCACATACCGCTCAAAAATAGCGACGGCAATGGGCATAGTTTCTCAGATGTTTATTTAAAATATCAAGGCAATAGAATTATCTCGGATATTAAATCTTCACTTTCCAAATTGGAAAATAACGATGAACAAGAGTCTGGGTATCCTTGCATATCTCCTCCGGAACTTTCTGCCCTTCACAAAATCCAAGGGGTAATTCTTGCCGTGGCGGACCCAACTGCCATTGTGGTGAAAGGCGGGGTAATTGGCGCTTATAACATAGGCGCTTATATTGCCGATGGCGTGCGAAATGCGGGTATGGCGATTGGCGATATCTTGCGCGGCACTGGCGCGGTAATCGGGAAGACCTTCAAAGGATTGTCGGCCAATGTAATAGAAACTTTGCCGGATGTTGCCGATATAACCACAATCCCCCCTGATTTATCAAAGCCCGTGAAGGACAGTCCTTCGGAAATTGCGGATGAACCTGCAATTTCGCTTCCAGAAATAGAAACATTGCCTCCGGAAGATTCTCCTGTTATTCCCGATGTTTCAAGTACCGCGCCTCACAACAGAGGCGGAAGCGGTAGCGGTGGTGGAGGGGAAGATGAAAATTTACCCGATCCTATAGCTGACACCGCTTCGCCGGTCATCATTTTAACTGGCAGCAATCCTTTGGACATTTACTTAGGTATGAATTATGCGGATCCCGGGGCAACAGCTACCGATGATGTTGATGCGACTGTTGCCGTTGTTATAACCGGAAATGTGGATACCTCTGTTATTGGCACTTATACTATTACTTACACGGCTACCGATCTCTCGGGAAATATCGCGACTGCCATTCGTACTGTGAATGTTTTGGCTCCCATCCCTGATACAACTGCCCCCGTTATCACCCTTCTCGGCAACAGTGTTGAAGTGGTCATAAGAAATTCCACGTATACCGATGCCGGCGCGACTGCTTTGGATAATGTTGACGGCGTACTTACCGTGATAACAACTAGCGCGGTGGATACCGCTAAAATTGGAAATTATATCATCACCTATGCCGCGACTGATCTTGCAGGCAATACCTCAACGGCAACTCGCACGATTATCGTCGCCACCTACAAATATATTCCCAAATATTCTTTCGGGGAAAATAACGGCGATAATCACGACTGGCAAGTTTGGAGTTTCAACGGATCAAATGTATATGATTGGTCGGATACTTATGTTCATAATTATCTGCGCGAGCAATTTAAAATTCAGGCTAATGCAGGAACAGCCTGGTGCTCGCAATGCTTGCAGAGAGGAATTTTTAAGCACGATCCGCAGAAAGGATTTGAGTCTTCTGATGTGGCTGTTTCCGCTCTTGAAAATAACCCGCAAAATTATATGAATGGCATAACCTATGATGTAGCTATACAATGGGACTCCTCCGGTTATACCTATACAGTCTCCCATGATTCTATCATTGATTCCAGCAAGCATACGCAAGTGGCAAATATGAACAATGATTTTTGGGTCGGCTGGGACGGTTCCTTTAATAATTTTAAGAATTTCCCGTCGGGAGACTGGCAGGGAATTGTGTCAGTTTCACCCTTAAACCGCACTGGCGGAGGTAGTATGGTATTGCAACCTTTCCCTATATACAAAAATGAACCTGCCCTCGCAGTTTCTACTCTTTCTTTTCCTAACCAAGGTCCTTACACAGTGGGTGGAATAAGCCCAACCCGCGGGAGGGAAAATTTAACCCCTTTTACTTTTCAAATAATTTACACGGATGAAGAAAATAATCCGCCGCAAAACGTAAAACTTCAGGTGACAGACGCGACCACAGGCGATTCTGTTGCTGAAGTGGAAATGCGGCAGATTTCCCAGGGCGTGGATATTTTCAGCGATGGCGATTTTGCAAACGGGGAGTCGTATACCACCGACGATATTTTATACGATACCGGAGATTATAACTATTATTTTACAACTGAAGATAACGCGGGGGACTCAATGCGTATTCCCCAAAATGATGCTCTGAAATTCGGAGTAGTTCCATCCGCTTATAAATATATCCCGAAGTATTCTTTTGGAATGAATAATGGAGATGACCGAGACTGGCAAGTTTGGAGTTTCAACGGATCAAATGTGTACGACTGGACGGACACTTATGTGAACGATTATCTGCGCGAGCAGTTTAAAATTCAAACTTTTAAGGGAGGAGCCTGGTGCTCACAATGCTTGCAGAGAGGAATTTTTAAGCACGATCCGCAGAAAGGGTTTGAACTTTCCGACAGAATTGTGTCCATTTTAGAAAACAATCCGCAGAATAGCATGAATGGCCTGACTTATGAGGTAACAATACAATGGGATTCTGCCGGCTATTCATACTCTATTTCTCACGATGGCACCACTGATTCTTCCGGGCATACGGATATCGCGGATGTAAATGAAAATATGTGGGTTGGTTGGGACGGCTCTTTTAATAATTTTAAAATTTTCCCGTCGGGAGACTGGCAAGGAGTGGTGCATGGTTCGCCATCAGATCGTACCGGCGGAAGCAGTATGGTGCTGCAGCCGTATCCAATTTATGATTCGTCTCAGGTTCCTCCCGATCCGGTTCTTAGTTCGGCAAAGCAAATTTCCGCCTTTAACTTTACGGGTTTAACACCGGAAGTTGTCGGGGTCATTAATGAAACCGATCATACTATTTTGCTTGAAGTTTCTTTTGGCACGGACGTGGCGAATTTAAACCCGACTATCACGATTTCATCCGGGGCATCAATCAGCCCGAATTTCGATGTCCCGCAGGATTTTAGCAATCCGATAAATTACACGGTCAAAGCGGAAGATGATTCCACTCAAGATTATCTTATTACAGTGGTCATCGGACCCGATCCGAATCCTCCTCCTGTTCCAGATACTACCGCGCCAGCCATCGCGAGTTATACATTTAATGAAATTGCCGGCGATATCACAATCAATCCATTAGTGAGTCCTCTTTCCTTGGCTATGAATGCCAGCGAAAATGCGGAGTGGGTGTCTGTGAAATTTGAAAATCAAAATGATGGCAGTTTTTATAAAATTTTCTATCCGGGGGCCGATTGTGATGATAAAAATACTTGTGTTCAAGACTGGGATGGCATTTTGTCCAGCGGGGGATTGCTTCAAAACGGAACTTTTCGTGTAAAAGTTCACGTCAAAGATTCGGCTGGCAATGAATTTTATGATTATTTGACACCGTATAACATTATCGTGGATATTTCCATCTGATATTTTTCTATACCTCCAGGGTGAGGAAAAGATAAAAGGGGCTTTCGTTCCGAAAGCCCCTTTTCTACCTATGTTTGATCAAAGTTGGTAACATATAAATATATATCCTGCAGACTGAAGTGCATATACACAAATGTTGCAGCAGTCAAGAACAATGATGTAGATAATATCCATCCTCTCGGCAGATATCCTGCTACCATTATTAAGTAGATTGAGAGTACCAACATTATAAACATTATCACGAAGCACATAACTCTTACATCTTTATTTTTTAAATATACTGCACCGATTGTAAAAGGGGCGCCATACCACTTTTTCTCTACTAACCCCACCAGATCATTTAAACTGCTTTTGCCTTCTTTCCGAAACCTTTTTTTTATTGTGTTTACCAATATAATATTGGAAACATTTATAAAAAGTATTATAGCTGTGGAAAATATCCACAGAAGAAAAAGAAAGAAGTTTATAGCCCCGATTATGTCTTCTTTAAACACGATATTACCTCCTTATTAAGGGTTAACAAATAACTAATTAATTAACATTCTCCCCACCTTTAAATACGAAGGGCAAGGTGAATTTCTTTTATATTATATTACTATTCTGTATTTTTGTCAACTTTTTGTGGGGGCTTAGTTTTCGTTGTTTTTATGCTATACTTAAAAATAATGGTGAGACATTTTTTTAAGACCCTGATTGTTTTTATAGTAATGATAATTTTAGGCTTGATCGGAGTCTTTTTGATAAATCATTTTGATGAAAATGCCGGAAGCGCAGGCGAACCAAATAATCAAATCCAGCTTGCGGAATGAATTGTTTATGCTATGATGTTTGTACCGCAAAGAAAATAGGTATTCAAAATTTATAGCTATTTCATTTCCTTAAATTTTGGCATAAATCCTATTTAGTGGGTCGATAACCCCGACATAAGGTCGAGGAACAGCTTGCGGCTTATAAGCCGTTTTTTTTGTTGAAAATAAGAAGTGTTAGCGACTATATTTTCATAACCCTGTTAAATAATTTTGCTTTGCAAAATTGTCCGAAGGACATTTAACAGGGTGTGGATTTTCTAATCGCTTTGCTCAAGAAAATCACACATGTTACAAAAATCAAAAAAGGAAGAAATAATAAAAAGTCTTGAAAAGACAATCAAGGAATCGGAGACCGTTGTTTTTGTGAACTTTCACGGTATGAGCGTTGGCAACGAAACAACCCTTCGCAGAGATTTGAGAGAACAGGGGGTTGGTTATAAAGTTTTCAGAAAAACTTTATTAAAACGCGCCTTGAAAGGAAAGGCGATGGGAGAAATACCCAAACTTAGTGGCGAGATTGCCGTTGCCTACCTGTCCGCTGGAGCTTCGGTGGAAGCGGGCCCTAAAGACAAGATTGCTCCGGCTCGTGGCATTTATAATTTTCAGAAAGTTTATAAGGATATTCTAAATATCATGGGAGGAATCTTTGAAGGCAAGTTCATACAAAAGGAGAAAATGACGGAAATAGCTATGATTCCGGATCGGGAAGTTCTTTACGCCCAGTTTGTGAACCTTATCAATTCTCCGATACAGAGATTCGTTGTAGTGTTAAACGCTATTGGGGAGAAAAAGATACAATTAGAAACTTAATAAAATATTATTATGGATAAATATAAAGATATTATAGAAAAAATAGAAAAAATGTCAGTGCTTGAACTGCATGAGCTGGTAAAAGTTCTGGAAGAAAAGTTCGGAGTGTCGGCGGCAGCGGTCGCTCCAACCCAAGCTGGAAACGGAGGAGCGGAAGCGGTGGAAGAAAAGGATTCGTTCACCGCAGTGCTGGCTTCAGCGGGCGAGCAGAAGATAGCGGTCATTAAGGTCGTGAAGGAGGCGCTCGCGCTCGGCCTCAAGGAAGCGAAAGACCTCGTCGAGAGCGCTCCGGCGATGCTCAAAGCAGACATGAAGAAGGCGGATGCGGAAGAATTCAAGAAAAAACTGGAAACGGCAGGAGCAAAAGTAACCCTGAAATAGCGCGTGGAATAAGGAAGGAAAAGTGCTGGATGTTACTTCCGGAAAGTGGGACAATCTCTATGTCGCATTTCCAAGCGTCATATACAATTCAAGTATCAAAAAATATCAAAT
>Ga0076256_120_pt1 | contig 9047 bp, 8 predicted proteins | sample RifGroF2_FD_67745 | JGI IMG/M metagenome (GOLD analysis project Ga0076256, IMG submission 67745) | Parcubacteria bacterium GW2011_GWF2_38_8 | reverse complement strand
AAATTTTCCCTGCCTTCGGCATTTATAACAAGCACAGGTCGTGTGTAATCCGCACCTTTTCCATAAACTTCGCTACCAATATTTATACCAATACTGCACCACCATATTTCTTTTTCTTTGGGGTGATTATATGTTTCATTCTCGTCAATTTTTATTTTCTTTTTATTCCAGTTGTGAAAATCTTTCATAGAAAGATTCTACCATATTTGTATTCCTTTTTCCTAAAGCCCCCTCCGCCAAAATCCAAAACTCCCGCCCCGCATTCTTCCCGCACTCTCCATTTTGGAAAGCTCTGTGCTTCGCACAGAAGCGCGTAGCGCGCGGGGAACGCTACTCATCTACTTTGAAAAAAGTTCGCGCAAATGCTAGAATTACTGCACAAAATTAAATAAGTTATACACAAACCTACTTGCAAATATATCATATAATCGCAAAGACTGTAATCGCAAGGACTGTCCTTGTAAAATCAAAATTGGTGATGAAAAAGATGAAGAAGGATTTATTCCAAGCCTTCTTGATTAAAAAATTAATAAATATATGTATTTTCATGGGAACAGAAAAATAAAAGAAATAGCGATAACTTTTGATGATGGACCATCAGAAGAAACTCTTGATATTTTAAATATCTTAAAAAGATATAACATTAAAGCAACTTTTTTTATTGTAGGTAAAATGATAAAAGGGAGAGAGAATATTATGGAAGCTATTAAAAAAGAAGGCCATGAATTTGGAAATCATACTTTTTCACATAAAAGATTATGGTTTAAATCAAAAAAATTTATAGAAGAAGATATTCAAAAATGTGATAATGAGTTACTGAGAATTGGTATTGAAACTAATTTTGTACGTTTTCCAAGATTAAAATATGGACTTAATGCTTTAAATGTTTGTAAACTTTTAAATAAAAAAATAATTGCTGTTGATTTTATAACACTAAATCAATTTGCATGGGATTGGTTTAACCCATGGCTAAAAAAAATAGGATTAATTAAGAATCAGATTAAAATTGATGATGTTATAAAAGTAACTATAAATAATACCAGAAATGGTTCAATATTAGGTTTTCATGATTATTTGCAAGAAATAGGTTCTCACCCTGAATTGTCACCTATATTAGAAAAAATTTTGCCAGAATTAAAAAAGAAAGGTTTTAATTTTGTAACTATTTCTGATTTATTAAAAATATAAAAATGTTACTTTTATATTTTCTGTCCCGAACCTTTTCTAAAATGAATTCAGATTCCGCCCTCATTCATTCCACAGACCCTTTTCTGCGGGCAGAATCTGAGGAGAGAACCCCGCCGAATTCAAAAAAGAGAATCAGCCGAAGTTTTGCGGAATCCTTGTCCCCAGAGTATTGTTTCCGCAAAACTGAGTCCATTTTCTAAACGGCTCAGTTTCCAGTATTTGAGCCGTTCGGCTCATCATTCTTCTGGAAAAAAGTTCGCGCAAATGCTAGAATACTGCACAAAATTAAATAAGTTATACACAAACCTACTTGCAAATATATCATATATGAGATATTCTATGATATATGCCAAAACAAACAAAAACAGAACAACAAAATATCGGATATTTTATAAAAGAACTTCGTGAACGTCGTGGGATGACTCAAGAAGAATTTGCTAAAGCCTTAAATACTTCTCAGAGTTCTATTCCTAGAATGGAGAAAGGCGAACAGAATTTCACCACCGAACTTTTGACTAAGATAAGCAACGTTTTGAATCATAAAATAGTTTCCATAAACGATTCTATTGATTTTCAAGTAAATGGCGGTAAAAAACTGCATGGAAAAATAAAAACAAACTTTTCAAAAAATGGTTCAGTTGGTCTTCTGTGTGCTTCCCTTTTAAACAAAGGCACAACTACACTCCACGGCATTGCTCGTATTGAAGAAGTATATAGAGTTATAGAAATTTTGCAAAGCATAAGCGTGAAAGTAAAATGGATAGATCAAAATTCCGTACAAATAGTCCCACCTAAAAAATTCAATCTGGTTAAAATAAATGTAAGGTCAGCTGTAAAAACACGTTCTGTGATAATGCTTATAGGACCGATGATTCATTTTTTGAAATCTTTTTCTCTGCCTCATGCAGAAGGTTGTAATTTAGGTAAACGTACAATAAACGCCCATACTTACGCGCTAGAAAAACTCGGCATAAAAATAAAAACAACTAATAACAGTCATAATGTAAGTTTAGTTAAAACTAAACCCGCAGATATTGTAATGTATGAATCCGGAGACACAGCTTCTGAAAATGTATTGACTGCATCCGCACTAATAAAAGGAAAAACAACCATATCATTTGCCAGTGCAAATTATATGGTCCAAGAGATATGTTTTTTTCTTGAAGCTCTTGGAGTAAAAATAGACGGAATAGGCACTTCTACATTGGTTGTCCACGGAGTAAAAGAGATAAATAAAGATATTGAGTATTGGAACAGTGAAGACCCTATAGAGTCTATGATGTTTATCTCTGCCTGCGTTGTTACAGACTCAAGACTCACAATAACCAGATGCCCGATTGATTTTCTTTCTTTAGAGCTTGAAAAATTAAAAAGAATGAACCTGAAATTCAAAATTTTAAAAAAATACTACTCTTACAATGGTCGGACAAAACTTGTAGATATAGAAATATTCCCAAGTAAATTAATAGCCTTAGCTGACAAAATACATTCCAATCCTTATCCTGGAATAAATATAGATAATCTGCCATTTTTTGTGCCTATTGCCATAAAAGCTAAAGGCACCACGATGATTCACGATTGGGTCTATGAAAACCGGGCGATATATTTCGCTGAATTAAACAGATTAGGAGCTAATATCACTCTAGCTGACCCGCACCGCGTATATATAAATGGAGAAACAAAATTAAAACCAGCGCAAGTTGTTTGCCCGCCTGCCTTACGTCCTTCAATGGTTATACTTATTTCTATGCTTGGTGCTCCCGGCACTTCAATACTGCGAAACGTTTATATGATAAATCGTGGTTATGAAGAGATAGCCAAGCGTCTAAATTCTATTGGAGCTGATATCGGAATATTGAAATAAAAATGAGAAAAGAAAAAGTAATTATTATTTTAGGACAAACAGCTACGGGGAAAAGCGCTTTGGCTGTCAAAATTGCCCTTCGACTAAGCTCAAGACAAGCTAAAAAAGCAGGAATAAATGGTGCAGAAGTTATTTCTGCTGATTCTAGGCAAGTTTATAAGGGTTTAGATATTGGCACTGGCAAAATTCCTCGTGATAAGAAAATTTCTAAAAGATATAAGTTAAAAGATATAAGCTATCTCCATAAGGGTATCCCTCACCATCTACTTGATGTTGCAAATCCTAAAAACAAATTCACAGTTGCTGAATATCAGAAACTAGCAATCTCCGCTATAGTTGAGATTATAAAAAGGGGTAAAATTCCAATTATCTGCGGAGGCACGGGATTTTATATTGATGCAATAACAAAAGGAACGGTTTTTCCAGAAGTGTCACCAAACCAAAAACTTCGTAAGTTCTTATACTCAAAATCAGCGATCGCATTATTTGAGTATCTGAAAAAATTAGATTCAAAACGTGCAAAAGATATAAAAAATAAAAATGAGCAAAATAATAAAGTAAGATTAATCAGAGCTATTGAAATAGCAAGGATCCTCGGCAGGGTTCCCAAAATTGCGGAGGTAATTCCTCCGCATGAGTTTATAAAAATCGGACTATGTTTGCCTCCGGAAAAATTAAAAAAGAAAATAGAAAAAAGACTTATAAAAAGAATCAATATTGGGATGGTAGAAGAAGCGAAAAAGCTCCACCAAAAAGGTTTAACATGGAGAAAAATGAATGAGTTGGGTTTAGAATACAGATATACAGCACTATATCTTCAAAAGAAAATAAACAAAAAAGAAATGATTAAAAAACTTAGCTGCGAAATTTACAAATACGCCAAACGCCAGATGACCTGGTTCAAACGGGATAAAAAAATAAAATGGTTTGACGCGTCGGATAAAAATTTAGGAGAAAATATTTTGTCTATATTAAGGAAAGATTTTTAATTACCCTTTCTTTGGTCGTGATACTAAAATCATGCTCAAAATCTTTGCCTGTAATCATTTCATATATCTCGATGTATCTGCGAGATAATTCAGCCACAAGATCCATCGGAGCTTCCGGGATAACTTTGTCTTTATATGGATCACAGTGCTCTTTAAACCAAATTCGTAAAAATTCCTTGTCAAAATATTCCGGTTCTTCATCTTTATTGAAACGTTCTTCATAACTTCCTGCCTTCCAATATCTGGAGGAATCTGGAGTATGAATCTCGTCTATTAATGTCAACTTTCCGGTTTCATCCAGGCCAAGCTCATATTTTGTATCTACTAATATCAATCCCCTAGACAGCGCCACCTCTTGTCCTCTTTTAAACAAAGCCCTAACCACTCTTTCTACTTCGTCTGTCATTTCTTTAGTAAGCAAGCCTTCTGATACTATTTCTTCTGGTGCAATAGGTCTATCGTGTTCGTCTGATTTTGTTGTAGGATTGAAAACAGATTCCGCCAGTTTTTGATTTTTTTTCAGGCCTTCCGGTAAAGTAAAATTGCCGAAATCACGTTTCCCATCTTTATAATAGGTCCAAAGCGAAGTACCGGTAACTCCTGTAATATAACCGCGCATTACGCATTCAATAGGCAGGGGCTTGCACTTTTTTACTATCACTGCATTCGGATCGGGAGTGCTTAAAACATGATTCTGTATTATGTCTTTTGTCCTGTTAAACCAAAACAGACTGATTTGATTCAAAACTTCGCCCTTTAAAGGAATGTAGGCGATATTTCTGTCAAAAGAAGAATGTCTGTCGGTGGAAATGAGTGTAATGTAATCCGGTTTTATATAAACATCTCTCACCTTCCCTACTTTTTTCTCTCCCAAATTAGGAAAATCCGTTTCCGTTAAAACATCTTCAATATGCTCTTTTATTTTTTCTATAGTCATCCCATTAAAAAATTTAATTAATAATGCCCTTCGACTTTTCATTTCCCGCTGATTTTTTAATGGGACAAGTATATTTACACCAAAATTACTTTTTTTTGACCCTTGATAATTTTACCAATTTCATAAATTTTGAATTTTTGATAGTTTTCTAAAATTTTATCTATTTTCCCTTTCTCTTCTTTAGGAACGATAAGGACAAGACCGATTCCCATGTTGAAAGTGCGATACATTTCTTCTTCGGGAATATCGCCTAACTCCTGCATTAAGGGAAAGATAGGAACTACGGGCCAAGAATTCTTCTCAATTTTCGCGTCAAGACCTTCCGGCAAAACACGCGGAATATTTTCAATAAATCCTCCTCCGGTAATATGAGCAATGCCGTGGATATTCACACCTTGCTCAAGCATTTTTAGCACTGGCAAAGAATAATTTATGTGAATTTTGAGCAATGCTTCCCCGATAGTTTCTTTTAGTTCATCTATTTTTGCATCTACATTATATTTTTTTACTTCAAAAAATAATTTTCGCGCTAAGGAAAAACCGTTGGTATGAAGCCCGCTTGAAAGAAAACCCAAAATTATATTTCCCTCCTTGACTTTTTCGCCCGTTAAGATTTTGTCTTTTTCCACCACACCGGTGATGCAACCCGCGATATCGTGTTCGCCTTTTGTGTAAGTACCCGGCATTTCGGCCGTTTCCCCTCCGATGAGAGATATGCCATTTTCTCTGCAAGCTTTGGACATTCCGGAAATTATAGATTCCATAATATTCGGGTTTAACTTTTCATTCGCCACGTAATCAAGAAAAGTGAGGGATTTTGCTCCCATAGCTAATAAATCATTACAGCAATGATTCACGATATCCTCCCCGACTGTGTCATATTTGTTCATCATCCGCGCGACTGAAAGTTTTGTGCCGACTCCGTCGATGCTTTGCACCAACACGGGATTTTTATACGATTTCAAAACTTCACCAATATCGTATAACCCTCCAAAACTTCCAATGCCAGTAAGCACGGCTTTTGTATGTGTACTAGCGACGTCTTTTTTTATACGACGGACAACTTCATTCCCAACATCAATATCCACCCCTGCTTCTTTATATAAATCTGACATAATTATTTTTCTAAATACTTTTTGTACCCGATCTTTGATAATTTTTCCCCTTTCTTTTTTATTTCGTGATACATCTTTTTTTTATAGGCAAAAAGTTTTTTTTCTAAATTTTTATCAGATAAAGCTAAAATTTGAATTGCCAACAAACCTGCATTTTTTGCTGCATTAATACCAACAGTGGCCACTGGCACTCCAGGAGGCATTTGGGCAGTGGAAAGGAGAGAATCAAGCCCATCTAGAGTTTTTGCTTTTATTGGCACACCAATTACTGGCAAAATAGCAAGGGATGCCACCACTCCGGCCAAATGGGCTGCTCCACCGGCTCCGGCAATAATGACTTTCACTCCATTGGATTTGGCATTTGCAACCAATTTATGCACCAAATCCGGACTTCGGTGCGCCGAAGCCACAGCTATTTTATAAGATATCCCAAATTCTTCTAAAATCAAAACCCCCTCCGACATTACCGCTAAATCGGAATCCGAGCCCATCAGTATCAAAACTTTAATATCTTTTTTCATAAATTTATTTTATCATTATGTAATTAAAAATCAAAATAATTTGACTGAATATATATGTAAAAAAAGAGCCCCAGGTAATACCCGAGGCTTTTCAATTTGTATTAGCCGTAACCGTTGCTGTTGCTTTTACTTTCGCAGAGCTTAACATATTTAACTAAGAATGTCAATTTTTTTTATTCAAACTCCGTAGTGGCCGGAGGTTTGGGCGTCATATCAAAAAGCACCCGGACGATATTTTTGTGTTTAGTGAGGGCACTTGTAATTTCATTTATGATTTTTTCAGGAAAATAATAACCTTTGGCTGTCATAAAATCCGCTGTTTGCACGGCGCGAACAGCCATGGAGTGACCGTAAACGCGTTCATCCCCTTTCACTCCGACAGAATTGATGCCAAGAAGAACAACAATCAGCTGGGAAATATTTTTAGAAAGATTATATTTTTTTATAATGTCATTGACTGTTTTATCCGCCTGACGCACTAGTTCAATGTTTCCTTCCGATATCGGTGTGCCCACTACCCGCAGATACAATCCTGGACCAGGAAAAGGGTTGCGCTCGTATACAGCGGGGGGCAATTTAAGGATGCAAGCCAGTTCTCTAATTTCGTATTTGAATAAATTTCCGAATGGATGCAAGTCTTTTATTTTCCATGAAAGACCCACATTGTGATGCGTTTTAATCATAGCGGACTGCCCTGCTTTGCCGCTTTCAATAATATCTGTCGCTAGAGTACCCTGTACGATAAATTCAGCTTTATATTTCGCTATTTGTTCTTCAAATATCTTCCGATACACAGTGCGAAATTTTGCCCGTTTTTTCTCCCCGTCAATGGTGGTACTGATATTTTTTATAAATTTTTTATCGGCTGAAACCATTACTAAATTTTTTATTCCCGCGCTTTTAGCATTTTTCTTTATTTCTGCGAGTTCCCCCGCTCTAAGTCCGCCGGTATCTATGGCTACGCAAATAAGCCTATTTCCTAAAACTAGACTGAGAATTCTAGCCAGAGTAGTGGAATCCACTCCGCCAGAAACACCCAAAATAACTTTTGATTTCTTACTTGATTTATCAATTATATTGAGAACTTCTTGCTGAATTTGATGAATTAAATTTATGGGGTCCCAATCTTTCCGGCAATTGGATAACTTGAGAAAATTCTGCAATATTTTCTTGCCTTCTTCAGTATTGATGACTTCCGGATGGAATTGAACCCCTAGCACATTATTATTTTTATTGCTCATAGCGGCAATACCCTTGGATCTAGCTATGGAAATAAAATTTTTCGGAAGCGAAATAACAGTATCTCCGTGGCTTGCCCAAACTTCCGTTTTGTTTTTTACATCATCCAAAAGCGGATGCGGATGATGTGTTTGAAAAGATATATTAGCTGGTCCATATTCGCGATGCCCTAAAGATTTTCCTACTGTTCCGCCGAGTTTATGGGCTATCAGTTGCATGCCATAACAAATGCCCAAAATTGAATATTTTTTGCCGGTAACATCAAATGATTGTGGAAATCCCGGCGCCTCTTTATCGTGCACACTGAAATTACTACCCGAAAGGATGACCGCCTTGGGGATGTTTTTCTCCAGCCATTTATCAACTTTTCCGGGAGGCAGTATTATGCTTCGCACCCCAAGCTCACGCAAAGTTCTTCCTATAAGCAAAGTATATTGCGAACCGTAATCCACAATAAGAATTTGTATTTTATCCATGAACTTATAATATATGAAAACACATTATAAGAAAAGCAATAAACATTTACATAAAGTTCCCCTGTGTGCTAGTATATAAATTATGCCTTTGGGAAATAGAGAAAATTTTAGAGAAGCTCTTACCTATGACGATGTCCTACTAGTGCCCTTATACTCGGAAGTCTTGCCGCGGGAAGTTGATATTTCTTCAAATCTTACTAAAAAAATAAAAATAAATGTTCCGATTATTTCTGCTGCCATGGACACCGTGACCGAAGCGGCTATGGCCATAGCCATAGCGCAGGAAGGAGGAATAGGAATTCTCCATAAAAATATAAGCATTGAAAAACAGGCGGCGGAAGTGCGCAAAGTGAAACGTTCCGAAAGCGGAATGATTCACGACCCTATAACTTTAAAAGAAGGATCCTTATTAAAGGAGGCATTGCGAATTATGAAGGAAAATAAAATTGGCGGTATTCCGATAGTTGATGAAAGTATGGAATTAAGAGGAATACTCACTAATCGTGATTTGCGGTTCCAGGAAAATTTAGAACTTCCAGTCAGCCAAATAATGACCAAAACAAATTTAGTAACCGCTAGTTCGGGTACAAACTTAAAAGAGGCGGAAAAAATACTGACTAGGCATAAGGTTGAGAAATTGCCATTAGTTGATGAAAAAAACAGGCTTATCGGACTGATCACCTACAAAGACATTATGAAAGTAAAATCTCGCCCGAAT
>Ga0076256_115_pt1 | contig 10221 bp, 8 predicted proteins | sample RifGroF2_FD_67745 | JGI IMG/M metagenome (GOLD analysis project Ga0076256, IMG submission 67745) | Parcubacteria bacterium GW2011_GWF2_38_8 | reverse complement strand
CTCGGCTCGGAAATGCAAATGAGTACATTTTCATTTCACTCGCTCTACGTCGCCAGTAAACACCCCGACTTGCCCTATATCGACCTCGTAGGTCGATATGGCTACCGCGTTCGTCGATATATATCGACCTCGTAGGTCGATATATATTGCCAGATGTGTTACTCCAACAGAAAATCACCGATCGGCTCGATATCCATGTCCGCGAGATAGTTCTTGATGGTCTTTCGGTAGTCGCCGAAGACGTCTCCAAAGAGATCTGTATTCACGATATGAGGAAAATTTCGCTTGCCGCAATAATCACGAAAACTGCTCCACTTGTATGCATCGAGATGTTTGACGGCAGCCGCGCGGTTTTTCAACTCCAGACCTCTCCACGACTCGGCCCCTCTGAGAAAATCGAGCGGATTGAGGTGGATGTAGTGCAGTATGTGCAAAAAGTGCGCGTCGGAGTCGACGAGGATCTTTTTTGTGCGTCCCTGGAAAAGCGTTCCCACTCGTTCGTGGCGCTTGTTGAAATATTTCGCATACCCAACATTGAGCTTCATAAGGAATCTCGTGATGCCGACATCAGCAACCTCGGAGAGTAGCAGGTGATAGTGGTTGCCCATGAGGCACCAGCCGTGAATATCGACGAGCCGTTTTCGTTTTTTCGGTTCATATCGACCTCGTAGGTCGATATGCTCGACCGAGCCGGTGGCGCGTGAGTAAAAATATTCTGAATTTTCGGCTGGTCGCGTATCGTTGAATATCGTGAGGCCGTACACGAAGCGTTTGCGATCGGCGTCGTCGAGAAAGATGATTCGTTTATCGACGCCGCGATTCAGAGTATGATAAAGCTCCATGCCTCCGATGGTAGCATATCGACCTCGTAGGTCGATATTGTAAATCCACGATATGATTGAGATACGGGCTCAATCATCTTGAGTTTGCGTAATGATACCGCCTCCCAAGCAGCGCTCGCCGAGATAGATGACAAGTGATTGTCCGGGTGCCGCGATGTGCGGCTCATTGAATCGAACCCGCATTTCGCCATCTTGCTCGAATAGTTCGGCGCGAGCGGGCACCTCGCGATACCGTGCCTCCACTTCGCACTTGAATGGAAATCCGGGCTTTTCTCCTATCCAGTGCATGTCCTCAAGTGCGACATCCCCGCGCGCGGCATCCTCGCGCCTCGTTGAGACGCGGAGCGTGTTCGTTTTCGTATGTATCGAAACGACGTAGTACTGCACGCCCGATTCCCCTTTCTCTGTCTTGAACCCATGCCGCTGACCTATCGTATAGAGTGCGGCGCCTTCATGCTCGCCGATAATGCGTCCTTTCATGTCGAGCGCAGGACCAGATTCAACGGAAATAAAGCGTGCAAGAAAATCTTTCATGGACACTTCGCCAACGAAGCACAGTCCCTGGCTGTCTGGCCGCTCTGCGTTCGGGAGATTGAAGTGCCGCGCTTTTGCGCGCACTTCTTGTTTCGTCATGCCGCCAATGGGAAAGAGCGTGCGCGCCAACACGTCCTCGGAAAGCGCATAAAGAAAATACGATTGATCTTTTGCTGCGTCCTTCCCTCGCAGTAAATAACGACTTCGTAAGTCGTTATTCTCTTGAATGCGGGCGTAGTGTCCTGTCGCCACATAATCCGCGCCCATAGAAAGAGCTTTTTTGAGAAAGGCACCAAATTTTATTTCTTTATTGCATATTACATCCGGATTCGGGGTCCTTCCTGCTTTATATTCAGATATCATATAGTCCGCAACCTCTTTCTTGTACTCTTTCTCAAAGTCAAAAGTCAAAAATGGAATATCTAAATGCGCCGCCGCGCGCATAGCGTCTCGACGCTCCGCTTCTTCGTTGCATTCTAAAAAATTTGGATGCCAAGTATGTATAAAAACTCCAATGACTTCATATCCCTGTTCTTTTAGCATAGCGGCACTTACGGCAGAATCAACACCGCCCGAAAGACCGACAAAGACTTTTTTACCTTTTAACATGATAGAATTTCTCTCTACATTTTCATTAATTTTTTGTAAAGTTCATGGGTGGCGCAAGCATCTGAAAGAGCACTGTGGGGATTTTCGTTTTTTATATCAAAATACTTGCATAATTCACGCAAAGAAAAATGGGAAATATTCGGTTTTTTGTGCAATTTAGCCCAAGCAATGGAAATGGTATCAAGTTTATGGTAATGCATGGTATTTTTTACTTTGGTTTTGGTAAAAGCGTATTCTAAAAATCCTGAATCAAAACATACGTTTTGTCCCACCATAATGCAATCTTTAACTTTTCTGGAAAAAATTTTTATGGCTTCTTCTAGTGAATAAGCGGATATCCAATTTTCTTCTTTGTAATGATTAATTTTCAGAGACACAGCATCGGCATTTTCTATATGTTCCGGCCTTATTTTTAATTCAAATTTTTCAATTATTTTCAGCCTGGGTGTTGTGATGACACAACCAATTTCAATAACCTCGTGAATGGCCACATTCAGGCCAGTGGTCTCCATATCTATAAATGCTAAATTATGTTTTCTCATAAAATTAGGTTTTAGGTTCTAGGTTCTAGTTGCTAGGTTCTAGTTTTTTAAATACTTAAATTTATTAAGTTTATGTTCCGCAAAAGTCTTTGCGTAATGAATGTTTCCATCTTTATCGTGCAGATAATATAAATAACTGGAAGATTTCGGATATATTGCGGCTTCTATGGCCTTCATTCCTGGATTGGAAATAGGATTTTCGGGCAACCCTTTCTCTTTATAAGTGTCGGGCTCCGCATCTACCTGAAGGGGTATGCCAAGCGCAATTCTTTTCCATAAAATCCCGGAAATAAACTCTCTATCATTATCCCCTTTTGATTCTTCCTCAATCAGGGAGGCCATAATCATAATTTCTTCCTCAGTCTTGCCAGACAAGGTAATTTCAGACTGAAGGGACACAATTTTCTTTTTAAAATTATTATTCATAGATTTCAACACGGTTTCTTCGTCGTCGGTAATGAAGAAAAAATAAGTATCTGGAAAAAGATGCCCTTCTTTGCCTTCCGCTTCCGATAAAAACTTATTTTCGTTAAAATCAGGTAATTTTGAGGTAAAAAGTTTTGAAATATCGGAAAGATTGAAACCTTCCGGAATGGTCACTTTCACCAAAGTCAAATGCCGTTCATCTTCCGATAAACGCCTGGCTACTTCAAAAACCGGCATTTTTCTCTCAAACAGATAGTTTCCGGAAGCCACACGTTTTTCGCCCCCGAAGATTACTATGAAAGTTTCAAGGGCTGTTCTTGAACGAATGATATTATTCTGCTCTAAATTAAAAGAAATGGATCGCAGGCTTGAACCTTCTTTTATGTCTATCATCACACCCTCGGGAAAATCTTTGGGAGTGCTCAAAAAGAAAAAATATCCAAGAAGAAGAAAAATAATTGCGCCGACAGCGTAAAAAATAAATTTCTTATCCAACTTGGATATCGGATGTCCAAGTTCATTGTTATTTGATAAATCCATAGGCAAATACTACGTCGGCAGATTAGGAGGCGGAGAGGCTTCTTTTGATTCTATGCGTTCAAGAGTAGGGACTTTCAATATCTGGCCAGGGAAATGCCACAAAGTCGCCAGCTCTTCGGTATTCATAACATTAATGTGATGATGAAAAAAGTTCGGAAAGATGAGAGGAGAAAGCGGCCAAGGAAGTCTTATTCTGTGGCGCATCGGCGGATGAAAAAACTCCCGTTCTCTATATTCTTGAAGCATCCTGTTCGCTAAGCGCATTATTTTCTTGGCGGAAAGCGGGAAAAATCCGGCGATAAAATTTGAACTGAAAGCGTCTGCCTGAGTTGAATTTATACGGGTAAGCTCATTCACAAAAGGAGCGGCATACTGGCGAAAAATCAGACGAATGTTTCTTCTGTTGCTCATACTAAAAGCTTCTTTTTTGGCGACGTAGCATATTCTGACTCCGGTATCAAAACCGACTTTCAACATTTTTCTGCCAGCTCCTTCCAGCATAGGCTTCATAAAATCCGGAGCGCGAATTTCTTTTGTAGGTTCAGCTCCCGGCACTCCTGGAGCGTGATAACGAGTAAATTCCGCTAAAATTTTTCTTATAACTTTCTCTCCTTCCGCTATCCAGTCATGAGTTTTAAACCAAGTTCCCGGCGTGTGATATTTTTTCTTTGAGGGTGTAACAACTATCTGCATCCACATTTGTTCTCCTTTGCCCATTGAACCGAAAAGTTCTACCACTGGAGAGACAGGGTCAACTTTATATTCCTCTTCTGGGTCTTTATCCAAACCGAAATCAATGTAAGTTTTAATCGGATAAACATCCGGTTTCGTCAATTTAAACTCGCATCCCCATAATCTCCAATCGCTCTCGGGGGTAATTTCATCAACTGCCAAAGTGTAATCTTCCACTTCTTTTACCTGCGCCTGGGGAAACTGGGCGTACATTTGGGTTTCTATCAACGTCTTAACGCGCGAAGGAGTACGTATGAAAAAGTGAACTTGCCCGTCAATAGACACTATCTCAAGAGAAAACCAAAACCAAACCGCCCCCTGCCAGTAAGTTTCCAGCCCGCTTTTCCGGCTCATATGATACAGAGCGTTGGTCATAAAAAGCTCCATAGCCTTAGGAGACCTGAGAACATCTCTGGGGGGAACTATTTCAAGTAAAACCCAAGTAATGCCGGCAATAAAATTATGCTGTACATAATGAAGCCAAAAAAAGTGAGCGAGATAGGCAAGCGCGATGGTGCCCGCCAAAGGCAAAAGCCCTAAAAATATTTTGTAGACCCAAAAAGCCGCTACATCAAATTTTAAAACAAAATAGCCGAGAATCACGACTAAAAGCAAAAGCCAGAATTCTTTTACTGCCGATGCGAATTTATCCATTGCCTATATTTTAGTATAAAAAGTAAAATAAATAAAGCACAAAATACAACCCCTCCCAACCTCCCCTTGTCAGGGGAGGCGAAATAAAAATCCCCCTGACAAAGGGGATCTAGGCGGTTATATTAGCCAAAGTATAAAGCCCATTTTTGTCTTTTTTAAAATATTTGGTATTTGCTAAATTCACTAAAATAGTATTTTTTTTGAAATATCTTTCTTTCATCACTCTTTCCACCACATCATCCTTGGAAAGCGGGCCTTCTCTTTTTAAAATGTCCCGTATCACTTCTCTGGCAATTCCAGTCTTATATCCCCATTCGGCCAAAGCATAAAGTCCGCGGCCGACCAGAACAAACCTGGGGTCTTTTATCAATTCGTTGTGACAAGTAGCGTAATGCGTTTTTCGGTTGAAAGTCTTGGAAATAGAATCCGCTACTTCCCTGAAATGCATAGGTGAACCGTGTTTTCTCATCACTAAAAAGGCGTAATCCTTCACCCCGCGGGTATGCACGTTCGGAGAGCTTGATCTGCCCCATTCACCAAATGGATTCTTGGAAAGAGTTTTAGATATGTTCAGCCACCTTTTGGCTATTTCCTCGTTTTTATACTGCTCGGCAATGTCTTTCATATGATCAAAAAATTTTTTGATCATCTTTGTTTCAGATACCAAATCTTCGTCGCTCAGGCTTTCGTAAAGTTTTTTAAGAGAATCATGCACTTTATCTGCTAATTCATCATCCACACTCCAGCGAGTTTTAAAGTGGTCATCTTCATGGTGCTTCTTGAAAAAATCACCGAGGGTTAAATAAAAATTAATATGGTTTTGGGTATTTTTATCCTTTGAAATATGAGACAAAAGATCATGCTCGGAAACAATTGACCCTAAAGAATGGATCAGCTGCTTAAGTTCTTCAAAAATTGCCTGTTCCGCCTTGAAGTTCTCTGATTTTTTGATCAAGGCCAAAGCCGCATTCTCAATCTGGCGAACACGTTCCCTGGTAATACTATATTTCTTGCCGATTTCTTCAAGAGTTTTTCTTTTTGCTTCTGCCGTCAAGCCAAAACGATTCATCACCACATCGCGAGTGCGATCTTGGAGATGAGAGGTTATTTTTTTGGTAACTTGCTTTGGCTTAAAAGATATTGTTGGCATATATTTGTAAAAAAATTCCCGAACGATAAAGTGTTAAATCCTATGTTTTATATTATACACCTTGCCAAGCTGGTGTCAAGCATTTCATCAAAATTAAGGCAAACTAACTTTCTTATTCCTTTGCATCTTAACCCTATCAAGCTCGGTTAAATATTTTTTGCGGATTCTTACCGACTTCGGAGTAATTTCCAGATATTCATCTTCACTCATCACTTCCAGGCCGCGCTCTATATTCAAAACAAAAGGAGGGCTTAATGATAATGCTTCATCGGTACCTGATGCTCTCATATTGGTAAGCTGTTTTCCTTTTGTCGGATTTACCGACATATCTCCCCCCTTTAAGACATTACCGATTACCATTCCCTCATATACCTCTGTCCCATGCTCAATATACATTATACCACGTTCTTGCAAATTTGCAATAGAGAAAGCTACTGCCTTGCCGGAAACCATAGAAACCATAGAGCCGTATTCTCGTTTTTTTATTTCTCCTGCGTATTCCCCAAAATCTGTCACTCGTGAAGACATTATGCCTTCTCCTTTGGTATCTATTATAAACTCGCTTCGGTAACCCAAGAGTCCCCGCGTCGGTATATCAAAAACAATTCTGGCAATGTTTTGTTTTTCCAACATATTTTTTATGATACCCTTTCGCTTGCCTATTTTTTCTATCACAGTACCCGAGTATTCCATCGGCACATCTATCACCAACTCCTCATAAGGTTCCGTTTTTATGCTGTTTTCTTCCTTTATAATTACTTCTGGTTCAGATACTTGCATCTCAAATCCTTCCCTTCGCATATTCTCAAGCAGTATGGCAATATGAAGTTCTCCTCTCCCGTAAACTTTAAACCCCGACGCCAAAAAATTTTGTGTTGGGACCCTAACCGCAAGCATCGGGGAAAACTCCACACGAAGTCCCACATTTATTTCAAGCTCTTTTTCTAATCTCTCTTTTAGTTGCCTTGAGGTGACAAACTTACCTTCCCTGCCTGCAAAAGGCGAATCGTTGACCAAAAAGTTGAGGGAAAGCGTAGGCTCATCTATCGCTATATGAGGTAACTGCTCTACACTCTCATCTTCACAGATAGTTTCTCCGATATAAATGTCTGGTATCCCAGCTAAAAGCACTATATCTCCAGACGATACTTCAGCAACTTCTTTTCTATTTATTCCATCAAAAGTAAAAAGTTTTGTTATTTTTCCAGCCCTGCTCCCTTTTTCATTTTTTATAAAAACCTGACTGGGAGAAAACATCTTGCCTGAATAAATCCGAGCAACAGCTAAACGGCCCAAAAAATTGTCATAACCCAAGTTAAAGACTTGGGCAGACATTTTCTTATCTTCATTTAGAGAAGCAGGTAAAACATTCTCTAAAATCACATCTAGTAGCGGAGAAAGATCAGAAGAATCATCTCCTAAATTTTTATATGCTTTACCCTCGCGCCCCATAGCATAAACAGTCTGAAAGTCTGCTTGTTCATCGTTTGCTCCAAGTTCAAAAAATAACTCTAAAACTTCTTCGTGTACTCGGTGTGGATCCGATGCTGGCTTGTCAATTTTATTTATCACCACTATTGGCTTAATGCCAAGTTCAAGAGACTTTTTAAGAACAAATCTAGTCTGAGGGATTGGTCCTTCCACGCTGTCAACTAACAATAAAACCGAGTCAACAGCGCGAAGAACGCGCTCCACCTCCGAGCCGAAATCCGCATGCCCTGGAGTATCCACAATATTTATTTTTGTACCTTTATAAGTTATAGAAGTATTTTTTGAGTAAATAGTAATACCTCGTTCTTTTTCCAGAACGTTAGAATCCATTGATATATTTTCATCCTGCAACCCACCGTTTTGTTTCATCAAAGCGTCCGTCAGGGTCGTTTTGCCGTGGTCCACATGGGCGATGATTGCTATGTTCCTAATTTCCATAAATAATTTCTAATGAAATCCATAATAAAAAAGCCGTCAGGCTTTTTTATATAATAACATATTCTTGTGAAATGATAAAGAAAAAACCGTCTCCTGCAAAGACGGTTTTTTCGTCTGCAAAAGGCGGTTTGACTACACAGAAAAATTATTCTTGTAGAGGAGTTTAATTCTCCTCCTTTCCGAAATTATACCTTTCACTAAAATCACTAAGGATTTTAGAAGGATATAAAGGCCCGTAATAACAGATACCACTATATGAGGAATTTTATCTTTGTTGAAAATAGGAAATTCTCCAAACAAAAATAATACCAAGAGTATTGCTGAGAGGAAACCTATAATAACAGTTCCTGTTGGTTTAATCTCAAATCCCCCATTCAGAGAAAATAAAAAAACTATAGAAATTCCCAATAAAATTACATATAATATCGGGTTATTTATCAAATCTCCTCTACTTAATGCTGAGTCCATTTGACTAGCCAAAAAGGCATAGCCCAAAATAATACCATTCAAAAACAATAATATATATTTCATTGTATTTCTCCTAAATTAAAGTTTGACAATTTTACAGATTTGAAACTAATATATCAAGTCTAAACGGCTTTGTCAAACAAAAGTCTTTTAATGTTGAACTCCTACAAAACACATATACGCCATGGCTGATATATGTAAACGTCAAACATCAGGGGTTTGATATGGAGATGCAAAAAAATATATTTTGTGTTATTTTGTAGGGAATGCGTCGGTGGCGGAGTGGTCAATCGCAATTGACTGTAAATCAATCGCCTTCGGGCTACGTAGGTTCGAATCCTACCCGGCGCACAACAAAAAATCACTAGGGATATCCCTAGTGATTTTTTACGCTTTGGCGGAAGAATTGGAATGCATTCGGATCGGACTTTTTATTCCGCCTGTCTGTCCCCCTCTACTGTGACCCTTTTTGGCTTCAATCACCAGTTCGTTGTTTTTGACCGAAACATACACTGTATCACCCTTCTTCGCATTATTAGAAATGATACAGGAGGCAACCGGATTTAAAATCTTGTTTTGAATCAAGCGATTTAATGGTCTAGCTCCGTAATGCGGGTTATATCCTTCTTTAGCCAAATAAGCGAATGCTTCATTGGACATTCTAAAACCTATCTCTTTAGCTTGGAGCCTGTCTTCCACTATCTTTATTTTTAGGTTCACTATTTCCTTGATGGCTTCTTCGGACAAAATATCAAAAACGATAATCTCGTCCAGGCGATTTATGAATTCCGGCCGGAAATAATCTTTCATCGCTTCCATCACTTTTTCTTTCATATTTCCATAATCTTGCTTGTCGGAATTATTGGAAAACCCGATTGATTCCATTTTTTCTATAAACTGCGAACCGATATTAGAAGTGAGAATAATAACGGCGTTTTTGAAATTTACTATTCTACCCTTCCCGTCTGTCAATCTTCCTTCGTCAATAACTTGCAACAGCATGTTAAACACCTCCGGGTGAGCCTTTTCAATTTCATCAAAAAGCACCACGGAATACGGCCTGTGCCTGACAGATTCGGTCAGCTGTCCCGCTTCTTCATAACCGACATATCCCGGAGGAGAACCGACAAGTTTTGAAATAGAATGCCTTTCCATATACTCGGACATATCCACTCGGATCAGGGCGTTTTCGTCATTGAACGTAAATTGAGTCAGGGCTTTAGTCAGTTCAGTTTTACCCACCCCGGTCGGACCCAAAAAGATAAAGGAGCCGCTCGGTCTGTTCGGGTCCGAAATTCCGGCACGGGAACGGCGAATGACATCTGAAACGCGCTTGATGGCTTCATCCTGGCCTATGACCCTCTTTTTTAATTCTGCTTCCATCCTCTGCAATTTGGCGCGATCTTCCTCCAGCATTTTAGTCAGTGGAATGCCGGTCCAGCGCGACACTACTTCCGCTATATCCTCAGCGGTTACTTCCTCTTTTAAAATTTTACGCGATTTCTGAAGTTTTTTCAGGCGTAAAAGTTTTATTTCAAGCTCTTTTTTAAAGCTGGGAATTTTTCCATAACGTATTTCCGCAGCCTTGGCCAAGTCAGCTTTCATCTCAGCATCTTCAGCCAAAAGGCGCATTGCTTCCAGTTCTTTTTTTATAGCCCGAATTTCCGCCACTGTCTCCTTTTCGTTTTGCCATTTCAATTCAAGCTCCTTTGTCTTTTCGTGCAGATTTGCTATTTCTTTGTCTATTTCTTTTATTCTGTTTTTGGTATCTTTGTTTTTAACATCTTTCGCATCA
>Ga0076256_151_pt1 | contig 10281 bp, 11 predicted proteins | sample RifGroF2_FD_67745 | JGI IMG/M metagenome (GOLD analysis project Ga0076256, IMG submission 67745) | Parcubacteria bacterium GW2011_GWF2_38_8 | reverse complement strand
TTAAAGCTTTCGCCTTTTAAAATTAAGATGATTAAAGATGATTAACCTTTGTCACCCCAATTCTACCTTAAGTGTCACCCCATATGGTTAACTGTACAATTTGTTGCATTATTTGTTGCATAGTAGTATAATTAGTGAAACAAATGATTAAATTAACGACCAGACAAAAAAAATATTGCATTTTATATCAAAAGAGAATGAAATTGGGACTGCAGGGGTTTTGAATTATGTGAACAAAGAAACGGGTCCAGTTTCACGTTTTTCAATCGTTCGCGACTTGAATTTGTTGGTCAAAGAAGATTTGATTGAAAGGATAGGCGGCGGGCGTTCAACAAAATACAGAGAGAAATATGACTGGCAGCGCTTTTCCATGATATAGGGAAACCGCGAGCCAGAAGAGAAGCGGAACCGAAAAGCGGCAAGAAAAAATACACCTTCTATGGGCATGAAGTGGTGGGCGCGCGCATGGCAAAAAAAATAATGGAGCGCTTAAAATTTAAGAGAAAAGAAACTGAACTGGTTGAGAAACTTATTCGCAATCATATGTTTTTTTCTGATACAGAATTGATTACCCTTTCCGCCGTGAGAAGAATTATTGTAAAAGTTGAGAAGGAAAATATTTGGTCTCTGATGAATGTGCGTGAATGCGACAGGGTAGGTATGAAGAAAAAAGAGACACCGTATCGTTTGCGAAAATATTTTGCGATGATAGAAGAGGCGCTACACGACCCGATATCTGTCGGTCAATTAAAAATCGATGGAGGGTTTATGATAAAAGAATTGGGCATACTCCCGGGCCCCCGAATGGGCTTTATTTTACATGCGCTTTTGGAAGAAGTGTTGGATGATCCAGCGAAAAATACTGAAAAACATCTTTCGGAATTGGCGAAATCTCTCAATATGCTCGGAGACGCAGAGCTAAAAACCTTGGGGGAGAGAGGAAAAGAAAAAAAAGAAAACTTAGAAGAAAAAGAAATAGAGAAACTGCATTCAAAGCATGGAGTCAGGTAAAAAAGCGAAGAACCAATTAGTATACTTCTTGCTGGTAACAGGTCTCGCAAAATACCATTTCCGGACGTTCCGGCGAATAGGAAGTTTCAAATTCGTTTGGGCAACCCTCCTTCATGCATTTACGGTGCCAGAGTTTGCGGGGGTTTCGTTTGGCCATCCTGTCTTTGTGCCTGCATTCAAAATCCTTGCGGGGCAGAGGGATGTTTATTCTTTTATAAAAATCAAATTCGGACTTGGTTATGCGGTAATTCTTTTTGCAATCTTCACATATCAGAATTTCTTTCAAAATATCTTCCGTCACTTCTTCTATCGTTTCAGGTATTTCTTTCTCTCTAATTGTTTCTTTGCCATAAGTGCCAGTTGCCTGCTCTTGCCAGTTGAATCTATTTTTAGCGGCCTCATCTTTTGTCATTGGGGAATATTCCTGCGCCAAGGTCTCATTATATCCGAAAGGGGAAAGTTCCGGAGAAAAAAATTGGCCGTAAGTTCCTTCTTTTTTCATATTCTCTATAATTGTCTTTTTTATTTTCTCGTATTCAACTTTTTCATATTGCTTGTTCAGAATCATGTATTCCCCCTTTTTAACTCCTATGCAACCGAAACAGCTAGTGGTATTATAGCAGCTGGAGGAATATTCCACTTCGTTGCAGTAAAAGATATAATCAGAATGCTTGGATTTATAGCATTGTAGAATTCCCATCAAGTCGTAGCAAAGTTCCGGTTTGTAATAAATGTTATTACAATCGTAAGTGTCTATTGGGTCTTCGGCATCCGCTAGGTATGCGCAGGCTTTGGCATTAGAAGCGTCAAAAAGCATTTTTGCCTCGTGGCAGTTGAAAAGATAATCTCCGGTTGCATCATTGCATTTAGTCTGGAAAGCATATTTTACAACTACTCTTTTCTTCAGCTCTTCAAATTCCTTTTTTGCGGCTTCCAGTTTTTCGCGAGAAGATAATATCTCCTCTTTTTTCTTTAGAAATTCTTCTCTGTTATATTTTTTGTTTAGAATTGCATTGGAAAGGTGGCGCCCGTTCGTGCAAAAAATACAGTTGTTTGAGTCACGCATATTAAAACAAAACAAAAGGTCCGTACTGGATTGGCATCTTTCAGAAAACACAGAGTTGTAAAGTCCTCTGCAGTCTATACATTCGTAGCAAAGTTCGGAATCGTATAAAAATGCGCAATCCACGGATGCCTTGCAATGTTGGATGAGTCTACCGTACAAGCAGTCTTCATTTTGTTCTGCGGCAAAAATTAGATAACAGTTTTTATTATCACCGGAGTTGTTTGTGTACTCACTATTTGTGCTTGTTAGAACGTTGAGCGCCAAGCGTGGAACTTTATTTTGTAATTGTGTAAATTGACCGAAAAAGGTTTTTGAGGGATTATAATCCATGCCGAAATTTTTCGCATCCCAGCTATCTCCCCACCAGCAATCGTGACAGTAGACGGGGAATGAGGTGTTTGTAGGATAAAGGGAAATAATGCCTTTTTGGCATAGGTCGCAATTTCTCTTGTAAAGCGTTCTTTCATTTCTGAAAGCCAAGCGTCTTTGGGCTCTGCACTCCGGACAATAATTCGGAGTTGGCGAGTCTACACGCGCATAAAAATCCAAATCTTTTTTTTCTATTTCAAAATCCTTTTTGCAGTTTTTACATATTTTTTTCATATTAATATATTAGTTAATTGTTAATACCTGTCAATGACATGAAAATTTAAAAATTCTTCTCTAGCTTCTGTCCACCTTACATAAAAATTTTCTACCGACCTGAAAAGATGCCCCCTTCTATTTTTTTTACAAGCTCTAATAAGTTTTTCTCTTCTCCTTCCGCTATTATTTTTACACTACCGTCATTTTTTGTAAAAATAATGCCTTTTATTCCAAATCTAAAAGCCAACTTTTCAACCCATAGTAAGTAATCAAATTTAAGCCCTCTAGCTGTTATTCCGCTTTCTATACGCCTTAGCATAGTGTTTATGATATACTTTTAAAATATATTGTCACTCTGAATTACGAAACTCCCAATTTCCCTTAAAATGAGTTAAAATACAAAAAGCACCGTGAGGTGCTTTTTGTTATGAATCTTTCAATTCAACCGTACAATGAAATTGTAACAAAAGTAAGATTTTTCTTCAAGCAACTTAAACTAAAGATAGTTAAAAGCACTGGTCGAACATTAGCCAACACTCCCGAAGATACGATAGCGCTCTCGCTCTTCAAACAATCACAGGGAATCAAAACAAAGAAGTCAATCTGGAAAATATTTTCTTTGAAATGTTCATACAAAACATTGGTAGTGAATATGAACAAGTTAGCTCTCTATGCCCTCGTCATACTGAATGCTATCTTGAAATGGAATCAGAAAAATTCTCATTTGGTAAAACATACAGACTCCACAGACATTCCAGTTTGTCTCAACAAAAATGCCACACACCACAAGACGATGAAAATACTATCCTCGTGGGGACATTCTGGGAAAGGCTTCTACTATGGGCTTAAAATGAGCATTACGACTGATCTGAAAAGGAATTTGCTCGGTGTTAGGTTCGGAACAGGTAACAGCAATGACCGAGAGACATTCAAGAAAATGAACAAAGAAATGACAGGCATATTCATTGCTGATGCAGGATATATATCGAAAGATTTAGAAAAAGAATTCTACATTGAAAACAAACGTATCCTGTTCGCTAAACCAAAAGCAAATATGAAAAGGATTATGACTACATTTCAAAACGCTCTGTATCAGACCAGAATGTTAATTGAATTAAACTTTAGGAATTTAAAAATGTTCCACAATCTTGAAACATCTCTACCGAAATCGATTGATGGATATTTAGGAAATTATGTTTACTCGCTTCTCGCCTAAGAAGAAAAATATACTTTTGTTTTTAAAATTCAGACAACTGAAGGTATTTAAATGTGGCTGTTGAAAAGTGCCTTTGTGGGGTTTTGTAATTCAGAGTATGAAACTATTATGCTTTTCTCCGGCGACAGCGATTTTGGAGGATTACTTAAATATGTAAAATCGCTAGGTAAAAATATTATTGTTATATGCACCAGAAATAGAATGAGCACAGAACTTGAAGAAGTTGCCAATAAGTTTATCCCAGCCGAAACACTTGCGTCATTTCTCAAATATGAGCGTAAAAACAACACTACTCCCCACTTGCGTGGGGAGTAGGTATAAATACGATCCCAACTTTCCTTATGGGCGAGGGTAGCTTTCACTACACACTCATACTAGCATAACTGCATACATACGCAAGGTTAAGAGTTATCCACAGGTACTTTTATACGTATATAAATACGTATAAGTCTTGGTAATACTACTCAAAGTGAAATTCTCCGGCCCCCCAGTAGTAAAGCACAGCTTACTACGGGGTATACTTTTTCTTTTATTCGAAATGGAATTCTTTTGTTTTCTCTTTTACTTTATTTTTTAGCAGAGGATATTTTGATAATTCTGGGTCATCTGTTATTAAGCGGATGGCTTCAGTGCGGGCGGCTTCCACCATTTTTATATTCTTAATCGCTTCCATACCAAGGTCGGAAATACCCCATTGTTTCGTGCCCCCGAGTTCACCGGAGCCTCGCAATGCCAAATCCAATTCTGCCAGTTCAAAACCATTTTTGGCAGTTATCAAGGCCTTAAGTCTATTTAGCGTTTTATTTTTAGCGTCCTTGTTCGCCGAAGCTTTAGCGGAGGTGGAAGTGAAGACATAGCAATATGCCTGATAATTACTGCGAATTACACGCCCGCGTAGTTGATGTAATTGAGCCAAACCGAATCTTTCCGCGCCCTCTATAATTATGATTGTCGCGTTAGTCACATTTACCCCGACTTCCACCACAGATGTGGCGCAAAGTATATTTATCTTACCATCAATAAAATTTTTCATCACTTCTTCCTTTCTCTGCTTGCTCATTTTTGAGTGAAGCACTCCAATTTCATATTCTCGGAAGACTTCTTTTTTTAAACGTTTTGCTTCAGCTATTGCAGACTTTGCAAGGATCGCCATTTCTTTTTTAGGGTCTGGCTCTTCTATTCTGGGGCAAATGACATAGAGCTGTCTGCCATTTTTTAATTCTTCTCTCACTTTTTCATAAGTTTCAGCACGTTTGTTTGGCGTGATGATATTTGTGATTATTTCTTTTCTTCCCTCTGGCATTTCGTCTAAGAGCGACAAATCTAAATCTCCATAGATGGTAAGCGCAAGCGTTCTGGGAATAGGAGTAGCCGTCATAGACAGGAGGTGAGGAGCGAGGCCATCTTTACGGACCAGTTTTCTTCGCTGGGCAGTGCCAAAACGATGTTGTTCATCTATTACAACCAAAGCCAAGTTTTTGAATTTTACAGATTTTTGAATAAGAGCGTGTGTGCCTATTAGTATGGGTATAACGCCTTCTGAAACCCATTTTAAAAGTTGTGAGCGAGATATATCAGTCCATCCGGATGAATTTATTTTAGAAGGAAATTTTCTACAACCGCTTCCAGTAATAAGCCCGACGTTTATAGGCAAATGTCTAAAGTATTGTATAAAAGACTCAAACTGCTGAATGGCAAGTATTTCTGTCGGTGTCATATAGGCCATTTGCAAATTGCCGAAATTTTGATGCTTGCCCTGAGCGTAGTCAAAGGGTTTTTGTGTAACTGTCGCATAGCCTATGGTCGCTGCTACTGCCGTTTTTCCACTTCCGACATCACCCTCCAAGAGTCTAGACATCGGATGGTTTTTTTCTATGTCTTCCAATATTGTTTGGATTGATTTATTTTGAGATTTAGTCGGTTTAAACGGGAAACGCTCCATAAATTCATTTATATTTTTCTGACTTATCTTTATTTGAAAAGATTTATTTTTTCTGTATTCAAATTTATCATGCTGGCGTTCAAGCTGTATGAAAAAGACTTCTTCAAAGGCGAACCTCTTTCGTGCTGATTCACTGTCACGTTTATTTTTTGGTTTGTGAATCCAGATTAAAGATGTTCTAAGACTTGGCAAACTATATTTTTGCAGAATATCTTTTGGGATGTAATCTTCTATGTTGTCTAGCGTTTTATCTCTCAGTATTTTCTCAATTGCATGGTAAAACCATTTTGAAGTTATGCCTCTCGTTTCGCGATAGATAGGAAATGAAAACCCTTTGTTTTCTATGATTTTTTTGTCAGAAGCGGATGTGTCTTTGGTAGAAAATAAAGTATTGTGCAAATCTATAGGCAAGGTGTTCATCTTTTCAAATTCCGGATTGGCTAAATAAATTCCATATTTACCTTTTGCCACATGTCCAGTCATTTTCACATCTTCTCCAGAGTGTATCATTTTTGCTAGATATGCTTGGTTGAACCAAATGATTTTTATTTTTCCAGACAAGTCCTCTATTTCCGCTTGACCCATCGGAATCTTGGAATGATATCCTTTTTTGGTTTTTAATTTGGAAATTTTTCCGTAAATTGTCGCAGTTTCTCCCGGGACAAGTTCAGATATTTTTTTTATTTCGCTTATGTCACTATATCTGACAGGGAAGTGAAAGAGTAAATCATGGACAGAAAAAAGCTCAAGTCTTTTTAGGGCTTTTTTCTGGTTTGTATCCAAGCGGAATTTCTCTTCAAGCTTATCTGAAAGTTGCATACATAGAGTATTATAACATTACTTTTGTTTGAAACGCTTTTTAAAAATAAAAATCCTCCTTCGCTACGAAGGAGGAGAACAGAAATTCTAATTTATTCTGCGATTAGACGTCCGTTCGTTGAATTTTTTAACACGCATAAGAGATTCCTTTCTTCGCATGTTACAGATTAAACTATTATTTAGAGAAGTCTAATAACTATATACTCTAAATAATTTACTATTTAGTACAAGTACAATGTATACCTTTTTATAAAAAAATCAATCTGAAAATTTGTGGATAACTCAAAAATTTTCTCTAGTAATCTCACTAGAGATTTCCCTTAAAGAATAAATGTAATACATAAATTGCGAAAGTCTCCTTCGCAAACCTACCAGTAGGCTGTGCCACGCCGTAAGTTCGCTGAAGGCGAACTGAAGGCGGAGCCAGGCGAATTTGAACCTTATTTTACACTCAAGAGTTCTATTTTTTCTTTTGTTAAAATGTTTTCTTCAAGTACTAGGTTGCCGACTTCTTTGCAATAATACTTATATTCTTTTGATTCTGGGTCAAGTGGTGTATAGTCATAAGTCTTGAGGCAATTTTCGTACTTTATTCCGCGAATTGTAAGCTTTTCGGTGACAGACACAACATCTGCCATATCTTCTGCTTTACCTTTTAAATATTCTTGTTTGTAAGTCTCACCCACAACTGGATTTGCCTTCATCCAGATGCCGGCTTCTGCTCCATCCACTCCAGCGTGCCACGAGCCATCGTGATCAACAATTTTCCCATCTTCATAATTATCAACGTCTTCCCCAAAGTACCAAACATTGCCTTCTTTATCTTGCGCTAGGTAATCGCGTGTGTCTTCCACCAACTCGCCATCTAACCAAACTTTATCGCGATAAACAAGCGTCTCTACGCCGTTTACAACCCTTGTTTCTCCGGTAATGGTAATTTCCACTCGCTCAACCCCTTCTTCTGTCTTGCCTTCATATGTGAATGATCTCCCAACAGGCAAAGAAAAGTATGGGTTGGTAATATTGGTAGAAAAGTCAATAGAACTATTTTCAATTTCTTCCACTACTGTTTCCGTTGTAACATCTGTTGCATAAAAAAACATAAAGAACAAAACCACTCCAACACCTAACACAACAATCAAAGACAATATAATTTTTTTCATGGAGATCTAAGTTATATCGCTAATAATAATAAAATTATAACACAAATTCGGGCGGTATTCATTGTACAAAATTCGAACCTTTTTTGAAAGCAATCCCGACGAGGAAATCTGAAACAATGCGGACGAAGTTTTGCGGAAACAATTTTCTGGTTCCTTTTTTCTGAATTTGGATGTCGCAAGCGGAGGAGGAGGGGTCTGGGGAGGAATCCTCCGCTTGCTCCTCTTTTTGTTTTGGCGAAATTCGGGCGGGCTAAAAATTAGGAATGCCTAAACATGTCAGAAAAACTCTCAAATTTTTTTGTCGATGCAATTTCCATTTTTCCACTAAAGCCAAGATACCTTATCAAACCAATTATTATCGACAAAAAAATTCTGCCATGAGGCATGTTAGGGAACATTACAATTTTATCTTTGTGTTTGTCACTAAATCCTAAAAATCCGTCTTGAGGAATTGCTCCGTCTGGTAATATTATTTCGTGAGCAAAAAAATTTCTGGTTCCATATAAATGTGAAGTTATGTCGTCAAATTTTTTATATTTGTTACCACTATAATGTTGCAACATGTGTTTCTTCTCGTCATCAAGTAAACTATTCATCACAAGTTGAAAACGATCCTTTTGTCTTCTTGTTTTATTGTCTGAGTTCTTTTCTTGTTTAGTATGTTGGTCAATTAAACCAATTAAAAGAAGTAAAATGGAACAATACCAAGTATCTTTACTTAATACATTTGCTATTGACCATTCTTTACTGACAGCTTGTTTCTTGAGTATTTCTAAGGACTCAAAATATAAAAATAAATAACGAAGTTGTTTAAAAAATATATCTTTAGAATTTAAATTTTCTAAAAATGTAGTTAGCGATTCGTCAGATTTTATAAACCACTCACCAAAATATTTATCTTCTTTTCCAAAGACTTCGTCAAACGCTGTTCTTATAGACATTTTTTGTTCACTCATTCTGCCTTCTTTTTGCTACCAAATATTATATACAAAAAGATTTTATAGTAGAAAATAATAATCCCTGCAAAGAGCAAAAAGGAAAATACCAAAACAATAGGAATCATTTCTAAGAAATATAATATTGTTCCAGCAGAAGACTTTTCAAAAAATGACCAATTGTTTTGATATGATTTATCTGGTTCTAAAAAAGTAACTCTCCCTCCATTAGTATCTGAATAAGCATCAGCTATTAAGCATTTAATATCATTTTGCTTTATAAAATTTGAAAATATCTCTGGGCTAACATTTTCTCTTTTATACAAATTTCGTATATACAAACTATCAATATTTCTTGCACTTTTAATTACCCCAAATTTTTCAGAAAGCTCAGTCGAACAATAAACATCATTTAAGACACCCTTATAGTAAGCGTCTGGCAGATCGTTCAATACATAAATTCTATCATTTTCTCCTATTTTCTCTCCAATTTTAACAAGAGCGCTGACTGGCCTAACTTCAGCAGTTATTCTTTCAGACATAGCTTCAACTTTTCTCCATTTTTGAATTCCTACATCGCCCCTGAATATATCTGAAACACTATAAGTTATCAAATTATAGGCAACAAATATTACAAAAGAAAAAATAAAAACAATAGATAAAAGTCGGTGCCACCATCTATTTTTAAGATTCAAATCTTCTCTAGATAACCAATTTAATATTTTTTTCATATTATTTTTTCAATTCAATTATTTTTTGACTAAAATCTGTCTCAGCAGTTTTTGATAGACCTCCTGTAAAAACACCACCTCCAAACAAATCATCAATGGTGTATATTTCTTTGGGGTCGGTGGTTGTGTGTATTGTGTAAGCATACAGACAAGTATTCATTTTGGGACTGTAGAATATTTCATTAAGAGTATAGGTATCATTTTGAAAAACTCTACCACTTTCTTTTATTTTAGTATTTGCCAAATCATATTGTTGTGAACATTCTTGTTTTTTCTGAAATTCATTTTTTCCTGCAATTTCTTTTGGTTGTCTGTCAAAATAAACCACTGCCAAAACTATAACCAAAACAAGAATGATTCCGCTTGCAATTTTATTTTCTTTAATCCATTTTTCCATATTTTTGAAAGTTATTTTAATAATTCCTCAATAGAAACGCCTAACGACTTGGCGATTTTTTGTATTGTTTGAACACTTGGTTTTGTAACGACACCACCCTCAATTTTGGTAAGCGTGGAATATTTAATATCGGCTTTTTTTGCCAAGTCGTCCTGCGTTAAACCTTGCTTTGTTCGCACTCGTTTTATATTTTGTGATATTGTTGACATGGTATGCTACTTTTGATAGTATAGAAATATGAGTCATTACTTTCTTTGCTCACAAAATAAGGATAGCATAAATAATAGATTTATTCAATGTGTATTTTTTATGGAAGACCGCCCGAATTTCGCCAAAACAAAAAGAGGAGCAAGCGGAGGATTCCTCCCCAGACCCCTCCTCCTCCGCTTGCGACATCCAAATTCAGAAAAAAGGAA
>Ga0076256_119_pt1 | contig 11191 bp, 16 predicted proteins | sample RifGroF2_FD_67745 | JGI IMG/M metagenome (GOLD analysis project Ga0076256, IMG submission 67745) | Parcubacteria bacterium GW2011_GWF2_38_8 | reverse complement strand
AAGAGCTTTTAAAGTTTTCATTGTGAGTTTAGATTTAGTTATAGCATCATAGAGACAATTGAGCGACAAGAGTATCTACGTTCGTTAAAAAAGGATTTATCTTTCTTTGGCGGGCATTATAATTAGTTTTTGCCCGATTTTTTAAAAACCGGGAGAAGTAAATAATATGGCTACAAAGCTATATGTAGGGGGACTCCCTTACAGTGTTCAAGAAGATGCTCTGAAAGAGCACTTCGCACAGGCTGGTAATGTTGTATCATCTGTGATTATTATGGACAAAATGTCCGGTCGCTCAAAAGGTTTCGGATTTGTGGAAATGGCCACACAGGAGGAAGCGCAAAATGCTATCTCTATGTTTAATGACCAAGAATTTGAAGGAAGCAAGCTTACGGTCAATGAAGCTCGTCCAATGGAAGCTCGTCCACCTCGAACCGGCGGTAACGGCGGATATGGCGGAAGCAATGGCGGTTACGGAGGAGGCAATCGCGGACGCCGAGAATATTAGAATTAATTTCTAGTTTCTAGTTAAAACAAAAAATCACCCATAGGGTGATTTTTTGTTTGCGTAAAATTATTATTTTTGTTATATTTGGCAACGAGGGAAGAATAAAAATTATTTTTTAATTCCGACCGAGAGAATCAAATACATTGTACTTGTTATATATTTTCTTCATAGTATTCTGTATTCATGTTTCTGTGTTTTTCTAAAACCTAAAAGCTAGTCGCTAGAACCTAATCTTGAGCGTGTAGTTCAGTGGTAGAACGCTGTCCTGATAAGACAGAGGCCGATGGTTCGATCCCATCCACGCTCACATAGATTTGCTTGATTTTTTTTAATTTGATATTATAGAGTTATGAGAAAGACAGTTAAAAAAATAAGTCAAAAATATGTGACTGAAAAAACTTTTGAAAGACACATGCAATCTATTGCTAAGTCTTTCGCTGATAATGCTGAAGTCATGGCTTTAATTTTAAAAGAAATTAGAACTATGCACGAAGAGAATAAATATTTTAGAGCAAGTATTTCTAATTTAAATATTGATGGTTTATCTTATGATAGAAAAATTGAAAATTTGACTGTACGTATGGAAAAAGTTGAATCAAAATTAAAATAATTAAAATCAATTGAGCATCCTTTAGCAAAAGACAGCCTTGAAATGAATGATGAGGATAGACAACTAATAAAAAAAAGCATGCGAAGGAACAATTGCAAATAAAATTTTGATGACACATGGTACGGATACCATGATTGATACTGCCAGATTTTTAAGTGCTATTCCGAACAAAGTTATTATAATTACAGGTGCTTCGCAACCGTATAAATTTCGTGAATCTGACACAGAATTTAATGTTGGGGTTGCTATTGGAGCTCTTAATACAATAGATCAAGGAATTTATATCTCGATGAATGGGAGAGTATACCAATGGGATAAAGTTGAAAAGCGTTCTAATGGATGGTTTGTAGATAAAATTTAAGTTTGCATCTTAAATATCTTTATTCTATAATTCTACAAAGGCTTCATGCCTTCTATTTTTGTGAGCAATAAAGAAAACAATATAGCTAAAAACGAAAAAGATACAGGTCCTTGGTGGAAACAAGGAGCTATGCTTTTTAGTGAAATATCTACTTGGATCGTGGTACCAGTGGTAGTAACTCTCATTATTGGCAAGAAATTGGATGCCAGCTATGGGACAAAACCGTGGATATTTATAGGATTTACGATGCTAGGATTTCTAATATCAGCTTATGGAATAGTGCGATCTGTTAAAAATTATACTAAAGAGCTGGAAGAAACGGAGAAAAACAAAAAAAATAATTTATAAATTAAGTAATGGAAAATTTGGAAAACACCACAAACCAAAGCGATAGTTCAGAGGGAGAAATTCTCCATGAAATTACTCTTTTTGCCGAACCGGTTTATTATTTTAAAAGTTTCCCGATTACCAACGCTCTTTTGACTTATTATTATATCAATCCTGCTTCGTTCTAAATTACGCGAAATTCCGCGCGGGATTCAGAATTTTTTTGAAGTTATAATAGAAGGCGCTCTTTCATTGTGCGATCAGGTTACAAACAGCAGGGCGCTTTCCATAAAAATTTTTCCGATTGCCATTTCGGTTTTCTTTTTTATTCTTGTTAATAATTGGCTTGGGATACTTCCGCTGGGGGGAGTAGGAGTGATAGAAAAAGGGGAACACGGGCTTTCTTTTATACCGTTTCTACGAGGAGGCACGGCTGATATAAATACCACAGTGGCTCTTGCCATTATGGCGGTGGTGGGAGCGAACATTTTTGGCATTTTTTCCATAGGCATATGGAAAACTTTTAATAAATATGTTAATCTGAAAATGATTGGTCAGATAGGAAAAAAAATCCGAAAAGATCCAACCATTGTTATCATAGCCCCAATCACCTTCTTTGTTGGATTAATAGAAATCGTGGGCGAGTTTGCAAAAGTAGCATCTCTCTCTTTTCGTCTCTTTGGCAATGTATTTGCCGGGGAAGTGCTACTTGTTTCTATGGCTGCCCTGATAGCGTATCTTGTTCCTATCCCTTTTATTTTTTTGGAAATACTGGTGGGAATTATTCAAGCGCTTATATTTTCAATTTTGCTGGTGGTTTATTTTACCATTTCGGCCACTGATCATGATGACCACGGAGAAAACCATAAATCTGAACATAAAATCTTGAGTACGCCATAAAACAGATAGATAGGGCATATTTGTTTTGAGTATATGAAAATGTATTCAAATAGGTCTGCTCTCTCTAAGATAGAGAGAATTTATTATTAGCATAATTTAACTGCCGCGTAAGCGGAAATATAATTTATGGAAGAATTAACACCTTTAGCAAAAGCAATTGTAATGGCGGTCGGAGCTGTTGGTCCAGCTGTCAGTATCGGCATGATCGGATCAAAAGCCATGGAATCAATCGGTCGTAATCCCGAATCTGCCGGTAAAATTCTGGTGCCTATGCTTTTAGCTTGCGCTTTTGCCGAGGCAATCGCTATTTACGCTTTAGTGATAGCATTTTCAATTTAAGAGAAATTTAATAAGTGAGAGGAATATAAATTTCCTTAAAATCAGCCGTGGAATCACTTGTCAACACTTTTCATATTGACTGGAAGATCATTATCGCTCAAATAATCAACTTTGGGATTGTTTTGGCGGTGCTGTATCATTTTGCCCTGAAGCCTCTTAACAAATTGATGAAAGAACGCACGGATAAAATAGAAAAGGGAATTAACAACGCAAAGTCTAATCAAGAAGTTCTGGAAAAAACTAAGGCGGAATATAATAAAGTTATCAATCAGGCGAAAATGGAAACCGCTTTTATGTTTCAGGAAGGAAAGAAAGAGGTAGAAACCAAAAAAATCGCCATGATGGAAAAAGCTAAGAAGGAAGTAGCCAGCATGATTGAAAATGGCAAGAAGACCCTTGAAAGTGAAAAAATAAAAATGATTGAGCAGGCGAGGGGAGAAATAACATCTCTGGCCGTGAAGATAACGGAAAAGTTGCTGAATGATAAAAATGATTCGTATGAGGAAAAAGCAGTGAAAGAGTTGGATAATATTTAAAATAACAAGATGGCAACTTTATCAAACAATGACATAGCGCGCGCTATTTATTTAACTTCAAAAAATAAAACTGGTCTAGAATTATCTGAGATGTTTGGCAGAATCATAAAATTTTTAGTTCGCAGAAGATTATTATCCAGAGTTCCAGATATATTGGAAAAATTGAGGAAAATAATCAATTTGGAAGACAAAAGAATTGAGGTAAAAATACTAAGTTCCAGAAAGTTAAAAGAAAAAACGAAAAATGATGTCGTTTCCATTTTGAAAAAACGTTATAAAGCGAAAGAAGTAATCATAGAAGAAGTCGCAGACGAAAAGTTGTTGGGCGGAATGAGAATAGAAGTGAATGATGAAATCATTGATTTGACAATCAAAAGAAAGATTAAAAAATTACAAGAATATCTAATAAAAAAATATGAATGGTAATCACCTAGTGGAAAATTTAAAAAAAGAAATAGAGAATTTTTCAAGCCGGGTAAAAGTTGAAAAAGTCGGCCATGTGATAGAAATTTTTGACGGTATTGCAAAAGTTTCGGGGCTTTCAGATGTCAGGTCATCCGAAATGGTGACTTTTTCAAACGGTGAAACAGGAGTGGCTCTTAATTTGGAAGAAGATATGGTGGGGGTAATTATTTTTGATAATTTTTCCAAAATAAAAGAAGGAGATGAAGTGAAATCCACCGGCAAAATTTTAGAGGTACCAATTTCGGATAACATTATAGGGCGGGTGGTAAATGCCCTCGGAAAGGAAATAGATGACAGGGGGGCGATAAAAAGCGACAAAACTTATCCTATTGAAAAAGTTGCCCCGGGTGTTATTACCCGTCTTAGCGTGGACAAACCGGTTGCTACCGGCATTAAGGTAATAGATGCTATTATTCCCATTGGTCGCGGACAAAGGGAGCTGATTATCGGCGATCGCCAGACCGGCAAGACTGCTATTGCTATTGATACTATTTTAAATCAAAAAGGACAGGATATGATTTGTGTTTATGTTTCTATCGGCCAAAAAGATTCCAAGCTCCGCAAACTACAAGTACGTCTGGAAGAAGCCGGCGCTATGGATTATACGGTCATTGTATCCGCTGGATCATCTGAACCTGCGCCATTGTCTTATATTGCTCCTTACACTGGAGTGACTATTGCCGAATATTTTATGAATCAGGGCAAAGACGTGCTGATAATTTACGACGACCTTTCCAAACATGCTGTGGCATATCGTGAAATTTCTCTTCTACTTAGACGCCCGCCTGGCCGGGAGGCTTACCCAGGAGATGTTTTTTATCTGCATTCCCGCCTGCTTGAACGAGCTTGCCGAAGGAATAAAGAATATGGAGGCGGATCCATCACCGCTTTGCCAATCATTGAGACTCAAGCCGGCGATATAACCGCTTATATTCCTACTAATGTCATATCCATTACCGACGGGCAGATTTTTCTTGAAACTGATTTATTTTATAAGGGTATCCGTCCGGCCGTAAATGTCGGCAGTTCCGTGTCCCGAGTCGGTTCAACTGCTCAAATCAAAGCGATGAAAAAGGTAGCCGGTACCCTGAAACTAGATTTAGCCCAATATCGCGAACTGGAAGCTTTTGCCCAATTTGGTTCTGATCTTGATAGTGCTACTAAACAGCAACTTGAACGCGGCAAGCGGGCGGTGGAAGTGTTAAAACAGCCTCAATATACACCTATGGCTGCGGAATCTCAGGTAGTAGTGCTTTATGCCCTAGTGAAAGGATATATGGATGATGTGCCGATAGAAAAAATCAAAGAATTTGAAGAAGGTCTCACTAATTATGCTGAAAACAACGCCAAGAATTTTTATAAAGAAATATCGGAAATAAAAATGTGGACCGATAAGGGCGAGACAGAATTAAAAAAAACTATTGAAGAATATAAAAATAATTTTAAATAAATATGACGGGCACCAAAGAAATCAAAAGAAGAATAAAATTGGTAAAAAGCACCAAAAAAATCACTAGAGCGATGGAATTAGTGGCTGCTTCCAAGATGAAAAGGGCGGTATCCAGCGCCTTAGCTTCACGCTTGTATGCGGAGTATTCATGGGAAATTTTAACCTCTATTGCCCAAAATACCGGTGAAATCAAACATCCGTTTTTTGTGGGGCGTGAAAAAAAGAACCTTGAAAGAAATATTTTGCTTATTCTCATTACTTCCGATCGTGGACTATGTGGCGCGTATAATTCCCAGGTTATAAAAAAGGTCCTAACTTTTCTTCAGGATTCCCAAAAAACGGCCTCTGGGGAAAAATCTGAAAGGCTGTCCTTCAAAATAGATATTGTGACCATTGGTAAAAAAGGAGATACGATGATGCGCCGGATAGGCAAAAATATCATTGCCAGTTTTTTTGAATTTCCGAGCGATATTTCTCTTTCAGATATTATTCCCATATCCCTACTGGCCGTGGGTGAGTATGATCTTGGTCATTATGACAAAGTGCTTGTTGCTTACACGGATTTTGTCTCGGCCCTCACCCAAAAGCCGAATATTAGGCAAGTTATTCCAGTTTCCAAAAATAGTTTGAAAGAGTTGATAGAAAAACTTGCGGAAGACCGTCTTCCGCTTTCAAGCGGAAGACGGTCTTCCGCAGATTCTGCAAAAACTAGGATTGATTATTTATTTGAAGGAGACAAGAATGTGCTTCTGGAATCACTTGCTAAAAAACTTACACAAATGCAAATATATCAGATGGTTCTTGAATCCAACGCTTCCGAACAATCTTCTCGGATGGTTGCTATGAAAAATGCCTCTGAAGCCGCGGGGGAGATGATAGATGATTTGACCCTGATGTTTAATAAAGCCCGTCAGGCGGGTATTACTAGAGAAATATCGGAAATAAGCGCGGGGATGGCGAGTGTAAGTTGAGCTTTACTTTTAGTGAAGAAAGAAACATTCTTATAAATTATTAATAAATAAAATATGCAAAACATAGGAAAAATTAAAAGAATTATAGGGCCAGTAGTGGATGTGATTTTTGAGAAAGATGTCCCAGGTATTTACAGCGCGCTGGCGGTTAAAAAAGGCGATTCAAGCATAATTCTTGAGGTAGAACAGCATATTGGCAACAATACTGTCCGCTCCGTAGCTATGGATTCAACTGACGGTCTTTGTCGCGGAATGGAAGTGACGGACACAGGGGCTCCTATTTCCGTGCCTGTCGGTAAAGAAACATTGGGCAGAATTTTTAATGTATTAGGCAATCCGATTGATAATGGCAAAGCCGTATCTGGAACAGTGATTCTTCCGATTCACAGAGAAGCTCCAAAATTTACTTCTCAATCTACTAAAGTAGAAATTCTTGAGACTGGCATTAAAGTTATAGATCTTATTTGTCCGGTACTTAAGGGAGGCAAAGTTGGCCTCTTCGGAGGTGCCGGTGTGGGTAAGACAGTGATCATTCAAGAGCTCATTCACAATATCGCTTCAAAGCACGGAGGGTATTCGGTTTTTGCCGGAGTGGGAGAAAGAACCCGCGAAGGCAATGATTTATATCATGAAATGAAAGAAACAAAAGTACTTGATAAAGTAGCTATGGTTTTCGGCCAGATGAATGAACCGCCGGGAGCACGTCTGCGAGTAGCATTGTCCGGGCTCACCATGGCGGAATATTTTCGCGACAAAGAAGGCAAAGATGTTCTCTTTTTCATAGATAATATCTTCCGTTTTACTCAAGCCGGATCGGAAGTGTCTGCTTTACTCGGGCGAGTTCCGTCTGCTGTGGGTTACCAACCGACACTTGCTACGGAAATGGGAAACTTGCAGGAAAGAATCACTTCCACCGACAAAGGTTCTGTCACTTCTGTGCAAGCTGTTTATGTGCCAGCGGACGATTTGACTGACCCAGCGCCCGCGACCACATTTTCACACTTGGACTCAACAGTAGTTTTGAACCGCTCGCTTTCCGAAATAGGTATATATCCAGCTGTAGACCCGCTTGATTCATCTTCCACAATTTTGGATTTAAACATCGTAGGAAAAGACCATTATTATGTAGCTCGTGAAGTCCAACGAGTGCTTCAACGATATAAAGACTTGCAGGACATCATTGCTATTTTGGGTATGGAAGAATTATCGGAAACTGATAAAGAGCTTGTGGCTCGCGCCCGCAAAATTCAAAAATTTCTTTCCCAGCCGTTTTTCGTGGCGGAACAATTTACCGGGACAAAAGGCCAATATGTGCCTTTGGCTGAAACCGTTAGGTCATTCAAGGAAATTTTGGAAGGCAAACATGACAACAAACCGGAGAGTGATTTTTATATGAAGGGAGCACTTTAAAAATTTCGGGAAAAGGCCTTAAAAAGAAAATTTTTTAATTAAATTTAATTAAAAATGAGTACTAAACAATTAAAACTTAAGATTATCACCCCCGAGAGGCTTGTCTTAGAAGAAATGGTGGACCAGGTTAGTATTCCGACCACCTTGGGGGAAATTACCGTTTTACCCGACCATATTCCTCTTATTACCGGTCTTTCGTCTGGAGACATTGTGGCGCTTATTAACGGCGAGTACGTGCCAATGACTGTTGTTGGGGGATTTTTGGAAGTAAAACAAGATGAAAAAAAAATTACCAATGTGGCTATTTTGGCCGACTTTGCCGAACATGTCAAAGAGCTTTCTGATGAAAAAATTGAAGAAGCAAAAATTCAAGCAGAGAAATTGAGGAAACAAATGGAAAACAAAGAAGTGGTGGACTATGAGCATTTTGCCGCTGAACTTGAAAAATCGCTGACTCGCATAAAAATCGCCGATAAATGGAGAACGAAAAAATATAGAAAATAATTTATAAAAGAGTTTTCTAAAAATTTTTAAGAAACGTGTGAATCCCCTCTATAAAATCATGTCTAAATTTTACATAGTTGCGACGCCGATAGGGAATATGCAGGATATCACGCTCCGAGCTATTGAAATCTTGAAAGAAGTGGATTTGATATTGTGCGAGGATACCAGAGAAACCAAAAAGATTTTGGATAAATACGGCATAAATTCACCCACCATGAGCTACCATGCTCAAAGCAAACTTACAAAAATAGATAAAATTTTTGAGTTATTAAAAGAAGGGAAGAATCTGGCGTTAGTATCTGATGCTGGTACGCCGACTATTTCCGACCCAGGGGCAATGCTTATTTTCAAAATCAAAGAAAGATTTAAAATGTCAACAAACTCTGCTATCGCAGAAAATGTTGACATAAAGATAGATGTAATTCCGATACCAGGAGCCACGGCTGTCATTGCTGCGCTTTCGGCTTCGGGATTACCAACTCACGAATTTACTTTTCTTGGTTTTCTGCCTCATAAAAAGGGAAGAGAAACTCTATTTAAAGAAATTGCCGAATCAAAACGCACCATGGTTTTTTACGAATCTCCGCACAGAATTTTAAAAACCATAAAATCACTTATGAAATTTTGTCCAAGTAAAAAAGTTTGCCTTGCCCGCGAAATCACGAAAATCTATGAAGAATTTAAAACCGATTCTCCGTCCGAACTCTTAGAATACCTAACCCAAAATCCTATCAAACAAAAAGGGGAGTTTACGGTGTTAGTTTCCTGAATAAAAAATATGAATTACCTAACTCTACCGGTCAGAATAAGTTAGGCAATTAGCTGTTTTTTTTTACAGCAAATCCTCCGGATCTACGGATACTTCATAAGATGGAGGCAGGGAAGAGAGTAAATTAAAGAGATTTTGGTCAATTGAAGAACCGGCAGAAAGCTCAGGCAAAGACCATTTTTGAGGGTCCAATTTAAGAAGCGCGTTAGTGATATATTGATTTTTATTTTTGGCCATAAATCCGCTGAAAATTTCGGGGTTATATTCTTTAAAAATTTCTCTTAATGTTTTTTGGGATTCTAGGGAGCTTATTTTATTTCCTAGATAAATAATTTTAATAAAACGTTTATATGGAGGATAGCCTAAATTTTTTCTGTCTCCTAATTCCTTGCGCACCAAAGGCAATAGATTTTCAGATTTGACGGACAAAAGAGCAGGGTCATTTTTGTTTTTTGTCTGGATAATAATTTTCCTTTCTGTTTTGGAAATTATGGAAAGCAGAAGCTGGATTATTTTTTCGCTCATTCTGAAATTCGGAATACTCCAAAGAGAATCAAAGGAAGCGACAATGGACAAATCCGCTTTTTTCTTCAGGTAAAAAAATGCCATTTCTGTGCCGATCAGTATTGAACCAGGATTTTCCTCAAATTCTTTTATGATTTTTTCCGCCGCCACTGGTGTTTTTATTGATTCTTTATCTAGTCTAAATATTTTCTTTTTAAGTAATTTATCTTTCACTTCTTCAAAAACAGTATCTGTGCCAATACCTAAAGGCATTAGGTTCCAGCTTCCACAATGGGCGCATATAGTTTCAGGATTTTTTTCCGTATTGCATTTATTGCAAACGAACATTCTTTTTTTTCGGTCTCGGGAAAGATACAGCACTACAGGCGCCAAACACTTTTCACAATTTACTGTTTCGTTGCAATCTCTGCATATTGTCATAGTGGCTAGGCCTTTTCTCAATGAAAATATAAAAACATTTTTTTTGTTTTTTATGGTATTTTGTATTTCCTGAACGCTTTTCTCGGAAAATATCGCAAACTTTGAAGTCTTGCCTTCGGTTGGATTTATCGTTTCTATTTTTATCCCTTCAGAATTAATTCTGAAAGACATAGGGTGCGCTTCATTCATATCCTCCGTTTCTTTTCTGGCAATAGTCTCAAAACGAAGCAAGGAATCGCCTAATATCAATTTAGCTCCGATTTTTGAGGAAAAAAATTCCGTGAAGGTTCGCAAATCAAAATTGGATTTCGGGATAATTTTATAAGTACTGGAACTCTCGTGTTCCAATATTACCATACCAATATCTTGGCGTGGGATGGATAGAAATTGCGCCGTTCCGAGAATTAGTAACGGATGCGAGGAAAGCATTATTTGTTTATATTTTTCAATGACTTTTTTTGGTTTCAGCCCTCCGTGCATGCAAAAAATAAAGTTTTCAATGCCTTTAGAAAGAGACTCATAAAATACTTCTATATCATATTCCGTCGGTAATACCATAAAAATGGATTTTTTTTCAGCAAACGATCCGCGGATTAAAGTTTTATAAAAAGATATGCGATCTTCCAGGGGGGCTTGAAAAAGCACTTTTTCTGGCTTTACATTTTGGGAAATGGGTTCAAATAAAGCGGTATCATTTTTAAACTTTGCCAGCTCATTATATTTTTCACGAAAAATAGAAGGAATTAACGAGGTGATAGTATCGTTTTTTCTGGAAACAAAATACGTGCTGATTTCAAGAGCAGATTCTATAAATTCTTTTCTGAAAATAGAACACTCTTTTACTTCAATTATTTTTTTTAAAATAAAGGATAGATTCTTGATATCTGATTTGGCGTCAGTTGCATCTTCAGAAGATAGAACTAAGCCCAATATTTTTTTATTGCGCACGGAAATATCCACGATGCTTCCATTAGCAATATCTTTAGCAGTGAAATAAGTCAGATTCGTCCTAAAAGGGCCTTTTTTCAGCGGAATTACCGTCACCATTTTGAACTTATTACGATTTTTATCCTCTCCTCCACCCATATTTTTATTCTAT
>Ga0076256_133_pt1 | contig 13313 bp, 13 predicted proteins | sample RifGroF2_FD_67745 | JGI IMG/M metagenome (GOLD analysis project Ga0076256, IMG submission 67745) | Parcubacteria bacterium GW2011_GWF2_38_8 | reverse complement strand
TAAATCCTTTTTTAACGAACGTAGATACTCTTGTCGCTCAATTGTCTCTATGATGCTATAACTAAATCTAAACTCACAATGAAAACTTTAAAAGCTCTTCCAAGAAACTACCCAATAAGTATAGTACATATCTAAATAAAAAGCAAAAGATTTGTGATTTATATCCTGAAGATTTCTGTTGGTATTTACAGAACTAATTTTGTCACTTTTATGTTTGCACTGGAAACACACAAAACTATCCTGCCCATGTTTGGGTATAGAAAAGTATTTTAATTTTATTTGTGACAAAAACATTATTTCAAATTTTTTTCTATAAAATCCACCCTTGCTTTTAGTTTATTATGGTCTTCATATTTAACTCTATTCATCGCTAAGTCATCTATCCTTTTATTTGTGCCTTCAAGTTGATTTTTGACACCTTTTATTTCTTCCTTAAGTCCTTGAATATCAGTTTTCGTGGCCATTCTTGCTTCTAAACTTTTTAAGTCATCTTTTGTGGCTGTATCTTCAAAACCTTTAGCAACCATTATCGCTAATTTGTCTATTGTCATTTTTTTAATTTTTATTCCCTTTTTCACCTTCATATATTAATTATAGCAAACACTATTTTTTATGCAATTCTTTATTCTTCTTCATTTCCTTCCTCTCCAAACTGCAAGGCATTTATAATCTCTTCAATATACCCCGCCATTATTTTTGACAGATTATGCCAAGATTTTTTGATGCGATGGTCAGTAACACGGTCTTGAGAAAAATTATAAGTGCGGATTTTTTCAGAACGGTCGCCAGTGCCTATTTGGTCTTTGCGAGTACCGGCATATTTTTTTGCCTCCTCTTCTTCTTTTAATTGTTGAAGTTTAGCTGTTAAAATCATCATCGCTTTCTCTCTATTGGCAAGCTGACTTCTTTCATTTGTGGAACGCACATCTATACCGGTCGGCTTATGGATTAGTCGCACGGCTGTTTCAACTTTATTTACATTCTGTCCCCCTTTTCCGCCGGAACGGGAATATTCCATTTCCAAGTCGGCGGGATTTATTTCAAAAGAAATTTTTTTCTTAATGGGAAGCACCGCTACAGAGGCAGTGGAGGTATGCACCCTACCATTTTTTTCCGTGGCTGGTATTCTTTGCACTCTATGCACTCCTGTTTCATAACGCAATATTTTATAAACATCTTTGCCTTTTACTTCAAAACTGGCCTCTTTGTATCCTCCGAGTTCGTTTTTAGATTCATAATTTGTTTTCCATTCCCAGCCTTTAACGATGGAAAATAATTCATACATATGCGCTAGTTCCCAAGCAAAAAGCGAAGCTTCGTCTCCTCCCGCGCCGGCTCGCACTTCTAATATTATTTCATTAGCTATTTCTTCCTCTTCCATATCCTTGTTTAAAATATCTTGAATTTGTTTTTCCGTATTCTCTCTTTGTTCCTGAATGGATTTCAACTCCCCTTCTGCCATTTCTTTTAAAGAAACATCCCTAGCAAGCATCTCTCTCACTTCAATTTCTTCTTTATCTAGTCGCTCTAAAATACCCGCTAAATAGCTTGTCTTATGATTTCTTTTTAATTCGTCTAGATTAAAATTCATAAGCCCAGCGCTCACTCTCGCGCCGTCGCGCTACTAGAGTCCCTATAAACAAGAATCCCGCTATTTTTACTTACTTTTTTACCTTTGCAGAAGCGGCTCGGCGCTTGTTGAAACGTTCCACCCGTCCGGCGGTATCCATTATTTTTTCATTGCCAGTGTAAAATGGATGGCATTTACTGCAAATCTCCACTTTTATTTCAGGTATAGTCGAACCTACTGCAAAAACAGCTCCGCATGCGCAAGTAGCTTTAGTTTTAATATCAAATTTTGGATGTATATCTTTTTTCATAAAATTATCTGAATTTTCTTTTTAGACATTATCACAATATTAGCTTGAAAGCAAATCTATGTTGGCTTGGATGCTTGCTTTTAATTTCGCCACACTGCTGTCATAACGGTATCTGGTACAGGAACCATAATAACTGCAAGCAGCTCTGTTCTGCGCGCTTGCGCTATTGCCCACTGCTCCAAGATCTGTTAAATACATTGCCGACGCCATAAAAGCGTCTTTTGGATTCCAGGGATTGGCGTCATGCCCCAAAAGATTCTTAAGACGAATTTCAAACAATTTCCATGTTGATGGAATAAATTGTGCTGGTCCCATCGCTCCACCCCAGCCAAAAGGAGTTCCATCTTTGTTGTATGCAGGTTGCCAACAAGAAACTCTGGTTAATGTATAATTTAAGCCAAATTTATTAACTATATTTAAAAATATTGGTATATCACGAGTTGGGTGCATCACTCTAATTTGCGGACTTCCAGTATTCGCCCCTTTGCCATTTCCCGTGCTGGTGTCTGTCACATAGCACGAACCGACATTCGCACCGAGATCGCTTTCTTGTGTAAGAATAGCAAGTAAGAACGCTGGGTCAATACCAAATTTAGCCTTCGCTTCATTGGCATATTCAAGCGCCGTGCCGAATTCAATTTTTTCTGAAATACCGGCAAGATTAAATAAAGCGCTGCGAATCTTATCTGCTCTTGCTTTTTTCTCCGCGGCAAGTTTTTGGTATTCTATCTCTTTATTTTTAGATATGGTTAAAAGTTTCTTTTTCTCTGCCTCGCTCTGAACAACTTTTTTCTGCGCGGTTTCAAGTTCAACCTGAGCATCTGTTTCCGCATCCTGTTTTTCTTCCAGGTCTTTTTTCTCCGCCTCTGTTTCGCTTTTTATCCCTTTAATCTGGTCTACGGAATTTTTTACCGCCTGTTTGATTGAAGTATAAGATTCCAAATCGCTATAAAAACCGGAAAGGCTTTCACTGGAAAACATCAAATAAACAAAATCCTTGTTGTCAAAATCATTAGTGTTACGCAACAGTTGAGCTAAAGATTCATACTCATTATTTATTTTTTCTGAAAGATTTTCAATGGCTGAAACTTTTCCATTTATGTCCACTTTCAGCTGCGCAATTTTTAAAGTTCTGGCCTTTATTTTAGTTTTAAGAGCATCAATTTGACTGCTCAAATAATCCACATCGCCCTTTAATGTTCCAGTCTGCTTCCGTTGTTTTTCTTGTTTCTTCAATAAATCAGCCAACTGAGCCTCTATCTGGCTAAGCTCTTTTTTGCAAAAATCTCTATCAGCTTTAAGGGAAGCAGCCGTCAAAGAAAGACAATCAACAGCTGCATTTATTTGGGGCAGAAAAAACACTGAAATCAGCACAAAAAACGTTACGATCGCTAACTTTTTTATCATAGATATTATTATAACACGAATTCAAGATTTTTATTTTTTTTCTTCCTTTTCCTCTTTAACAGGAGCAACAGTTTCAGCACCTGGTTCTCCCTCTTCTTCTTTCTTACCTTTTTTATCAACTTCAATTGCAGATAAATCAATTGGCGCAACCACTTCTTCTTTTTCTTCTACCTGTAAGACAATAGAGGCCACCACTTCATTTACATTAGTGATAACAACTACTCCAACTGGTAATTTAATATCGGAAACAAAAATCTGATCTTCTACTGTTTCCAGTTTAGCTATATCAACTTTTAGATTGTGCGGAAGATCTTTCGGTAGTGCTTCAACCTCTACTTCGTAAAGCGCTTTCACAAGATTTCCTAAACCATTTTTAACTGCGTTAGAAACACCAACGAATTCAAGTGGAACATTAACCTTAATCTTTTTATTCATATCTACCGCTAGAAAATCTACGTGTATTGGCTCTCCGGTCACCGGATGTACTTGTACTTCATGAATAAGAACATCTATATTATTATCATCTATTGATATTTTGACAGTAGAAGATTCCCCCGCTTCTCGCCAGATTTTTTTGAATTCAATAATCGGAACAGAAATAGAAGTAGCGCCTTTGCCTGCTCCATAAAAAACAGCAGGTATTTCTCCCACTTCTTTCAGCTTATATGATTTTGTGCCTGAATTCCTGTCTTTTACCTTAATGGCAAACATATAGACATTATATAGATAAAGAACAAAAAAGCAAATAAATTCACACCTTGTGATCTACTTTATGTTCTAAGGCAATATGAGAAAGAATGTATTCTTTCGTGCCGCCTCCGTCTGAAGAAGCAACCTTTTTGCCCGGATTAAAAATATTTTTGGGATCGAAAATCCCCTTGACTTCTTTAAAAATTTGAACTATTTTTTCCCCGTACATTTTTTTTAAATAAGGAGTGCGGATAATACCATCATTGTGCTCGGCAGTAATGGAGCCATGGTATTTGAGAACCAAATCATACACCAATTCCCCCAGTTCCATTATCATATTCGGGGTGCCAGCAGAAGAAAAATCCATCAGAGGGATAATATGGAAATTGCCGTCGCCTGCATGTCCGGCAATGGTGTAAGTTAAATTATATCTATTTAAAATATTATTCAGCTCCGGAATAAATTTTGGCAGGAATTCCGGACGAACTATTATATCATCTATAAATGGAGCGGTATGGAGGCCTTTTATATGTTTGCGCAGAAGAGTAAAACTTTCTCTTCTTATATTCCAATATTTGCCTGATTCTGTTTCTGATTTAGTAATATGAACTTTAAGTTTGAATTTTTTTATTTTTTCTTGAAGAGAAATGCACTGTTTATTTACCGCAGAGATATCGTTTCCGGCAAATTCAGCCAGCAGGATAAGTTTCGGAACGCCACCCGAAATAATCATTTTAAATTCCGGCAAAAAATTCCACAAAAATTTTACCATCCCCAAAAACCCCTTGTTTTTTAAAAAATCCCCAAAAAATCTGACCGCTAATTTGACGGTTTTATCGTCATAAGCCTCCAAGGTTTCCGGATTCAGTTCCAAAATTTCATCCACCAAACGCCCTAAGGGCGCCAAGTCATTCATAAAAACAACTACCAGTTTGGAATATTTGAAATCCGGCATAAGTTTAAAAGTAATCTCCGTGGTTATGCCAAGAGTGCCTTGGGAACCCACCAACAACTTATTTAAATCAAAATTAGACTCACTTGCCACATTCCAAATATAATAGCCGGCGGAATTTTTTCGCACCCTAGGCTTAGCCTGTTTTATTTCCTCTTTATTTTCATTTATCAGGTTATAAATATTTTTATAAACTTTGCCTTCAAAATTCAGTTGCGATATTTTTTTTGCCAGCTCATTTTGGGTCGACGATTTTACTGTGTATTCATTGCCATCAGAAAACACGACCTTAGTTTCTAAAATATAATTCTGGGTTTGCCCATATTTTAAAGTCCTTTCCCCGGCGGAATTATTGCCAAACATTCCACCCATGGCGTTTAAATCTTTTGAAGCAGTATAACAAGGCAAGATAAGACCTTTCTCTAAGGTTACTTTTTCAAAATCTCGATAAAGCATACCAGGTTGCACAGTAATAAAAGCGTAATCCCTTTCAATTTTTCTCTCCCGAGGGTCCCACTCGGTACTCCGAGAAGGGCGCAGGGAAGAAAAATTAGAAGAGATGGAGCTTTTTTCTGGAATATTAAACCTAATCAATTTATTCATGTGCCTAGTAAAATCCAATATCAAAGATTCTCCTATTGCTCCACCCGACATATCCGTGCCAGCGCATCTGGAAGTGATGGAAAGATTTTTCCAATCTTTATTGAGCTCTGGGTCTTGGTATTTATCTTTATTCTCAGAAACCCACTTAACTAAATTTTTTACGTCTTCAGAGTCTTTCGGAAAAAGCACCAATTTGGGCCTCACTTCAAAAATACTAGCATCGCGCGAATATTTTACAATAGTTTTTTCATCATTTTCCACTTCCCCTTTAAAAAATTTTTGGATCTCTTTTTTCATGAGCATTTTAAAAAACTAACCCTATTCCCAAAAAATTGAAATAAAATGCCATAAATTTTTAATTGTGTTTAAAATTTGCTGCCACATTTTCTTTTTCGCGCTTCATGTAAAGAATAAAATTCATCTTCTAATAATAATCGTAGTTTATCAGAAATTTCTTGAACCGACAAATCGCTTTATGTAACCCTTTTTTACTAATAACTCAGCGTTAAGAATGCTTCCGCCGGCCGCCCCTCGGATTGTGTTGTGCGACAAGGCAACGCATTTCCAATCTAAAACAGAATCTTTTCTTATACGACCAACACTAATACACATACCATTTTCCAAGTCACGATCAAGGCGAGTTTGCGGACGGTTGTCTTCTTCAAAATATGTTAAAAATTGTTTGGGTGTAGAAGGTAAATCTAATTTATCTAAAGGATTTTTAAAATTATTCAACGATTCAATGAGCTTTTCTTTTGATACTTTTTTTGCAAATCTTACATTAATCGCAGCCATATGACCATCAGATACAGGGACTCGTATACAATTTGCTGATATCTTTGGTATATTAGTTAAAACAAATTTATCTATCTTTATTTTTCCCCAGATTTTTGAAGGCTCTTTTTCCGATTTTTCTTCCTCACCACTAATATAAGGGATACAATTATCAACTATTTCTGGCCAAGTCTTAAAAGTTTTACCCGCACCGGAAATTGCTTGATAGGTTGAAACAACTACTTCTTGTGGCTCAAAACGTTTCCAAGCACTTAAAATTGGAACATAAGATTGAATAGAACAATTAGGCTTCACAATAATAAATCCAGTATTCCATCCATGATTTTTTTTCTGAATAGGAATAATATCAAGATGCTGAGGGTTAATCTCAGGGATAATCATAGGCACATCTAGTGTCCATCTATGAGCAGAATTGTTTGATACTACGGGTAACCCACGTGAAGCATAGTCCTCTTCAATTTTTCTGATAAAATCTTTTTCTGCATCAAAGGCTGAAAAAACAAAATCAGACTTTTGGGATATGATATCTATATCTTTTTCAATAGAATAAACAGGTAAAATAGCTACAGTTTCTGGTATGGGCTCTTTTTGCGTCCAACGTCCTTTTACCGCTTTGGAATAAATCTTGCCCGCCGATTTATCTGAAGCGGCAACGCATACGACAGTAAACCAAGGGTGATTTTGAAGCAGGGAAATAAAACGCTGACCGACCATACCAGTTGCTCCCAGTATGCCGACCCTTAATTTATTTTTCATATCCATCCATTTAATTTAAATTATTGAAAAGTTTCAATCTCGCTTCTGCGATTTTCTCTACTGCTTCCACTGCCGGTTGTAATATTTTATAAGGCGCGATTTCACTTGGATTGTCAATTAATGATTTTTTAAGAGCTTCCTCGTAAGCGATACGAATCTCGGTGCTTATATGAATTATGGAAATGCCAGCTTTAATGGCGTTTATAAAATCTTCATCAGAAATACCAGAACCGCCGTGGAGAACAAGAGGTATCTCGGTCGCTTCTTTGATTTCCCTAATAAGTTTCGCGTCAACGTGAGGATTGCCACTTTTTATCAACCCATGTATGTTTCCAACGGACGGAGCAAACATATCAACACCAGTGATTTCCACGAATTTTTTGGCTTCCTTTGGATCAGTTTTCATACCTGCCCCTTTTGGCACGGCATCTTTGATATCGGAACCAGACCCAATATACCCAAGCTCAGCCTCAACAAGCACATCTTTATTTACACTTCTCGCATAATCCACACATTTTTTTGTTGTTCTCGCATTTTCTTCAAAGCCCAATTTCGCCCCATCAAATATAACCGCATCAAAACCGGCGTCAATGGATATTTTCACTCTTTCAAAACTGTAATGATGGTCGGCATTCAAAAAAACGGGATAATTCTCTTTTTTTCTGATTTCTTTTATTATGCCAATTGCCTCATTTTTGCCGACAAAGTCCTCCTCGCCTTCCGAAAGGCCGATTATCACGGGAACACCCAATTTTCTGGCCGCATTATATACCCCGTGCCAAGTTTCCAAATTAGAAATATTGAAGTGCCCGATTGCTATTTTTTTTTCTTCCGCTTCTTTAATGTACTCTCGCAGTGTTCTCATTTATTTATTTTAACATATCCTGTAAAATTTGCTTAGTTTTTTCTGGATTTGCACTACCGTTTGTTTCTTTCATTATCTGGCCAACTAAAGACATAATTGAACTTTGTTGACCTGATTTATAATCAGCAACAACTTTTGGGTTTGCGTTTATTATTTCTTGAATAATTGGTTTTAAGATTTTTTCATCGCTAATCTGTAATAAATTCATATCTATCGCAATCTTGAGTGGAGACTCATCCTTTAAAACAATCATAGCTAAAATATCTTTGGCTACACGGGATGATATCTTACTTTCTGAAACTAAATTTACAAGTTCAGCAAAACTTTCAGCACTTGGACATCGGAGGTCCAAATTGGTTCTTTTCAGTCCTAAATAATCTGAAGTTATATAATTTGAAAGAATTTTTATACTATCTTTATTACTTAACTTTTTTGCAACTTCTTCAAACCATTTTCCTAATTCTCTGTCATTAATATAACTTTCTATATCCTCGTCTTTTATTCCGAAATCTTTTCTGTATCTTGCGCGTTTTGCTTCCGGCAATTCGGGTAATTTTCCCCTCATCTCTTTCAAGTCAAAGATTTCATGCAGTTTCATTTTCGGCAAATCCGGCTCTGGGAAATATCTGTAATCCTGGCTGGATTCTTTTTTTCTTTGAGAAAATGTTTTTTGTTTTTCTTCATCCCAACCGCGAGTCTCTTGCACTATCTCCGAACTTTTCCCATTTTCAGAAAGTTCCAGCATTCTTTCCAATTCAAATTTGATTGCTTTCTCAACACTTTTGAAAGAATTGAGATTTTTTACCTCTACTTTTGTACCTAGCTCATTTTGATCTTTTGAAACGGATATATTCGCTTCCACCCGCATTTCTCCTTTTTCCATATTCGCCTCGGACACTTCTAAATACCAAAGTATCAGCTGAAGCTCTTTGGCAAAATTAGAAGCCGATTTTGCCGCATCTTCGGCGTTTTTAAAAGTATGAGGTTCGGTGACAAGCTCCATTAACGGCACACCCGCCCGATTGAAATCAATCAAGGAAAAGTTTCCCCGATCATGCTTATTGTTTGCCGTATCTTCTTCTAAATGCACGCGAGTGATATCAAAATTCGCCAGATGACCGCCCAGAACTATCGGATATTTATACTGAGAAATCTGATAACCCTTCGGAATATCCGGATAAAAATAATTTTTTCGGTCAAACTCTGTAAAATCCGCGATATCTCCGCCAAGAGCCAGTCCAACTCTTATCACATTTTCTATCGCTTTTTTATTAATTACCGGCAATGTACCAGGATGCGCCATACACACAGGACAAATATTCACATTCGGCTTTTCTTCATCTGGGTCGTTCTTGCAACCGCAGAACATCTTGGTGCTTGTTTTCAGTTCTGCGTGTATCTCCAAACCTATTGTCGGATAATATTTTTCCTCCATATGTTCATTATACAAAATGCAAAGACAAAGTCTAAGCTTTTTATTTTTCCACTAGCAGTTCTTTGACTACCCGGCCATCATCCAAATGAATAATGCGTCCGGCGAATTTGCTGTACTCCGTTTCGTGAGTCACCATAATAATAGTCTGCCCCGCTTCATGCAATTCCTTAAAAATATCCATTATAATGCGGGAAGATTCATTGTCCAGATTCGCGGTCGGTTCATCGGCAAAAAGGATTCGCGGTTCATGGGCGATAGCGCGCGCAATGCTTACTCTTTGCTGTTCTCCTCCGGATAATTGCCCAGGCAGATTGCGAAGTCTTTTCCCAAGCCCAACTTTGATCAAGGCTTCTGTCGCTTCTTCGTAAGCTTTTTTCTCTGACATATCTTGCATTAGAAGCGGCAAAGCCACATTTTCAAGGGCGTCCATTTCTGGAAGGAGAGCATAATCTTGAAACACATAACCGAGCTCGGAGAGGCGGAAGTAGGTTTTTTCATTTATAGTCAGCGAACCCATATTTCTTTTATCTATAAAAATCTCACCTTCCGTTGGTTCGTCCAGAAGACTCATTTGATAAAGAAAAGTGCTTTTGCCCGCACCTGAACGTCCCATAATAGCCACAAACTCTCCGCTTTCTGCCACAAAATCAATTCCCTTCAGGACTTCCGTGGTATTTTCTCCGTCTTTAAATGTTTTTTTTAAATTCCTTATTTCTATCATCTCGGTCCAAAATTTTATTTTAATTGATAATTCATATTTTTTATGTCCCGTTCGCTGAATCTTGAACGGGACAAGTATAATTAATTTCTGCCTAAAATTGAATCCAAAGTATTTTTACGGACAATCAGACGGGCTGGAATAAATCCGGCGATAATAGTGGTAATCATCAAAAGCCCCACCCGAAACAAGGTACCTCCGATGGGAGCCACCAATATGCCATCGCTGAAAGGAAAGTCTATCGGATGAGTCGCTATGAACGGCTGAAGAACTGCGTAAAGCGCGATAATGCCCACAATTGAGCCGCAAAAAGCATAAAAGAAAGATTGTAGAATATAGGAGATTTCAATGGCGCTTTCACTGATTCCAATTCCCTTTAAGATGCCTATAAATTTCCTTCTAGTAATGGCATTGATAAAAATAACGATAAAAATAGTGATAGAGGCGACCACCAAACCGATAGAAGAGAGCATATTCCCTAGCAATGCGAATGTATCAACCATATCTTTAATAAACTTGGGCTGTGCATCGGTGTAAGTTTGTACCTTCGCCACCCGTTCTATCCCATTCTGTTTTAAAATATCGCGGATTATTGACGGATCTACTCCGGGTTTTAGTTTGATAGATATTTCATCCACATTATAATCATTCCGCCCAATTATACTTCGCAGTTGGGAATCCACCATAAAAACCCTCATACTGACTTCGTCCACTTTTGCTTTTATAATGCCTTTGACAGTGACTTCACGCTCTACTCCGTGCACATTAATCCGAATCTTCACGCCGGGAGCAATATTCCGAAGAGTGGAAAACCCGGGCGACTCAATCGGCAAGTATTTTTCAACAAGATAGGCTCCGAGCAAGACTTGGTCATAATCTTGAGAAGTCAGATACCCCCCTTCCACTATGAATTTGGAAAGATTGGTCACCTTGTCTTCGGCCAGCGGATTTATACCGGTGATAGAAGCGGCGGCGGTATTTGGTTTTTCCTTATCACTGATGCGCGTCTTGTAATTCGCTTCAAGAGTGCCACCTTCCAGATATCGCGCCGAGACAGACTCTATCTGAGGCAAAGAATCCACAATATTCATTATTTCCGGACTGTTTTCTATGTATGTCTTATTGTTTAAAGTGGAGATAATTACGTCGCTGGTATAATGGGTGCGCACAGCGTCTATCGCTCCTTGAATAAGCCCTACTAAAATCCCGCTTACTACCACTAGATTGATAAAGGTAAAAAACATCACGAAAATTATAAGCACCGTGGTCCAGGTATTTGACCTTCTTATCTGTCTTTTCGCCAGGAAAAATCCTATTCGTATATTTAATAAAGAAAACATAAATTACTCTGCTGAAAAAGCAGATGGATTAAGAACAACCATATCGCCTTCTTCCAACCCTGATACCACCTCCACTTTACCCAAAGATGAAACATCTCCTAATACCACTTCCCGATTGGTTATTACCTTGCCGTTTTTTACTTGCACGAATTTTTTGCTGTCTTGTTCAAACACTACTCCGCCCGGAACAGCTATTACGTCCGGTTTGCTGAAAATTGTTATTGAGACATTGGCTGTCATGCCTGATTTTATGCGGGTATCTTCTTCATTAAATTGCAATTTGACTTTGTAAGTTGAGATTCCGTCTTTCAAAGTTTCTGCCTGGTTAATGGATACGACTTTCGCCTTGAACAAAATATTTTCCCCGTAAGCGTCAAGAGTCACCAAAGCTTCATCATAGAGCTTGATCAGAGCGATATTCACTTCCGGTACATAGCTTTCTATCAGAAAGGTACCCGTACTCATCATGGTAATCAGGGACTCGTTCGTGGAAATGATTTCGCCGATTTCTTTTTCAATATTGGTTACCTTCCCATTAAATGGGGCATAGATTGTGTTTTTTCTGACTTCAGCATTTATTTTTTGAATCTCCGCCTCCGCCACGGAGGAACCGTCGTTTCCTTTGCTCAGAAGTCTATCATATTCTGTTTGGGCGTCTTTTATCTTCAAATCACGATCATCTTTCGCTTCAATATATGCGTTATAATTTGCCAAGTAGGAATCTCCAGATTTATTCGGGATATCCAAATACCAGGTGGTGTCGTCGTAATTCTCTAAATCATCATCAAAAGAAATATAGAGGCCCTTGGTGCCAAGTATGGTAAATCCTTCCTCATTTATTTTGTTTTTTGTTTTTTCCAAATTGAAAGTACGAAGAATAAAATCACTGGATGTTACATTTTCCTTTCCTATATTTATTTTATAAGTTCCCTCTTGACCGTCATATACGCCGGTAATATTCGGAGGGGTAGCGGTGTAATCAGCTGATTCCGGAATCAGTTCTAAATCTTCGCTTAACAAATTTCTATAAACATTTGCCACTTTTGCATTTTCTTGAGAAGTCACTTTTTGCAGTTTGTCTTTTACCGATTCCAAGTCCACGTCGGAAGTTTTGGAATTGGCCTCTTTGATGCGCAAATCGGCGATCAAGTCGCCGATTTCAAGCTGAGCAAGTATTTGCCCTTGCTTCACACTTTCATTATTCTTTACAAAAACACTTGCCAGTCTGCCGGAAGAAGCAAAACCCAGTTGAGCTATGCTCTCTGTCTCCACCTTGCCAGAAACGGAAACTTGATTGACAAAAAGAGATCGTTCTACTGTGATTGTTCCATCTGTAGTTTTTCGGCCGTTAAAAACAAATATCGCGCTTGTAACCAAAACAATAGCGCCTATCGCATAGTAGAAATATTTCTTGCGGTTTTTTATAAAATCAAACATATTTTTTCAGGTGATTTCTAATCATAACATCTACCCGTCTTTGTGTGAAATTTTAATCTGCTATTTTTTTAGGATTTTGACAAGTTCATCTTTGAAATTTTTTACAGATTTATCGTCGTACAAAGAAATTGGAAAAACTTTTTTATTCAGTTTCCCAAATTCCTTTTTCTTCCTTTCAATAACTTTACTGTCTTCCACGGTATCAGCTTTAGTCAAAATTATTATCTCCTCTTTTTCTGCCAATCCTTCTTTTCCCAAACCAGCATTCTGGTCATATCTTTCCAATTCTTTACGGATTTCTTTGTAGGTCTTAGCCATATTCGCATTCTCAAAAGACACCAAATGCGCGAGTATTCTGGTCCGCTTTATATGACGCAGAAATTTTACTCCCAATCCATTTCCTTCGTTCGCTCCTTCAATAAGCCCAGGAATATC
>Ga0076256_108_pt1 | contig 17601 bp, 14 predicted proteins | sample RifGroF2_FD_67745 | JGI IMG/M metagenome (GOLD analysis project Ga0076256, IMG submission 67745) | Parcubacteria bacterium GW2011_GWF2_38_8 | reverse complement strand
TATTACTGTGTGGAGTCCTAATGACCCGAACATAAAGGCTAATAAAAGGGATAAAATTACCACAATGGGTATATTCAAACCCTCCGTCATCCTTCTCGTTAGAATATTTCCAAACTTTTCACTATATCTTAATATAATTATCCCACTGATTATCAGAGAAGTGATTGCTATGCCAAAGCTGACTGACATACCGATAAAAGAAACTCCGCCTCTAACGGCAAATCCACTTACTACACCGAAAGCTAAAATTACTATAATCTCCGTAAGCACTGATGCTCCAACTAAAATTCTCCCTTCCATGGTATTTATTGCCTTTAGTTCACTGAGAATTGCCACTAATAGCCCCATACCTGTATTACAAAGGATAATGGCGAGAAGAACTTTTACGCCAATCGGGCAGTCTGGAAGCAAAGAATATCCAACCATAAGTCCCAGCCCGGCAGTGACTATTATACCGCCCAAACATACCAGGAAAGAAGATGTCCCTACCCGCAATAATGCCCTGAGGTCTGTATTGAGTCCGGCTGTGAAAAGAAGTAGCAACGTTCCGAAGTATGATATCGTCTTTACGAATGGCATCGTCCTGAGAAAATCGAAAAAATCCCATCCGGTAAAAGTGAAGACGTTGCCCAGTATCATCCCAATTATCAGCTTTCCTACTACCGCAGGAAGCCGTAACATCTTTGCCATCCTTCCCCCTATCCAGGCAGCAATAAGAATAATAGCAACGGCAAGAAGCACATTATGAGTTGGATCTTTATGCCATATGTCCCAGGCGGGTTTCAAATCTTTTGCCTCTTTCACTGTCTCTGCTGGAGGTTCGGAGGGAACTGTTTCTGTTACTGAAGACTCTTTAATCTCTTCAATATATATCTCCTCTGGCACTTCTTCAGGTTTTACAGGTACAAATACCTCAGACACTTCTTCATGCCCTGCATCTTGAGGAAGGACAGGTGCTGTCTCTTCCACAGTAGCGGTTTGAATGGATTTACTATCTTCTGCAGTGGTTTGGGTAACTGTTTCTTCCATCGGCAGAGAACCTTCTTCCTTCCCGGATGGAGAGGAAGATTCTGGAGGAAACGGAGCAGGCTGGGTTGAAAGAATACCTTTTTCTTCGGTATCTTGATCAACTTTTTCCTCAACAATACTGTGTTGGTTGCCATTATCAGTCAGATGTTCTTTCCCGGCGGCATCCTCTTTTTCTTCAATAATCGGAGCGGAAGGCAATTCTTTTTCCGGTATAATTGAGAGAGTCTCACTATCTTCAGTGGGTGTTTGCGTTGTAAGGGAGGTGGCGGGAGGTTCGAGTGAAGAGACCGTCGGGTGAGCATCTTTTTCCACGGCAGTTGAAGGCGCTGAATACTCTGCTCCTAATAGCGGTGACTCAATCGCAACAGAGCAATAAAAGGAAATTAAGACGATTACGAAAGCCATATTGTATTTGAAAGTACGCATGATATATTAAAATTTAATGTTTTTAAAATGAAATCAGGTGATTATAAAAGATTTGACACTAAAAAGCACAACTTACGATCGATTTCATTCAGGTAAACAAGTATGACTTTTAATTGGTTCCTGATTTCGGGCTTTTTCCCGTTTTTTCTTTCAAGAAACCATTATATATAAACCATTTCGATAGCCAGTGACAAACATTACGAAGAACCCTACGTAAATCTGGCCAGTAATAAAAAACTGAGAAAACGAGTTGATAATATAAAAAGATATCTCCAGTTAAGCCATAAGCAGACCCTATGACATATCTGTATTATTTTCTCTCTTTTGTTTTGGTTTCAAGACTGCATTGTAAATGGCAAGTGAATCGTTCTTTGTGAGCTTTCCCTGACAAAATGACATTGCGGGATCTACGATGAGCAAACGCATTGCTTCGCGCCCTAGTAACATGTGGTAACTCATAAAATCCCGATTGCTAAGAGTAATATAAATGTTTTGACGTAAACTGCCAATTTGAATAGCACTGCGAATAACATAGCGGCTTTCTTCCTGGCCATTCGAGCTCTTTATCATCCGCTCGCCTGCTACTTCAGCTGTACAGCGCCTGCTGATGCTGTTGTTGTTTTGTAGTGGATGGATATTGAAGCAGACGTAACGTTTTCCGAGTTTATGAAATACTTTTACGTCAAACGCGTGCAGTGCAGAAGTTTTTGCGCCGGTATCAATTTTCACCTTTATGGCAGGAATACATAGTTCCGGAAGATTTGCCCACTCTCTCCAGCCTACTATTACCTTGTTCAGATTTAGATTTTGCCCATTTGTTCTCTTTTTCACTGTCATCTGATTGGTTTCCTGTTATATCTGTTTACCTTCCATTTGTGGTATCGTAATCTGTAAAGTTGGTTTGCATTTCTCAACTCTTTTCACATGCAAAACCGGGCCATCCTTTTCTCCGCGCACGACTTCTACAGGAATAGTCATTTCCGTATAATCATAGAGTTTTGCGACTTCAATCCCTATCCGTTTACGTTTTCCCGGTGAAATGGAAACCCCGCCGATAACTATGTCTTCTTTCTTAGATGCCGGCATATTATCCTCGTCCTTTCATTTTATTTGGCCCTTTTAATGCATCTTTCTCGACATATTCAATGATGGCGCCTGCAACGTCTTTTCCCGTTGAGGTTTCAATTCCCTTCAGTCCTGGAGATGAGTTAACTTCGAGTACAAGAGGACCATGCGCTGAGCGGATAATATCCACGCCTGCAACATCAAGGCCCATGACTCCGGCGGCACGGACAGCTAATGCTCTTTCATCAGGTCTCAATCTCACTATAGCGGCGGTTCCTCCCATGTGCAGGTTTGACCGGTATTCTCCCTCTTTTGCCTGGCGCTGCATGGCAGCAATGACTTTATCACCAATAACGAAACAACGTATATCAGAGCCGCCTGCTTCTTTAATAAATTCCTGTACAAGAAAATCAGCATCTAAACCACGAAATGCATTGATAACGCTTTCTGCCGCATTATTGGTTTCAGCCAGCACCACACCGCTGCCATGTGTGCTTTTCAAGACTTTAACAATCAATGGCGCTCCCCCCACGAATTCAATCAAATCTTCAGTTGCGTTTGCGGCATGTGCATAACCCGTCATCGGCATGCCAACACCTTTGCGGGCGAGAAGCTGGTGAGCCCTTAATTTATCCCGTGAACGGGAAATAGCTACAGACTCATTGACCGAATAAACACCACCAACCTCAAATTGACGCAGCACAGCTGTGCCGTAAGTAGTAACTGATGCCCCGATGCGCGGAATTACTGCATCAAATTCTAATTTTTCCTTTTTGTCCTTGGGCTTATAAAATACAGTAGGCTTGTTTGCCGTAATATTCATATAACACTTTAACACGTCAACCACTTTTACATTATGTCCTCGTTTTTGTGCTGCTTCTACCAGGCGAGTCGTGGAATAGAGCCGGGCATTACGGGACAAAATACCAATTCTCATAATTTTACTCTTTGTTGAAAATTTGAAATCGTTATTCCAACGATGTTGTTTTCTTCATGTAAAAAAATGGGTAATCTTACTGTCTTTTCGGAGACATCAGTACAGTAATCCTGGTAATTATATTTTCGACCAGTAAATTAATGTTCAGGTTGTAATCAATGTATTTGGTGGATACCAGGATTTCATCAATCAGGCTTATTATTTGTTCCCGGGTTAAATAATTGACACAACTTTGAAACGCATCCTCACGGTCTGCATTGAAAAGAGAAGTGGCGTTTTTGCGAGCGCCGTGTGTATTCCTGACTTTAACTATCAAAAGGTCGCGGTAGAATTGCAATATGCAATTTAAGATACGCTTGAGCGGCTTTCTTTTTTCTTCTAAAGTATCATAAGAGCTTAAATAAGTATCAATGAACTCTTCGGCAAGTAGAAGATTGTCCGTGTCCGGCCCTGATATACGGCTAACTATATTATTGTTTTTTTCGTAGAAATTATCTTCCAATAGTTCAAATGCATTTCCCATGCTTCCACTGCAAAACCTTGATAACCATCCAATTTTACTTGTGTCAGCATTAAATCTTTTTGTTAGCTGGCCTTCAATTACGCGGGTTGGAATTGGACGAAATCTGATTATCTGACATCTCGACTTGATTGTTTCCTTAACAGGCGTAAGAGAGTTGGTTATGAGGATAATAATGGTGTTTAGCGGGGGCTCCTCAAGTGTTTTGAGCAGGCAATTTGAAGCTTCTTCATTCATCATACCCGCTTCCTTGATGATGAATATTTTATAGTTGGATTCAACAGGGCTTAGTTTTACAGAATGCTGTAAGTTTCTGATATTTTCAATCTTTATGAATTTAGCTTTTTCATCTATATCTATCCAATTAACATCAGGATGATTGTGTTTTTCTATACGAATGCAGTTGCGGCATAAATTACAGGAATCATCTTTGCCTTCCTTGCAAAATAGAGCTTTTGAGAATTCTTTTGCAAAAAGTGTCTTTCCCACCCCATCTTGTCCGGTAAAGATGTATGCGTGAGATAGATGATTGGAGGCTATTGTTTTTCTGAAGTGGTCGGTAATATGATCCTGGGCCAGAATATCCGTAAATGGCATTAAGTTTCTCACAAACAACGGTTATATTAATAACCTTCTGTTTCTATTATTGCAATAACATCGCCTGCTCTTACGACGTCACCTTCTTGAACTAATATTTTAATCAATCTTCCTGTATGTGGCGCCGGAATATTAAAAGTTGCTTTGCTCGTAGAAACTTCCATAATATCGTCACCTTCTACAAATTCCTCATCTTCTTCAACATGCCAGAAAGATAAAGTGACTTCATCACCAGTTTCTATCCCAATATCCGGCAATTCAAACTCTACACGCATTTTGACTTTATCCCGTTTACAAATAGTTTTTACAGAGACTGCGAAAGCATTACGGCTGTGATTAATAATTGCTTTAAGTAAAAAGCAGGGAGCATTCCCAAAAAGCAATGTGATTATACAAACGGTTGTTTTGTTGTCAATAGGCACTTATACAAAATGTTTCGGGCATTATTGTTGTTGCAAATAATATGTTATTTTTAATATAATAACTTTCAATAATATCATCAAATCATACAATTCTTTTTTATAAATATTTTTTTGCGTGGCAAGGCAGCTTAAAGACATGCGCACGCAACTACGATAATAACAAACCTAAAAAGGAGCTGACGTAAGTGTTCAAGGAAGGCTTAATGAGGATGGAATTAGTTGAACGTATATACTGGCTAATTCTTTTGCGTTGGATCGCGGTCCTTGGGTTGTTTATTACGACATATATCGCCAGCGGCGTTTTCGATGTTGTAACATGGGTTGCTCCACTATACATAATAGGAATAATTATAGGGTTGTCTAATGCGGGGTTTATGTTTTTTATAAAAGTTCTCCGTAAAAAGACATTTTCATCTGTACAGAAGCATGCGGGTATACAAATCATGTTAGATCTCTTGTTCTTGACATGTTTGATATACTTTGCGGGTGGTATTGAAAACCCCTTTATCTTTTATTTTTTGTTTCATGTCATAATAGCAGGAATATTATTAGAAAAAAAATATAGCTATATGCAAGCCACTTTTGGTGTATGCATTTTTGCTTTGTTAATATCACTGGAATATTATGCAGTAATACCACATCAGCCTTTAAAAATCTTTTCTACTTTTGCATTTGGCAAGGAACTCTGGCGCTCTGAAGTATATATACTAGGTATATTTTTTGCGCTTGCAAGCACGATCTTTATTTCAGTTTATTTTGTGACATCCATAATGGACAGGTTGAGAAAGAGCAGGGATGATGTGTTGTTTGAGATAAGATCAACAATAGAAAATATGGCGGAAGGCGTGATTTTTATAGACTCTAATGATAAAATAACAATGTGCAATAAGGAAATTGAAAAAACATGGAAAGTAAAGAGAGAAGAAATAATTAATAAATCAGTAAAAGATGGCCAGACTCCTTATTTAGGAGGAGTTGCGTCAAGAATTACTGAAAAATTTAGAAATGGAATTGTGACTTCACAGCATCAGGAAATAAGGATTAAGGGTGGTTTTTTGTACAATACATATACTGCGGTATCTGATCACAATGGTAAGTATTGGGGTACTGTTTTGACAAGCCATGACATTACAGAAAGGAAAAGACTGGAGCAGCAATTACTGCATAGTGAACGTTTGGCGACTATAGGTGAAATGTCGGCAAAGGTCGCTCACGAAATAAGAAATCCATTAAGTTCTATTAGTTTAAATACAGAGTTGTTGTATGATGAAATCTGTAACTACAATGGAGCAAAAAATAGTGAGGCTGAAAATTTGATAAAGTCTATCCTGAATGAAGTAGATAGTTTAACCGAGATTAGTGATGAATATCTACGTTTTGCAAGATTTCCCAAGTTAGAAATAAGGCCGGCGAATATTAATAATGTATTGATTGAACTAACAAAATTCTTTAATAAGGAAATGGCACAGAGAGGTATTTCCTTGAAAGAGAACTACGCATCTAATTTGCCACAAATATTACTCGACACTAACCAGATAAAGCAGGCATTTCTTAATATACTGAAGAACTCATTTGAATCAATGCCTGAAGGCGGTAAATTGAGTATATCAACAAGGCTTAAGGATGAAAATGTTGAGATAAATGTAACTGATACCGGATCGGGCATTAACAGGAGCGATATTCGAAGAGTATTTGATCCGTTTTATAGTACGAAGGTTAAAGGCACGGGTTTGGGCCTTGCCCTGGCGATGAAAACTGTCGAGGGGCATGGAGGTGATATTATTTGTAAAAGCACGATTACAAAGGGCACAACTATGATTGTTAGTTTTCCAGTTAAAGGTTGCGGAGATGAGATAATTGAATAATTTGCCAAAACAGACGGTTTTGATTGTTGATGATCAGGAAAGTATAGGACTTGCATTATCAAGGTTGCTTTCTAAAGAAGGCTACGAAGTTCTTTTGGCCAATGAGGGAGAAGAGGCGTTAGATATTTTGCGGGAAAATAAAGTTAACGTAATCCTTTCAGATCTGAAAATGCCAAAAATGGACGGATTGCGACTGCTCAAGGCCTCGAAATTAATCAAGCCGGAAGTAGAAGTTATATTAATTACAGCGCACGGAACAATCGAGAAGGCTGTCGGCGCTATGAAGGATGGCGCCTACGATTTTATCACAAAACCTTTCAAGAAAATAGTAATTGCCAATATGATTAGAAAGGCCATAGAGAAACAGGCCCTTGTTGTAGAGAATAAGTTTTTACATGAGCAACTGGCACATTCCGGACACGATAAACATGCAGACATTATCGGGCAAAGTGACGTAATGCGTGACGTTATAAAATTGGCGGAGCAGGTTGCGCCCAGTCAGGCGTCTGTATTAATTCAGGGAGAAAATGGTACGGGAAAAGAGTCTATTGCATCCCTTATTCACAGTATAGGTACGAGATCAGATAAACCTTTTATAAAGGTGAGTTGCGCTGCTTTGCCGGATACCCTTCTTGAATCTGAACTTTTTGGGTACGAGAAAGGAGCGTTTACAGGCGCCGTTAACCAGAAAGAAGGACGTTTCGAATTGGCCAATGAGGGGACGTTATTTCTTGACGAAATAGGGGAAATAACTCCATCCATACAGGTTAAGCTGCTTCGGGTATTACAAGAGGGTGAATTTGAACGATTAGGAGGCACTAAAGTATTAAGAAGCAACGTACGCATAATTTCGGCAACGAACATTAATCTTACAAACGCTATAAAACAAAAAAGATTTAGAGAAGATTTATATTACCGCCTGAACGTGATTACCATAAATATTCCACCGTTAAGAGAGAGAAGGGAAGATATTCCTTTATTGACAAGCCATTTCCTCAAGATTTATCAGAAAAAAAATAATAAAACAATAGATGGGATTTCTGAGGACGTTCTGGATATTTTGACTGACTATCAATGGCCGGGAAATGTGCGTGAATTAAAAAATGTTATAGAAAGGGCAGTGGTCTTAACACAGGACAGGGTGATTACACAAAAGGATCTTCCCGAAAACATTGTCAGGAGCAGGAGTGAAGATAGAAAGATAACTATACCATTTGGTATGCCATTACGCGAGATTGAGAAAAAGATAATTATTGAAACTCTAAGGAGGTCAAAAGGAGATAAAGAGGTTACTGCAAATTTGCTTGGTATTACTCCAAGAACTATATATAGAAAAATGAATTCACTGGAAGAAGTGGAAAAGCAAGAAGAAGATGTTAAAATAAATAGCTAATATGCTTTTGTAGAAAACAATTATCATGCCGGCTGATGAGTTTTTAACTGCAGATGTAAGTATTTGAATCACTACATGCTTACGCAGGCCAGGGCACATCTGAGAAATTGACATAATGTCAAGTGTTTTCTTCTGAACAGAAAGGATATGACATAATGTCAAATATTTATGGTATGCAAAAGGAAATACGAAAACATAGAATCACTTACCCATTATCATATATCTTTATAAATCTGGATGTTATAAAGTCTAATTTTTTTGTATGAATTGTAGTGGCACACTTATTGCGTAATTCTGCTTCAAGGGGGAGGTGACATTTCATTAAAACATTACAGTTTGCAAATTTCTATACTTTTCTTGCTTTCCCACACGACAGATATTTGTCAGAAGAAAAAAAGCAAACATAAGCAGGAACTAATTGAACGTTCATATAGTTAAATGTTACATTTGACCTAAATTGAGCGATTTTATATTGTACGTTATTGTAGCCGCCCGCCTGGGCGGACGTTTTTCATCATCTATACTTAAGTGGGGCAGAGAAAACGCATTTTATAAAATCTTAAAAGATTAACTCCAATTAGCTAACATACCAGGAGTTAAGGCTTTAGCCTTTTATTTCCATACATGTTAAAGAAATCAGTTTATAGCCCTGTTGAGTATAACTGGTATATGGAATTACACATAAGTTACGCAACCTCAAGGTTGCGGCTACTCAAACCGCTTAATAGAGGTAACAATAAATTACTATTTTAAATTAAAAGAAAAAATCCAATTTTACAAAAGAGTGGAGGTAATTGAAATGATGAAATGCCTATTGCGAAAATCTGTTTTCTTCGGAAGTACCTTAGTCGCATTGGTTTTTTTATGTAGCGGTGTAACTTTTTCACAGGGTCTTGATAAAGAAATATCAATGGAAGAAAATATACCCACTAATGAAGGGTTAACCGTCAAGTACATTGCGACGGATTTAAATGGCGCTGATCGGGCTCTGGGACAGGCAGATCCGTATAAATTAGAATTGCAGATACAGGATCTGGCATTTCCTAACGGAGGCGGTTCTGTTCAAGAGGTAGAGGTCAGAGGTTTCCATAACGGCGAAACGATTTTCTTTGGTATTAAGTGGAATGATGCCAGCAAGAATGACAGAGCGATAGCACATGCGCAATTCAGGGATGCCGTAGGGTTGATGTTTCCTTTAGAGACGGTTAAGGAAATATCGCCGGAAAAGCCATTTAGTCCAAGGATGGGTGACAGAGGTAAACCTGTAAATATATGGCACTGGAAGGCAGACTGGGAAAAGGAATTAAATGTGAATGGCGGAAAAGAACATATGGAAGATGAGTATCCCAACATGTTTACAGATTTTGATTTTAATCCTGACCCTATCCGTTTTCATAAAGAGACATACGAGAGTACTCCCCTCATGGCAGGTGGAATCTCTGCGGAGTCCTTACTTTCACAAGCTAATAGAGGCCGGTCAGTGGAAGACCTGAATGCTGTAGGATTTGGAACTTTGACATCACAGGAACATCAGGATGTAAATGGTAAAGGTTCATGGAGCAATGGTAAATGGGATGTGGTAATTTACAGGCCACTGGAAACTTCAGATGAAAACGATGTCAAGTTCGTACCCGGTATGTCTACGTTCTTTAATATGGCGGTATGGAATGGAAATGAGGGCGATAGAAACGGACAAAAATCTGTCAGTATAAGATGGCGTCCTTTGAAGATTGAGACCGTAAAATAGATAGACTAAACAATTTAGAGAAATTCCAGATAATTAGAAATTAAGGAGGATAATTATGACGCTTGTTCACAATTGGCATCTTGGGAGAACGATGGAATATCCATACTTCGAGTCAAGGCCGGAACATCAGTTTGCAGCAGTCTTTAATATAAACAGATGTATTGCCTGTCAGACATGTACTATGGCCCACAAAAGTACATGGACATATAGTAAAGGCCAGGAATATATGTGGTGGAATAATGTTGAGACCAAACCTTACGGCGGTTATCCTCAGCATTGGGATCATAAAATATTACAGTTATTGTGGGATAACGGTAACAACCCGATGGAATGGTATACGTCTGCCAAAGATAAAGATGAAACTAAAGCTCCTTACGGTCTTTACAATGGCGATACTATCTTTGAATTGGCCAGGACAAAAGGCCTTAACCAGGTTGCTGTAGGTTACATTCCTGACGATAAGGAGTGGAGATTCCCCAATATTTACGAAGATACTGCAGCAAGCGAGAAAACAAACTATGAGACAGGGGCGGCAAATGAATCTTCTGAGCTTCCGGAGCACAAAAGATGGTTTTTCTATTTGCAGAGAATATGTAATCATTGTACATATCCGGCTTGTCTGGCAGCATGTCCGAGAAAAGCTATATATAAACGCAAAGAAGACGGAATAGTCCTGATAGACCAGAAACGCTGCAGAGGATACAGGAAATGTGTAGAGCAGTGTCCTTATAAGAAGCCGATGTACAGAGGTGAAACAAGGATGTCTGAAAAATGCATCGCCTGTTACCCCAGAATAGAAGGAAAGGATCCTATAACAAAAGGACGAAGGATGGAAGCCAGATGTATGGCTGCATGTGTTGGCAAGATAAGGCTGAATGGACTATTAACCGGTGATTACAGGAAACCTGATCCAAAGAATCCTATGGATTGGCTGATACACATTCATAAAGTTGCATTACCTCTTTATCCTCAGTTTGGCACGGAACCTAATATTTATTACATCCCGCCAAGATGGGCACCCAGAAGTTACCTGAGGCAGATGTTTGGTCCAGGTGTGGATGAAGCGCTCGACAAGTATGCTTCTCCTTCAAGAACCCTGATGGCAGTACTGCAGCTCTTCAGGACAACACAAACCATGCTTTCAAGATTTGAAATTGAGGATGGAAAGAAGATTTTTGAGTCTGAAGTAATGGGAAAGAAGGTTGAAGTGTATAACGATACTGTGATTGGCTTTGCTTCGGATGGCACTGAAATAGTCAGGGTTCAGGTTGAGGAGCCAACATGGGAGAGTGATGAAAAGAGAATGATCACATATTAAAATACAAACTATTAAGATAACGTTAATATAAATGGAGGTAATTGGAGATATGAAATACCCGAGATTGTTTTGCGTATTTAGTATGTTCTTCTTTGTGGGTATAAGTGTTACAGGGCTTAATTCCACAAATGTTATAGCAGAGGAAGAATGGACGGCGAGTTTTGAGGCATTTAAGCCGTCGGATGATCCAAAGTATCACCAAATGAACACAGGAGGTGTTCAGTGGGGTTTATTTCAAGAACAGCCAAATGAAGATACCAAATCCGGCACTCCTGATTTGACTGATATTTACTGGATACAGGGAGAAAAAGGTTGGGTTAGCAGAATAAAGCAGACGGAAGGGCAATCAAGGCTGGAATATCAAAAACCTGCCGATGTAAGCGCGCAAAAATATCAAAGCCCTTGCTCGTTATGTGGACTGCCCACATATTTCTGGCTGGATGACAGCTATATAGATGATAGCACTGCCGGACGTATAAAGGCTGACTATTCGAATTGGAGTAAAGGTGATGGTGTTTGCCGCAGATGTTTTGAATCGTATGCTGTCAAATCTGGCAAATGGTATGATGGCAATCTTGCATCCACAACCGATCAATACGTGATAGGTTATAACAAATCACCCGGAGTGCAGGATTATCTGAATAATGTGAAATGATAGATTTATGTAGTAGCCGCACTTATAGGTTACACAATTAAATAGAGGAACTTTATGGAAAACAAAATCAGTGAAAACGTAGAAGACCTGCTTGCAGCAAGCCAGGTATATCAGTTTCTTTCAACGTGTCTTCTTGAGCCGAACAAAGAGACTCTGGATTTATTAAATAATAAGGAATATATGGAAGAAGTGAAAAGCTGTCTGGGGCGGCACGGAAACGGTGAACTATCTGAAACCTTTAAAGAGTTGCATGAAGGGCTGAAGAACGCTGATGTTGAAACATTAACTCAAGGCTATCGTGATACATTTGGCGGCGCAACAGTTGCAATGGATTGCCCGCCATACGAAATGTATTTCAGCGGTTCGCATATATGGCAGCAAACACAGGATCTTTCAGATATCTCCGGATTCTATAAAGCGTATGGGATAGAGATTGAAGATGACAAGGCGTCTGGTAGAAGATGGGACCATATAGCCGTTGAACTGGAGTTCTTGCATTTTCTGACTTATAAACTTGCATATGCAATTGAAAACCATGGAGATGAAAAACAGGAATCCTGTCTGTCTGGCAAGAAAAAGTTTCTAAATGCTCACATCGGCAGGTGGATACATGCCTTTTCAAAGTCAGTATTTAAAAAATCTCCAGAAGCGTTTTACAGGCAGGCGGCAAAACTGGCAAATAGCTTTGTTCACATAGAAATGAAGAAACTTAATGTCGATGCAGAAGAGATAGACGAGTATCAGGGTAATGAGCCTGACTATATGCAGAGACTTGAAGGTAAAAGCGCAATGGCGTGTGATTCATGTATGGATGAGGAGAAGTATGACTAAGCTACAGGAAGAAGATACTAAAACAATTGAAATAATTTACGATCAGCAGTTGGTTGATGATATAGTATATAAGGGACTGGCAAAAAAGGAAGTGGCCGGCGATCTTGAGCTATATAAAGAGTATCATGAAAGAAGAGACGCTATCTATGAGCTTGAACAGGAAAAGAGAGCAAAGAGATTCAAAGAGCTGGATAACGACTTCTTTAACAGGCTTGGGTACGATGTTTATGTCAGAGAGGTATTTGATGAATACCCTGATATTGAAGAAATTATAGAAGAGGTACATGTCAGAAGAGCAACTACCAGGCAGAATGAAGGGTCAAATGTTGTGGATGAAGGAAGGAAGGTCATCATAAGGCTATATCCTGAACTTTTCATAGAGGGCAAAGAGATACGTAGGGTAATCAGACATGAGCTTATGCACGTTTCTGACATGATGAATAGTAAATTCGAATATAACGTAAATGAGGAATTTAGTAATTCCCCTATGGAAGATCGCTTGATAAGGGACAGATACCGGCTTTTTTGGGATATTTCTGTTGATATATTGGGAAGAAATAGAAAAAGTAGAACAATATATCTTAAACCTAGAGATTATTCTTTAAACTTTAAAATAGGGTTTCTTAGAGGTTTTATGGATAGTGATGGACATATCTCAAATAAAAAGATACAATTCTCATCTGCTTCACAAAGAATTATGGACAAAACAATGAGTTTTTTATTGGAATGTGGATTTATAGATATGAATTACTATTTTTATGAAGAAAAGAGAAAAAATAGAGTTGGTATGTACCATATTGCACTTAATAAATCAGAAAGAATGAACTTTTTTAGAAGGGTTCAGCCAAGAAATCTTAGAAAATTAAATGCACCAGCCGGGATTTGAATATCCGAACATTAAGTTTAAACTTAACATCTCCCGGATCAAGAGCTTACCTCTCTATAATGGAAGGCTCTAATGCTAACCATTACACCACTGGTGCTTAATTTTGGTTATTAAAGTTTAAATTATAAACCTTTCTATTGATATTTAACAATATAACTAACCTCAACAAGTCCGCTGTCATAATGTTTTGTTTGTACTAGTTCTAGTTTTATCTTGTTTTTTATATCTTTGAAAAGTTCTTTTCCTTTGCCTAGTATTAATGGGTGTATGAATATTCTCATCTCATCTATTAGATTATTATTTAGTAATATACTTACTATCTCGCTTCCTCCAACTAACCATATATCTTTTCCTTTTTGTTTTTTTATTTCTTTAACAAATTGTATTGGTGTTTGTATATATTCAACATTTTTCTTTTTGCTGAATACAATTATTTTCTTTTCTTTGAATGGTTCTTTTTCTAATTTTAATGATATATCATATGTTTTTCTTCCCATGATTACTGTATCTATAGAATTATAGAATGCTTTATATCCGTAATCTTGATCATGGAATAACCAGTCTATTTCATCATTTTGTCCAGATATGAATCCATCAAGGCTTGTTGCTATGAATAATATTATTTTTCTCATATTTCTAATAAGTAGTTTATGTTTATATGATTTTTCACAAACCTTAATAAATCATTATATTATAGAATACTTTATGTTCTATAAGTTATCTGTAAAAGAGGTTCTTAGTGAGTTGCACTCTTCTATTGATGGTCTCTCTGATTCTGAAGCTAAGAATAGACTATTAAAATTTGGAAGGAATGAAATTATTAATATTAAAAGATTCTCTATACTGAAATTATTTATCTCCCAGTTCCAGAATTTTATTGTATATATTCTTCTTGGTGCTGTTCTTTTATCATTGGTTTTTTCTGAATATAATGATGCTGTTGTTATTGGTATTGTTGTAATAATAAACACTTTATTAGGTTTTTTTCAGGAATTTAAGGCTGAGAAAGCTATCGAATCTTTGAGAAAACTCTCCTCTCCTATGGCTCTTGTCATTCGTAATAATAAACAGATTAAAATTAGTTCTAGTGATATTGTTCCTGGTGATATTATCATTATTAGTGAAGGCTCTTTGATCCCTGCTGATGCTAGGATTATTGAATCTGTCTCTATTCTTATGAATGAATCCTCTCTTACTGGTGAGTCTCTTCCTGTTTCTAAGGATATTCATTCAATCACTAAAGAATGTATCATATCTGACCGTAAGAATATGGTTTTTCTTGGCTCTTCATGTGTTAATGGTCATGGCAAGGCTATTGTAGTCTCTACTGGTTTTAACACTGAGTTAGGTAAGATTGCTAAAGATATTCAAAAACCTGGCGAGAAATATACTCCTTTGCAGAAGCAGATATCGAAATTAGGAGTTTCTATAACACTTGGTGTATTATTTATTATAATAATTATTTTCTTATTGGATATTCTATCTGGTGATTATTTATTGAATGCTTTTTTCACATCTCTTGCTTTGGCTGTTGCTGCTATTCCTGAGGGTCTGCCTGCTGTTATTACTATCACTCTAGCTCTCTCTACTCAGGTGATGCTTAAAAAAAATGTTCTTATAAGGAAATTATCCTCTGTTGAGACTCTTGGTTCCACTAATGTTATATGTACAGATAAGACTGGCACTTTGACTAAGAATGAGATGACTGTTTCTAAAGTTTTCACTGATAATAAATTATTGGATGTTTCAGGTTCTGGTTACTCTATTTCTGGTAAGATTTTATTTAATAATAAGGATTATAATGTTAAATATCTTGAAAATTTTTTGACTGTATGTTTTAATTGTAATAATTCCTCTCTTGAATTTGATTCTGATCCTACTGAGAAAGCTTTGATTGTATTATCTAAGAAAGCAGGTTTTGATAAGTCTTATTCTAGGATTAATGAAATTCCTTTTAGTTCAGAATCTAAGTTCATGCTTACTGTTAATGATATAAACAATCATGATATCTCTTTGATAAAAGGTGCTCCTGAAGTTGTTTTATCTAAATGTAAGTTCATTGAAGTTGATAATAAAATTAAGAGTCTATCTTCTAATGATCTTAAAAATTTAATGAAAGTCTATGATTCCATGGCTTCTGATGCTCTTCGTGTCTTGGCTTTAGCTTATTCTAAGAGCTCTAAAGATTTTATTTTTGTTGGTTTTGCTGGAATGATTGATCCCCCTCGTGATGAAGTTAAAGATTCTATTCTTGAGTGTAATACTGCTGGTATTCGTGTTGTCATGATTACTGGTGATTATGAACTTACTGCTAAGGCTATAGGTTCTATGGTTGGGATTAAAGGTAATATTATTAATGGCAAAACTCTTGAGTCTATGACTATTAATGATTTAGAAAAAGTTGTTGATAAAGTCTCTATTTATGCTCGTGTCAATCCTGAACATAAAGTTAAGATTTTGCAGGCTTTAAAGAATAAAGGTTATATTGTTGCAATGACTGGTGATGGTGTTAATGATGCTCTTGCTCTTAAGAGGGCTGATATTGGCATCTCTGTAGGTTCTGGCACTGATGTTGCTAAGCAGGCTTCTGATATGGTTTTATTGGATGATAATTTTACTTCTATTGTTGCAGCTGTCAAGGAAGGTCGTGGTATTTATTCTAATCTTAAAAAGTTTATAAAGTTTTTATTCTCTACAAATCTTGCTGAAGTATTAATAATATTAGTATCTATTCTCTTAGGTATTCCTTTGCCTTTGATTGCTATTCAGATTCTTGTTGTTAATCTTTTGACAGATTCTCTTCCTGCTCTTGCTCTTGGTGTTGATCCTGTTAACCACTCAGTTATGAAATCACCTCCTAGGAAATTGGATGAGAAGATTATTTCTAAAAGAGATATTCCTAGTTTGTTATTTGAAAGTTTTATTATTGCATTTAGTGTTCTTGCTATGTTCTTTATTTATTATAAATCTAATTCATTAATCTATGCTCAGACTATTGCTTTCTCTGTTCTAGTATTTGCTGAATTGTTTAATTCATTGAATTATAGGATAGGCGATTCCTCTGTATTTAGTCTTGATACATTTAGGAATAAATCTTTATTATTAGCTATTTTTCTCTCTGTGATAATACAATTATCTATAATATATATGTTTAATTCATTATTCAGTACAGTTCCACTATTGTTATCAGATATACTATTGGTTGTTCTAGTATCTAGTATTGTATTGTTTATTAAAGAGCCTTTAAAGTTATTTTATAGAATTTATTTTAGATCAGATAAAACTTTTTAAACTAGTATAAAGAAGTATTTTTATGGATTTTCAACCTATTGTTCTTCATGGTTTTGATGGCAGGGAAGAAGAGTTAGGCAGGATAAAAAGATATATCCATGAAAAAACTCCTGTAATGTATTATAGGACAACAGATATTATTCATTCTAGGAGAGTTCTCTGGCATCTTGAAGAAGCTCTTTCAGACATTGTATTAATTTATGAAAAAAAATTTGATGTTGACTTTGCAAGAACTTTGGCTTTGGTTCATGATGATGTTGAGATTATAACAGGAGATGTTCAACTTCGTGATAAAGAAAAAATGACTAAAAAAGAACTTGAGTCATTAGCAAAGAGAGAGCGTGAAGCTATTCCTAAAATTGTCGAGATGTATTCTGCAATAGCTAATGGTTATGATTATGAGGTTTTGCTTTATGCAGCTAAGGATAAGACTAGACTGGAAGCGCAGTTTGTCTCATTTTTCGATAAGTTTGATGGTGCTGGTGAAGCTTGGCACGAATTATGGGCTGGTAATAATTATTTTTTAACTCCTGCAGGTGGATCTGATGGAGATAAGGGATATATTAGAAGATTGGGTGAATTTGTAGTGAAATATCCAGATATGGTTAAATTTTTTCAA
>Ga0076256_117_pt1 | contig 19751 bp, 29 predicted proteins | sample RifGroF2_FD_67745 | JGI IMG/M metagenome (GOLD analysis project Ga0076256, IMG submission 67745) | Parcubacteria bacterium GW2011_GWF2_38_8 | reverse complement strand
ATTCAAAATCCCCCACTCCAAAAGCAAAAGCCCGCGCGGATTCCCTCCCAGACCCTTCCTCCGCGCGGGGAATTCGCATTCCCGCCAAAACAAATTAGCCGAGTTTTTGCGAACCCTTTTCCCAGAAAATAGTTTCGCAAAAACTCGTCCATATTTGCATTTCGCACTCCGCCTCCATTCCCAGATTATTAGTGGCGGAGTGTCGAGAGCACGCGCGTACTCGCGCGTGAGGGCTTTGCCCTGCGGAATGTTCCGACTATTTATTTTGAAAATAGGTTCTGATATGGTTTAATAAAGACACCAAAAAAGCGAAGCATTTTTGTGCCCGAAAGCGAGCAAACTGCTTTGCTCGCGAGTAGGAAGCGAACGACGGAATATATCCACGCAAGCTTGCGTGGATTATGAGTCGGTGTCCAGACAAATTTTTTGCGGTGGCAAAAAATTTAGTCGCGGGAGATAAGCGTACTCGCGGTCCGCGCGGGCTTTGGCTTTTTATTTGGCTGGAAGATTTTTAAATTTGAGATGCCTGCCCGCCTTTGGCGGGGGCGAGGGGATGGATAAATCCATATGCTAACTTTAGTATGTAGAGTAAAAATAAGCAAGTGTGTATACTAGAGTTATCAATTATGAAAAAAGATGTTTTAGTTAAATTTGGGAAAAAAGTCAAAGAACAGAGACTCAAAATGGGTCTATCTCAAGAGAAATTAGCTGCCCGTGCTAAAGTCCATCGTACATATATTGGCATGATTGAGCGTGCCGAAAAAAATATAACTCTTAAAAACATAAATAAAATTGCTACCGCTTTAAATATGGAGTTGTCAGATATGTTTAATCGTTTATCTTAAATATTATGGATATAGATAAAGTTTTAGAAAAAATAAAAAATGATTTTGATATAGCTATAACAACAGCTAGATTTAATGGTAAAAAATATAGAAATGGCCATAAAGCAAAAGAGGCCTTAATTCGTTCTCAACGAATAATTAATCTTATTCACGAGGTTATTAAAAAAGAATTTAAAAAATGCGGAGTTTCTGTACAAATGATACATCCTCCGATAGGGAGTTCAAAACCAGAAATTAAACTAAAGGGTTTTCTTAAATCAAAGAATCAAGATGTTGCGATTATTCCTACTAAGAAAGTAGAGAAGATTTTAAGCGTTAATATAAGAAGTCAGCTAAGTAGTTTAAGTAAAAATATTGATACTCTTTATGAAAGAACCTTTGCTGAGGCATTAAATTTACACCTAAGCTATCCAAAACAATGTTTGGGAGAGGTTTATTTAATACCTACTCACGAATATGACGATAAGACTATGGTAAAAAATAAAATATTATTTAAAAAAGTCTCAAAAATTGGAGATTACATAAAAATGTTTGAAGCAATCAACAACAGACGCTCCACCAATAAAGACGAATATAAGTATGAGAGAGTTTGTCTTTTAATTGTTGATTTTAGATCAAAAAAACCAAAACTTTATTCTTCAATTAAAGAACTAAAAAAAGATGGTCTAGTTTCCGAAAATGTAAAAGAAAGCTTGGATAATTTAAATATTAAAGATTTTGCTAAAGATATGCTGAAAATTTATACTGAAAGATTTGGTAAGAGTATCATCGATTAGCTCTGAATATTAACGTCATATTTTTCTATTAGGAAATCGTTGATGTTTTGATTGTTTTCTTCTTTATGTAAAAAACTTAATTCTTTCGTAGTAAATTCTGGGATACCAAGTAATTCAATAAAATTCTTTTGATAACAAGGGTATCCACCCTCAATTGAAACACTTGTTTGTTTTATGTAATAACCCATTATTTGTGAATTAAGAATTTTTCTCAAAACATCAAGACCCAGTTTTTGTTGTATGCTTGAAAATAAATCGGTCTTGTCTTTCAAGTATATCGCATAACCATTGCAAAAGAGGGAGCTGTCATTTTGTTCTAATAAAAATCTAGGTTCTAGACTGAAGGTCGGTGTTAATAATTTTTTACCAGAAAAATTAAGCCCTTGAGTTCTTGCATAAGAATACCATTCCGGATATTCCATGTTTCCCTTTTCTCTCGTTAATAATTCCTCTCTAGCGGACAAGAGGTATTTATAACAATATGGGTAATTTTTTTGCATTTCAGGTTCTCTAATTATTTCTACTTTTCCGTTTATTTTTTTATAGGGGAAAATGATACGGCGACTATTATTATTTAATTCCTCTTGAACAGTAAAATCAGAAATCTTTGCAATTGGCTGGGTAATTTCTTTCTCTATCTTGTAAATTTCACCCTTATATAACTTTTCATAATACTTATCCCCCAGGGTTGAGCCGTCTACAAAATAAATCGGGTCTTTGCATGTTGCAATACCTACACGAATATCTGCTATCTCTCCTAGTTTTCTACCAATGCTTTCAATTTTCTTAATATTTTGTTGATCTGAATTTCTAAGCAATCTCCATTTTCTATTATTTAAATCATTGAAGTAGATTTTTGAAAAACTAAGATTATTTAGAGTATTGAGCATTTCGTAATTATCCACTCTTTCATAATAGAAAAATCTTTTTTTACTTTTCGTTAAAAATGTTATAGAGGTATAGGTTTGTGCATTAAAAATCTTCAAATGGTTGAAGTCCACTATTTTTTCTATTAGTGTTTTTGATTGCAAATACCCTCTAAGTTCAATACCGGCGAGGGAAGTAAAATAATTATTCGGTGTTATATAACCCAATAATCCACTCTCTTTAAGTATAGAAACACCCAATTCAAAAAAGGCAAAGTATAAATTATAATTTCCCGTTTTTAAGGTTTGCCATTCTTTAAATAGTTTTTCTCTTAATTTTTTATTTAGATCTTGAAATTTAACATATGGTGGATTCCCAATTACAACGTCGAACCCCTGTTTGATAGTTTTAGAAAATATATTTTTCCAATCAGTAGTCAAACTATCTGCTGTTTCTAAATTAAATTTAATATCTTCTTTATCTTCTCCATTTTGAAGTGCTAGTAAAGAAAGGAGTATTTTTGCTCTACGAACGCTGTAATCAGCAATATCAACGCCATAAATGTTTTCTTGTATAATATCAATTATTTTTTTCTTATATTTATTAGAAATAAAAACCGTAGCAGATATAAGAAAGGCACCACATCCACAACTTGGGTCACATATTTTTTGAGATGAGGAAGCAATTGTTTGTGAAACGATAAAGTCAGTTATAGATTTCGGAGTAAAGAAAGCACCGTTTATTTTTTTATCACTAGATGGTACCAAAAGTTCAAAGATATTTACAAAATCAAATATGTTTTTTCCTGAAATTTCTGAAGCAAGTAAATTTTTAATAATAGGTATATCTTTATTCTTACTATCTAATATTTTTTTTATAAAAACATTTTTTTTAACCCGAATATTATTATTCTCAATAAATAACTGCACCAATGCATTTTCAATGGCCAAAGAATCATATTTAGTTAAAAGGTTGGATAAATTTTTATACATAAGATATTTTATTTTTGACAGCTATTTTAGATATACTATTTTTTCACTACATTAACTATTTTACCATTTATCATGAAATTATCCTCACTTGATATGTAAATTGGTTTATGTTTTGGATTTGTGGATTCTGAGACAAGCAAGACTTCTCCTGTTTTATTATCTCGTTCAAATTTCTTCAAATTAGCACAACCATCAATAACTGAAAGAACATAGTCGCCATTTTTCGGACTTCTATATTCAGAATCAATTACTACAAAATCTCCTTCTTCAAGGTTCTTTCCGGCTATTTTTGCCTTATTCATTGAATCACCCTCAACTCGCAAAGCAAAGACCCCATTTTTTCTGTTTATATCTTTATGAGAAACTTTTAAGTATCCGCTTATATTTTCTTCTGCTAAAGATGTTGCAGGACCAGCGTTTGCAGATCCTAGAACTGGGATTGAAAATGATTCAATACTTTTAGGAAGAATACTTTTCATAAACTCGTTGGAGTTAACATTTATTGAGCGTGGTTGATTAAATACTTTTTGTAAGTATCCTTCTTCTTCAAGTTTTTGTATATAGTAATGAGCAGTTGATATTGACACGAGTTTAAAGTGGCGACGAATCTCATCAAGAGAGGGGGCATACCCTTTATCTTTTGAATAAGCATTTAGGAAATCCAGAACTTTTTTTTGTTTTTTTGTTAACATATTTTGCTTGACTTACTAATCTTATTCTAGTATACTACCTTTATAGTATAGAAAGTTTATCGAAACCACGCAAGTCTAGTTATCCACAGATGAACAAGGGTCGAAATTATCAAAAATAGTATAATCCAAAAAAATTATGACTAGAAATCACAATACAAAGCGAGATGGTTCTACTTTTGATGAAGCAACCATAGAGGCTGTTTGGAGAAAGGGTAAACCAGAATCAATCTCTAGTTTCCGTAAAGATGTGTGTGGAGCAAGTATGCAACGCTCTAAGTACGGAAAAACAGAGCAGTGGGGATGGGAGATTGACCATATTAAGCCTGTTGCCCTTAATGGATCGGATGATCTAAGTAATTTACAACCACTCCAATGGGAAAATAACCGCGCTAAAGGTGATGAGTACCCTCATAAAACTTGTAAAATTAGAAATTAAAGGTACTTAGAAAAAGTAATCTACTAGATAAAACTTGAGTGTTCGATGCGTTTTCAGACCCCCAGTATTGCAGATCTGCATACACAATAGCGATCAAAAGACACACTTTCCCGGCCGCTTCAAAAAAGTGGCCGTTGCGAGCAAAGAAAATCAAACATTATTAGTTTACTTATCAAAATAAGTTATGGGAAATAAAATTTGAAATAAAAAAAACCGATAAAAAAATTGATGAAAAAGTGTTTAAACTCTATAACCTAACGCCGGAGGAAATAAAAATAGTAGAAAATTCAAATAAAAAATAATTTATGAAATTACTAATCAATTTTTATGCAAATGTTTCAGAGGGGTCAATAAATGATCTAATAAAATTTATAACTATCAAATTAGCCAAGCAGAATCCGGAGAAGCCTATAGATGAAATAATTTTACAAATTTCAAGCTCTGGTGGTTCATCTGATCATGGTTTGCTCGCGTATAACTTCTTAAAGCAGATTAGCATTCCAAAAACTACTATTGGCATGGGGAATGTAGATAGCGCCGCTGTCATGCTTTTTACAGCTGGGGACAAGCGATTAGCTATGCCAAGTTGTAGATTTGTATTACATGAGGCAATCGCCACATTACGTGGTCAATTTAGTCCCTCGAAACTTAACGAGATGGCAAGATTGATCCAAAGAATTACTGACGACTATTCAGAAGTAGTATCAAATGTAACTGGTAAGGAAAAAGCAACTATTTTCGAAGAAGTACGTAAGGGTTCGGTTTTGTCATCGCTAGAGGCTAAAGAGTTCAACCTAGTTACGGAAGTCCTCGAAGGTGCTTACCTTAAAGAAATGAAAGATTTAGAAATATTGTTAATTAATAATCCGATACAACAACAGAATTTGCAGCAAATTCCTCAACCACAAAAGAAGGCAGAAATTTAATAACATGGCATTACACAAAAATTTTCCCAAAGACCCATACGAAATACTTGACCCGAATATTCGGTGGTTTCCTGCTGAAAATATAGATTTGCTTATTTTCAGATAAAGGTCAATATGTAAATATAAAATATATGTTTAATTCGCAAGGACTGTCCTTGTGATCCAAAAAAATGGCGTGCAAATTCCGCAAGACCAAGTCGCGATGCGGGTGGTGGCGCAGGGGTGGAAATAAAAAAATATAGAAAAAAATTGAGTTTTTGTTTGAATTAATAAAGAGGTATACTAAATAATATGGCAAGAGTTAATTTGAAACAAAATCAAATAATTATAGATTTACCAATTATTGGTAGAGAAGAATATTTAGAATACCATCGTAATCAGATATTTATTCACGATTGATTTTATGACTAAAGAAATTATAACAACAAAAATAGCAGTTTTTCAGAAGAAAGAGATACGAAAAATTATTTATAAAAACGAATGGTGGTTTTCGATTGTAGATATTATTGAAGCACTGACCGGAACAGAAAGACCAAGAAAATATTGGAATGACCTCAAAAAGAAGCTAATAAAAGAGGGTTATTCTGAAGTGTCCGAAAATATCGGACAGTTGAAAATAACCGCCCCAGATGGGAAAAAACGAGAAACCGATTGTGCTAATACTGAAACTATTTTTCGCATCATTCAAACTATTTCGTCATCTAAAGCAGAGCCATTTAAGCGTTGGTTGGCAAAAGTAGGATATGAGCGAGTACAGGAAATTGAAGACCCTGAATTGGCGACGAAACGCACGAGAGCAATCTATAAAGCCAAAGGGTATTCTAACGCGTGGATTGAAAAGAGAATGCGGGGTATTGAAGTTCGCGAAACACTGACAAGTGAGTGGAAAAATCGTGGCGTAAAAGAAAGCCCAGAGTACGCAATTCTTACTGCTGAAATTTCAAGAGCTACTTTTGGCATGACACCCAGTGAATACCAAAAATTCAAAGGTCTCAAGCGAGAAAATTTACGCGACCACATGAACGATTTAGAGTTGATTTTTACAATGCTTGGTGAAGCGTCAACGACAGAAATTGCAATAAATAAAAATGTCCAAGGATTTATTCAAAACAAAATAGTCGCACAAGAAGGTGGAACTGTTGCTGGTAAGGCAAGGAAAGATCTTGAGTTAAAAAGTGGTAAAAAAGTTTCGACGAGTAAAAATTACTTACCAAAAAAAGACGACGACAAGCGGTTGCGATAATAAAGAATATGAACGGCGGAAAGCAAATGAAAGATACTGACTGGGTATTCGGCTTATGTAAAGGAAGTGAAAGATTGCGAGATGAAAATGGAATAAAATCACATCCAACACAAAAACCACTTAAACTTATTCAACAGGTGATACTAACTTCTAGTAAAAAAGGAGATTTAATCCTTGATCCTTTTTTAGGAAGTGGCACTACTGCGACTGTTGCAAAAGCACTTGGTAGAAAGTAGAAATTGGATTGGAATTGAAAAAGAAAAGAAATATGTAGAGTTAGCATACAAACGAGTAGAAAATTATCATTAATATAACAAAAAATGGATAATTTATTATTAACATCCAGAAGATGACTAGAACTAAAAAATCCACCTCGCGGTAGATTCTTTAGTGGCACTTGGCTACGGTTTGGATAAACATTGACCGTGAGAGGGCAAGCCCATCCAAGTGCTACCGGCAGTATATCATACAAACGAACGAAAAGTCAAAGTTATCCACAGGCATAGAAATGCGACAAAAATACCTAATTTTATGCCCGACGAAAGCAGCAGACAGACATACCTCCCAAATTCTACCCCTCAGAGCATATTAGGTATATTAGAGCCCAACTGAATGGTTTGAGCGTTTACACTCCCGTCTGAATTTGCTGAACCATTAACTACTACATTTTCATTTACCACAAGGTCTGCGACAGAACCTGCTGTATTTTTTGTGACAGCTGTCTTGTCGGTTATAAAAATTATTTTTGAGCCTCCATCAGGAAGTTTAACTGTAATGCTGGCATCATCTTTTGAGATTATTTCTCCTATGGTTACTCCGCCAAGTCCTTGCCCTCCTCGCATTCCCACACCAATAACACCATTCTGATTACCACGCATTTGACCGGTGAAATTTCCACTTGGAATACTGCTAACTCCGGCATACTTTGTTCCTGCATAAAATGCTCCTCCTCCAACGACAATGACTCCCGCGATAACCGATAAAATTATTTTATTTTTCATAACTTTTATATAAATTATTAACTATTAATTACTCATACCTCAAAGCATCAATCGGATTGAGTCCCGCCGCTCGACGAGCAGGATAATATCCAAAGATGATTCCAGTTAATGCTGAAACACCAAAAGCGATAAGAACCGAAAAAAGTGAAACACTTGTCGCCACAAGTCCGGTCAGATTTACAATAAACGAAATCAGCCATCCGAGTAGAATGCCAATGACCCCACCGACGACGGTCAAGGTGACTGCTTCAGCCAAAAACTGTGTTGAAATATCGCTTTTACGCGCTCCAATTGCTTTTCTAAGACCAATTTCTTTGGTGCGTTCAGTTACCGTAGTGAGCATCATATTCATAATGCCAATACCGCCAACCAGAAGCGAAATACATCCTATTGCCGCCAATAAGTACGTTAAGGTTGAAGTGATACTCGAGGCTGACGATAAAATGTCACTCTGATTGAGAACACTAAAATCAGCCAGTGTCGCGTCATTTATTTTATGTCTATCTAAAAGAAGCGCGGTGATGTCCGCTTGAACTTGGGTCATTACCGTAGGCGTTGAAGCTTGCACAGCAATCGTCGTCAGATACCGGTCTCCGGAAAGATACCGCTGCGCGCTTTTAACCGGGATGTAAATGATGTCATCTTGATTTTGAAAGCCGCTTCCTCCTTTTGCCACGGTAATACCGATTACCTTGAACTCTAAACTATTAACACGAATCGACTGTCCGACTACATCTGTTGCGCTTTCTCCAAAAAGGTCATCGCGAGTCGTTGGTCCAAGTACCGCAACTCTTGTTGCAGAATTATTCTGCGTGTCGGAAATAAACAATCCTTCTGCTACTTCTACATTTCGAATTTGAGGATATTTTGAAGTAACACCTATTACCGTGGTATTGGTATTCGTCCCCTTAGCGGTAATTTGATATCGCCCGGATACTTGCGAATCTACTGCCTCGACGTTCGCAATCTGCTCCGCAATCGCGGATGCATCTTCGTTGGTAAGAGTCTTCGCGCCACCACGTCCGCTCGAAGCGCCGAACCCCTGTGTCTGCTGTACACCAGGAGTAATTTGAATGAGATTTGAGCCGAGCGATTCGATAGAAGATGATATCGTGTTCGATGCGCCTGTGCCGATACTTACCATCGCAATGACCGAGGAAATGCCGATTACAATGCCAAGCATTGTAAGTCCGGACCGAACCTTGTTTGCCGAAAGCGCCGCATATGTCTCGTGAATAATATCGTTAAGCTTCATGATGTTCTGCATTCCTGCGCGCATGAGATTTAGAGTCCGAAACAATGAGGCCATCGCGGAGAGTAACAATCCGTTCCGCGTATTGTGCAACATCATGCTCGTGCGTAATTAAAATAATAGTGCGACCATGCTCCTTGTTTAATCTCTGAAATGTCCCCAAAACAATTTCTCCTGTTTTCGTATCGAGGTTTCCGGTGGGTTCATCGGCAAGAATGAGAGAGGGGTCATTCACCAGCGCTCTCGCGATTGCTACACGTTGAATCTGACCGCCCGAGAGTTGATTACTTTTGTGAAAAAAATGGAACTCTGTCATACCTGTTGCCAGAAGCGCCTTTTTTGATTTTGTCTTTCTATCTTCTTCATTCACCCCTGCATAGATAAGTGGCAACATCACATTTCGCATGACAGTGGTACGCGGGAGCAGGTTAAAAGTCTGAAAAACAAAACCGATATGTAATCTGCGTATATCGGCAAGTTCCTCGTCAGTGAGCGTGGATACATCTTTTTCATCCAAGAGATATGTGCCTGTGCATCAACGTTGATTTTCCCGAACCGGAAGGACCCATAATAGCGACAAATTCTCCATCCTCAATTGTAAAAGAAACGCCCTTGAGCGCTTGGAATGCCGTATCACCCGAGCCGTATGTTTTTGTAATACCATTGACCGTAATCATATTATCTTGGAAAATTTCCTCCCCCTGTCCTGACGCCACCTCCACCCAGAAGACTCGGAGCAGAAGCGGAGGTTGATTGTGATGTTGTTGCAGTTGTAATTTTACGAACCACATATTGATCACCCTCTGTGAGTCCTGAAATAATTTCCACTGATTCGTCACTTGCAAGGCCTAACACCACAGGCACCTGAGTTGGGAGAGTTAGAAGAAGAACACCTGCAGTTTGACCAGTCTGTGTTGGTGGTATGTCTTCATCAACAATTTCCACATAGCTTACATTGCCTTGGGTTTTTACAGCACTTGAGAGTACGGTTAGAACGTCCTGTTTCATATCGGTAATAATATTTGCGCTCACTGTCATACCTGACCTCACCTTGTCGTCGCCTGTATCAAAACCAATTTTTACGATATAACTTACTACACCTTGGCTGACTGCGCCTATAAGGTCAACTTCTATTACTTCTCCTGTAATAGTAAGACCCTCAATTGCATCAAAGGAGAGTGTGGCTTTCTGTCCAACTTCTATTTTTGCCGCATCGACTTCGTTCAGTGAAATTTCTGCTATTTTTTGCTTCGTGATAAGGGTTGCTATAGTTGCGCCACTATTTACGTTTTGACCTTTCTTTCCTTCAACAGAAGCAATAATTCCGTCAAAAGGAGCTCGAACGAAATAATCCGAATATGCATCTTGTTTTTGTTTTAGTGAAAGTTCCTCGCTACGTACATCTAAAGTATCAGGTCCATCTTTTAATTCTTGCAAGTCGTCCTGCGCGTTATTGAGCGTTCTTTTAGTATCTGCAAGCGTATTTCTGACGGAAAGAGTTTCGGAAACTGTCGCGTTAATCGTTGTCACCAGTTCGCTTACCGTGGTATATGCTTCATCAGCAGTGGTATTTACATTATCTTCATGGTCACGAAGATAAATCACGGCATCCTTGGCATATTTTGCAGATTGAGCCACGGAGTTGGAAATCTGGTTCGCCTCGGAGAGCATTGATTCGATAGTGCCATCTTCGGTTTTATTGGATACCGTTCTATAAACTTTCGCAAACTCATCCAACAGGTCATCAGCGTCATACCATGCCTGCTCTGCGCGTTCAACATATTCTTTTTCAGTTTTACTAAGACCAAAACCACTGTCGTTTAAGTAACCACCCAAAAGAGCATCTAGACCAGCCATAACATCAGCCATATCGGTTGAAGCTGAAGCTAGAGTTGCTCGGGCGTCCACATATGCGTCTTTTAAATTGGTTTCCGCTTCTTCTACGGCATCTTCAGCATCACGCAGTTCGTCGTCATCGACAGTTATAAGTTCTTCGTATGAAAGTTTCGCCGTCTCAAGCTCGTATGCCGCATCGCCAGAATCGATCTGGGCGATAAGAGCTCCTGTTTTAACTTCTTGTCCGGATTTTGCATTTAGATATATCAAATCTCCCGATGATTTACTCGTAACATCCACTTGGTTGGAAGCAGACACTTGACCCGTACCGCTTATAGAAGCGATAATATTTCCTCTTACTACTGTTGAAAGAACATAGCGAGTTTCTTCAGTGGTATTGTTGAAAGCTTTTACAACTCCGTATGTAACTCCCATAAGAATAATAACGAGAAAGATTGCTGTTTTTTTATGCAAGAATGCCCAGTTCTTTAGTTTTAGTAAAAATGTTTTCATAATTATTGAGCGGGTTGATTAGTTGGCAGTTTGTCGGGGGGAGGTGGTATTGTGCGAATTAGTTTTGCTTCGACCTGTCCATCATCGTTAGGAGTTCCTAAAACAACAATGAAATCTCCGACTTTCAAGTCAGTGGTGGTGATATCATCACGATATTTGAGTATCTCAGTACTGTCACTTATCACAATTGTTTTTTCAATATTATCTGGTCCAGATACAAGAACAAGAGGTAAAGCAATACTAACAATTTTCCCAACTGCCCCATGCCCTCCTGGAAGATCTTCTCTGTCAGAAAAATCTTTAAAGAATCCTTCTCCGCGAGGATCAACAAAATTTCTATTGAAATTATCTCCGAATCTTTGAGAGAATCTTGCTTTGTGGTAACCAGAAACCTGTCCAAGTTTAAAAATCCCAAGGACAAGAATGGCAATCCCAAGTCCAATGATAATTCCGCGAACAGTCTTTGATTTGTGTATATTTTTTAAATCCATATAAAACGACGAGTATTGGTAAACGCATTCGCGCCCGACCAAACAAGCGCTCCTGCAGCCGTAAGAAAAGCAATTATTCCGATAATTGGCATTGAATCAATCAGAGAAAATGATAATTCTTTCCAATAAGCATATACAGCGCTATCGCCTGACAAGAGAAGTGAAAGATACTCATAAAAACCTGATTGATAAAATCCTTCCAATATATATTGAATGGACAGAACAACTCCAACTAAAGAGAAAAGAACGATGCTCGCATAACCAAAAAGATAAACTTTTGCCCTGCGACGCTCTTCTTGTTTAATCCCCAAGAGGATGTTATTCCTAAGCTCTTTTGCTGGTTTCAACTTGTCCATCCCGTACGAAATAGGACGCGTACGCTTACGCTTGTTCGTCCTTTTGGTTATTAATAATAATTTTAATCAATTTCATAATTTTGGTTATTTCTATGCGTCCGCGATTTCGTTCGGGATCCATACTATATAAACGAAATTGCCATGCATTTTGGTGCATTTCAATAAAAAATATTTATTTGAGTTTAGGCTGACTCTGCTTGAAATAATCTACGAAAGGCAACAAGAGCTCTACGATGCTGGCTTTTGACAGTATGCAGGGGTCTCTTTAATAGTTTGCCAATCTCTTCGAATGTAAAATCACTTGAATATCGGAGCGTTAGCACGTCCCTATAAAGGGGATTAAGTTCATTCAAAAGTTCTTGCACAAAGATACTATCTTCAGCTCGAGCAAGAAGTTCGAGAGGCGAAGGTTTGTCATCAGTCAAAGTTTCTGCAAATATATTTACACCTTTCTCGTTTTCAAAAGTAGAAAAGGCAAGGTCTTTTCTTTTTCGCAACCAGTCGATAGCTGTATTTTTGGTTAGAGTTAAAAGCCAATTTTGAAAATTGCTTCCTTTCCGATATTTACGAATATTTTTCCACGCTTTTATGAAAGACTCCTGAGTGATATCATTTGCTGCCTGAGGGTCATTCGCTAGTTTATATGCAAAATTATAAATATTTATTAGATATCGATCGACGAGTACCCCGAGAGATCTCTCATCTCCTTCTAGATAATCTGAAATTAATTGTTCATCGTTTTTTTTCATTACTAGCGTAATTCCGTATATCAATATTTGCACACAGATTAAAATCCCAGAGAATCCATTATTTTTTCGGACGGGTGTTCTTTCATTTCTTCTTCGGGGACGTTGCTTGAAAGCATAAGCCCCCTTATTTCTTCCGCGTAGTTTTGATCTATAGGCATGGAGATTACGGGCATAAAGAACCTTTCCGATTTTATGAAGAGCATGGGATTGTTTCCTTCTCTCCGCACCCAAAAAGATTTTATATTTTCGTAAGGGTATAGGCGGTTTCTTATTTTCAGTCCTTTTTCATTCAATTCATAAAAAACCGTATCCGGTTTTTTGATGGAAAAAATGGTCAGCAGTATTCCACCTACAATTAGGAGCAGCCCAAAGAATAAATTCCCATAGATAAACGAGGCAACCGAACCGGCTACCACTATGTTTTCTTCGTATTCTAGGGCAGACCACTCCAATTTTTTGTTTCCGTCCATTGAGATAATTATACCTTAATGTTTATTCTAAATCCATATTTGATTAGAATATCATTAACCCAGGCTTTTTCTCAAAATTCCAGTGTTTGAAGTTTTGTCTCATGAAATGATTATACCAAAATCTCTAGTGATATCCCTAGGGAAGTTTCTAGGTGTTTTCAGGATGCTGAACTGCAACGAGGCATTGATTAAAAAGCAAAGTCGTTGTTTGCTAATAATAGTTTGTGGCATAATAATTGCAAGTTGTGGTATAATAAATTGAACCTCATTGAAGCTCATTGAAGCTCTTGGTTAGTCCAGGATAATTTTTAAAAAAATGAGCAATACCTCTAATAAAATAAAAAAATTAAAGATCATTTTCGTTGCGCTAAATGTGGCAAACTCCTTGCCAAGAACCTAACCAATGGAGGTTTTGAAATTAAATGCCTGCGTTGCGGAAATCTTAACATAACCTTTGATCAAATGATTGAGCAGATAATCATTACAGATCCGGATGGAAAAATTTTGTATATTAATAGAGCGGCTGAAAATACGACCGGCTATTTTCAATATGAAGTGGTTGGCAGAAAGTCTTCGGAATTTTGGGGAAAACAGATGCCCGATATATTTTATGAAAAAATGTGGAGATTCATTAAAAAGGAAAAGGGGACATTTAAAACGCGATTATTAAATAAAAGAAAAACGGGAGAGCTTTATGAAGTTGATTTCGCTATTTCGCCAATCTTTGATGTCACGTTGGCATAGAAGTTATGGTAAAAAAATCTTAATAATTTAATTAAAAAAAGTATATTGATTTATATGGAAAAAGCGCCAATACCAAAATTTGAAGAAAAACGAATTTGCGCCCTTGAAGGGCTGAAACTTTTAGACACGGCAACAGAAGAAAGATTTGATAGAATCACTCAAAAAGCGGTTGAACGATTTTCTGTGCCTATATCCACCATTACCCTTGTTGATAAAAATAGAGAGTGGTTTAAATCTGTTCAGGGTCTTAAGGCGAGAGAGGGACCCAGAGATATTTCTTTTTGCGGGCACGCTCTGATGTCTGAAATTATTTTGATAATAAAAGACACCTTGGAAGATCCGCGTTTTGCCGACAATCCGATGGTCAAGGGCGAGCCCTTTATACGTTTTTACGCCGGCAAATCCCTTTATGAAAAAAACAGTCATTTGCCAGTGGGTGTTTTTTGTATCAAGGATCATAAGCCTAGGGAATTTAGCATGCAAGATATGAGCGATTTTCTTGATTTAGCCAGTCAAGCGGAAGAAGAGGTAAACAGAAAACCAGAGAAATGATTTAAGAGAAAAGTACGTTGTTGCCTACCAGTAGATAGGGGGTCAGTTTGTTGGGGAGTGAGGGTTAATTTAGATTCCAACCTCAAATTTCCAATTTACTGGTGTAAGAGTTATCGTTACGGGATATGCGAAACTATTTTTCTTTTTCCAGTCTAATAATTGATTTCTTATTTCTTGAAATAATTTTTCTTTATTCTGAACCTTACTTGTGCTAATTTCTACAAAAACCTCTATTGGTGCAACATTAATTTTTATTCGAGGACTATCCGCATATACAAAAACTTCTTTTATAGAAGTCGCATTAGATACTATATTTTTCAATGCATTTGATAAAAGAATAATTTCTTCCTCTTTTACCTTAGAATCATCATATTTTACATTTATCATTGGCATGACTTTATTATATCAGATTTACTTGTTCGTGGTTTTATATATTTTTGGAACCACTGAACTTTTTAATTCTAACTAGTCAAAAAGCAGTTTAGAAATAACCACAAACTCAAACCCCCTCTTTTTTAATTCTGGCAGAACTATTTCAAGAATTTCCGCCAGTTCTTTATGTGGCCCAATTCCTTGCAAATAATCATGCAGAATTATTATTGAACCGTTTCTTGTTTTTGATAGTACATTTTTTATCACTTTTTTTGTTCTTGATAAGCCCTTTATGTCCTTTTTCTTTTTAAAGTAAGGATTGAGAAAATCGTAAGAAACCCAATCATACATTGGTGAACCGAAAACCACTTTTCTTTTCAATTTTTTACAAGCCAAAAGAGCAGTAGGTCCGAATTTAAACTCGGGAAATCTAAAAAGGTTAGTTGTAATGCCTATTTTCTGTAATTCTTCATCGCATTTTTTAATTTCTTCTTCAACAAACTTTCTTGATTTAAACCATAATCTTTTATGAGAAAATGTATGATTACCAAATTCATGTCCGTCCTCTTTTACTCTTTCAATAATGTCTTTTTTACCATCAATCATTTTACCCACGATAAAAAAAGTTGCTTTTACCTCGTTTCTTTTTAAGATTTCTAGAATTTCCCTGGTTTCTTCTGAAGGTCCATCATCAAAAGTAATTGCAATTTCTTTTTTATTTTTATTTCCGTGAAAAAACATATATATAATTGAGCAATATTATTATATCAAATTTACTGGCGGAGGGTAGAGGACTCGAACCTCTAAGGGCTTTCGCCCGCTTGTTTTCAAGACAAGTGCCTTACCATTCGGCGCAACCCTCCCAGATTTGTATTTTAGTTTTTCCCGCTTTCTGCGGGATGTCGCCATAGGCGATGACAAGACTATCTCCATAAACCACTCAGACACGCCTCCATTCTTATTTAAACAAAGTTATTTTACCCTTGTTTCCTTGAAGGAATGGATATGGCTTTCAGGAAAGCTCTTCTCACTTCGGACCATTTTTTCTTCGCGATCCAGAAAAGATAAATGATCTCCAAAATTCCAAAAGTATTCACTATTATAAAAACAACAAACCAGCCTTTTTCATTCCTTTTTACGGCCGTCCATAGGGCGTAGGCTTTCCAAGGAAGAGTCCAAAGAAACAGTATTAATAAAAGTATTTTATTGTCTACAAAAAATGGATTCATATTTAGTGATTATATCATAAATAAATTTTTGTGCTAGTATTCTGTTTATGAGTCCCATTAGAAATTAGTATTAAAGGACTCTTATAAAATGAACAAAAAAGTGGAAATTTTTAACGGGATAAAATTTTTAGGCATAGATTATGGAACAAAGAGGATTGGTTTGGCTGTTTCGGATGAGGGTGGAATTTTGGCTTTCCCGAAGAAAATAATGAGCAACGATTCAGATTGTTTCGAAAAGCTTGATGAAGTTATAAAAACGGAAAAAATTTCAGAAATTGTTATCGGGGAATCGACGGATTTTTCCGGGAAATTAAATATCCTATCGGCAGAGATTGAGATTTTTGTTTCAAAGCTTAAAAAAAAGTTTAATTTGCCTATACACAGACAGAAAGAGTTTTTGACCTCGGTTGAAGCCCGCCGATATAAAAATTTTGGCGGACGAGCCCGCAAGTCCGGAAACAATAAAAAAGAATTAAATGCTTCTCAAGTGCATAACAGAATAAAAAAGCCCAGAAATAAAAGCGTAGATGCTTCCGCTGCCGCCCTGGTCTTGCAAAGATATTTGGATAGAAAAAATCTTCGGATAAATTAATTTTGTTAAAAATCCCGCTCCGAGGTATAATATTAATGTGTCCAAGAATTTATTTAACAGATTTTTCCCAGTACCGAAGCTTCTCGCTTTGCCTTCTTTCGGTTTAGACATATCGGACGAGTCCATGAAATTTGTGGAACTTGTCGCCAGTAAAGACAGAATCAGGATGGGCCGATACGGAGAAAGAAAAGTCTCTCCCGGTATCATTGAATCGGGTAAAATAAAAGATCCAAAAAGGCTGGAAGAAATTTTGGTTTCATTAAAAAAAGAAGAGGGAATAGAATCTGTTCGTGTCTCTTTGCCGGAAGAACAAGTATATCTTTTTAAACTCAGGCTGGAAAAATCAGGACTGGAGCATATCAGAGAGGGAATATACCGATACCGGCCCAAGATGCCATATTTGATTATGAATTATTGAATGAAGATACACAACGTCTGGGACTGCAAGTTGCAGCCATACCAAAAAATGTTATTGAAAGTTATCTCTCGGTCTTTAAAAATTCCGTGGTTTCAGTTAAGTCTTTTGAACTTGAAGCACAGGCAATTGCCCGGTCTGTTATCAAAAACGGGGATTTGGGCACCTATATGATTGTTGACTTTGGCAAGAAACGCACGGGCATTTTTATCGTATCCGGAGGGATAGTGATATTTACTTCCACTTTGGATATTGGTGGAGTTATGCTTTCAAACATGATTGGGAAAAATTTCAAAGTGAGTTTTGAAGAAGCGGAAAAAATGAAAAGAGAATATGGATTAAGGCGCAATTCCGCCAATACGGAAGTTTTTTCAATACTTTTAAATGGCGTCTCTATTCTGCGCGATGAAGTGGCAAAACACTTTTTATACTGGCATACTCATAAGGATGAAGACGGCAAAGACAGATCATCCATTAAGAAAATAATTCTTTGCGGAGGCGATTCCAATTTAATAGGGCTCTCTGAATATCTTTCTGTCAGTATAAAAAGCAATGTGGAAATGGCTGATGTTTGGGTTAATATAGCGGATACGGAAAAATACATTCCCCAAATAGATTTTAAACAATCTTTGGCCTTCGCTTCCGCTCTGGGGCTTGCCTTAAGAAATTTTTATTATGATTAATTTAATTCCAAACGAACAGAAGAAAAAAATGTCTAAGGATTTTTACTTTAGGCTGGCAAGCGTGCTTTTTTTAATGCTAGGAGGATCCTTGTTTGTTTTCTCTGCCCTAATTTTGCCGTCCTACCTTCTTTCTTCCGAGAAGAAGAACCTTGCCAGTGCCAAACTGGAATCAGAAAAAAATGAAACTGTTTCCTTGCCCGACCGAAATATCCTGGCGGCGGCCGATGATTTGAGAAATAAATTAAATTTAATTGAAAATGCCGAGAAAAACGGATTTGTTTTTTCGCAAAAGGTGATGAATGAAATCATTTTTAAAAAAACGCCTGGCATCAAAATTACCGAGATTTTTTACGAAAACAACCCGGAAACGGGCAAAAGAATAAATGTCAGCGGTCAAGCGCCTAATCGGGAAACTCTGCTTTTGTTCCGTCAGGCGCTTGAAGATAATACTGCCTTTTCTAAAGTTGATTTGCCGATTTCAAATTTTGTCAAAGGGTCCAATATTGAATTTTATTTAAATTTAGTTCCCTCGTAATACGATGCAATTTATTATTCAAAAAAAATTATTGCTTATCTCCATATTATTTTTTGCTTTTGCCTGCTTTCTTTCTGTCTTTCTATATAGAAACATAAGCGACAATGAAAAAACATTGGAGCGGATAGAAGCAGAATGGCGAACGGAGGCAACCCACAGAGAGGATGCGGAATTTCTTATTCGTTCAATTAAATCGGCGGAAAACGAAAAAGCTTTGCTAGAGGCCCATTTTATCAAAAATCCCGATATTGTGCCATTTTTGGATTTGCTTGAAGATTCAGCCTTGGAAGCGAAGGCAGAATTTGAAGTTGCTTCCGTAAACATAATGGAGAATAGTTCCTCCCTAGTGGTTGAAATGAAAGCGTCCGGAACTTTTGAAACGATTTACAAACTATTATTACTCTTGGAAAATTCTCCGTATGAACTTGAATTTGCCTCAGTGGATATTCAAAATCAAAATTTGAATCCACAGAAGATACCTGCATCCCCTGGCGTGGGTAAGACAAAAAAAGAAATTCCGCAGTGGGAAGCAGTCTACAAAATAAGACTTTTGAGTTTTATTTTGTAGATTTGGAAAGAAAAGGTAAAAATTATCAGCCAGAATTTTTTATAAAATGGAAATAAAATTTTTAAAAAGAAAAAAAAGTTTTAAAAAAGGAAGTTCAGAAATCAATCCGGGTTTTTATTGGAAATTGATTCTTGGCGCAACAATCTTGATAATTCTTGCTTCTTTTGTTTTTAGCTTTTATCTCTTTATGAGGATTGATAAAGATCCGATTTTGCCAGCCGGAAGTGCCGAAGAACAGATTAAAATAATAAAAAAAGAGGAGATAGAAAAAGTGCTGGAATATTTTTCCGAACGAGAAAAAAAATCTGCTGATATTTTGAATTCTCCTTCTCCTGTCATTGACCCATCGTTGTAAAAATGGTAATTTAGATTATTGTGCGGGTTTCCGCCGGACGCGGATCAGTCTTTGGTTGAAGCTCTTCTAGAAGATAATTGATAAAATTATTGCGCGGTTAGCTCAGTTGGTAGAGCAACCCGTTTACACCGGGAAGGTCAGGAGTTCGAGTCTCTTACCGCGCACCAGAACAGAACTCAAAGGTTTTTTTGAAGCAGAAATGCGGGACGCGCGAAGCGCGTCCCAAGGATTCCCGCCGAATTCCCCAAACGAATTCAGAAT
>Ga0076256_104_pt2 | contig 23872 bp, 22 predicted proteins | sample RifGroF2_FD_67745 | JGI IMG/M metagenome (GOLD analysis project Ga0076256, IMG submission 67745) | Parcubacteria bacterium GW2011_GWF2_38_8 | reverse complement strand
AAATATTTTAAAGTTTTCAAAAAAGAAGTTAGAAATAAAAAAATCAAATCCATAGAAAGAAAGGCAAAAAATATTTTGATAAATTTGTCAGGCAGTAAAACTATCCTGGTCCATATGAAAATGACTGGGCATCTGCTTTTTAATAATAAAGACAAATTCGTGCATGTAATTTTTACTCTTTCAAGTGGAAAATTCTTAGCCTTTTCCGATATGCGCAAATTCGGCAAAATAACATTACTTGACACTAAAACCGCCCACGATTCAAAACATTTGAAAGACATAGGACCAGACCCCTTGAAAAAAGATTTCACACCAAAAATACTAGAAAATAGACTAAGAAAAAAACCCAACGGCAAAATAAAAACAGTGTTGATGGACCAAATGATATTAGCAGGCATAGGAAATATTTATTCTGACGAAATACTTTGGCAGGCAAAAATACATCCAGAAAGAAAAATCGTAAAGATAGAAAAAATTGAGTTCAAAAAAATATTTGAAGCAATGCGAAAAATTTTAAGTAAAAGTATCATTTTGGGAGGAGATTCAATGTCTGATTACAGAAATTTATCCGGTGGAAAAGGAAAATTTCAATTGCATCATGAAGCCTACAGAAGAACTGGGGAAAAATGCAGAAAAAAGGACTGCCAAGGGATTATAAAAAGAAAAATGATAAACAACCGAAGTGCTCATTTTTGTGATATACACCAAAGCTAAAAAAACCCGAAAGCCAAAAATTTCTGAGCCTTCGCCCTCGGAGTCACAAGGACAGGGAACCCACGACTCTTAAAATTTTTGTTTTCAAGTTTTTTCACATAAAATAAAAAATATAAAATTTAGAAAGCCTTGCGCAAGAGCTTAGAAAATAAAAGAGGTAATCCGATTATTATTTTCTTGAGCGACGAGCAATCCGCTGGCGAAGCTTCGCCAGATAGATTGCTTTATAAATTTTGATATTTCTTTATTTTAAATACCCAAAATTCTAAATAAAGCAATTCCACAAGCTACTGAAACATTCAAGGATTCTTTTTTGCCTTTCATTGGTATTTCAGCTATTATATCGCATTTTTTAAGGACATTTTGGGGAATGCCAGTAATCTCAGCACCGACAATAAAAGCATTTTTATTCTTTAGCTTCACTTTTTTATAATTTACAGATTTTTCGTCTTGCTCAATACTAATAATTAAATACCCCTCGCTTTTTAATTTGCGAATAAGAGACAATATATTTTTCTCATATTCCCAAGCCACAAAATTCTCTGCTCCTAAGGCGGATTTAGCCATATCTTTCCGGATCCTGCCGAAACGATCAAGAGGCGTTGGAGTATATCCTGTCAAATAAATTTTATTTATACCCGCCGCGTCAGCGGTGCGAAACATCGCTCCCACATTTGTTACACTTCTGACATTATAAATAATTAAAATATTTTCTGATGACATTCTTAAGAAGTTAAAAGAAAAAGCTATTTAACAATCCGGTTATAGATATATCTTATCATTTTTTTGCGAAAACCGGCTGCTTAGTGTTATAATATAGACATAATGAAAAATATAAAATATATATTATTTTCAATAATTATACTAGCGGTGATCGTTTTGCTCGGATATTGGGCCATTTCTACCATTGAACCCGCCAACGTGCATATTGAAAAACAAAAACAGGAAGAACTGGAACAAAAAAATAAAGAGCTGGAACAAGAAGTAGAAGAGTTAAAAAACGAAATAAAAACCCTGCAGCCTTCAGTGGAAGAAAGTATTCCCCAAGAAGAAACACCAGAAGAACCTAATATCCCCGACAATACTACTCCTTCAAAATATCAGAGTCTAATAAACGACTTGCAGAAGCTTATTAACGACAATGTTTCAATGAAAGAGAAATCCCGCGGGACCAGAGTAGGAACCGTCCAAACATTCTTGAATGTATACAACAACACTTCTAAAAAAGTGGATAATGATTACGGAGCAGGCACAAAAATGGATATAATAAACTTCCAAAAGGCGGAAGGCATAACAGCAGACGGGGAAGCCGGTCCCGGCACTTTTAGTAAAATGATTGACTGGCTCAAAAAACAATAATTTTACTCTTTTATACACCCTATTATTATTTTCAGACCACTAAAAAAGCCTAGCTTGGACATCTTCAGGTTTTTGCTGTTTTTGAACTTGCCCTGGTTTGACTTCCTCAAAACTACCAGAGTTGACTTTCTGAAGAACAGCAGGAAGTTTTAAAAAAGTCTCTTTAAATGTCCTCATTGCCTCATTCCCTCGAAGGGCGGCGGCAGGGTGGAGCATCGGCAAAATAAAATATTTTCCTATCCTGAAAAGTTTCCCTTGGTCTCTGGTAATTTTGGCTAAGGGTAAGAAATAATTCATAGAGAATCGGCCCAGGAGCACAATAATTTTAGGACAAATAATATCTATCTGCTTCTGTAAATATGGCTTATAGTTTTCAATTTCTTTCGGGTCAGGATCGCGGTTTTCCGGTGGTCGGCGTTTGACAATGTTTGTAATATAAACATCTTCTTCCCGCCAACCTAATTCACGGATACCAGCTCTGAGCAACTGTCCAGCTCGTCCGACAAAAGGCCTTTTCTCCACATCTTCATTAAAACCTGGCGCTTCTCCTATAAAAAGCACGTCGCAATCGGGATTGCCTTCTCCAAAAACGAGGTTAGACTCCTGAAGTGGCAAGCTTTTGTCATCCGCTATTTCTTGTTTCAGTTTCTCTAATTCAACAATTTTATCCATAACATAAACAGACTATACTCCTTAATTTTAATTTGTCCGCCCGCTCGGGATCGAACCGAGGACCTTCTCCTTAAAAGGGAGCTGCTCTACCAGCTGAGCTACGGGCGGATATATTATTTAAGACAGATATTGCCATACTAACAGATTTCTAAAAAGCTTCAAGTAAAAATCGTTCAAGGACAGATTTGACATCTTTGCCCTCTTTGCGCGCCTCTGGCAGAAGGTAGGAAAGCCTGCCGGCAAGATTTTGAAGTTCTGTTTCGGAAAATTTATTAAAATTCTTTTTTAAAAGCATCTCTTTGGCTTTCCAAAAGAGCACCCCCACAAGCTCTTCCATTACTACTCCGTTTTCTATGGCCCGTCTGAAATGAATCCATAAATTAAGCTTATCTCTCCTACCAAAAGCATTGGCTAATAAAAAATTATCATATTTTTCTTTTTTTGCTTTAGGCAGTTCAAATACATTTAGTTCTGCTCGAGCTTTTTTAAAAGCGTCTGTCGTCGCCTTGTCTAATTTGCCTTCCAAAAAAATAAAAATGTTGCCCGACTTGTTCATCAGTTCTAGTTTTTCCAAAACAAAGTTTCGGGTTTCTTCCTTTTCAAAAATATTAGTGAAAACAACCGCGCATTTTGCGAAAAAAAGCCCAGATCCGGAATAAAAACTTTCTGTTTGAACCTGATTAAAATCATTCTTGCCGACAAAAAAAACTTCTATGTCTTTAGATAAAGATTTCATAAATTCTTCGTAGTTTTTGCGCTTATTTTTTACGTCATCGCCACTAAAAAGATGTATCATGGCTAAAATTTTACTGATTTTTTATATTCCAAATAGGGAGCCCCATATTTTTCCGCCAAAATTTTTTCTTCCCTTTTTAAAAACACAAATTTATTGACGATAAAAGAAATAAGGGTAAAAACGACAATAAACAAGGCGTTGGTGGAAATCCCGAAACCTAGTGTCAGGAGAAAAAGCCCCCAATGTGTCGGACTGCAAGTAAAGCAATATGGCCCGTGACAAAAAGCCTTTTTGCTTATATTTTCTTTTTCCTTTTTTAATTTGCGGGAAGACACCTGCGCCCAGATTATCAAAAACGTGCCCAATACTAAAAACACAACACCTAAAAACGGCGCGCTGAACTTTTCGGAAATCTTCAGCGGAAATGCAAAATCTAAAGAAAGACCGACCAAAAATGAAACGAAGAAAAAAAGATATGAATGCATTAATACTTTATGCACTTTGTTTTTAAGATAATTTTCGTTTTCAGTCTTTTTGGTTTTTTCGTCTTTTCCCATATATTCACTATATCACAAAACACATTACTTAACCTCCCCTAAATTGTCACCCGATCTGGAATGAACCGTCAGGGGAATATCCGTTTTATAATGCAAATAGGATCTTTCCAGCACGGTTTGCATAGCGTTTTTTATTATCTCTTCGGCTTCTGAAACAGCAGATTTTTTTACTTCGTAAACTAATTCGTCGTGTATTTGAAGGACAAGATGTATTTTGTCTAATAAATTTGCTTTTTTGAGATCTTCTTCAGTATATCTTATGGCTAGCTTTATTATGTCCGCCGTTGCCGTGCCTTGAATAGGGGCATTGATGGCAGTACGCAAAGCCATATTTTTTAAAAAAGGGATTCTAGAATTTATGTTTGAAAAATATCTGCGTCTGCCAAATAATGTTTCCGTATAGGAATATTTCATGGCGAAGATTTTTACTTTTTCCAAATAGTCCCGTATGCCGGAAAATTGATTAAAATAGTTATCGTAAAATTTCTGCGCTTCAGGACGAGTGCCTCCTAAACTCTTGCGCAAAGATGAGACTCCCATACCATAAATAATGCCAAAATTTATTACCTTTGCTTGACGGCGCATTTCCCTATCCACTTTTTCCATAGGCACATTGAACACAAATGAGGCTACCCCAGCATGAATGTCCTTGCCCTCGCGAAATATCTGAGTCATTTTCCTATCTTCTGAAAGCATGGCCGCTACTCGAAGTTCAATCTGACTATAGTCAAAAGCCAAAAGCTTGTAATCCTTGTCTGCCACAAATCCGTCTCTTATTTTTTTGCCTAGTTCTGTTTTTATCGGCAAATTCTGCAAGTTTGGATCTTGAGAAGAAAATCTGCCGGTAGTGGTACCATTTTGCAAAAACTTGGCATGCAGGCGGTTGTCTTTTCCTGCCATTTTGGGAATTACATCAATATAAGTAGAAAGCAACTTTTGCAATTCTCTATAAGATAATATTTCTTTTATAATCGGGTTGTCCTCTTCCAGTTCTTCCAAAACCGAAACTTTGGTGGAAAAAGATCCACTGGCATTTTTTTTCTTACCCGATTTTATTCCCATTTTGCTGAAAATTGCCTCGCTAAGTTGTTTGGGTGAATTGATGTTGAATTGCATACCGGCCATTTTATATATTTTGGCCGTTAATTTATCCAATTCTTGGTGATATCCCACTGATAAATTTTCAAAATATTTTTTGTCTATCAGAATACCATGATCCTGCATCTTTTTTACTATTGAAATTATCGGCTTTTCTATTTCTTCGTATACTTTATCCAATTTTTTTTCTTTCAATTGCTTAAAAATGTATTCCCGCGCTGTTTCAAAAGAGCTTGTTTTCCCAAAAAGTAAAATGTCATCTAAGGTTGGACTTGTTATGTCCGAGTTCAGAAGCCATAAAGCGATAGAAGTTTCTTGAAGTTCCGTTTCAGAAATTGAATTTAGAGAATTTGCGAGCTGGTCTGGTTGAGCCCGCTCTTCTAAAGAATTCTGTGCGGGCGACCCGAGGACCCGAGCAAATTCTGCTAAATTCAATTTCTGATTATTTCCAAAAAATCCCTTTAATCGCGCGAATAAACTTCTGAATTCAAACACGGCAAAAACATTCTCAATCTTTTTTAAATCCGCCTTTTGCCAAAAAGTTCTTTCTGGTAGAGAAAATTTTATAGGAGCATCGTTTCTAATTTTTGCCAAAGTTTTTGAAAACAAAGCCTCCTCTTCGTTATTTCTCATAAGCTCTAATACTCTTGGAGAAATACCACTTTTAATAAATGCTTCCTCGTCTTTTTTTAATTTTTTGTAAATTTCCTCTATGGTTCCAAAGTTTATAACCAAGTTAGTGGCAATTTTTTCTCCAATGCCTTTTATGCCGATAATATTGTCCGACGGGTCCCCTCGCAAGCCTTTAAAATCTGGTAAAAACTTCGGCTTAAATCCGAATCTGTCAATTACTTTCTTCTCATCATATAAAATAGTGTCGTTAATTCCCTTTTTCAAAGTATAAACCTGCACTTTTTTATCATTCACCAACTGCATAGTATCCATATCGCCTGAAGCAATAATTATGTCTAAGTCTCGCGCGGATTTTGTTTGTTCCACAATAGTGCCAAGTATATCGTCCGCTTCAAAACCGGGAGCGTCATAAATAGGAACATCAAACGCCTCAAAAATTTGCCTGGATTTTTCCAATTGCAGAATTAAGGCGTCGTCGGTTTTTGCCCTGCCTGCTTTGTACTTCTCATAGGCTTCATGCCGAAATGTTTTCTGGGGCAGATCATAACAAGCCACAATATAGTCTGGCTTTAGGTCTGTAACTATCTTCATTAGCATACTAGAGAGTCCATATAGGGCTCCCGTGGGCTCGCCGGAGGATGATAAAAACTCAGGCAAAGCATGATAAGCGCGATGGATTATAGCGTGAGCATCTAGCAAAACTAATTTTCTGTTATCTTTGGACATTGTGTAAAATATATAACGAATACAATATAACCGGTTCTCTCGTTTGGAATAATTTAAATAAATTCAAATTATTTCTCCCTCGTTGCCAATTATAGCATTTAAGCTATAATTTATATCTAATGGCGGATTTTGACGAAGAAAAACAAAATAAGCAACTGGAAGACCTAAAAAAAGAGGAGGAGGAGCAATTGGTGGCTATGCTGGCGGAATCTAAATACAAGCTTCCATATATCAATCTGTCCCATCTGGGGGTGGACAGCGAAGCGCTCAGGGTGATACCAGAGGGAGACGCGCGTGAATTGAAAATCGCTCCCTTCAGAATTTACGGGAAGAAAATTTTTGTGGCGGTAAGATCTCCCTCAGATGATCTGCTAGCAAAACTGAAAGACCAAATAGAAAGAAAAAATCTGGTTCCTGTTTTTTATATGGTTTCTCTGGCAAGCTTAGAAAAAGTTTGGGACAGATATAAAGAACTCTCGCTGGCTGAAAGCTCAAAGATCGGGGGCCTGGATATTTCCGGAGATATCCTAAGAGAAATTGCCAAAGATATCAAAACAATGAAAGATGTGAGCAAGTTGATGGAAGACGAAATAAAAGGAAATCAGACGCACAAAGTTTCCCGGGTACTTGAAGTAATACTGGCTGGAGCAATAGCCATTAAGGCCTCCGATGTGCATATAGAACCGGAAAAAGACAGGGCCCGGCTGCGCCTCCGGTTAGACGGGGTACTTCACGACGTATCTTTTTTTGAAAGCAACATTTACAACCTGCTCAATTCGCGCATCAAGCTTCTGTCTGGAATGAAACTAACCACCAAAATAGCCCAAGACGGGCGCTTTAGCATTATGGAAGGGGTTGAAGAAATAAACATCCGCACTTCGCTTGTTCCTGGCGCTTACGGCGAGTCAATTGTTATGAGAATCCTTGATCCAAAAACTATCCAGATAAAACTGGAGGATATGGGCATAGAGCCTTATCTTTTTTCGGTCATTGAACAGGAAATAGCAAAGCCAAACGGCTTGATCTTGGTTACCGGCCCGACCGGAAGTGGAAAAACCACCACCCTCTACGCATTTTTGAGAAAAATATACACTCCGGAAATAAAAACCATCACCATAGAAGATCCGATAGAATATCATCTGGGCGGCATAACTCAAACTCAAACCAACCCCGAGAAAGGTTATACTTTCTTAGAAGGTTTGCGTTCAGCTCTCCGTCAGGATCCCGATGTAATAATGGTCGGAGAAATTCGCGACGCAGAAACGGCAAAGACCGCCATAGAGTCGGCTTTAACGGGACATATGGTTTTTTCCACCCTGCATACCAACAACGCCGCTGGGGTTATCCCGCGCCTCATTGATCTGGGGGTAAATCCAAAAATTATGGTCTCGGCCCTATCTTTGTCTATTGCCCAACGTCTGGTACGCAGACTTTGTCCCTATTGTAAAATTGAGAAACCACCTGCTAAAAAAGAAGCTGAAGTTATGAAACTGGTGATGGATGGAATAAAAGAGGAAGGTAAAAATCTGGCGAATTATAATATAAACCCTGATGCACCTATTAAGCTTTTCTCGCCCATCGGCTGTGAAAAATGCAACGCCATCGGATATAGCGGACGCATAGGCGTTTTTGAAGCGATTAAAACGGATGAGAATATAGAAAAAATAATGCCCAAAAATCCGAGCGAGCGCGAGATTAAAAAAGTGGCCCGGGCGCAAGGAATACTTTCCATGCGTCAGGACGGCATAGTAAAAATTATAAACGGCATCACTTCTTTTGAGGAAGTGCAAAGCGTGGTGGATTTATTGGAAGAATAATTCCCGCTTCGCCAAGGTTATGCAGGACAAGAAAAAAACACTAATCTCTAAACAATCCTTGCGGGGCTAAGCCCTGAAAGTAACAAATCATTAAAGGATAGCCCCAGCAAACCGATAAAAGCGCCAGAACGTCCTATGCAAATTTGTATAACCTAACGGCTGATTGCTTAGAAATTAGTGTCTTCTTTTCTAAGAACGAAAGGATCTTAAAACCTCTGTAAAACAATTATACTATATTCAAAACTGAGCAAATGCTATAATGTTGATAGCTATGTTGATACTGTGTTAATAAGGGTACCACTCCCATAGTATAGCATATTATAAAACTAATGTCAAGGAAAAAAAACAAAAGAATAGGTAGCTCTAGTATTGAAAAAGAGGCAAATATTGGAGATTCTTTTTTAGACCAAACCCTGCGACCCACTAGTTGGGATGAATATATCGGTCAAAAACACATAAAAGACAACGTCAAAATACTTTTGCGAGCGGCAGAAGAAAGGGGGCATATTCCAGAGCATATTCTTTTTTACGGCCCTCCAGGCCTCGGAAAAACCACCCTGTCTCATCTTATAGCCAAAGAAACGGGTAAACAGATGAAAATCACCTCAGGTCCCGCTATTGAAAAAGTGGGTGATCTGGCTTCTATTCTCACCAATCTCTCTGCCGGCGATATTCTTTTTATAGATGAAATTCACAGGCTTAATAAGACAGTGGAAGAAATTCTTTATCCTGCTATGGAATCCGGAGTGCTAGACATAATTATCGGCAAAGGGCCTTCAGCCCGCACCATTCAGCTGGATCTTCCGCCTTTCACTTTGATTGCGGCTACTACTCGGGTGGCCCTTGTTTCCTCTCCTCTCCGTTCACGTTTCTCGGGCGGGGTTTTCAGGCTGGAATTTTATTCCAACGAAGAAATAGCGGAAATCGTAAAAAGGTCAAGTAGATTGCTCAAAACAAAACTGGACGACGGGGCGCTGAAAGAAATTGCCAAGCGAAGCAGGTTCACTCCCCGTACCGCCAATTACTTTTTGAAAAGAGCGCGGGATTTCGCCCAAGTGCATAAAAAAAGTTTAGATCAAAAAACAGTGAAGGAGGCTTTGGAGATGCTTGCTATTGACGACATAGGATTAAATTCTTCCGATAGAAAATTCCTAGAAACTTTGATTGAAAAATTCGGCGGGGGCCCGGTGGGGTTAAAAACGATAGCTGCGGCCATGTCCGAAGAAGAAGCCACGGTGGAAGAAGTAATAGAGCCGTATTTAATTCAGCTCGGCTTTTTGGAACGCACTTCCCGAGGACGCGTGGCTACTAAAAAAGCTTACGACCACTTAGATTTTGAATACAAAAAAGAAAAACAGGGTAAATTAATTTGATGTTTACCTTTTATTTTATATGTCAGGTCATAACCGTTGGTCACAAATCAAACATAAAAAGGATATTACTGATGCAAAAAAGAGCAAGATTTTTTCAAAGTTGGTGCGTTTCATATCCGTGGAAGCAAAACTGGCAAAGGGCAACATTAATGCTCCGGGACTTCGCGCCGCTATAGAAAAAGCCAAAAAAGTGAATATGCCTTCAGAGAATATAGAAAGGGCCGTAAAAAAAGCTGGCGAAACTAGCGCTCAAATGGACTCAATTACTTATGAAGCTTACGGTCCGGGAGGTGTGGGTATAATAATAGAAACACTTACAGATAACAGAAACAGAACAGCCCAGGAAATAAAACATATTTTATTGAAAAACAGTTCCACCCTAGCCGGTATTGGATCTGTCGTTTGGTCTTTCAGTAAAGAAAAAACAGTGGAAGGAACAACTTGGAAGCCAAACATGTTTATACCCGTTTCCGACGCTGATTTGGAATTATTAGATAAACTTGTAGACGAATTGGAAGAAATGGATGATGTCCAAGACGTTTATATTAATGCGGAATAAAAACAATTGCTACCAAGGGGAACCCTTGGTATAATCTATAAATGGAAAGAAAGGAAAAATTTATACAGGATGAATTTTATCATATCTTTAATCGTGGAGTTGAAAAACGGACAATTTTTCAAAACACTTCCGATTATAAAAGATTTATGGCTCTTTTATACCTTGCAAACAGTAATCAAACTGTAGAATTCAGAAATAATTCTTATGGCAATTCATTTAACGAAATCTTTAAACAAGACCGAGGAGAACAATTAGTGGCTATTGGGGCATATTGTTTAATGCCAAATCATTTTCATTTATTACTTACTCCCCTTGTAAATGGAGGAATATCAAAATTTATGCTCAAACTCCAAACAGGATATTCAATGTATTTTAATAAAAAAAATGAAAGAGTCGGTGCTCTCTTTCAGGGAGTATTTAAATCACAATACATAAACGAAGATAAATACTTACGATATATTTATGCGTATATTCATCTAAATCCAGCAAAATTAAAAAATTCAAGCTGGAAAGCACAATCAAAAAGTTTTTTAAATCAATTCAAAAAATTCATTTCTGAGTATTCGTATTCAAGCATACAAGAATATCTTTCTTTTGATTACAAAATCATAAACCCAAAACCATTTCCTGTAAATAAAAAAGATATTTGTGATTACAATACTATTGTAGATGATTTTAGTGAAGAAAATAAAGAATAAATCTCTTACCAAGGGTTCCCCTTGGTATTTTGTTAATAGTGTTAATATTTAATTATGAAAATTTTAGGCATAGACCCGGGATATGAGCGACTGGGAATCGCAGTCCTTGAAAAACCTGCCCGTCCATTAGGTGGGAATAAGAGTAATGAAAAATCCTTCAATAAAATTCAGGATAGGGAAAAGGTGCTATTTTCCGAGTGCCTCAGAACCCCAGCCAGTTTAGAATTTTCCGAAAGGCTATCCTTAATCGGAAAAGAAATAAAAAAAACAATAAAAAAATTCAAGCCGGACATTTTAGCTATTGAAACCTTGTTTTTAAATACAAACCAAAAAACAGTCATGCGAGTGGCGGAAACGCGAGGAGTTATTATATATGAAGCCTCTCTTGCCGGACTTAAAATTTTTGAAGCTTCCCCGCCCCAAATAAAAATGGCTGTCACTGGTTACGGGAAAGCCAACAAAGAACAAGTGATGAAAATGGTAAAAATACTAGCCAGAGCGGATAAATCCAAAACCTCAGATGATGAATTGGATGCCATAGCTATTGCCTTAACGGCTTTTGCACATATAAGGTTTTAAGGCTTAGTGCGGGTTATCCACATATTCTATTGCCAACTATTTTAGATTCTGATACAAAGTAGTAAATTAACAATACCTGCCCGGCTAGGTGAAGCCATTTGGGCAGGGGTCGTTTAATAAATATAAAAATTTTGCAATTGTATATGAGTTATGATGAAGAGGATTCTATGATGATGGATGATTCCGACTTAAATGAAGAAGAGCCGTTGGAGTTGCCGGATGAACCATTGGAAATTCCTGATGAAGAAGAATACGACCCTGATAGCAGATATCACTAAACAATAAAAAACCGCCCTTAATGGCAGTTTTTTATATAATTTTTATAAATGTTTTTTTACCTATTCTAAAACTCTGGCCATTTTTAGGCACAAAATTAGGATCATCTATTTTTTCTCCTGATTCTAAGCTGGTAACTGCGCCTTCCTTGATTAATCTGCGGAATTCGCTTTTAGAAGAAATATTTTTTGTTTGAACTAAAATATCCATTAAATTTTGAACATTGTTTGTCGAGAGTTCTGTCATTTCTTTCGGAATTTCTCCTTTTTGAAAAGTATTTACAAAACTTTCCTCCGCCTTTTTGGCTTCGCTTTCAGAATGGTAAAGAGAAACGATTTCTTTCGCCAACATTTTTTTGAACCGCATGGGGTTTTCTCCATTTTGCAAAGAGTTTTTTATTTTGTTTATGCTTTCTATATTTAAATCAGTAGCAAGTAAAAAATATTTCACAATGAGTTCGTCTTTGAGAGACATAATCTTCCCAAACATTTCATCCGGCGTATCAATGATGGAAATCACATTTCCCCAAGATGAAGACATTTTCCGACCATCTGTTCCCTCAAGCATTGAAAGAACCATAATATCTTGTTCTTTTTTGCCATATCTTTTTTGGACAATTCTGCCCGCTTTTAAATTAAAAAGCTGATCAAGTCCTCCGATTTCAACATCTGAATTAACAGCCACACTGTCATAACCTTGTAGGGCAGGATATAAAAACTCAACCATAAAAATATCCTGACCAGCATCCAGTCTTTCCTTAAAATTTCTTCTTTTGGTCATTTGCTGCACAGTAAAGCATTCCAACAGCTGCCCTATTTCAAAAATATTCATTTTTTTAAGCCACTTTGAATTGTACTTAACTTCAGTATCCTTCATTTTTAAGATGAGAGCTACTTGCTGCAAATATTTTTTTAAATTATTTTTTATTTGCTCGTCAGTCAACATCGGCCTTTTTTCTAATTTGTCCGACGGATCCCCAATCTTTGCGGTATAGTCTCCAATAATAAGGACAGCTTGATGCCCCAAGTCTTGAAAGGCCTTTAATTTTCTGATAGCTATCGTTCTTCCCAAATGTATAAAGGGGCTTGTTGGGTCTATACCAAGCTTTACTCTCATCCTTTTTCCGGAAAGAAGTTTTTTCTTCAAATCTTCTTTCATGAAGACGTCTTCAACTCCGCGGTTTAGTATTTCCTCTATCTTTTTTCCATCTGTTATCACTTTCATCCTCTGGATTATAACATATTTTCTGGTATGATTGAAGAAATGAACAGAGAGCTCAGGAGAACGAGAACCAAAAAAAATTTGCTTATGCTCGCGCTTGGCATTTTTATTCTGCTGGCAGGAGTGGTCATTATTTGGATCTCTTCTCTAAAAATTCCTGATTTCAATTCTTTTGGGGACAGAAAAATTATAAATTCTACTAAAATATACGACCGCACCGGAGAAATATTGCTCTACGACATACATCAGGACATAAAAAGAACAGACATACCCTTTGAAAAAATGGGAGTAAGTATCAAAAACGCGACCGTGGCCATTGAGGACTCCGAATTTTATAATCACAGCGGAATAAGAATAACTTCCATTATTAGGGCAGTGTTATCCAATTTATTCAACAACGTAAGTAAAACTCAGGGCGGTTCAACTATCACTCAACAGCTGGTGAAAAACACCCTCTTAACCCAGAAAAAAACCATCACTAGAAAAATAAAAGAATGGGTATTGGCAATGAAAATAGACAAATCCATGCCCAAGGAGAAAATTTTGGAATATTATTTAAATGAAAGTCCATACGGCGGGAATGTTTATGGCATAGAGGAAGCATCCAAGGTATATTTCAATAAAAATGCGGAAGGACTGACCCTGGCGGAGGCGGCCTATTTGGCATCTATCCCCCAGTCTCCCACTGTCCTTTCTCCTTACGGAAAAAACAAAGACAAACTGGATGCCAGAAAAAATTTAGTGCTGTCCAGAATGCTTGAATTAAAATTCATTTCGGAAGAAGAATACGAGAACGCTAAAAATGAGGCCGTGAGTTTTGTCCCACAATCAATTCTTGGCATTAAAGCTCCACATTTTGTCTTTTTTATCAAAGATTACCTTGAACAAAAATATGGAAGCGAACTGGTGGAAGAAGGCGGACTAAAGGTGACCACCACTCTTAATTACGACCTACAAGAAAAAGGAGAGGTAATAGTAAAAGAAGGCGCTTTGAAAAATGAAAAAGACTGGAATGGTAAAAATGCTGGGTTAGTGGCTATAGACCCAAAAACCGGACAAATTTTGACCATGGTGGGTTCAAGAGATTACTTTGATAAAACAATAGATGGCAATTACAACATTGCCACCGCCAACAGGCAGCCAGGATCCTCTTTTAAGCCTTTTATTTATGCCACCGCTTTCAATAAGGGGTTCACCCCTGATACAGTATTGTTTGATCTGCCTACAGAATTTCAAACAACTTGTGATGCTTACGGCAAAGCGTTGCCGGGACACAACCAAAGCGATTGCTATATGCCGGATGATTATGACGGCAAGGCTCGCGGACCAATGTCTCTGCGAAACGCTTTGGCTCAATCTATAAACATTCCAGCGGTAAAACTTTTTTATTTGGCGGGACTTAACGATTCGCTCAAAACGGCCGAGGATATGGGCATCAGTACTTTAACTAACATCGGCCGATACGGGCTTACCCTGGTTATTGGAGGCGGCGAGGTATCTTTGCTTGATATGACCTCTGCTTATGGGGTTTTTGCGAATAATGGCATAAGAAATCAATACACTGGAATTTTAAAAGTTGAAGACAAAAATGGAGAAGTTTTAGAAGTATACACGCCAAGTGTTAGAACGGTGTTGCCAGAAAATACTTCTCTTGTTGTTTCAGATGTTTTGTCTGACAACACGGCTCGCGCTCCAACTTTCGGTCCTTCCTCTTCTCTTGTCGTTCCGGGAAGAGAAGTTGCAGTGAAAACAGGAACAACAAATAATAACAAGGATGCCTGGACTATTGGATATACCCCTTCCGTTGTGGTAGGCGTTTGGGCAGGTAATAATGACAACAAGCCAATGAAAAAAGGAGGTTCAGCTGTGGCAGGACCTATTTGGAATAAATTTATGGTTGAGGTATTAAAAACTTTGCCTAACGAAAAATTTGAAAAACCGAACCTTGATACTGATTCAAAGGGGGTAAAACCGATAATACGCGGATTCTGGCAGGGAAATGAAAATTTCTTTATTGATAAAATTTCCGGCAAACTGGCCACAGAGAACACCCCAAAAGAAACAACTCAGGAAAAAGTGATAACAAAGGTGCATTCAATACTTTATTGGATAAACAAAAATGACATTTTGGGAGAACCGCCGACAGATCCGAAAGAAGATCCGCAATTCAATCATTGGGAAATCCCCGTGCAAAATTGGTGGTTGCAGAATAAAGGAAAATATAAGATAACAACATCGGCTGAAAAACCAACGGAAACAGACGATATCCACGTGGAAAAGTTTAAACCACTTGTCTTAATAATTGAACCTACCTCGCTTTCCATTTATCCCCCCGACCAAAGGATCCAAGTAAAAACTTCAAATACCGGGCGCTTTCCGATTCAGAAATTAGATATATTCATCAACAACAACTATATAGATACCGTACGGGCACCCTTTAATTTTTCCTTCATTCCTTCGGAGTTGGACAACCTTAGGGAAGAAAACGAGTTAAAAATAATCTCTTATGATACTGTTTATAATCTTGCGGAAACCGTCCAAACCTTCAGGGTGGGTCAATAAAACTATGTTATCCTTCGGGGAAGTTTCTTGTTCAATTTTTCTAGTCCCAATAAAATTTCATTTTTTTTCAAAAAAATTTCATTCTTGTGGACAAACCCTATATTCAGACAGATTGCGTCTTTTAAAATTTTTATATCCTCCGGTCTTATTTTTATCCCGACAACTTCATATAGAACATCCGCAATCGCTTTCTTCTTGGCTCTTTCAGAAAGAAGTATATTGCTAAAACGAAGAAGCAGGTCTTTTACCTCAATCATTGTTTATTTATTCATCGGCATTATTAGGTAAGTAAAAGAATTATCGGGGCTGCCCGATATTACCATTGGTTTTGAAGATTGATTAAGCTTAATAGAGATACTATCCGCGCTTATTGACTGGAAACAGTCAAGAAAATATCTATAATTAAAACTAAGCGTTATGTCCTCTCCTTTCATGGCAGCATCCAAATATGTTTTGTTCTCCCCCACTTCGTTGTTCTCCGAAGAAAGCTCAAACACCTTTTCCTTTGGCTTGACTGAAAGATTTATCTGATTAAATTTATCCGAAAAAACATTTGAGAGTTTCAGCGCGTTAAGCAGGTCCTGCTTTAAAACCACAGCTTGAACCTTGAAATCTTTTGGAATAATTTGGCGGTAATCTGGGAAAACCCCGTCTATGACCCTTGAGGTTAAATAAACGTTGTCAGAAGAAAACGAGATTTGATTTTTATTGAAACACACCTTTATAACACCCTGAAACTCTCCGAAGATTTTTAATATCTCGTGAACATTTTTGAAAGGAATGAGTATTCCGGGAACCTCCTCAATTTTACTTACTTTAATTTTCTTTTCCGCCAACCTGAAAGAGTCCGTAGAAACAAAAACCAGACTATCTTCACTAGAATATATATAAACGCTGGATATTTCTGGTTTAATATCAGACAAAGAAGAGCTGTAATACACGGCTTTTATGCCTTCGGTTAGTTTTTTAGATTCTATTTCAAATGCTTCTCCTTTAACCATTGGAATGGTGGGAAAATCGTTATGCTCTTGGCCCTTCAGTTTTATTTTGCTTTTTTTTGTTTTTATTAACAAGTTTCCTCCCTCGCTTTCAATTTGAACATTCTCGCCTTGAAAAATATTAGAAAAAATACCAACCAGGGTGTTTCCAGAAACAGCCACCACGCCCTCTTTTTCAATTCTAGCTGGTATTTCTATCTCAACACCAAGGCTTAGATTGGTAGCGCGGAGTTTTAGTGATTTTCCTGAAGCAATAAGAAGAATGGAGCTTAGAACAGGAAGAGTTAAATTTTTTCCTGTTATCCTTTCTGTTTGCAAAATACCATTTTTAATCTTTTCAACACTGCATTCTAGTTTCATGTGTTTATGTTTTATATATTTAATTTATTATTATTAATAATGGTGTTTATAAGTGGATAAACCTGTTGTATGTTGTCTTTTGCGGTTATTTTAAAAATTTTTTCTTGTTTTTGGGTGTATTAACTTTTTGTTTATTTATTAAATTTATTCTTCCTTAAAAAAACGTGGGCAGATCTTGTTTCTTATTAACACCTTATTCTAAGATTAATACCACACTATTATAACAAAACATTTTTATGTTTATTTAAACATAATTTTTATCTGTTCTAATTCTTGTAATAGTTGCGGGTCGTTCTTTAGGTCTTCCTTTATCTTTAGGTATGAGTGTATCACAGTGGTGTGATCTTTGCCACCTAGTTTTTGTCCTATTAAGGGGTAGGACACGTTAAATTCCTCCCGAAGCAGATACATCACAACCTGCCTCGCTTTTACAATTTCTTTTCTTCTTGTTTTTTCATATATGGACGATTCGTCCAAGGAATAGTATTCGCTCACTATCTTTACCACGTCTTTTATGGCTACATTTTTCTTTGGTTTTATGTTGTTTTTTAACAGGTTTTTAATTTCAGAAACGGAAAGGGGCTTGTTTTTTAAACGGTATTGGCAAACTATGGCGTTCAGGCTTCCTTCAAGTTCGCGAATGTTCCCCTGAATAGCTTCTGCTACGTATTCTATTATTTCTTGTTCTAATTCAATGCCCATATCTCTCAGCTTGACTTTTAATATCGCCAGGCGAGATTCATACTCTGGTTCGGAAATGTCCACTATCATTCCGGCCGCAAAACGGGACTTTAAACGGTCTGCCAGCTCTGGTATGTAATTTGGATGCTTATCGGAGGAAAAAATGATCTGTTTATTGTTTTCATGAAAGGTGTTGAATGTGTGAAAAAGCTCTTCCTGAATTTTTTCCATTTTGCCTATAAACTGGATGTCGTCTATAATCAGGAGGTCATATTTGCGGTACTTTTCTTTAAAAGAGTTTGCTTTGTTGTTCTGCAAAGAATTTATAAAATCAGTAGCAAACTTTTCCAAGGTAAGATAGTGAACCCTTTTGTTCTGATATTTTTCCTTTATTAAATTTCCTATTGCCTGGATTAGGTGCGTTTTACCTAACCCCGTGCCGCCATATACGAAGAATGGATTGTATTTTGTCCCAGGGTTCTCTATTATCGCTTGAGAAGCGGCATAGGCAAGCTCATTAAAAGGACCCACAATAAAGGAATTGAAACGATAACGCGGGTTTAGGTTGTCTTCTGGATTTATATACAGGTCTTTCAAAGGCAGTTCTTTGTTTATATAAATTTCGTTCGTTTTAAGAGGCTCTTGTTTGGCTGCCTCTGTCTTGGCGATGACGTATTCTACCGCCCTCATATTTTCATACACGCTAGCGACAGTTTTAGTTATTAGTTTGTGATATTTGTTTTTTAACCAGTCGCGAACAAACTCGTTTGGCACGCCGACAGAAACGATGCCGGTTTCTTCTTTTGAGATACAGGTATTTTTAAACCAAGTGCTGAAATTCGCTTTGGAAACGGATCCCTCGATTTCGGCTAAACAATTTTCCCAAAGCTGTTTCGTATCCATTTGTTTAGATTATACTATCTGATTTTAAAACACAATTTTAGAAACTTATTAACTATGTTGATAAGCTGTTGATAACATTATATGCCCCAATTTGTTTTGACTTAAAATAAGCGTTGGGGTATACTCCATTTATGTCCCAAACATATCAGCCCAAGAAAAGAAAAAGAGCAAAGACTCATGGGTTTTTGGTCAGATCTAGAAGCAAAACAGGCAGAAAAGTGCTTTTGAAAAGAAGAAGAAAGGGGCGAGCCAAACTTTCCGTATAGAAATGCTTCCAAAGAAGAACAGGGTTGATAAAAAAACGGCAGAGAAAATCTTTAAAGAGGGCTGGTTTATCGGTTCTCCAAATCTAACCTTAAAATTTTTAATTATTTCCGGAGGCCAAAAACAGATTTCTTTTGTTGTCCCCAAAACTGTTTCTAAAAAAGCGGTAGGGAGGAATTTATTGCGCAGGAGGGGTTATATCGCCCTGAGCAAACACTTCAAAAATTTCCCCGCCGGTCTGCGAGGTGTGTTTATTTTTAAAAAACATCAGGACGATGTTTTGATGCTGGAAAATGAAATTGAAAGGGTGCTCAGTAAAATTAATTAGTTTCTATCAAAAAGTCCTAGCCGTTCCGGTTGGCAGATTTTTGGAACATTTTGGTTTGTTAAGAGGTAATTCCTGTGTTTTTTATCCTACTTGCTCGGAATACGCGAAACAAGCGATAGATAAATATGGCATTTTGAAAGGAATATTCCTTGGACTCCTGCGGATTCTTCGTTGCCATCCTTGGCAGAAAAACCACATTGATCCGGTGAAATAAAATTTAATTTTGATTTTTAATCGTTTTCGTATAGAATGATATAATGCTATCCAATATTTGGAATACCGTTTTGTATGGGCCATTATTGAACGCGTTGGCCTTTTTAGTTTCCATCATCCCGGGCGGAGATGTCGGCGTGGCTGTTATTATACTGACCCTTTTTGTCAAAACTGCCTTGTTTCCTCTCTCCCAGCGTTCTGTTGAAAGCCAAATTAAGATGAACTTGCTTGCTCCGGAACTCAAAAAAATAAAGGATGGTGGAAAAAGCAAAGAAGAACAGGCAAAACAGACATTTGAACTTTATAAACAACATAGAACCAACCCTTTTTCTGGATGCCTTTTGGTTTTGATTCAAATCCCGATAATTTTTGCCCTGTATTATGTTTTTTTGAAGGGGTTGAATTTTCAGGGTGAGCCACTTTATTCATTCATTCGTGTTCCGGAACATGTAAATATGATTTTCTTAGGTGTTCTTGATATAAGCCAAAAAAGCTTGGTTCTGGCTATACTAGCAGGAGCATCCCAATATTTTCAGGCGCATTTTATGCCCAAGCCCGCCGTTGTTTCCAAGGGGGCTACATCCTTTCAGGAAAATTTCACCAAAAGCATGCATACCCAGATGAAATATATTTTCCCGTTTATTGTGGCCTTCATAGCCTACAGAGTTTCCGGAGCTGTTGCTTTATACTGGGTTGCTAGTAATATATTTTCCATAGGCCAGCAAATATATGCGAATAGAAAAAGGAAACTGGCGCTTGAAGCGGTAAAATAGGGATATGTATCCCGTTAGAAGCCGCGATCGCAATTTAAATATAAAAAAGAATATGAAATTAAGTATCATAAAAATTAATAACCTAAAATGTCAGACACGCGAGTTGATCGCGATCTGCTTCTAACGGGATGGACAAACTGGAAATGCAAAACTTGATAAAAGAGCTTATTGAAAAAATTACTATACCAGTGAATAAAATTTCTGTTGAAGAGAATGAATCCGCATTATCCAGTCGAAGCAGTGGCAAAACTCTTTGGTTCTCGGTAGAGGTAGAACAGCCTCATTTTTTTTGTGAACGGGGGGGCGAGGCTCTTCTCGCCTTAAATCACCTTGCCCGTCGAATGATAGAAAACAAGATTTCTCCCACACCTGGTATAGATGGAACAGGGGGAAAACAAGAAGGTCTTGGTATCTTGATTGATATCAATGGTTTTCAAAAGAAGCGGGTGGAAAACATCCATGCCATAGCGCATATGATGGCCGAACGGGCCAGATATTTCAAATCTAACATAGAAATTGACCCAATGCCGGCCTTTGAACGCAGGATTGTGCACGAATTCTTGTCTGATGCTGCAGATTTGAAAACTGAATCGGAGGGTGAAGGATTTTCTCGCCGGGTAGTTATCAAATATATCGGAGCAATATAAAAAATATTAAATTTAAAAGATTTTAAGAGTCGTGGGTTCCCTGTCCTCTTGTCTCCGAGGGCGAAGGTTCAGAAATCTTTTGAAATTTAATATTTTTTTATTTTAAATTTAGCTCCCAAAGATACGAATCTTTTTTATTCACAAAAAGTAAATAATTTTGACCTTCATCTAAAGCAAGTTTTATGGCATCCACCTCTTCCCCGCCCTCTTCAGAGACTGGGTCCAATATCTTTGTCGCGTTTCCGGATGACGCGTCTATTTTCCATATTTCGTCCGTGAAAGAAACTTCTCCTCTGTACCAAGCGTCCGGATATTCCGCACTATCTGTAAATTTCGGCACGGCGCAGTAAATGACATCACTTCCCCCGCCCCAGACGCATTTTTCCGGCAGAGTTTTCACTCCGAGCGAACTCGAATTTCTGGCACCCACATCAAAAATGCCGAGTGACAGATTGTTGTCCCCATATAAGACCAATTTCCCATTCGGGCTCGTGAGGGTAGTCAATCCGTTTATGCCGCCTAAAACCTTGCTGAAATCTTTTTTATCCGGGTCAATTGCGTACATAAAACCTGGCACGTTGGCAGAAGGTTTGGTGGTCATTGTTATCATTTTATTGTTGGGCCAAAGGGCCGTCCACTCGGTAAAAGGAGAATCAAATACCTGAACTTTTGCGCCAGCCGAGAGTGCTAAAGTCACACCTATCGCATTATTTCCCGTGTTGAATAAATAAAATATTTTTGAAGCGTCGGGCGACACACTCATATCGGAGATATTCTCCGGCAAAAATGAACCCGCGATTTCGTTCATTCCGGCCGAGTCTGCCCCCAAGAATTCTTTCGGAATATTCCCGACAAAAGTTTCTATAGTTTTATCTCCTTCTTTCAGGTACCTCATAACCACGGATTCTCCTTTGTTTCCAAAAAATGCCTCATAGACTTTTGGGATTACAGTAGAGGAGAATTTACGCTCGTCCACAATATCAGCGAAAGTCTGATAAATGTTTCCGGTGATTCTATCCACATATCTTAAAGCTGGCGCGAATTCAGTTGGAGGCGCAACCGAGGTTGCGCTTTGACCCCCCGAACCCTCCTCCCCTGACAAGGGGAGGGTTTGGGAGGGGTTTGGAATCTCTTTAAACCTTTCTTTCATATATACTCCGAAGCCTGCTACAGGGGAACTCGAAACTTTTTTTAGTTTTATATCGGACTGCTCTTCTTCGGTTGGAGGTTCGTATCCGGATATGTCTGTTGGAATCGCGGTATCCGTAGGCGCGGTGGTTTTGCTTTTACCGAATGGCAAAAAGTTTGCGATGAAATTTGTGCCGGAGTTACCTCCTTCTGTAGCTGTATTTGTCGGTTGGTTGAAATAGAAAAATCCGAAAGCGACAACTGCTATGATTGCCAGGATTATTATTAATAAAATAAGATTTCTTTTTGACATAAAAAATACATTTAAGGGGCAGGGATTATATAATTAATTATTTTTATGTATTTTGTTATGGAACCACTAAGATTAACAGCTTTCCCGCTTCTTCCTTCGTCGCCACCATGAACATCTATATATTTTCCATTGCCACTATACATCATTATGTGTCCATATATGTTATTATTTTCTCCTGGTTTCCAACCAAATAAATCTCCAATATTCAGGTTGCCATCACCTTCGATTTTTGTTCCATCAGAATTAATTTTATTTTTGTATGTTTCATTGAATATGTTTCCAGTATATGTTCCAGATAGATTTAATCCAGCGCATTTATAAACTTGAATAATAAAAGAAGAACAGTCGAGATAGATTTTATTATCACTAATTGTTCCTCTTTTGTCTTGGTTATAATAAACTTTATTATTAAAACTTGTTGCTATTTCAATAAGTTTTCCTTTTCCGCCGCTGCCAGGGCAGGTGACGCCAAGATTTGTTAATTTATCTTTTGAAATTGGAGTAAAAGGAGAAGAAGATTCAGGCGTTTCCTCTATTACTATCGTTGCTTCTGGTAATTTGTCCAAACACACGCTCAAGAGCTGGGGATTTATGGTATTTAAAATAAGATAAGAACCTAGGGCGATAAGCAGTCCCAGTATTGCATTCTTTATTGTTTCCTTGCCGGCTTCTTTGCTGGAAACTAGCTCGCTGGTCATATATTCTATTCCTCCTGCTACAATCATTACCATGGCCAGTACGGCAGCAAAACCAATAACTAGCTTAATGATTATGTTCAAATATTTTCCGAAGGGACATGAATTTATATCTGGGTCAGTTTCAAAAGCTATACCCTCAGGAAGCCCGGGCAAGGGGGCAAGCGGGGTGTAAGTTGTGTCTGTGTTGGTTACACAAGCAGTTTTTTCTTCATTGAGAACCTTTCCTTGGTCTTCGCAACTTTTTTCCGTTAAAACTTTTTCTTTGCATATCTTCTTTTCCGCGTCATAATCCATTCCCGCGGCCTTACAGGTTTCAACAGAGGGCTTATCACTACATATCTGGGTCAGTGAGTTCCATATCTTTTTTGGATCTTTTTCGCATTCTATTTTCGGATCGGTAGATGTGCCTTTCCCGCCTTTTACTTCAATATTAACAGAAGCAATTGGAAATTTTCCGTCAGAACCAAACGCGGTAATAGTGAATATTCCTTCGGTTGCTGTTTCTGCGGCATCAAAATACACAGAGCATTCATTTATGGCATTCTTGCTTGTGTTGCCGTCTGTGTTGCAGCTACTCGGAGCGATAGACCCCCCATTGTTTTCCGGAGAAATGCTAAATATTACTTTTGCATTTGGCGTCTCGAATACCCTGACCTTTATCTGAGCGGAAGCCTTTTTTTCTATTGAATAATCGTTAACACAGAGAACAAATGAACCTGGTTTTGTCTCTGGGTCACAAGCCGCGCTAGTATTTCGGGGCATTGTTAATATCCCCGAAAGCAATGTTAGTAAATATATAATTATTATTATCTTTTTCATCTAAAAATTTACCTGCAACTGTCCGCTTCCGCTTTGGAAAAGCGTTTTGATATTGTTAATGACGACTTTTATGGTCGCGCTTCCGGATTGTCCCCCCTCCGGCCTGATGGCCAGAATATTTTTCCGGCCCGGGGCCTGTGTTTTTTCTCCATTTAGGAACCAGTCAA
>Ga0076256_103_pt1 | contig 28175 bp, 35 predicted proteins | sample RifGroF2_FD_67745 | JGI IMG/M metagenome (GOLD analysis project Ga0076256, IMG submission 67745) | Parcubacteria bacterium GW2011_GWF2_38_8 | reverse complement strand
AAAGCCCGCCCGAATTTTGCCAAAACAAAAAGAGGAACAAGCGGAGGATTCCTTCCCCAGACCCCTTCCTCCTCCGCTTGTGAACCCCGAATTCAGAAAAGAGAATCAGCCGAAGTTTTGCGGAATCCGTAGCCCCAGAGTATTGTTTCCGCAAAACTGAGTCCATTTTCTAAACGGCTCATTTACCAGTATCTGAGCCGTTCGGCTCATTGTTCTCGTAAAAAGTTCGAGCAAATGATAGAATAAGTGCACAAGGACATAATATTATGAAAATCGCAGTTTTAGGGAATGGAATATTCGGTTCTGCCATGGCTTCTTATCTTTCTAAAAAAAGGCATGAAGTTGTTTTTGATATGATAGACAATTCAGAAATAATATTTGTTTGTAGCACTTCTAATCTTGTTTTGTCTTCTCTTTTAAAATTACAAAAAGAAATGACAAATCAAAAAATAATAATTTGCTCCAAGGGTTTTGCCGAAGAAGGAAAACTCATTTCTGAAGTCCTAAAGGGAAATTTTAAGAATGAAATTTTTTTCCTGTATGGTCCTACTTTGGCGGAAGAGCTAGAAAAGGGAGTACCCTCAAGTATGGTATTGGCCGGCGGGAATGGCAAGGAAGAGATAAAAAAACAAATAGAATCAAAAAATTTGCGAGTAGAGCTTTCTGATGATGTTATTGGCGTAGAAATCAGCGCTACACTAAAAAATGTTATGGCTTTATTTATCGGAATTGCCCAGGGCGCAGGATATGGACAAAATACTGCCGCTTTTGTTTTCACCAAAGCGGTACAGGAAGTGAAAAATATCGGCCTTGCCCTAGGGGGTAAAGTGGAAACATTTTTAGGTTTAACTTGTGTCGGGGATCTTTTTCTTTCATCCCGCAACAGGCTTTTTGGCATTGAATTAGGGAAAGGGCGCAAATTGGATGAAATATCCTCAGAAACAGGACATACGCCCGCCGGAATTTTTGACCTTAAAAATGCCCAAAGGATGGTTAAAAAGCTGGATATTAAAGCCCCAATTATTGAATCTTTATATAAAATAGTTTTTGAAAATTGCCCGGTTAGAGATACAATTAAAGAAATTATAAGCAATTAATTTTAGCAAGATGCTTTACACCAGAAAAGGGGACAGTGGAACGACGAAAACTTTCGGATGCGATCAACGCATCTCAAAAAGTTCAACCATAGCCGAGGCTCTTGGTTCTTTGGATGAAATAAATTCCTTTTTAGGACTTTGCAAAGTGAAGGCCAGAAAAGAAAAACTGCTTATCGGCAAACTGAGAGTAGATCAAATGGTGCATGATATTCAGAAAAATTTATTCATTGTTCAGGCTGAATTAGCAGGAGCTTCTATGTGTATAGAAGAGGCAAAGATAAAAGAGGTTGAATCAATTATTGATGCCATAGAAAAAGAGCTTCCACCCATAAAATCTTTTTTTGTTTCTGGAGGCACAGAACTTGCTTCTATTTTTGACATTGCGCGCGGTATATCTCGCAGAGCTGAAAGGAGCGTAATTAGAGTAAAAGAAGAAGGCAAAACCCCTATAACTGATTTTACTCTTGCATACTTAAACCGTCTCTCAAGTCTTTTATATGCTTTTGCTAGATTTGCAAACTATAAAGCCGGCATAACGGAAGAAAGTCCTGACTATAAATAAAAGTAGATTTTGTTTGCCTTTTTTGATATAAATAAGCACGTATGGTGACTATGGTGTAGCGGTAGCACAGAAGCTTGTGGAGCTTTTAGCTCGGGTTCGATCCCCGATAGTCACCCCATGATTTCGAAAAACATAAAAGAAACTGAAAAAATAGCAAAAATATTTATTGATAAATTATTAAAAAGCAAAAAGACGCACAAAGGTGCTTTAATTGTTGGTCTTTCTGGTGACTTAGGTTCTGGAAAAACAGCATTTACAAAATTTATTACCAAACATCTTGGTATAAAAGATAGAGTATTTAGCCCGACTTATGTAATTATGAAAAAATATCCCATCAAATTGGAAAATTATAAATTCTTTTTTCATATAGATGCTTATCGTCTTGAGCATGAGAAAGAATTATTACACCTAGGTTGGGAAGAAATCATAAACAATAATGAACATTTAGTTTTTATTGAATGGCCAGAAAATATTTCTAAGGCTATGCCTTCTCATTCTAGATTTGTTTATATTAAGCATAAAAATAACAAGCAAAGAGATTTTAGGTTTAAGTAATTTTATGAAAACACGAGAAAATATCTGGAACGATAAAAATCTTATAAAAACACTTTCGGAAAATGGTGTGGTGGTTATGCCTACGGATACTATTTATGGCATAGTAGGGAAAGCACTTGAAAAAAATACAGTTGAACGAATTTATAAAATAAAAGAGCGAAGTCCAAAAAAACCATGTATTATTTTAATTAGAGATATTAATGAGCTTGAAAAATTTTCTATAGTTTTATCAGAAAAACAAAAAAAAGAATTAGAAAAATATTGGTCCTTCGATTTCACTCAGGACTTTAAGCCCGAAGCTATCAGTATTATTTTAAATTGCCCTGATGATAAATTTAAATATTTACATCGTGGTACAAAAACTTTGGCTTTTCGTTTACCTGCGTCGCCGACACTTCGAGATTTACTTTTGGAAGTGGGTTCACTTATTGCTCCTTCCGCAAATCTAGAAGCAAGGCTTCCGGCTAAAAATATTAAGGAAGCAAAAAAATATTTTGGAGATTCTGTGGACTTATACATAGACGGGGGAACTATTTTAAACAAACACTCAAAACTAATCAAATTAAATAATGATGGTTCTGTCATTGTGCTTAGGGAATAAAACTGCGTTAGGCAAGACCTAACGCAACTAAAATCTGTCTAAGCTAGTGAACATTACCCGCAACCCTTGACTTTTTTCTATAAGGTGATATACTGAAACTAGAAAAATTCTTCAAACAAACTAGTTTAGTTCACTAAAACCAGGGAGTTATTATGACTACTACTATAGTTTCTGAAATTGTAACTTTAAAAATTTTTCAAACGCAATACAAATCGTTTGAGGAGATTGTAAAAGTTGCAAAACTAAACAATGTTTATTATAAGCATTTGGACAAAAATGAAAAATGCAAAAATTTCATTTTTGCTCCAATTGTCTCCTCTGAAGAAGAGGGAGTCGTTTTATACTACGAAGGAGAGAATCAAAGCATTCCCGGTGGAGCAAATATTTACAAATATTTTGCCGATAAGGGGTATGAAGTGATTCCGAATACTCACTCTTCGTTGTTAATTCAGGCGGTAAAAGAATTAACCGAAGAAAAGTTGGAAGAACTTGGTATTCCGTCTTATGTTGATATAGTTATTCCAACGCCGGAAAATTCTTTGCTTCCTGACGAGGATGACTACCCGTGTTTCCTCGAGGTCAGTCGTTACCTCGGCTATCGCAGACTTGACCTCGTTAATTTCCAGGGGCGAGTGGTACAACTATTATGCTTTTCTCCTCCGCAAGAAGAAAAAATTGGTTTCTTAATTTACAAACCCTTAGGCTCTTAGATTTATCTTTGAGCCTTTGTTTATTTTTATATTGTATTTTGTTATACTAAAAAAGTATTTATCATTACAATAAGGTTACGACTTTGTTGTGTAAATACTCAAAATATATTTACGAGAGATATATTGGTCAAGGCTTATATATGAGTGCAGTATATTCTGAATAAAAAAATATAAATTCTTGGTACTCAATGCTTTTGAACTTTTATGTTCAGTAAAAAATACAGCACGATCTCTGACATTAGATTGTGCCTAGATCGGCAGTGATATAGATGGCGTTGGATACATATCTTTGCTTCCTGACGAGAATGGCAACCCGTGTTTCCTCAAGGTCAATCGTAACAACGGCAATCGCAAACTTAACCTCGTTAATTTCAAGGGCAAGTGGAACAACAATTATGCTTTTCTCCTCCGAAAGACTTTATGTTCTCCTCCTATTTATTTCGGAGGAGTTTTCCTTTCAAGACCTTTTTTCCAACCACCCAACATTCTGCCTATTTCATTTAGGAGTTCCGAAAGAGTAGAATATTTTTCATTAGAAACGCATTTATTTTCCCAAGCAATCTGTAAGAAGAATTTTACACCGTCCAGTTTAGAAATGGCTGTTGTTAATCTTATTATTTTAGTTTCTGGTGGTAAATATCTATATGAATGAATTTGATCAATTTGTGAAGAGAGAATTGAAAGTAAAATTTTATGTAAGATATGCTGATGATTTTGTAATATTGTCGCAAAATAAAGAATATTTACAAAATATCTTAGAACAGATGAAAAAGTTTTTAAAAAATAATTTTAAATTAAATTTACATCCAGATAAAGTATTTATCAAAACAATTACTTTGGGTGTAGATTTTTTGGGTTGGGTGCATTTTTCGAAACATAGAGTATTGAGAACTGCAACGAAAAAGAGGATGTTGAAACGAATTAATAAAAATTCAAAACCTGAAACCATTGCTTCTTATAAAGGAATGCTTAAACATGGGAATACGTATAAGCTTAGTAAGGTCATTGATAAATTGATTACCACATAGGGTAATTTTATATATTTGCGTAGAGTTAAAAACCAATATATGTCATAATTGAGCTATGCGAAAAACCATTCTAGAAAAAATCTTTAAAGCTCCAGCTCTGATTTTAGAAGAAGGAGTTAAACTAGAACAAGAGATAAAAAACGATATCAAAAGACAAAAACCGGTCAAAGAAGTGGAAGAATATTGGAAAACACTAGGTCCAGGGCTCACCACCGGGGCGGCCGATGATGACCCATCGGGCATTGCCACTTATTCTCAAATAGGGGCGTCGCGAGGCTTTGATCTGATTTGGCTTTCACTTTTTTCCTTTCCTCTGATGGGTACCATTCAAGAAATATGCGCACGCATTGGACTTACCACAGGAGTAGGACTTGCCACCAACATCAGAAGGCATTTTTCAAAGAAAATTTTATATTTTTGCACTATTCTTCTTTTTTTTGCGAATGTGTTTAATATCGGAGCGGATTTGGGCGCGATGGCGGAAGGTGTCCGGCTTATTTTTCCTCAAATTGGCTTTGCCTTCTTGGTTTTAGGTTTTGCCATCTTCTCTCTTTTTCTTCAGGTTTTTATTCCTTATAAAAAATATTCAAAATATTTAAAATACTTGGCCCTGGTTCTCTTTGCTTACGTATTTTCGGCATTTTTGGTTAAAATCAACTGGACGGATGTGTTTGGACACCTTGTTGTTCCGACAATCTCTTTCTCCAAAGAAGAAATTATTTTAATTTGCGCGGCGTTTGGCACTACCATTTCTCCATATTTATTTTTTTGGCAAACAGGGCAAGAAGTGGAAGAACAAATATTAAAAGGAGAAAGAACAGAAAAAGCCCGTCGCGCCTTAAATACGAGTGAAGATATTCATAAAATGAGAATAGATGTTTGGTCCGGGATGTTTCTTTCTAATCTTATTATGTTTTTTATAATTGCCACTTGCGCCGCGGTTTTATTTGGAAATGGCATCACCAACATACAAACGGCCGCTGACGCGGCAGAAGCGCTAAGACCTTTTGCCGGTGATTTCGCTTTTACCTTGTTTGCCATTGGAATTTTAGGCGTGGGACTTTTAGCTATTCCAGTGCTTGCCGGGTCGGCTTCTTACGCTATGTCTGAGACCTTTAATTGGAAAGAGGGGCTTTATAGAAAATTAAAACAAGCGACTTCTTTCTATGGAGTGATAATAGTGGCCGTGGTTTTGGGAATAATTTTAAATTTTGTCGGGTTGCATCCGATAAAAGTTCTAATCTATTCGGCTGTTTTCAACGGAATCATTTCCCCTATTATTTTATTTTTAATTGTGCGCATTAGCGCCAATGAAGCGATAATGGGAGACTTCAAAAATAAGAGGTTGACCAATATCGTTGGTTGGTTTAGTGTTGTTTTATTATCCTTAGTGAGTCTTGGCACAATAATTTTCCTCTTTAAATAAGAAGGTGATAAGCAAAGGGAGTCCTTGCTATAATTATGAAAATTCTAAAAAATCATAATTTGACTAGATTGAACACTTTTGGAGTATCAGTTCAGTCAAAATTTTTTGTTCAGTTAGACAGCGAACTTAACCTGGAAGAACTTTTTAAATCTTCTCTATTTAGAAATAACGAGAAATTATTTTTAGGCGGGGGAAGCAACATTTTATTTACTAAAGATTTTAAGGGAATTGTTATTTTGAACAAGTTAAAAGGCATTGAAATTTTGGAGGATAATCTTGGATATGTTTTGGTCAGATGCATGAGTGGCGAGATGTGGCACGATTTGGTCATATTCACGGTGGATCGCGGGTATTGGGGCATTGAAAATTTATCCCTAATACCAGGCACCGTCGGCGCCGCCCCGATGCAAAACATCGGGGCATATGGAGTAGAATTGAAAGACGTATTGGAAAAAGTAGAAGGGTACGAAGTAGAAACGGGGAAGAAAAGAGTTTTTGAAAAAGAAGAGTGCCAGTTCGGATACAGGGACAGCATATTTAAAAATAAGTTAAGAGGAAAATATTTTATTTCAGCCGTAACTCTAAAATTAAGCAAAATTGAGAAGAAAAATACAAGTTATAAAATGTTGCAGGAATATTTGAGAGATAACAATATTGAGATCAAAAATCCTAAAGACATAAGCAATGCCGTAATATCCATTCGCAAAAGCAAATTGCCCGACCCAGTGCTAATAGCCAACGCCGGGAGCTTTTTTAAGAATGTTTTTGTTAACCGCAAAAAAATTGAAGAAATAAGGAAAAAATTTCCGGACGCGCCTTATTTTGAAGAAGACGAGAGCATCAAAATTCCGGCCGGCTGGCTTATTGAGAAGTGCGGATGGAAAGGAAAAAAAATAGGGAATGTTGGAGTGCATGACAAACAGGCGCTGGTTATCGTAAATTACGGAGGAGCCACCGGGGAAGAGGTAAAAAATTTGTCCGAGCAGATAATTGCTTCAGTTTATTCCAAATTCGGCCTGAAGCTTGTCCCGGAAGTTAATTTGGTTTAAAAAAGCGAAAGGATGGAATTCAGGAGTGGAGCTTTGCAAAAATTTCGCTGCGGGGTATAATGAAAATATTAAAAGTTTTTAAGACAGCATTATTATGGAAAAAAATAAAAAAATAAGCATGAGTATTTCAGTTTTAATCTTTTTGGCGGTGGTCGCGTTTTTAGTTTTTATTACTATTAATAAGGAAGAAAATCCCGCAACGTTGCAGAATATGGAAGCGGAACAAAAAAATATGCAAATTACCCAGCAAGTTGAAGGTGTAAAGATTACCATTCTTCAAGAAGGAAATGGAGAAACAGCCAAGCCGGGCAACACTGTGGCTATGAATTATACGGGAAGACTGGCGGATGGCGCTGTTTTTGATTCCAATGTTGATTCTAAGTTTAGCCACGTGGAACCTTTTATATTTACCATAGGGGCGGGGGAAGTAATCAGAGGTTGGGACATAGGAGTAGCTGGAATGAAAGAAGGAGAGAAAAGGATATTGGAGATTAATCCGGATTACGCTTATGGGTCCGCTGGCGCAGGCGGAGTGATACCTCCTAATGCGACTATCACTTTTGAGGTTGAACTTTTGCAAATTAAAAAATAGTCCCGAACACTAAATCGGGACCGAATAAAAATTTATGAACAATAATATATCACCAGAGTATAAAATAAAACTGTACAAAGGTTTGAGGATTGCCTTGATCGCCTTTTTAGTTGCTGTGGCCGTCAATTTTTTAACCGGTTTTTCTGATGGCAGATATAGTGATAAACCGGAAAATACCATAACTTTTTCCGGGCACGGAGAAATGAATGCCGTTCCCGATATCGCCAATATTTACTTGACCATAAGAAAAGAAGCTAAAACAGTAAAAGAAGCCCAGGCAAACGTGGCTAAAGTTGAAGAGAAAGTTCTTACCTTCTTTAAAAATAGCGAAGTGGACGAAAAAGATATAAAAACAACTAATGCCTCTTTTAATCCCAAATATGAGTTTCAATATAATGACTACACCACCTGCGGTGCGTTGAATTGCAGGCCTCAACCAGGCAAGTCTGTTTTGATAGGTTATGAAGCTTACCAAAATATAAATGTAAAGATAAGAAATACAGACAATGTCGGCAAAATTATGGAAGGACTCGGAACCCTGGGAGTAGAGGAATTAAGCGGCCCTAATTTTTCCGTGGACAATGAAGAGATATTGAAAGCCGAAGCGAGAAAGAAGGCTATTGATGATGCAAAAGGAAAAGCAAAAATTTTAGCTAAAGATTTGGGTGTTCGTTTAGGTAGAATTACTTCTTTTAGCGAGTCCGGTGATTATCCAATGCCTATGTATGCCAAAACAATGATGGCCGATGGAACGTCCGACGATTCTGTTTCAGCTCAGATACCAAAAGGGGAAAATACCATAAGTTCAGATATCACCATTACTTACCAGATAAAATAAATATTCCACGACAACAGGAACAGTTTGACTATTAGGGGATAAAAGAGTAGTATAAAAAAAGCCCTGAAAGGGCTTTTTTAGAAGGCTTACACAAGAATAGATAATAAAATGTCAAAAGTTATTGAATATTTCAAAGAGACAAAGACAGAACTAAAACATGTAATTTGGCCGAACAAACGCCAAACCTTTTATTATACCTTGATTGTTATTGTCCTTTCTATTTTAATTGCCTATTTTTTAGGGGTTTTTGATTTTGTTTTCTTGCAAGGTTTGCAGAAAATAATTTCTTTTTAAATTAGGATGAAATCCCGAACGAAATCGCGGACGCATAGAAGTAAATAAAATTATGAAATTGATAAAATATATTATAAATAATCAAAAGGACGAACAAGCGTAAGCGTACGCGTCCTATTTCGTACGGGATGAAACAGGAAACACAAGGAATCAGAAATTGGTACGCTGTTCACACTTATGCTGGATATGAAAATGTTGTTTTGCGCAATTTGAAACAGCGCATTGATTCTCTTGGCATGAATGATAAAATTTTCAATGTCATTGTACCGGTTGAAAAGAAAATAAAGATAAAAGCCGGCAAACGAGTGGAAGTGGAAGAAAAGATTTATCCCGGTTATGTACTAGTGGACATGATTGTTACGGATGATTCTTGGTATGTTGTCCGCAATACTCCGCGGGTTACCGGTTTCGTGGGTGCCGGGGTGAATCCCGTTCCCCTGAAAAACGAAGAGGTAGAGTCTCTTTTCAAGAAAATGGATGCCGGCACAACCAAACACCATATTGATATTGCCATAGATGAAACGGTTTTAATTATTGACGGCCCTTTCAAAGACCTTGAGGGCAAAGTAAATTTTGTCGACCAGGAACACGGGAAGATAAAAGTTCTTGTATCAATGTTCGGGCGGGAAACCCCGGTAGAGCTTGATTTCTTGCAAGTTAAAAAAGTTTAGAAAAATAATGAGCGAAGCGAGTTAGAAAATATATGAAAAAAATAACAAAGAAAATAAAACTGCAAATAGAAGCCGCCAAAGCCACGCCTGCGCCGCCGTTGGGACCCGCTCTCGGGCAAGCTGGAATTAACATAGGAGATTTTGTTACCAAATTTAATACTGCCACTGCTAAGATGGCGGGGGATAAGGTTTCCGTGGCCATTACGGTGTATGAAGACAGAAGTTATGATTTTGTTGTCAAAACTCCTCCGACTTCGGGCCTTATTTTAAAGGCTGCCGGAATAGAAAAAGGCTCGGGCAAAAACACTGTCAGCAAAGCTGGCAAAATCACCAGGGCTCAGGCGGAGGAAATTGCAGAGAAAAAAATGAAAGATTTAAACGCGAAAGATAGACAAGGGGCAGCTAGAATCATTGCCGGTTCTGCCCGTTCTATGGGGATAGAAGTTGAGGGCTGAAATTAAATCAATGCAACAACTTATTGAAAAGGATTACAAAAAAATTCTTATTTGTCTAACGCTTTACGTTACCTCTCTTTTTGCCACCAACACCCTCGGAGTGAAATTAATGCCTTTTGCCTTTGGTACACATCTTTCAGTGGCTGTTTTTTCTTTTCCCATTGTCTTTATAATGACTGATATAATAGGGGAAGTATATGGCAAAAAAATGGCGAAAAATTTTGTTCTAGCCGGAATAATAAGCATTCTTTTGTTTTTGCTTTACTCTTTTATCTCTATTGTTACGCCTTGGGCTAGTGAAGGTTTATGGGCGAAAGAAGGGTATAATTTGATCTTTGGCATTTCCATTCGTTTTTCCATAGCTTCGCTTGTGGCTTATGCCATAGGCGAATATCAAGATGTTCTTTCTTTCTTCTTTTTTAAGAAGAATGTCGGCAGTAAATATTTTTGGCTGCGATCAAATCTTTCTAATCTTTGGTCCCAACTGCTTGATACCGTGATTTTTGTGCTAATTGCCTTTGTCGGCATTTATCCGTTGCACACTATTTTACTTATAATCATTCCATGGTGGATTTATAAAGTGTTTATGGGGTTCTTATATACTCCGCTTTCGTATGTGGGAATACGCTTACTGCGGGGGAAAAACAATGCAAATTATTCCAATCAAAACCAGAATATTTCGTGAGAATGAAGAATTAACACCTTTTATTCTCAAATACGTGAAAAGAATTCCAGAAAATTCTATTCTTGTCATCACTTCCAAAATTGTGGCTCTTTCCGAGGGCAGAACGGTAGAGTATAAAAGTGAAGCGCAAAAGATTAAACTGATAAAACAAGAGAGTGATTTTGCAATGAAGACTAAAATCACTTGGCTTACTATAAAAGATGGCATGGTTATGTCTTCAGCAGGCATTGATGCTTCAAATGCCAAAGGCAAACTAATACTTTTACCTAAAAATAGTTTTAAATCCGCCGATTTTATTAGAAGAGAAATAAAAAAAATATTTAAATTAAAAAAAGTCGGTGTTCTTATTACCGATAGTAGAATTTTTCCATTGCGTGCTGGCATTGTGGGTGTTGCTTTGAGCTATGCCGGCTTTAGAGGTATTCGTGACTATCGCGGTTCAAAAGATATTTTTGGTAGGATATTAAAAATGTCTAGAACAGATGTGGCTGATAGTTTAGCAACGTCGGCTGTCTTGGAAATGGGGGAAGGAAAAGAACAACAACCGCTAGCTTTAATTACCGACGCACCAGTTCAGTTTATGGAGAAAGTCAACAAAAGAGAACTAATTATCGATCCGAAAGAGGATTTGTATTTACCCCTTTTTGGGAGTATATTAAAGAAGTGAAAAAGGCGGTAAAGAAAAGCATTAAACACAAAAGACCCAGCTGGGATGAATACTTTATCGGGATGGCAAAGTATGTGGGCTCGAGGGGTACCTGCGACAGAAGCAGAAGCGGGTGTGTAATTGTTCGCGATAAAAGGGTTATTTCTACAGGCTACGTTGGTTCACCTCCAGGTCTTCCACATTGCGATGAAATAGGTCATGAAATGCATAAGGTTATCAATGAAGATGGTTCTGAATCACAACATTGTATTAGAACCGCGCACGCGGAACAAAATGCTATTTCACAGGCAGCAAGGTTTGGAATCTCCGTAGATAGTGGGGATTTGTATTGCAAAATGATGCCTTGTTATACTTGCGCTAAAAGCATAATCACAGCGGGAATTAAAAGAGTGGTATCGGAAAAAGATTATCATGCGTCAAGGAGAAGTAAAGAGATTTTTAAAAAAGCCAGTGTAAAGCTGGAAATTATAAACAAGGAAGTGGAAAAGTATCCAAAGCAATAATTCTATGGTAGACTTAAAAAAATTACAACAAGAAATAATAAAAAATAAACTAGAAAAAGGATTCAATATGACTGATGTCGCACTGGAGTTCTGTCGAGCTCATGAAGAACTCTCTGAAGCTTTTTCTAAACACAATAGAAATCAATCTGGTGTAGCTGAAGAGTTTGCTGATGTAATGATATTTATTCTTGGAATGTGCGAAAAAATGGGTTTTGATTTAGAAAAGGAATTAGTTGAAAAAATAGAGAAAAATAAAAAGCGTCAATATAAAAAAGAAAAATCGCCAGACGGCAAAGATGTTTTCATAAGAATCAGAACTCCAAAAGACCCTTAAATTCTTTCGTATATTGAAAACACGTAAGGGAAAGGATTTTTTTCGTCCGAGTTGTGTTCTTGATGTGATATTTCATTCCAGACCACTGGGATGATTTCCGAGAAAAACGTGTCCGCATCGGGAAACGCGGCTCCTACATGCGTGATGTAAAGTTTGTCGGCTTTTTCCATAAATAATTTATATATTTGTCCTCCGCCAATAATAAAAACTTCTTTATCTTGAGCTAGTCGAATGGATTCGTCGTTTTCTTTTTTTAATAAATTATCTAATTCTTCCAACGAATGAACGATTTCTATTCCTTCATGAACGAATGAAGCATCTTTTGTTAAAACAATATTTCTACGATTTGGAAGTGGGCGATTACCAATAGATTCGAAAGTTTTCTGTCCCATTATTACTGTACGACCTGAAGTTATTTCACGGAAGTGTTTCATATCGGCAGGCAAATGCCAAAGAAGCTTATTTTTCTTTCCAATTTCATTATTTTTGCCGATTGCCGCGATTATTGAAATCATATAGCTATCTCAAAGGGGATTCTGTCATAACTTTGATAATTCATGACTTTGGTATCTTCATTTTTCCAATCAAAAATTGACTTCCAGTTTTCTGTTTCTATTTTTGGCAACAGATATTTCTTGGGGTTGCGGGAAAGCTGTTCCTTCGCGCCTGCTATGTGATTTTCAAATAAATGGACATCAGCCAAAAATCCGACAAGTTTGCCCTCCTTGAAACCAGTTTCTTTTGCAAGTAAATGAAGTAATAATGCATAACTGGCTATATTAAAGGGGAGCCCAAGCATTGTGTCTACCGAACGCTGGTTCCACATCAAGTTAAGTTTGTCGCCGATAGTGGTAATCTGGAAGGAATAGTGGCATGGAGGAAGGGCCATTTCGTCAAATTGCAATGGATTCCAGGCGCTGACAATCATTCTTCTGTCGCGCGGGTTTGTTTTTAAAGTTTCAACGATGTTTTTTAGCTGATCGATTCCTTGCCCGGTATAATCCGAATCGTAACTTTTATAAGGTGTGTTAAAATGCCGCCACTGAAAGCCGTATATTGGCCCCAAGTCGCGTTCTTCCAGCATTTTCTTTTTTGAAATTTCATCATGTCCGTAGGGAGCTTTCTGGGGTTTTGCCCATTCATCCCAGATATGATTATTTTTATCCTGCAACCATTTTTTGTCCGTTACTCCGTTTATAAAAAATTCCAGTTCACTTGAAATCAAGCGGAAAGGCATTTTTTTTGTGGTGAGTAGCGGAAAACCTTTTGGCATATCGTGTTCAAAAATAGCCCCAGCAATGGTATATGCCGGAGTACCCTGACGTGTTTCTATTTTTATTCCGTTCTCCAAAACATTCCTTACGATGTCCAAATAAGCTTTCATAAATTCAGTATAACTTTTATGATTGTCCTCCACAAATTTGACAAACCGCTTAGTAAATGCTACATTTTAAACATCATTCTCACCTATTAATTAAAGAGAGTGACCCTTAATGAACAAACGTCACTCTTCAACTCCGAAGAAATTCGGACGCCTTGCTTTTACCCATAAAGCATCTGCCCACAATACTACTCATGGTGTTGCAGGCGACGGGAAGCCACATTTTAATAAAAATTTTAAATCTCGTTTTAAAAGCCACCGCCAAAGCGGGGTAAAAAACAAAAGGTCCCGTGGTGAACGGATAGATTTTTCCCGTTTCATTAAGAAAGCGGAGCACATGGAAGAGAAACCCTATGTTTCCAAACATACCTTTCTTGATTTTCTTTTTAATTCTCAAATTCATAAGAATATAATAAGGGTCGGGTTTGAAAACCCTAGACCTATTCAAGATCAGGCTATTCCTTCTATTCTTAAGGGTCTAGATGTTTTTGGCATGGCAAATACTGGTACAGGTAAAACAGCAGCTTTTCTTTTACCTTTGATAGAAAAAATTGTAAAAACTAAAGGCAAAAATGCAAGGGAAATAGTATTGATTATGGCTCCGACTAGAGAACTAGCTATGCAGATAGATTCTGATTTCCGGATGTTTGGTTTTGGCTTGGGAATTTTTTCTGTTGCTTGTGTGGGTGGGCTTCCAATAATGAGACAAATAAGTGAAATAAAAAGAGGGGTATCATTTGTTATTGGTACACCTGGACGGATGCGGGATCTTATTGAAAGAAAAGTATTAGATTTATCAACTTGTCACACCATTGTGCTAGATGAAGCAGATAGAATGCTTGATATGGGATTTCGCGATGATATGGTTTTTATTCTTGGAAAAGTTCCTAAGGAAAAAAGGCAAACTCTTTTCTTTTCAGCAACACTTTCAGCAGAAGTTAAAAAATTGACTGCGGAATTTTTAAAAGAACCTGTTTTTATTTCCGTAATCTCCGGAGAGACGGCAAAAAATATTGATCAAGATATTATCCGCACCAGAAGCAAAGAAGAAAAGTTGGAAAAACTGCACGAAGTTTTGAAAAAAGAAGGTTTCAATAAAGTATTGATTTTTCGGGAGATGAAACATAGCGTGGATTCTCTGACCAAAGACCTAATCCATTTAGGATTTAAAGTTGGTTCTATCCACGGCAACAAAAGAAGCCGCGAGCGCATTCGCACTTTAGATTTATTCAAAAAAGATAAAATAAATATTTTAATAGCTACTGATGTGGCAGCAAGAGGACTTGATATTCCAGACGTGACTCACGTTATCAATTATGATATTCCACAAACTTATAACACATATATTCACCGCATTGGCCGTACCGGCCGTTCCGGCAAAAAGGGAACAGCACTAACTTTTGTATAATAAAAATAAAGAACCAAGAACCATATCCTAACGGCCGTCTAAATATGGTATACTACATGAATGCAAAAACATTGGGAAGATGAAGCGTCTTTTGGTGATTTTATTGTTAGCTATTTATTATCTTATCGTTCTTCTAAAATTCAAAAGAAGATTCTTTATGAATTAGTACAAAAAAGACGGATATTAAGTAGGCAAGTATTTAACAATAATTTATATCGGCTTAAAAAGAAAGGTATTTTAGATTTTGATTTTAATAAAGATGTTGTCATTAACAAGAATTCTTTAGTGCTACATACTTTTTTTACTAAAATAAAGGAAAGACCGACAGGGGATACGAAGGTCATGGTTTTGTTTGATATACCGGAAAAGAAAAGAAAGACCAGAAACTGGCTTCGTTCACAATTAAAACTATGGGATTTTGAAATGTTACAGCAAAGTGTTTGGCTTGGGAAAGGTCCCTTGCCAAAAGAATTTAATGCTCGTCTTTGTTTACTTGATATTAATGAGTGTGTAAAAATATTTAAAATTCAAAGTATAAAAATACAAAAATAAACATCATTTTTTAACAGCCGTCTAAAAACGATGTTATTATATGTGTATAGCATTGGTTACAATGGCAAAAGGGGGACATCGTTGAGTCCGCAGAAACAATTCCTCAGCAAGTAATTTTGGTGTTTGACAGAATATTGCAAAAGATAATTAGTGGTCCGCTTTTTATTTTATTAATCCAGCTTTCTGGAGAGTGACATAGACGCCCCGCTTTTTGAGCGTGCGCATACCGCGAGTTGAAACTTCTATCTTGATTGATTTATTTAATTCAGATACAAAAATCTTCTTCTTTTGAAGATTTGGGTATTTTCGTTTCTTTCCTGTTGGGTTAAATTTAGTAGCACGGGTTCTATTTGAATATCCGCCACCGACTATTGAACCCTTATTTGATACTGCGCATATTTTCATCCCATTAAAAAATTAAAATAATAATACCCTTACTTAAAACAAGTCCGTTGATTTTTTAACGGGACAAGTAGTTTTTTTATGCTATCATAGAAAAGAGGGATTCGCAACCTTTTAATTTATATGGATACAATTTTTTTTATAATTATACTCATCATGTCTGTAGTCATCCACGAAGTATCGCATGGTTTTGTAGCTTTGCGTTTTGGCGACAAGACGGCTCTGTATGCTGGACGTTTGACTTTAAATCCCCTGAAACATTTGGATTTTTTTGGCTCTATTGTTTTGCCGGCGCTTCTTGTTTTGTCTCATTCTCCATTTTTGTTCGGTTGGGCGAAACCGGTGCCATATAATCCCAATAATCTTGTCAACAAAAAGTTAGGAACAATAATGATTTCATCTGCCGGGGTTTTGGCAAATTTGTTTTTGGCTGTTCTTTTTGGGCTGATTCTACGTTTTTCGTTGGGGAGTGTCGTCCCTCAAAATTTTATTTCTATAGTTTCTTCAATCGTTTTAATAAATTTGGGTTTGGCGATATTTAACTTAGTACCCATCCCACCGCTGGACGGTTCAAAAATTCTTTTTTCACTTTTGCCGAGTTCTTTTTTCCCGACCGTTTTATTTCTTGAGCGATATTCATTTATTTTAATTGTCGCTTTTATTGTCTTTTTTGCTGGCTATTTATATCCGATTTTGACTTATTTATTCCAGCTTATTACTGGCCTTGCAATTTGATTTTTTAAGTAGTATATTATTTTCATAGTTCCCTCGGCAATAGCCTCATGGGCGATGCAATGGGGCTATTTTATTTGGTTATGCCCACAATCAACCAACTAATCAAAAAAAAGAGAGTAAAGGCCCATTCTAAATCAAAGACTGTAGCCTTGGCGCGCGGGTTTAATGTTTTAAAAAACAGACCAGTTTTTTTTCCGTCGCCTTTTAAACGCGGTGTTTGCACGAAAGTTTCAACCACTACTCCCAAAAAGCCAAATTCTGCCCTTCGGAAAATAGCCAGAGTGCGTTTGACCAATGGTATGGAAGTTACGGCTTATATACCCGGAGAAGGACACAATTTGCAGGAACACTCAGTGGTAATGCTCCGTGGGGGACGAGTGAAAGATTTAATAGGAGTAAGATATCACATTGTGCGCGGAGTTTTAGATACCCAAGGGGTTGAAAAGAGAAAACAAGGGCGATCGCTTTACGGTAACAAACGACCGAAAGAAACCAAAAAATAAAAAATTATGCGAAGAAAAGTGAACAATAAGAATATAGTAAAGCCGGACTTTATCTACAATTCTCAAAAACTGGAAAAGTTCATTAATTACGTTATGTGGTCCGGTAAGAAAGAGACTGCCAGGAGAATTATATACAAGGCTTTTGATGTAATTAAGGAAAAAACAGGCAATCCTAACCCTCTTGAAATTTTTGATTTGGCCATAAAAAATGCCGGTCCCCTGATCGAAGTTCGTTCTAAGCGTATTGGGGGGGCAAATTATCAAGTTCCGAGAGAGGTCAGACCGGAGCGCCGTCTAGCTTTGGCCATGCGTTGGATTCGTGATGCCGCCCGTAAGAATAAGGGACGTTCGATGTATTTGAAACTGGCGGATGAATTAATCGCCGCTTCCAAGAATGAAGGTTCCGCTATTAAAAAGAAAGAAGATACTCACAAAATGGCTGAAGCCAACAAGGCTTTTGCCCATTTTGCCTGGTAGTTCGGTTATGCTTACTACCAAATAATTAAAAAACATATGGAAAGAGATTATCCGCTGGAAAAAGTCAGAAATATTGGAATTATCGCGCACATTGACGCAGGCAAAACGACTACAACAGAGCGGGTGCTTTTTTATACCGGTGTATCGCACAAGATAGGCGAAGTGCATGATGGCGATACCGTGACCGATTGGATGGAACAAGAGAGGGAACGGGGCATCACTATTACCTCTGCCGCTGTCACTTGTTTTTGGGTGCCGACTTATGCTAACAACGATAAGAATAAAAAATACCGTTTTAATATTATTGATACTCCCGGGCATATTGATTTTACGGCGGAAGTGAAAAGATCTCTTCGAGTGCTGGATGGCGCGGTGGTTGTTTTTGACGGAGTGGCGGGGGTGGAGCCCCAATCGGAAACGAATTGGCGTTATGCTGATGAAGCGAAAGTCCCCCGCATCTGTTTTATTAACAAACTGGACAGGACCGGGGCCTCCTTTGAACATTCATATAAGACCATTTTGGATCGTCTTACCAAAAAGGCTGTTCGGATGCAAATTCCTATCGGGCTTGAAGAAAAACATGAAGGGGTTATTGATTTGCTTACAATGAAAGCGTTTTATTTTGAGGGAGAAATGGGCAATAAAGTTGTTCAGAAAGACTTGTCCACCGAGGCGGGGGTTCCTGAAAATTTAAAATCCGAAGCCGAGAAATACCACCATGAGCTGATTGAAAAAATAGTAGAACAAGATGACGGAATGATGAATGATTATCTGGAAGGGAAAATTCCGGATGCGGATACCTTGAAAAAACTTTTAAGGAAAGGAGTTATTACCAATGAGATTTTTCCGGTTTACGCCGGTTCCGCCTTAAAGAACAAAGGAGTCCAGTTGGTGTTGGACGGGGTGGTAGATTATCTTCCATCACCGCTTGATATTCCTTCCGTTGAAGGGACAGATCCGGAAAATAACGATGAAATTATTTTTAGGCACGCTTCAGACTCCGAGCCTTTTTCCGCTCTAGCGTTCAAAGTGGCGGCGGACCCTTTTGTTGGTCAGCTCATTTTTTTCAGAGTTTATTCAGGAACTCTGACTGCCGGTTCTTATGTCTACAATCCCAGAACTAGGAACAAAGAACGTATTGGCAGGATATTGCGTATGCACGCCAATGACCGGGAGGAAGTAAAAAAGGTATTTGCCGGAGAAATAGCCGCGGCAGTTGGTTTGAAGGATACCATTACTTCCGATACTCTATGTCAGGAAGAAAATCCGATTGAATTGGACAGGATTATTTTTCCGGAACCTGTCATCTCGCTTCGCATAGAGCCGAAAACTAAAGCTGATCAAGAAAAAATGGGCATGGCCTTAAGCAGGCTTTCTCAAGAAGATCCGACCTTCAAGGTTACTACTGACCAGGAGACTGGAGAAACGATAATAGCAGGCATGGGAGAACTGCATCTTGAAATTCTGGTTGACCGCATGAAAAGGGAATTTACGGTTGAAGCTAATGTTGGCAAGCCACAGGTAGCTTATCGGGAAACTATTACCAACAGCTCGGAAGCGGAGGGCAAATATATCAAACAGTCTGGCGGGCGCGGAAATTACGGCCATGTCAGGATTAAAGTGAAGCCGATGGCCATTTTATCCAAAGAAGAAATAGAGAATCTGCCGAGGAACACAAAAAGAGCCAATGGCTTTGAATTTATAAATACCATCAAAGGAGGAGTTATTCCGCAAGAATACATCGCGCCTTGCGAAAAAGGTTTTAGGGAAGGCTTGGATCGCGGGGTGCTAGCAGGATTTAAAATAGTAAATGTCTCCGTGGAACTCTGGGACGGTTCTTATCACGAAGTTGACTCAAATGAAATGGCTTTCAAGATTGCGGCTTCCATGGCCGTACAGGATGCTTGCCGGCGCGCTAAACCGGTGATCCTGGAGCCGATGATGAAAGTGGAAGTTGTCACTCCGGAGAAATTTATGGGAGACATAACAGGCAATCTTTCTTCTAAACGCGGATTGATAGAAGGAATGGAAGACAGAGGGATGAACAAAGTGCTTCAGGCAGTAGTACCCCTATCCGAGATGTTTGGATATATGACTGGACTCCGCTCTATGACTGAAGGTAGAGCTTCTTTCACCATGGAATTTTTGCGCTATGACATAGTTCCGCAGAATATAGCTGAAACTATTATTACGGCCAGGAGTTAAAATCATATTTTGCTCAAATTTTGCGGATATGATACGCTTTTTTTATGTCGCTTCAAAGATTCCCGGGTTTCGTTGATGTACACACTCACTTACGCGAACCGGGAGCCACTCACAAAGAAGATTTCTACACCGGTAGCCGGGCCGCCATCGCCGGCGGTTTTACTTTTATTATTGATATGCCGAACAATCCCCGGGCTACTATTTCCAAAGAACGATTGGAAGAAAAAATTTCTCTTTCAAATCAAAAGGCGCTTTGTGAAATTGGATTCCACTTTGGCACGAACGGCAAGAATATTGAAGAATTTACATACGCTATAGCATCGCCCAAAGTATTTGGTTTAAAGGTTTATTGCAATCACACCACTGGAGAGATGCTTATTGAGGATTCGGTATTGCTTGAGGAAGTTTTTTCCATGTGGCAATCTAATAAGCCCATATTGGTACATGCTGAAGGGGATAGATTAAATATAGCGCTCAAACTTGCTGAAAAGCACAAGAGACGCTTGCACGTTTGCCATATTTCGCAAGCTTCTGAAGTAGAGCTAGTGAGGCGAGCCAAATTGAGTGGAATGTCCATAACCGCTGGCGCGACTCCGCATCATTTATTTTTTTATGAAATTCTCAACCATGAGAAATTAGGAAATTATGGAATTGTAAAACCGCCGATTAAAACTAAAGAAGACGGAGAAGCGCTTTGGCAGGGAATGAAAGACGGCACAATTGATATAATAGAGACAGATCATGCCCCGCACACTAGAGAGGAAAAAGAAAAGGATCCGCCGGCATATGGTGTGCCAGGTTTAGAAACAGCTTTAGGACTTATGTTTAAGGCGGTGAAAGATGGGCGTATTCAGGAGAGTGATGTGGTAAAATTTTTGTATACTAATCCCAAAAAGATTTTCAATATTTCAGACCAGCCTGGCACTTATGTGGAGCTTGACTCTCAAAAAAAATATATTGTCGGCGCCAGTGGTTATGAAACCAAATGCGGTTGGTCTCCTTTTGAAGGCATGACTCTTTATGGCAAGCCGGAAACGGTTGTGTTTCGCGGTAAAAAAGTTTTAGAGCATGGTAAGATTGTCATTGAAAAATAAATTTGTATGAATACGCCATTTTATAACCCCCGAAAATCTTATGAAGAAAATTTCGCCGAAGGGCCCTTTGGCGCTTTTACCGATGGGGAAGTGGTAGAAAATACCGGAGAGCCGAAATATGATTTTTTAGGGCAAAAAGCCTACAGCCCGTTCGGCATTCCGGCAGGTCCATTGATAAACAGCAATTTTTGCCGGCCTGCTTTTGACAAAGGTTTTGATATTTGCGTTTACAAGACCGTCAGGTCCTCCTTTTTTCCGTGCCATCCGTTTCCAAACATCCTGCCCGTGAAAATCAAAGGTGATTTAACTTTAGAAAAAGCTCAGAGTAAATTGATGACAGGTAATAGATATTCCATGCCCATATCTATCACTAATTCCTTCGGGGTGCCTTCTAAAGAAGCGAGTATTTGGCAAGCAGACGTGAAAAAAGCCATATCTTACGCAAAAAAAGGCCAGATTTTGGTTTTGGGTTTTATGGGCACAATCAGAGAAAGTCAGACTGCGGAAGAATTTATAGCTGATTATGCTTTAGTGGCAAAACAGGCCAAGGAAACTGGGGTGAAAATTTTGGAAACAAACTTGTCTTGTCCGAACATCGGCAATGAAGGTCTTGTTTGTTATAATTTAGATATGACAGAAAAAATTTGCAGAGCAATCAGAAAAGAAATAGGCAACACCCCGCTGGTTTTTAAAGTCGGTTATTACAAAGATTATGAAGATGTGAAAAAATTGGCAGAAATTGCCGGCAAGTACGGACAAGCAATTTCCGCTATTAATACTATTTCCGCGGAAGTAGTGGGTAAAAACGGCAGTCAAGCTTTGCCCGGCAGGAACAGGCTTCGCTCCGGTATTTGCGGCGCTTCCATAAAATGGGCAGGGCTTGAAATGGCGGGAAAGTTAAAAAAAGCCAGAAGCGAAACAGGAACCGATTTTAAAATAATCGGAGTGGGAGGGGTTGTAAACCCTGAGGATTTTAAAGAATACATAGATGCCGGTGCGGATTTTGTAATGTCGGCTACCGGTGCGATGTGGAACCCATATCTGGCCAGAGAGATAAAAGAAACACTAATATAAAAATATGGAACAGGAAAACAAAGTAGTAAAAATTTTACTAAAAATAGGTGCAATAAAATTTTCTTTTGAAAACCCCATCACTTTTAAATCGGGGATTGTTTCCCCAATATATATGGATAACAGGAAATTGCCTTTTCATCCGGAAGAATGGAAAGAAGTTCTGGAAGAAATGAAAAATTTAATACAAGAAAATAATCTTGTTTTTGATATTATTGCCGGGGTTGAGGCGGGAGGAATTCCTCATAGTGCAGGGCTTGGGCTTTTGATTTCCAAACCGTCAGTATTTGTACGTAAAAAAGCAAAAGAACATGGAACCAAAAGTATGATTGAAGGAGGGGAAGTTAAAGGCAAAAAAGTTCTTTTAGTTGAAGACCTTGTCTCAACTGGTATAAGCAGTCTTGCCAGTGTTAAAGCTATAAGGGAAGAGGGAGGGGAGGTAAATAACTGTCTAGCTATAGCGAGTTACGGATTTGAAGAAGGAGAAGAAGCTTTTAAAAATGAAGATATAAATTTAATAAGTCTGGTTTCTTTTGCAGACATAATAAAAGAGGCGGAAAAAGGAAAATATTTAGATGAAGAAAAATTATCAGAACTTAAAAAATGGTTTTCTGATCCTAGAGCTTGGAAGAATTGAAATGAGTACAGTAGATAAATACAACGAACGGGCAAAAAAAGTAAATTCACTTCTATGCGTAGGGCTAGATGCCGATTTTGCCAAAATTCCGAAACATTTTTTAGATACGGAATTTCCGCAGTTTGAATTTAACAAGTGGATTATAGATCAGACCTATGAATATGTTTCCGCCTATAAACCGAATAGCGCTTTTTTTGAAGCAAAGGGGGAGCAGGGCATTCGGGAGCTGAAAATGACGGCAGATTATTTAATCAAAAATCATCCGGATATTGTTACTATTTTGGATGCCAAGAGAGGGGATATCGGCAATACTAATAACGGATATATTGAATTTATTTTTGATTGGCTTGGTTTTGACGCTGTGACCGTTCACCCGTATTTGGGGCAAGAGGCTGTGCAGCCATTTTTAGACAGAAAAGATAAAGCAGTGATTATTCTATGCAAAACTTCCAATCCCGGCTCACAGGATTTTCAAGATTTAAAAGTAAATGGGAAACCCTTATGGCAGATTATGGCGGAGAAAGTTTCTAAAGATTGGAATAAAAACAAAAATTGTATGCTGGTTGTCGGTGCCACTTATCCAGAGGAAATGAAAAAAATAAGGTCAATTACGGGCGATATGACATTCTTGGTGCCGGGCATAGGCGCCCAAGGAGGAGATTTAAAAAGCGTGCTTGCTTCCGGGCTAAATAGTAAAGGTTTTGGGCTTATTATAAGCTCTGCCCGCGCAATTATTTTTGCTGAGGACCCGAAAGAGGAAGCTAAAAAACTTCGGGATGAAATACGAAGATATAAAAATTAGCCCATAGATTTTTTAACAAAGTTTTGCTAAGATAAACGTATGGCTTTTGGTCAACTAGTTAACGATATAGAAATCCCTAAAAAACCTGAGAAATACAAGGCAATAGCAGAGTTGTCTCGTTTTGCTAGTGAAAATGGCAACCCTATAGTTATTAAAGATTTTGGCATGGGCGAAGAATTGGAGTTGCTTAAAAATAATAAAATTAAGAGCGGGGTATTGGAAGGATTGAATGAAGAAAAAATTGAAAAAGTTAAATATAGTTTAAAAATTTTTAAATCTTTTTTAAAAGCCATAGTTTTTACGGATATTTTTGATTTAGACCATCCCTCACGAACCTCTTGGGAGGAATCTTATGTGGAAAATGGGAAGCTTAGTCCGGAAGCAAAAAGATGGTATAAGTCTAATCGTTTAAATACTAATGAAGGTTGGAATGCGGTACTTAGTGAGATAACAGAACTAGAAGAAACAATTTTTAATCAAGACATAAAAAAGGAATTAGAAAATTTGAAAAACAAAATTCCCCGTGATTTTTTTGATAAATATGAAGTTCAGAATAAAGTAAAAGTTGAAACATATCATAGGTTATTAAAGGATAAAAAGGTAAAAGTTGTAGAAGAATTAAGTAAGATTGTGAAAGGGATGATTCTTTTGTTGGAAGAATAGTAAAAAAGAATAAATTATGGAAGTTCATAAATTTGGTGGCGGTATTTTGAATAGTGCTCCCGCCATAAAGCATCTGTCGGAAGTTTTAAAAAAAATAGAATGTGAAAAACCGGCTGTGATTGTGGTCTCGGCGCTGGGCAAGACAACCAATATGCTGGAAAAGCTGGCAGATGCTTATTTTAGCGGGAATACTGATAAATCAAGCGCCTTTGAAGAAATCAAGGATTACCATTGGCAGATTGTTGATGGTTTGTTCGCTGATAAGTCCGATGGAATTTTTGAAGCAGTGAATGATTTGTTTGTCGCCCTAGAAAGGGAAACAAATAACAAATCTGCATACCCTTATAACCAAACTTATGACCAGATAGTATGTTATGGCGAGTTATTATCAGCCCGGATTGTTTCCGCTTATCTGAAACATATGAAAATTGATAATAAATTGTGGGATGCGCGCGATTTTATAAAAACTAATGACACTTATCGAGAAGCGTTGGTGGATTGGACTGCCACAAAACAACTGCTGAACAAAAAATTTGAGAATGAATCGGAACCTGTTTTTCTTGTTACCCAGGGATTTATTGGAAAAAATAACGAAAATTTTTCCACTACTCTCGGTCGGGAAGGTTCGGACTATACTGCCGGGCTGATTGGCAATATTATGAATGTTTCCAAGGTGGTTTTATGGAAAGATGTTCCCGGGGTGATGGACAAGAATCCCCATATAGCCGGAGGCGAAAATGCCAAACTTATTTCCGAGATTTTTTACGAACAGTTTGAAAAACTGTTGCAAAAAAATGCCAAAGGGCTTGTGCACCCGAAGACCTTGAATGAAGTGAAACACAAAAAAATATCGCTTCAAATAAGGCCTTTTTGGGATCTTCAATCCCACGGAACAATGGTTGTTTGATGAAAAAGTTTAATCATTAATTTATCCACAGCGCTTAGCCGGTATTTATAAAGGATTTCCTAAAATTCAAGAAAAGTTCCGGTTTTACCCTAATTGAGCTTTTAGTAGTGGTAGCTATCATTAGTTTGCTTTCGTCTGTAGTGCTGGCCAGTTTGAATTCGGCCAGAGCGAGAGGAAGGGATGCTAGAAGGTTGGAGGATGCCCATCAATTTAAATTGATAATGCAACTTTATTATGATACACACGGAGATTATCCTGTTGGCAGTTATTATACTTCAGGTACTGGCGGTTATAGTTGGGCTACTTTTGAAAATTTGGTGGGACAAAAATTACCAACTGACCCGATTGGTGCAGCACCCGGTGCTAGTCCTATTGCTCCCTACTATGAATATTATAAATCTTGGGGAATTCAAACCAATCCCTTAAGAGCTGGCATGGTTAGCTGTTCTGGGAGAATAATTTTAAGGATGGTTGGAGGAATGGAATCACGACCTCAGACACAGGAGTGTGATGAACAGTATAATGGTCAAGGTTCAACTTTTTTAATAGAATAGAGAAAATATTAATAGGATTTCGCAATCAGATTTTGTTTGACTATTTTTCTTGTATCTGCTAGTATACAGGCAACTGCACTTTCGCAGTTTTTGTTTTGCGTTTTTATTATTAGTCCAGACACAAAGTCTGGATCCCGATCTGAAAGCGTCGGGATTTAATGAAGTTAGTGGTTAGGCCTTAGCAGCTGGTTCTTGTATGTTAAGTTCTAATTGTTAACTATAAAAAATATGGCAGAAGAATTTAAAAGAGACAAGCCGCATATAAATGTCGGCACTATTGGCCATGTGGATCATGGCAAGACCACTTTAACCGCGGCTATCCTGCACGTGCTCAATATGGCCGGCAAGCAGGTTAGGCTTCGCGGAGTTGACCAAATTGACAATGCTCCGGAAGAAAAAGCGCGTGGAATCACTATTAACATTTCTCACAATGAGTATGCCACGGACGCTCGCCACTATGCGCACATTGACGCTCCCGGGCATGCCGACTACATCAAAAACATGATTACCGGCGCCGCTCAAATGGATGGCGCTATCTTGGTAGTTGCCGCTACGGACGGAGCTATGCCTCAGACTCGCGAGCATGTGCTTTTGGCAAAACAAGTGGGTGTGCCGAAGATGATTGTTTTCTTGAATAAGTGCGATATGGTTGACGACAAGGATATGCTTGATTTAGTGGAAGAGGAAATACGTGAACTTCTAAATAAACAAGGTTTTGACGGCGCCAATGTTCCAATTATCAGAGGTTCTGCTCTGAAAGCGCTTGAAGCCAAAGATTTAAATGATGAATGGGTAAAGAAAATTCTTGAACTTGTCAACGCTCTTGACACTTACATTCCGATTCCAGTCAGAGATACTTCCAAACCTTTCCTAATGCCCGTTGAGGATATATTTTCAATTGAAGGCCGCGGTACGGTAGTGACCGGAAAGATTGAAAGAGGTGTGGTAAAAGTCGGTGAAGAGATAGAAATTGTCGGGATTAAGCCTACTCAAAAGTCAACAGTCACGGGGATTGAAATGTTCAATAAAAACCTTCAGGAGGGTATGGCCGGAGACAATGCCGGCGTGCTACTTCGCGGTCTTAAAAAAGAAGATATCACTCGCGGACAGGTTATCGCTAAGCCGGGCACTGTCACTCCTCACGATAATTTTACCTGCGAAATATATGTTTTGAAAAAGGAAGAAGGCGGACGGCATACCCCGTTTTTCAACGGTTATAAGCCTCAATTTTATATCCGCACGACAGATGTTACCGGCGATGTCATCTTGGCCGAAGGAGTAGAGATGGTTATGCCCGGGGATACCGTAAAAATCACTGTTAAATTGGTTACCCCAGTCGCTCTTGAAGAAGCGCAGAGATTTGCCATCCGAGAGGGAGGTAAAACTGTCGGGGCTGGAGTAGTCACCAAAATTCTGGGTTAATACTCATGTCAACCAAAGAGCCAAAAACAAAAAAATCAAAAGTCTTGACTCAAAAAGACGGAGTGAAAAAAATTTCCGCCAAAAGCGGGAAGAAGCCTGTTTCTGCGAAAAAAGAAAAAAAATCAGCTCGAGCGAGCGTAGAAGAAAGCAAAATAGTGCTTCGCATCCGGGTGCGGGCGTATGAAAGCAAGATTCTTGACAGTTCAGTGAAACAAATTATAGATACGGCTATGCGTTATGATGCGAATATTGTGGGACCAGTACCATTGCCTACCGAAATAAAAAAATATACCGTAAATCGCGCTTCCTTCATCTACAAAAATACACGAGAACAGTTTGAGATAAGAGTGCACAAAAGATTAATTGATATCATCAATCCAAATGCCAAAACGGTTGAAGCGCTTACCAATTTGTCTCTTCCTTCCGGGGTGGATATTGACGTGAAGATGTTATGAAATTTATATTAGGGAAAAAAGAAAATATGACGGAATATTTTTCCCCAGAAGGGCGAGTTTTCCCGGTGACAATTATTTCGGCAGGACCGGTTACCGTAACAAAAATCTTTGAAAAATCTGAAAATGGCTATAATGCCGTGCAAGTTGGTTTCGGCTCCCTAAAAAAGGGCGGAACGGCGGAATCCGGCGTAAAAAACAAAGTTTACAAAATTATAAAGGAATTTAGGTTGAAACCTTTGGACAAAACCGATGTAAAAGTCGGCGATACTATTGATGTCTCTTTTTTTGCCCCCGGGGATAAATTGCAGGTTTCAAGCATTTCCAAGGGCAAAGGTTTCCAGGGCGTTGTAAAACGCCACGGTTTTCATGGCGGTCCCAGATCTCACGGACAGAAGCATTCTGAAAGAGAGCCTGGATCTATCGGCGGGGGTTTGCGCACTCATGTTCCCAAAGGCATGAAGATGGCAGGTAGAATGGGGTCAGACCGAATTACCCAAAAAAATTTGGAGGTTGTTTTGGTGGATAAAGAAAATAATTTGATGCTTGTCAAGGGAGCAATAGCCGGCAGGCGCGGAACGCTGGCGGAGATTATCAGCAGATAAAATTTTAATACCGAGGTGAAAGCGAAAATATACAACCAAAAAGGGATTTCAGTGGGGACGGTTGATTTGTCCCCGAAGGTTTTTGCCGCCAAGTGGCGGGCGGATTTGGTGCATCAAGTGGTGGAGGGGATGCGTTCCAATAAACGCGCCGGTACGGCTGACACGAAGGATCGCGGAGAAGTGAGCGGAGGAGGCAGAAAGCCTTGGAAACAAAAAGGAACGGGACGAGCCCGTCATG
>Ga0076256_106_pt1 | contig 35619 bp, 33 predicted proteins | sample RifGroF2_FD_67745 | JGI IMG/M metagenome (GOLD analysis project Ga0076256, IMG submission 67745) | Parcubacteria bacterium GW2011_GWF2_38_8 | reverse complement strand
ACGAGGAGAATGGCTAGTGCGTGCGCCCTTTGGCTATGTAAATAATCCGAAAACGAGGAATATTGAGCCTCACCCGACTAACTCGCGTATTATTGTGAAAGCGTTTGAAGAATATGCCAAAGGGACACACACCCTCGGTAGTATCGCAAACTTTTTGGCGGATCATGGCATTACCACGCATGGAAAGCCACCTGCCAAATCTTCCGTCGCTAAAATGCTGACACATCGTGTTTATATCGGTTTTACTCACCACAAAGGCGAATGGTACGACGGAAGCTTTGCGCCAATTATTTCTCCGACACTGTTTGAAGCAGTCCAAAAAATGCTTGCGAAAAAATCTCGTCCCCGAAAGCAGACAGAAAAATATTTATTTCCATTTACCGGCTTTGCCCGATGTGGAGAATGTGGCAGTATGATAACCGCTCAATATGCCACTAACCGCTTTGGCACAAAATATACATAATTATCGTTGTACAAAAAAGAAAGGTGTCTGCCACCAAAAATATCTGTCTGCTTTCGGACTCACTTCGCAAGCAAAAAATCTGCTTCAATCAGTGTCGCTTCCTCTTTCAGAAATTGAAAACATGGAAAAGCAAATTGACTTGTGGGAGAAAGAATCAATTTCCGAAAGAGGAAGTGTTGCCCAAAATCTTAAAACCAAACTTTCCGAAACGAAGGAGAGATTAGACAAACTTGTTTCTTTATACTTGGACGGAGACATTGAGCGCGAAATGTATCTACAACGAAAAGACCTCCTCCTTCGTCAGAAAGCAAAGTTTGAGGAGAGTTTTAAGGATTTTGGGCAACAGAGAAAAAATTGGGTCGAACCCTTGCGGAGTTTCGTTTTGTCCTTAAAAGAAGCCACCGATTTGGGAAAAAGCGAAAATTATTTGGAGTGGAAAACTTTTTTCCAAAAAATCGGCTCTAACCCTGAAATCAAGGACAAAACCCTTTCATGCAATTGGGGGGAACTTTGGGATTTCGTCCGCTCCGCCAAGGGCGGAGTCGGGGCACACAGCGCGTTTTTTGCTTTGCAAAAAACGCCCCGCATTTCTAATTTCGCAAACGTTTCTCTTGGTGGACCCTAGGAGATTCGAACTCCTGACCTCCTCATTGCAAATGAGGCGCTCTACCAACTAAGCTAAGGGCCCTTTGGATTAGAAACATTCTATCTTATTTCCCCCATAAAGCAAAGCATATTTGCCTTTTTTTACTTTTCAGCTATTATTTTTGATACGGGCCTGTAGTATAGTAGTAACACGCGTCCATGGCATGGACGAATCGGGGGTGCGATTCCCCCCAGGTCCACCGGGAACTGGAGCAAGCAAACTGCTTTGCTTGCGCGAGGAATCGCAAGGCTTTTCCGTGCGAGTAAAACGAGATGGAAAAGCACCTGCCGACGTGGTCGGGGATTCCCCCCAGGTCCACAAAGCACTCTTAGCTCAGTTGGTTAGAGCGTGCGATTCACATTCGCAAGGCCATAGGTTCGAATCCTATAGGGTGCACCAATGATATGAGGGCTGTTAGTTCAGTTAGTAGAACACTCGATTCGCATTCGAGAGGTCACCGGTGCAATTCCGGTACAGTCCACCAAATAATTTTTTACTCTTGATTTTTAGGGCAAAATATGCTATCCTCTATCTGAATTAACCCCCCCAAATTTGTTCATCACATTAAACCTCAAGGAGAGAGATATGAGAAACACTTTTAATCCGTATTCTGGAGTTGATTTGTCTTCTTTGGAGCTTATGGTTAATCCTCAATTTGTCTTAGAACAAAGAGAAGAAGAGACAATAAAAATCAAGAACAACAAAAAGAACCTAACTCCTGCTAAACTGAGTTCAGAAGAAATTTCGGATCTGTTTGAGCCGAAATTTCACAAAAATGGCAGATTTGAAAAATCTACCATGTTACCAATCAAAAAAGTGAGGTTTTAATATTTTATATATAAGTCATTTTAAAAAAGCTTTTGGTATGATTGTATGATTTACATCAACCAAGAGCTTTTTAATTCTCGCAATTTGGACATTCACCACCATATTCAAAATTGACTTTGTTTTTAAAATAACTAATATAGAACATAAAAGTACAAATAAAAAACAAAATGGAGGTTGAATTGTTTAATAAAGATTTATCCTCGTATTGGTATTGTCCATACTGGAAAGACAGGCACATTTTTGAACTCAAACAGGCAAAGACGTTTGAAAGAGTGACAGAAATTGCCCTTTCTGTCATGGAAACAATGCCACAAGAATTGAGCCAGCTCTGCGGACCAATAACTACCGGAGGGTTTGGTGATGAGTTGAAAAACAGAAAAATTTTCAATAGGTGTGTAATTGAATTAAGGGTTCAAAAACTTAACCCATTTGATCAAACCTTGCTTGAAAAGGCTATCGGTCCTTTGAAAATTAAGTGGAAAAAGATTAACGGGGCAGAAAAGTATTGCAAGCCAATACTTAATGTTCTGTACAAGGGGATTTTTCAGTCTGGCAAGATAAAAAGGACTTTTTTCTTACCAAATTGGCATACCTCAGAGGGGTCTGTTTGGGAAAGAAACTTAATCCAAAGTTTGGGAATTGAGATAAATGAGTTCCCAGAATCTTGGTACCAGAAAATTTTAGAAGAATTTTATTTTGAGGTGGTCAGGTGATCACCTCTTTATTTTTTTTGATTAAACTATATGAATATACAAAGGCACTCAAATAATATACTTCTAAAAAACGCAAAGTATGCTATACTTTACCTAGAAGAAATAAACAAATTGTTCAATAACAGTATGGAGTATAGAAATGCTGAAAGGAATTGGCTTAATTAGTCGTTTTTTGTATCTTTGTAATAATAGACCAGAAAGAGAAAAAGGACTTTATAAAAAATTATTGAAGAGACTTTTGAAAAAATAAATAAAACCTCTTTTGGGCAGGAAACCTGCTCGTTAGAGGTTTTTTGTTTTGTCTCCCTAAAATTAATAATATTTCTCTATATTTTTTTTATGCTCTTCGTATGTTTTGGCACAGTGAATTTTCCTGTTTTTGTCATGCAGATAAAACAGGCAGTCTGTTTTCTGCGGATTATAGGCAGCTGAGATGGCATCCAGCCCTGGGTTGGCGATGGCTCCGGGCGGTAGGCCATCATATAAATACGTATTGTAAGAAGAATCAATTTTTTTGTCCTCCGGATCAATCTTCTGCCACCATCCTTCTTCTTTGCTGCCTTTGGCATACTGCAAGGTGGCGTCTATTTGTAATTTCATTCCGCCAAAAATGCGGTTCCAAATGATTCCCGATATCAGTCTCATATCGCTCTTGCCTCCCGCTTCGCGCTGAATAATAGAAGCGATTTTTATGGCAGTGTTTTCATTTATTATTTCTTTCGGTTTTTTTATTTTTTCCGTTTGCTTGGAAAATTCGCTGAACATGATGGCGCTGACTTCTTCCGGACTTTCATTTTTATCAATCAAATAAGTCTTCGGAAAATAACGGCCTTCTAAATTCGCGTTGCCAAGAGCAAGATGCGCGTTTATAAAATTGTATTTCTCGGTATTGTCCCAGCCGAGTTTTATTGCCATTATTTCCGCCACCTCTTCTTTTCTCAAACCCTCCCACACTTGAACAATATAAACATTCGGATTTGCCAGATTCTTGTAAAAAGACAGCTTAGTCAAAAGAGACGGATCTAGCCCGTAATAATAAGTGATGCCAACCAAAATTCCAATTAATAAAACTATTACGCCAAGAAGATATCTTATTTTCATACAGTCTTGTCATTCTAACACATCTTTAAAAATAATTTCAAAGAGAAATAGCAGAAGCCCCGCCTTGCGGCGGGGCTTCTGCGGCACATACATCGTTCACGATAAATGTAAGTTTTACCTCACACTCACACAGCGAGTATAGCATACTGGTGGCAAAAAAGCAAGCTTTTTGCCGAAAGACGATTTTTTTGGGCTTTACTTTTTTATATATTTATTTTACAATCAAACCGGTTCTGTATCGGATAGTTGCTTCAACCTCTGGTTGGGGAGGAAAGTCCGAACACAGCGAGCCCTAACCTTAGTTGGGGTGGGAATGGTAATGGGTAATACCCATATATGGCGACATATAGGTGCGAACAGAGACGATTTTTCCCGAAAGGGAAAAATCGTCCCGGGCGAAAGCCCGGGACGAGTCCTAGGGCAACTTAGGAGATGAAACGGCTAAATCCTTACCTCTGTGCAAGATCGTGTCCCTCACCAATTTTGACCTTTAGTTTGTATACATTATTAATCATGGTATTAGTGGTCAAAATTGGTGAGGGAAGAATCGCTTGAGTCCGAAAGCAATTGAGGACCTAGATAAATAACTATCACCCTAAACTTTTTGTGAAGGGCACAGAATTCGGCTTATAGGCACAGAACCAAAAAACATGAAAAATCCTCTCGCCAGAGAGGATTTTTCCATTATGCCCCAATTTAAATTAAAAAGTTAAATATCGGAAGAAATATTGGAAGATCCTTCAACTTTTTCTTTTTGAGCTTCTTCCGCCAACACGTCATCAATGGTGCAAACTCCGGAAACGCAGGCATATTCCTTGGCGCCGACGGTGTTGTCTTCCTGTTCGTAATACACCAGTTTGGAAAAATCAATATGTTTTATTTCTTTCACTCTCTTTTCATATTCTTCTTTTGAAATCTCTTCGTAAGGCGCCAGTTGGTAGACATGCTCCGATCTGGGCAAGAAAGAAAGTCCGCCCACTATATCCCAATTTTCATAAATAAAATTCGCTACTTTTATCCATTCATCATTGCCTACATAGATAGTGACGGACGGATTGTGTTCAATATAATTGACTTTCAATCTTTTCCATTCATTCAGCAGGTCAATGGCGGAAACCTGATCGCGGGTAACGGCTTTATCCGGCGCTTTGATTGGAAATTCAACCACGGCCACAGTAGCGTTGGCGGTGGAATATCCGACTTCCGCTTTGAAAGGAACACCTTGATCTTTTATCAGCTGATACAGCGGGTCGTTGGTGGAAATACGAACGCGTCTGATATAATATTTGGCATACCACGGGTGCATACCGGAACCAACGTAAAGAAGCTGTCCGGAATTGCCATGAGGCTTGATGGTGGTGATACAGGTGGAACTGTTTATGCCAAATTTTTTGGCATATTCTTTGTTTACTCTAATGGATTCCTCACGAAGCTCTGATAAAACTTCATTTGCCCTGATTGTCTTGTTATCATAATACCCGGTGATAGATACGCCAAGTAAAGCTTCATCTTCGCAGTTTTCCTTCCATTCTTTTGATAAATAGCCAAAATGGGTCAAGGTGGCTTGATAGGCGCCCAGGATGGTGGAGAGCCGAACTTTTCTCTTTAAATCTTGCACAGCATCGTTTGGACGAACCACAATAGAGGTAAGATTGCAGAATTGTTTGGAACGAAGAGTAATTTCTCCGCAAGGATTTGAACCGGGCAATCCAACAATCACATTCTGGTCGTCTATAATTCCGGCTTTTTTCCAATTATCAATGCGGCGCGCCGGCAACTGAGTCATAAGCCCGCCCCTATTGAATATACCCCTTTCTCCGGTGCCTGATTTTATCAATTCTATCCATTCATTCAAAAATTCTGATGCTCCTGGCTTTTGGGCATATACGGCCGAGTTATTCGCCATTGAACGCTGTCCGTTATCAATCCAAAACTGTCCCTGTTTTGATTTGCGCATAGACTCATCGTCAATATCAGAAAGAGAGATGAGCGCGCTACGGCGAACACCTCCAGCCACCACAATCAGACCGATCTGGCATATGATATCGTGCAGATCTAAATTTGTCAGACGCTTCCCCTGCCTCGCCAATATTTTCTTTTTAGTAAAATTAATGAGATCAATCAAAGGCTGTGGACCAGAAGCGCGGCCGCCGGCAACTTTCAAACGGGAACCGGCAGAACGCACCTGACTAAAATCAAAATCTATATCATAACCGTCAGCCCAAGTCTTGCAAGCCAAGACGAAAGCATCCGCCCAGCCTTCTTTGCTATCACCCACTACATGAGTGGCCAAATGTTTACCGGTCTGTCTTTTTATCTGCGGAAATTTTTGCACAGTTTCGGATTCAACGGAAAAACCTAAACCTGCTCCACACATTAATATGTACATTATTTCTCCCAGGTCCTGCCAGGAGGACGGAGCTAAATAAGAGCAATTGTACGCCCAGACATTTGATTTGTCGCAAGCCTCTCCAGCGGACCAAAGCAACCTCATGGACGGACAGACCTCTTGTTTTAAAATAGCCTCCCTCACTTCGGAATAATCTTTGGTGGAAATCTTATCGCCGAGATTTTTCTTCATATAATTCATGAAGCGGTCTATGGTCTCCACCCATGTCTCGCGTCTGCCCAAACTATCCTGCCACTTGGAATATGTTCTGTAAAAAATAAATTCTTCGTAAGAGCTGGCGAAGTAAGAGCTGGATTCATCAAAAACTTTTTTGCTTTCGGGAGACACAGTACCCACTTCCCGCCTCAATTCCGCTCTTTTTGACCTGTATAAAATATAAGATTTGGCAGTAAGATAATAACCCAAATCCATCAGCTCGGATTCCACCAGATCCTGCACTAATTCCACCGTTGGGATAAATTTTTTGCCCTTATTTTCGGTTTTTAGGTGAACTAATTTATGAAAAACTTTCTTAGCGACATCTTTTGCTTCCTTTTCTCCCCCCTCAGCCGTTGCTACGAAAGCCTTCAAGGTGGCATCAACAATCTTGCCAAAGTCAAAAGGAATCACCTCCCCTTCACGATTTCTAACGTTCTTAATTTTGTTTAATTCTTTTCTGTTTAGGACCGCATCTTTTTCCATTCAGTCATTATACCTCAAAAAATAATTTAGGCGAGCAAAAATCAACAAAAAAGGAGGGAAAAAGGCAACATGAAATGATTTACAGCAACTGTAAATAGACACTTATTTTGAGACTGAAAAAGAAAGCCTTTTTAAGGTAAAAATTTCATCTCATCTCCTTCTTTTAAATTGTTTTTTTCAGAAAATCCGGAAATAACTTCCAAAACATACTTGCTGGCAACATCGGGAATATAAGTTTCCGGATATGAAGTCGGCAAGGCATTTTTTTTGATACCAACCACCCGCAAATTTTCTCCATCCCCGCTTCTAGACGGAGCAAGCCAAATAATATCTATGGGGAAATTCATATCCTTCATCCAAAAAGAGTATTGTCCTGTATGATTAAAAACAAAAAGCATACCCTCATCCTCTTTTAATTTTTCCCTGCCTGAAAGACCCTTCTGCCATGAATCCGGAGTCGTCGCCAATTCAACTTTTATAATTTTGCCGGCAATTTTCACATACTGAATTTTATTAAAATTCAAATTATTTTCTTGTAAAGAATCTATCTGATTATTTTTTATTGGGACACCCGATATTAAAGTGTTTTGGGTGTTTTGTTTATTTATCACGAAAAAAAATAGAAATAAAAAAAATCCCGTCACCAAAAGCCATTGGAAAAAAAATTTTCTCCCAAAAATTTTCATAAAGAATAAAAAAAGAAAAATTATTGCATGATAAAAACTCCCGCCGCAATAACTGTTGTCCAGAGACCATCTTTGTTGCCCGTAGCTGATTGAGTAAAGTTGGAAGTTTTTATAATTTTCCCCGAGGCCTTGTACTGTTGTTCACGTTCGTCCCAGGCGGTGTTCGAATCAAACTCAATACCGAGAGTTGTCGCTAGCATAGTTGCCGCAAGATCTTCCGCGTATTCGCCAGTCTTCTTTTCAGTTTCACCGAACGGATGATGTTCAGACAAATAACCATATTGACTAGAATTAGCGGGTAAAGCTAAGCCAATCGATGCGGATATTAGACGATTCGGTTCATTTGTCGCTTGTCGCGCCATAACACAATGTACAACCGATCCGTGGTCCAAATGTTTTAGACCCTCTTCTCGCGAAACACGTTTGCAATTTGGCGGGAATATACTAGATACCGTTACAAGATTAAATGGCGCAATTCCAGCGTCGCGTAAAGCCAGCTCAAACGAAGCAAGGTAGTCTTTGTGTATCCCAACTCCTTTCGTAAAAAATATTTTCTTGGGCAAAAGATTAGGCATATCTTTAAAATAATTAAGGCACTATTTGTTAATAATTGATAAACAGGTTTTAATTATATAGTTATTAGTTAAGAATGCAATTGTGGATAACTTTTTATTATCGTTAGATCTTGTCGTTAGGTCTTGCCTAACGACCTAAGTACTTCCTAAAAAACTCATCTTTAAATTCAAAAAATTTATCATCTAAGATTGATTGACGAATGTCGTCCACTAAGTGCACAATAAAATATAAATTATGAATAGAGGCGAGAGTACCCGCCAACATTTCTTTACCGTGAAAAAGATGCGCGATGTAGGCACGGGAATAAAAACCCATTTCTTTCCCTCTCCTTTGGGGAGGGTTAGGGAGGGGTCTTTTCCCGCCACAAGCATAGCATCCACATTCTTCATCAAGCGGCGAAAAATCATTTCTGTATTTTGTATTGGTAATTATTATTTTCCCATTTTTTGTATAAATGGTTCCGTTTCTGCCAAGACGCGTTGGCAAAACACAATCAAAAAGGTCTACTCCATTTTCTATTCCCATAAATAGATCTTCCGGCTCCCCTATGCCAAGCAAATGACGAGGTTTCTCTTCCGGTAAAATTTCATTCACCCACTTCACTGCGCTAGACATATCTTCTTTGGCAAACGAGCCACCAATACCAAAACCATCAAACCCCGAACCAAAGCCTTCGGCTTGGTACGGGGCAAGATTTTTTCCATCTATTCGCATTTCAGATATCACTTTAGCCGATAATTTTCTCAATCTTTCATCACGTCCACCTTGCACTATTCCAAATAAAGCAGGCGAAGATAAAAAAGTTCTGTTGCGGGGTGTCTCGCAGGCTGACGAGCCGAGAGGCAGCGCTCCGTCAGCAGACGGAGACAGCGACCCCAGAAAAGAGGAATTTTCTCCAGTGTTAAAAAGCAGCAATTTCTGATGCTCCCGTAAACTTCTCTCTGCCCAACGATGTGTGCGTTCTAGGGCTTCTTCTTGATATTTTAAATCTTCAGTTGGACTGGTACACTCATCAAATGCAAAAATAATATCGGCTCCGAGATTATGTTGAATCTGAATTGATTTTTCTGGAGTAATATAATGAATACTTCCATCTAAATGAGATTTAAAAGAAACCCCATCTTGACCAATTTTGGCTAATCTTGGCGCATCGGAATCATCAAACCCCGAACCAAAGCCTTTGGCTTGGTACGGGGCAGGCCTTTTTGAAATCGATTGTTCTATTTCAGTTGTCTTCATTACTTTAGAAATACCTGCCCCGTAGGAAGCTTGCTTTCCTTCAGGGTCTTTCCCATAAGCAACGCCTAGTGAAAAAACTTGAAACCCTCCAGAATCTGTCATCGTAGGACCTTGCCAATTCATGAACTTGCCGATACCGCCAGCGCCACGCACTATCTCGTCTCCCGGTTGTAAATACAAATGATAAGTATTCCCCAACACCATCTGTACTCCTGCTTCCTTTACTTGTTCGGGATTCAAAGATTTTACAGTCGCTTTCGTGCCCACCGCCACAAAAACCGGGGTCATAATTACCCCATGTGGCGTCGTAAGTACACCAACTCTCCCTAAACTATTTTTTAACTTTTTTTCAATTTTAAATTGCATTATTAATTTTAATGACACACTTTCTGCACGTGCAGAATCTGTATCAATTTTATAATTTAGTATACTTCCTGCTGATAGCATTTTTCACAATAAATAATCTCCGGCCTGTCTGGTGCATAAGAAGTTTCAAATTCATTTCCACATCCCTTATTCATGCATTTCCTGTCATAAAGTCTGGGCGGATTTAATATTCCTATTCTCTCTATATGTCTGCAATTTGGGCAAAGTTTTGGCAATGGTACTTCTAAAATTTTACAAATATTCAATTCATTCTGAACTATGCGAAATGCCGTAGTGCATTTATGATTACAATGACCCATATGTTCGCATTGTATAATTTCTTGTAAAACTTTTTCATCTGCGTTTAAAATAGGTGGTAATTGGTGTGCTAGTATTGTTGGTTTATAGTTTTTTGTTTCAGGTTCTTTATATCTGTATCTTTTTTCTAAAATTTCTTCTTTAGTCAATGGAAAATATTCATAAACAACTGAATCATTGTATGCAAAAGGTATGATTTCAAATGGAAAGAATTCTCCGTATTTAAAAACTCTTCCTTTCTTGTCTAGATACGGCATTTCATCCATATGTTTTTTAATTTTTTCTGTCAAAACATCATATTCTTCCTTCGTATATTGTTTATTAAAAATACAGTAAGATTTTTTACGAAGTCCAGCGCAAGCAAAAATATTTTCACTATTGTAAACATCATCCGAATAAGAAACATCATGGGAATCATAAACACGACTAGAAAATAAAATTCTACTGTTCCTAAAACCACTATGAAATTCATAACTCTCGGTAGAACCTATTCCTACATGGTCAATATCAAAATTGTCTTTTGTGCCACCTGAAGAATAAAAAGAGTAATTTATATTTTCACCTTCAGTAATTGAGAAAACATACCTACAATTTCTAACTTGTTCTAGATAATCCCCAGTAGAATTTAAGATATTTTTTATATTTGCGTATTTTCTTGGAAAATTTAGAGAATTTTTCCAGAATTCTTTTCTTATTATTTCTAAACTTTCTCTATCAGAAAGATTCATCTCTTTAACTTTCTTTTTGTATTCTTCTTTTGAATACTGTTTATTAAAAATACAATGAGTTTTGCCTATTAAATTAGTACAGCTTACACAATCAGAGCAATTGCGACAGCCGTAGATAAGCCATGAATCCATACAGTTTTCTGAATAATATCCAAATCTAACTTTAAAACAATTTACTAAATGGACAGATTCAAAACAAAGTTCGTTTTTGTGAGAAAAATCAACATCTAGACAATTTTTTAAATAGAAATTTTGAGCACAGTAACTACTATCTTCATAATGGTGTCCACCAAAACAAAGATAGCAATTTTTTATATAAACTGCCTGATTGGTATATTCACTATTTACAGCAAAGTCTTGATACAAAGTTCTGCGAGGAATTATTTTAAAAAGTTCACCCAATTGTTCAAAAAAGTTTTTAGAAAAATCATAATTTTTGCCATAATCTATCGGATTCCATTTATCAGAATAAAAACAATCGTTGCAATACACTGTATATTTATATTCTGGGGCATACATGGAAATCATAGATTTTTTACAAAGGGCACAATCTTGTTTGTACAACGATCGTTCGTTTCGATAGTTCATTCTCCTGATCATCCTGCATTCTGGACACCAGGTCGGCGGAGGAACTTTTATTTTTTCATAAAAGGAAAAATCGTCAGGCTCAATTATGAAGTCTTTTTTGCAATTTTGACAGTTTTTTGTTTCGCTTTGCATATTTTATAATTCCACCCGGAAGTGAGTTTTTAGATTGTTAATTTTTCGACTTATTTATTATATATTTTATAATTCGCTTTCTAAACAATATATGTAGAATATAATCTATCTAAAAATCTACTTACCGGGCTACCTCCACGAATTTTAGTTCCTGAATATTCACCGGGCTAGCGAGCAGAGCTTTGTTTGCACTATTCCGACGACATACGGCGCAATACCCGGCAAAACCGCCTCCGTCCCTTTCTCTAAAACAAAATCCCTCGGCAAAATCATTTCAAAATTTCCCCCGCCCCGTCCGACTATCTGCATAAAAACATTTTTATCGGGGATAATTACTTCAGTTTTTTCTCCCGGATTTGAAAATAAAACAATTTTAGCGGAATTAGCATACACTTCAGCCACACGGCCGATCGGCACGCTTCCAAAGGCAAAAACCTTTTGCCCAACTGCTATATTGTTATTTGTACCTACATCAATAATAAGCGTATCATAGAGAGATCGATTCGGTTTGGATAAAATTCCGGCCAAAATCATGCTAGCCTGCGCAGGCATACGCCCTAAAATTTCCTTAATTTCCAAATTCTCGTTCAAAATAGAATTATGGTTTGATACCACGGCGGACATCTCGTTTAGTTGGGACTTCAAATTTCTGTTTTCCAAAAGAAGAGATTCCTTGGAATAAAAATATGAGCCGGTATTTGATAATTTCTCTCCAATATTATTCCCTAAAACCAAAATCGGGCGAAAAACAGCGGAGAAGGCGTAAGAAAGCCCGCGGAAAATATCGGTTTTGAAATAAATCAGAAGAAGCAGAATTACGGCAAAAATTGCATATTTTAATAGTTTTTTTCTCTTTATTTTTTTATCTAGGAGGTAGTTCATCTTGATTCCCGATTAAAACTTCGCGATAGGATTGGATATCATCCAAAATAACTCCTGTTCCACGGGCCACAGCCGAAAGAGGGTCATCAACCACATAAACCGGAATTTTAAGAATATTTTGTAAAAATTCTGAAAAACCCTGCAATAAAGCTCCTCCGCCCGATAAAGTGATTCCGGTGTGCATTATATCGGACAAGATTTCAGGAGGGGTTGTTTCAAGCACATCTTTTATTCCTTCTACCAGTTCTTTAATAGACAATGAGAATGCCTCACGAATGTCAGAATCCGTTACCATCACCTCGCGAGGAAGGCCAGTTAATAAATCCCTGCCGCGTACTTCTGTTTCCATATATCCCCGGGGCGCAGCGGAACCAATAGCAATTTTTACTGTTTCAGCCGTAGTCTCACCTATCAAAATTTTAAATTCATCCCGCATATATACGATAATATCGTTATTCAATCTGTCGCCTGCAACCTTCAAATTTTTAGATTTGACTATTCCACCTAAAGAAATAACTGCTACATCTGTAGTTCCACCACCGATATCTATGACCATAGTGCCCACGGGATCTTTAATCGGAAGGCGCACGCCGATGGCCGCCGCCATAGGCTCTTCCACCAAAAAAACCTCCCGCGCGCCAGCGGAACGAGCCGCATCGTAAACAGCGCGGGTTTCAACGTTAGTGGTGCCGGTTGGCACACCAATCAAAACCCTGGGCCGAGCGATTTTTTTGAACATTTTGTCCGCTTTATTTATCAGATAAGAGAGCATCTCCTCTGTTATCTCAAAGTCTGAAATAACCCCGTCCACCAGCGGGCGAATCGCTCTAATATGTCCTGGAGTCCGTCCAAGCATTTCCTTCGCTTTCTCGCCGACTGCCAGAATTTGATTGGTCTTAATATTAACTGCTACTACAGAGGGTTCTCTAATCACAATGCCATGACCTTTTAAATAAACCAGGGTATTGGATGTACCTAAATCTATGCCTATGTCGTTGGAAATTAATTTGTAAATTTTATCAAACATAATGAATTAGGTTCTAGTGGCTAGGTTCTAGTAATTTTAATAGTTCACCAAGGGAAACAATTTTCCCTTTTTCTTCAGTTCGTTTTTTAAGTTCAATACCTTTCTCTTTTAAGCTTCTCTCTGACACAACAGCGCGATATGGTATTCCTAAAAGATCCGCGTCAGCAAATTTCTCACCGGGAGAAACTTCTTTTCTGTCGTCAAAAAGCACTTCGTGAACCTTAGAAAGACTTTCATAAATTTTCTCTGCTTCAGCTAAAACCTCTTTGTTATCCCCTAAGACAAGCAAGTGGAAATGAAAAGGAGTAATAGATTCCGGCCAAATAATACCCTTATCGTCGGCCAAAACCTCCACTATCGTGCCCATTAGCCTGCCTAAGCCAATACCATAGGATCCCATAAATACCGGCTTAAAATCGCCTTTCTCCGTTTGATATTTCAAATTGAGAGCTTCTGAATATTTTGTTCCGAGAGTAAATATATTTCCCACTTCTACCGCCCTCTTTTCAGCCAAGTCTTCTTTCTTTAAATCTAATTTACTTAAAGTTTCATCACTAAAAATTTCTTTATTCACAGCAATGCCTTTTGATTCATCGATATAAATAGTATCTTCCCCGACCCCGGCTAGAGTTTGAAACTCATGAGAATATTTTGAAAAAGATCCGCCTGAGGCAAAGGTCAGATACGTTACATGCCCTATACCCACACGTTGAAAAATATTTCTGTAAGCCTGTTGAGTTTTCTGGTAAAAATCCAGGTGGGATTTTTCATCCAAATCAAAAGAATACAAATCCTTCATTAAAAATTCCCGGCAACGCATTATGCCGCTTTTGGCCCGAGTCTCATTGCGAAACTTATTTTGAAATTGATAAACATATTTCGGCAGATCTTTATAAGAATTTACATAATTTTTCATTATGCAGGTCAACGGCTCTTCATGGGTAAATGCCAGACCAAGCTCTGTTTCATTTTTTAATTTTGTTTTAAACCAGTTGTCTATAACATTATCGCTCCAGCGGTTTGTTTTTTCCCAAAGATTTTTTTCTTGCAAGGAAGCCATGGAAATTTCCTGCCCGCCGATGGCGTTCATTTCTTCTCTAATAATACTTTCTATTTTTTTTATTACCCTAAACCCTAAAGGCAGATACGAGTAAACACCGGCCATTTCCTTGTGAATAAAACCGCCCCGGATAAGAAGCTCCGCGTTTTTGGATACTTCGTCGGTTGGGGCATCTTTTTTGGTTTTAGTGAAAAGTTTAGATTGCCTCATTCTTCCATCTTAACTGAAAAAAGTCTTTTTGGCAAAGAGAAAGTGACTATTTGCTTGACAACTATATAGCAAATTTGCTATACTCTCTGGAAAGAAGATAATTACAAAGACAAATACAAAAGTGATATAATATGGATATGGGTAATAAATACTTCGTTTTGTTCCTTCAAAATGTAAAAGATTTTATTGAAACATTGCCGAGTGAAGACCAAGGTAAGATTAATGCCACCATTACGTCCATAGAATTAGGCAGTTTTGAGTCAATTTATATCAAAACCGTCCGAACCCCGATTAAAGAATTGATTATCAAGAAATACCGGATAATTTTCTTTATTCATCACACTACGATTTATTTTATTGGGGCATTTGTTAAGAAAACAGCAAAAACCCCAAGTAAAGAGATAAAAAATGCGGAAAAAATATATAAAATCATAATAGAAAACAATAAGAAATAATTTCAATATGAAAAAAATAAAAACAAAAAAAAATAAAATACTGAAGTTCTATACCGCTAAAGAGGTTTTTAAAAAATCTTCAAAATCCGAAGCATTCAGAGATGCTTATCACGAAGAACTTGTCCGTCTAAAACTCGTGCAACAAATTAAAAAAAATCGCCTGGAAAACAACCTGACTCAAAAAGCTCTCGCCGGAAAAGCGCAAATGTCCCAGTCTGTAATAGCCCGCATTGAAAGCGGAACACATAGTTTCTCGCTTGGCACGCTAAACCGAATTGCCAAGGTATTTAATAAAGAAGTAGAACTTGCTTAATAAGTTGCTAAGCGAGACCTAGGAATTTTTACGTTAGTTTTTTGAATTTCAAATAGTCTTTAATAGTTTTATCATAAGTTTCAGCCAAATCCATTTTCAATGCTTCTTTTAAAAAAGTTGCAAAAACATGAACTTTCTGCTAAAATGACCCTTATGCAATCCCGTAGTAGAATTTCAAATTATTAATCGTTTTGACTCGGGATTAGGTTTTTAAAATAATTAGCAGTAATAAATAACAAAGATTTCAGGTTGTTCTATTTGAATTAATAAAAACAATTTGAAATTTCACTACAGGATGCAAAAAGTAGAAAATAAAAATACAAGCACCCCCGCGGATGTAGAGCAAATGTTTCAGGCGGGAGCGCACTATGGCTATGGGAAGTCTAGGAGACATCCTTCTGTTTCCCCCTACATATACGCCACTAAAAATAAAACGGACATAATAGACCTTGAAAAGACGGGTGTTATGCTGGGCGAAGCAGTTCAATTCGTTAAAAGTTTGGGCGCTCAAAATAAAACCATCCTTTTTGTCGGAACAAAGCCGGAAGCCAAAGAAACAACAAAAAATACGGCTACAAGTTTGAATATGCCTTACGTTCATGTGCGCTGGATCGGAGGCACTTTAAGCAATTTTACAGAGATAAAAAAAAGAATCGCCGATCTTGAAAAGTATAATAAGGAAAGTGCGGAAGGCGGATTGGAAAAATACACAAAAAAAGAAAGGGTGGTCCTTTCAAAAAAGATGGAAAAACTCTCAAGGTATTATGGAGGCCTGCTCGGCCTAAAAAAGATTCCTGATGCCCTGTTTGTCATTGACGCGAGAGCGGAGCATATAGCTGCCACTGAAGCCAAAAAGAGAAATGTACCCGTGGTGGCATTGGTAAATTCCGATTCAAACATCAAGGGTATTGATTACCCTATCATAGGCAACGACGCCGGGATACCATCCATTAAATTTTTTGCCGCATCTATTCTGAATGCTTACAAAGCCGGGCAAGTGTCCGTACCTGTGAAAGAAGAATAAATTGAAGCCGCAGACAGTAAAAAAGCCCAAAATATCAGATAATCAAGAAAACTTATGCCTAAAATCACTACTGAACTTATTAAACAATTGAGAAATGAAACGGGGGTTTCTGTAATGCAATGTCAAAAAGCGTTGCAGGAAGCGGGAGGCGATATGAAAAAAGCGCTAGCCATCCTGAAAAAGGCGAGCGCTGATATAGCTCTGAAGAAATCGGACAGAACAGCTAAGGACGGGAGAGTCTGTATTAAGACGGAAGGCAAAAAATCCGTGCTGGTTGCCCTTCATTCTGAAACCGATTTTGTGTCCAAAAATGAAGATTTTATAAATTTGCTTTCCAAACTGGCGGATAAAGCGTTTCAGCACGGGGTAAGCGAAATGAGAAAAGAAGCAAAAGAAATGATTAACCCCGTTATACAAAAAACAGGAGAAAAAATAGAGCTTGGCGAAACATATGAAGTGGAAGGAAATATCTTGGGAAATTATGTACACCATGATAAATCTGCCGTAATAGTTTCTTTAGAGGGAGGAGACAAGGAATTGGCAAAGGACATCGCTATGCATATAACGGCTATGAAACCGGAATACATTTCCGAAAATGATATAAAAGAAGATGCAAAGAAAACAATGGCTGATATCTTTCAAAAGGAAATTGCCGGCATTGATAAACCGGAAGAAATAAAAAGAAAGATATTGGAAGGGAAAATATCAACTTACTTCAGGGAAAAAACTTTATTAGATCAGCCGTTTATAAAAAATCCGGCAGAGACCGTCGGCCAACTGTTGAAAAAAAACAAAGCGGAAATCAGGGAGGTAAAACGTTATTCAATATAAAATATTATGCCCTTATCTTTAATTTTATTTTTCTTATCGTTGGTTGGCATTATCGTAATGCTCGGACGCAAACTGGCGCTGGTCAGAAACGGACAGACTGCCGAAAGCCATCATTCCTCTTTTTTTGTTCCAGATTTGCAAAAGATTAAAAATCTGACTTTGAAGGGCACAAAAAGAGCCGGATACATTCTTATTTTTTGGACCCTTAAATTTTCCATCAAGTCTTCCAGCTTTTCAAAAAAGAAGTGGAAAGAGCTGTCAAAAAAAGTAAAAGCTAAATTTAAAAAAAACAAAGATATCTTAACCGAGGAAATATCAGAAAAACAAGAAGTCTCAAAATTCTTAAAAATGATTTCGGACTATAAGCATAAAGTCAGAAAAATCAAACATCAAATAGAAGAAGAAGAGGGTATAGAATAGTAAAGATGTCGCCGGCATAGCTCAGTTGGTAGAGCGCCACTTTTGTAAAGTGGATGTCGAGGGTTCGAATCCTTCTGCCGGCTCCAGGATTTAAGAACTATTTTTTACCTGTTCCCGCGGATGAATCTATGCCTTCGGCAGATATTTCTTTCAATTTAAAAGATTCTTTTACGATAGTTTCAAGTTCTTCCATGTCATGAAAACCAGTCAATACATCTTCATCTATCACCAGCGCAGGAAGTTTGGTATCTTCTATCTTATAGATATGAAGCATCGCTTTCACGGCTGAAAGGTCAATACTATAATCAAAAGAATAGACGCGAAGTTCCGGATACTTGTCTCTTAAGGCTGAAAGTACTAATCCTTCCCTTTCGCATTCGCTGCAATTTTCAGCGGTGGTGTAAAAATAGAGGATAAAAGCGGATTTTGTTTTACAACGCTCGGAAATCTTTTTCGTCAAAAGATAATCCTTAATTTCAAGCAAAGAATAATATTTTTTCAGATATGAAACCGTATCCGTCATGCCGAGATTTTCCTGCCCCCATTCCAGCTTGCGGCCAAGCTCCCCCAGTTCGCCTGAAAGCGCGGAATCGGATATATTCTTGCAAGAAAGTTCCGAAAGCAAAGAAAATTGAGTCTCAGAAGAAAGAATGTCAATAGATATTTTATCTTGAATCAGCTTCAACTGGTCAATTTTTTTATTGCCAAAATAATTGCTGATATAACTGGCGCTCAGAAAAAGTCCGACGGTGAACAAAAAAACAATTAGATATTTTTTCCAGTCAATCATAAATTATTTGATAATGATTATCTCCAATCCGGTTTTCTGGATAAAATGGTATTATAAATCGCCTTTAAAAGCCAAAGTGGGCCAACGATGCTAAAAATTGAAAGGAAATAAATCATATTCCAGGAAAGAGCCCATTTCCCTTCCACCATCCTTCGCCCCAAAATTATTGACAAGATAATCAAAGAAAACAAAATAATAACGACGAAAGACAAAGATTCGGTATTTATAAAAAAAGGATCAAGAAAATTCGCCTTGTCGGTAAAATGAAAACCTATGGTTTTAACTTGTAAAATTCTTGAATATAAAAAATCGCTTAAATCGTAAATTATCTTGGCAAAGAGATAACCCACAGCCAAAAGAGAAATAATACACGAAGGCAAAGTAAAAAAGGAAAAATCACCGTATCTTTTCCTGAAAATCAAATGCCGATAATCAATGGTGTTATTTATGAAGCCATAAATCCAACGCAATCTTTGTTTATAAAGCTTCATAATGGTTGACGGGGTACTGGTATAAACATAGGCATCATTGCACTGTTCTATTTTATAATGATTTTTTTGCATCCTGTAGGCAATTTCCATATCTTCCGTATTGTGAGCGTGTTGATAAGGACCCAAGTCGTCAAACACTTTCTTGCGAAAAATAGTCAGCGGACCGGGGGTCACATGAATGCCTCCCAGAAAACCAAGCATTTTTTTAATATAAACAGACATATCATATTCAGTTTTCTGAGCACCTTGGATAATATTTTTAGAACCAAAAGATATGATGGACGGAGCTACCGCCATGGTATCGGAATCTTTCTCAAAATAGCTCATAATGCGAACAAGGGATTCGGGATGCACTACGGAATCGGCATCAAGACAACCCAAAAAATCGGTCTGAACGTGCTTCAGACCCAAATTAAGGGCGGTATACTTGCCTCCATTCTCCTTATGAAAAATTTTTACATTCGGATATTTGGAGAATTTTAGAATGGTACTCCAAGTGCCATCGGTAGATCCGTCATCTACTAAGAAAATTTGAACTTTATCCTTGGGATAATTCAGGTCCAGCAACGAACGCACAGTTCTGTAAATTGTTTTTTCTTCATCCCAGCAAGGAATAATGACAGTTACTTTGGGATACCTGGCAAGTTTAATGTTTCCGCTTCTTATAATTATTTTTTTTCTGTTTTCAATGAAGGTTATTAAAAAAAACACCTGCACATAGACAGACAAGAAAGTCAGAACATAAAATATTACGTTTGAAATTGAAACCATATTATGATATGGGTAATCATAACACTTAAAGGACAAAAAGCAATTCAGCTTTTCTAAAAAGGCAAGGCCGGATTAAAACACCTGAATTTATTGGGCACTTCCCTCTGTTTTGCTTGCGTTTGTATTCGGAACACAAACACCGTTTATGCATTTGCCGCACTTGCAACCAAAAATCAACATCACTGCAGAAATACCCACAAGCACGTAAATTACCGCTTCAAGCGTTGGAATGGAACCTAGAATCATATTAACAACATTCCAGTTTCCCATGCTGTCTAAAAGCATGCCCAAACCTACCAGACCCCAGTTCACTCCTCCAATAATTACCAGGATCTTGACAATCAAGGCCACAGTACAACCGCCTTTTTTACAACAATCTTTGCACATAAATATTAATAAAGTTAACTTATAATGTATCCACCTAAACGACGATTTAAGTGGATTTAAATAATACTAGGTAATTATAGCACATTTAAAAAGTAAAATAATACTTTTTTCGCCATGCGCAATATTAGATTCATTTATCACATTCAGGTTGGAGTGCGAACTGTGAAAAAGCATTATTTTACTTTTTTAATCAAAATAATTTTTTAAACGGGTAATTTTTTCATGCTGGCGAAGTTTTTCGTGCACTTTAGCTTCTATCTGACGAATCCGTTCCCGGGTAACGCCGAACTCTTCCCCCACCCGTTCAAGGGTATGCTGGATACCGTCAACCAATCCATAGCGCATTTCAAGTATCTTGCGTTCCTTGGGATTAAGTTCATTCAGAACTTCGCGAATTTGGTCGGACAAAATTCTTCGGGACGACTCTTGATCCGGACGTAAAATTTTGTCATCCGGAATAAAATTCTCAAGAGTTGATTTATCGTCATTGTCGCCAACAGGCTGTTCAAGAGAAATCGTTTCCTGGCTGATACTCTCAATAGTGTGAATTTTTTCAACCGGAATGCCCATTTCTGTGGCAATTTCTTCCGCCAATGGCTCTCGTCCCAAATCCTGACTAAGCCTTCTATATGTTTGCTTATATTTGGAAATAGTTTCTACCATGTGAACCGGTATGCGGATAGTTCTGCTTTGGTCGGCTAGGGCGCGGGTAATAGACTGGCGAATCCACCAAGTGGCATAAGTGGAAAATTTATATCCTTTAGTCCAGTCAAATTTTTCAACCGCCTTGAACAAGCCTAAATTTCCTTCTTGAATCAAATCAAGCAGGGTCAAGTTGGCGCTTCTTCCGACATATTTTTTGGCGATTGAAACAACCAAGCGCAAATTTGCCCTAGCCAACAGATTCTTCGCTTCCGGATCGCCAAGCTCTATGCGTTTGGCAAGCTCCTTTTCGTCGCTGGCATGGATGAGAGTGTATTGCCCTATTTCTTTCAAATACATCTGAATTGAGTCATGGGTGGCGGATTTTTCAAAATCCTTTTCGCTCATATCCGCGTCAAGGTTGAGTAAATTTCCACTTTCCAATACATCTATGCCGGCAATGGTGAGTTTCTCATAAAGCTCGTCCAAAAACAAAATGTTATTTTCCACATCGGGAAAAGTTTTTAATATTTCGTCATAAGTTATAAAGCCTCTGCGGCGCCCTTTCTCTATCAATTCATCGGAAAGGTGCAGGAGTGCCTCATTCTTTTTTTGGGCCGTAATTATTTTTTTAGCAGTTTTTGTTCTTGCTGTTTTGCGTGTTTTCTTTATAATCTTTTTCTTGGTTTTCCTGGTTAAACTTTTTCTCCTAAACACTTTGGATATGACTTTTGATTTTCTGGAATACCTTAATTTATTTGATTTTTTGTTTTTTGTTTTTTTAATCATTTATTTTTATTTTAACTAGCGAAGAGCATATATAAGTTTATTTATTTATATAATGTCCGAGCGAAGTCAAAGCGCTGTATCAACTATATTTTTTAAAACGACCGTTTTTAATGTCTTGTATTTTGTTATTTATAATTTGACATTCCTGCAAAATCAGAGACGACTTTTCATAATCTTTCTTTTCCTCAGCCATACGCAGTTCTTTCATTTTACGTCCCAATTCTTCCCTAAAATGCTCCTCTCTAAAATTATCAAGCAATTCTTTCGCGTCTTTTTCTAAATCCACCTTTCCATCATAAAAAACTTCCGCTTCAAAAATCAAATCTTCTTTCTCCTCTTTAAATTTATCCAGTAATTTATCTTCCTCTATATTCAAGACATCTGCCATTTCTGCCATTATTTTGGAGACATCAATACCCGGCTTTTTCCCATCTGCTAGGCTCCCTTGCCAAAGAACAATGCCCAGCAACCTGCGTTCAATATAATCTTTTCTAAACAACTTATCCTCGGTTTCTTTTGTTTCCTCTGTCTCTTTTCTTTCGTATGCTAAATCCTTTTTTATTTTTTCCAGATCGTCTTTCAAAGCGGAGACAGGTATGGAAGACATGTCGCTTATTTTTTTCAAAAAGTAGGTTTTTTCAATTGAACTCTCTAGGGCATCCACATAGGGCAATATTTTTTCTTTTATTTCCCTGCCAATCTTGCGTTCATCCTCAACGCTTTTTAAAGCTTTGTCTAAAAGAAATTCTATGATATGCTTTGAATCTTTTATTACCTGGCGCCAAGCAGAGGAACCGCTTTTAGAAATCAAGTCTGCCGGATCAATGCCTTCTGGCATAGAAACAACTTTCACGTCCATACCCAAAGACAAAGCTATTTTGGCGGCCCGGTTAGAGGCGTTGAAACCGGCGCGATCGGCGTCAAAGGCCAGCACTATATTGTTTGAAAGACGGCGGACAAGCTCCAAATTAGAAACAGCATTTTCTTTGGCCATGGTGGAATCCGAAAGAGCGGTACCGGAAGAAGCAATCGTATTTTTATACCCTGCTTGATGCGATAATATTAAATCCATCTGGCCTTCCACCAAAACAGAAAAATTATTTTTGCGAATTGATTCTTTCGCTTTATCCAGCCCATAAAGCACGGCAGATTTGCTGAAAATGGGAGTATCTGGACTATTTAAGTATTTGGCTTGTTCATAATTAGAATCTTCCCCGCCAGAGGCGGATCCGCCTTGGGCGGAAAAAATTCTACCAGAAAAAGCGATAATACGACCGATTGAATCGGAGATCGGAAAGATAATACGTCCGCGGAAACGGTCATAAATTCCTTTTTCGGTCCTTTTTACTAGTCCGGCTCTTTCTATCTCTTCGTCGGTAAAACCAATTTCTTTCAAATGAGAATAAAGCAGGCGCCAGTCTTCTTTTATAAATCCGATCCTAAAATCTTTTATTGTTTTGTCTTCCAGACCTCTCGTTTTCAAATATTCCGATACGCTTTTATCCGCCACTAAATTTTTTTCAAAAAATTTAGTGGCTTCTTCCATTATTTTATACAATTTCTCTTTCCCTCCTTCTTTTTCCCTGCTATACTGCGCCAGAGAAACTCCCGCCCGGTCAGCCAAGATTTTCAGCGCGCCTTTAAAATCAAGCCCCTCAAATTCTTCCACGAAAGTAAAAATATCGCCCTTGGCGCCGCAGCCGAAACAGTAATAATTTCCGCGCTCCGGAGAAACAAAAAAGGATGGCGTTTTCTCGTTATGAAATGGGCATTTGGCCTTCAAATTTGCGCCTGCCTTTTCTAACTTTATATAGGAAGAGACTATTTCTTCAATTGAAAGCCTCTCCTTAATTTGTTGCACGGGTGAATTCATTGAATTAATTTCTTTATGTCAACATTTTCTGCTATCGCAGATTTTGTTGACATTGTAATTTTTTAATAAACCTCCTGCTGATAACATTTCTCGCAGTAGATTATTTCTTGTCTGTTGGGAGCATAAGAGGTTTCAAACTCATTCAAGCAACCTTCTTTCATGCATTTGCGATGCCAAAGTTTGGGTGGCAAAAGTTTTAGAAATCTTTCATAGTATCTACAACTTGAATCTGTTGAATGTATTTTATTTTCCACTTTTTCGCTTGGCATATTATTTTATCTTGCTACACTATACCAATAACATTTGTAAATAAAAGGGGGTGGGGGGAGGACTCCCAAGAAAGGTTTGTACTAAGAAAGTCCCTAAATGTACTGTAAGCTCTTGTCCCCTTTTGTTTATAAAGAACTACTCTTGGTAAGTATTTTTTTATTCCTCTTCTTCTTCCGAAGAATTATTGCTCTTGAATCCAGTGCCAGCTGGAATTAGTCGTCCGATGATGACATTTTCTTTCAGTCCTCTTAGGGAATCAACTCCGCCTTTTATGGCATTTTCAATAAGAACGCGATTGGTATTTTGAAAGGAAGCGGCGGAAAGCCAGCTCTTGGTGCGGAGAGATACCTCGGTAATGCCAAGCACTATTGTTTCTGCTTTCGCCTCCTGTTGTTTTAGTCTTGCCACTCTGACATTCTCTTCAATAAACGCAGTATTCTCCACAATATCACCTATAGAAAAATTGGTTTCGCCAGCATCTTTTATTTTTCTGCGCGAGAACATCTGACGGATGATTATTTCCGTATGTTTTCTTGAAATTGAGGCGCTTTGAAGTTCATAGACCTTATTTATTTCCCGAATGATATATTCTTCCACTAATTCTTTCCCGCCGAATTTAAAGATTTCAGTGATATCCGCCGAACCATCAGTCAGGAGCTCCCCTTTCTTTACTTTGTCGCCTACTTTTACTATCGGCATTCTGCGAAAAGGAACTACATATTCAATCTCGTTTGGTTTGCCATCGGCTTTCGTTTCGGAAAGCACTTTAATTATTTTTTCCCCGCTTGCGGCAGTTGTACTATCAGCATTATGGGCAGGTTTTGTATCTTTATCTTTTATCTCAAAAACTTCTCCATCAGTTTGAGAGACAACTGCCGGATTTTTTGGGGCACGTCTCTCAAAAATTTCCTCAACGCGGGGAAGACCGGTGGTAATACTAGTTCCAGCTACCCCCCCGGCGTGGAAAGAACGGAGAGTAAGCTGGGTGCCTGGTTCACCTATGGCCTGAGCCGCGATAATACCAACCGCTTCTCCCTGTTTAACCAAATGGTTTCTTCCCAAGTCCAACCCATAACACATCTGACAAAGACCGTGAGTAGTACGACAGGCAAGCGGAGAACGCACAAAAACTTCCTTAAATCCCATTCCTTCAATGTTGTAAGCCTCTTCTTTGGTAACCAAAAATCCTCTCTTGTAAAATACCTTCCCATTTTCATCTTTTAAATCCCCTGCTAATACCCGTCCGCGGATATTCTTTGAAAGGGGAATTTCAATTCCAGAAATATTTTCCCGGCTCACTATTTTGCCATCTCTAGTGCCACAGTCTTTTTCAGTGATAACCACATCCTGCGCGACATCCACCAATCTGCGAGTCAGATACCCTGCTTTAGCGGTATTTAAAGCGGTATCCGAAGCGCCCTTACGAGCACCGTGGGTAGTAATAAAATATTCAATCGGAGAAAGACCTTCGTGATAACAGGGAATAATAGGAAATTCCAGTGTTTTTCCCTGGTTATTTTGGATAAGCCCTTTCATTCCGGTCATCTGAATTAAACTCGTCATAGTGCCTCTGGCTCCTGAAGTGAACAAGTCGTAAGTGGAACCGTTTTTATCAAGAGTTTTAGGTAAAACTCTTTCCAATTCCTTCTTAGTGCGCGTCCATATTTCTATAATTTTTTCGTATTTTTCTTCCTCGGAAAGAAGACCCTCTTTCCACTGGGATATCGCTTCCGTTTCCAATTTTCTGCCTTGTCCTATAATTTTCACTTTTTCCAGAGGCACTTTTACATTATCCAGCCCCCAAGTCGTGCCGGAAAATGTCGCATACCTAAAACCAAAATTCTTTATTTTGTCCAAAATAGAGGGAGTTTCATCCACTCCATAATGCATAATAAGTTCGTCCACAAGGGAGGACAGCCTTTTTTGGGTCATCTCATCGTTTATGTATGAGAAATCATCTGGTAAAATGCTGTTGAAGAGAAGCTTGCCAACAGATGTATCAAAAAAACCTCCGTCAAATTTTCTATATTTGTAGCTGTCTGTCGCCAAAACTTTTATCTTCGCGCGAAAAGACACAACTCCGTATTCATAGGCGGTTATAGCGGTATTTGGACTGGAAAAATATTTACCCTCGCCAAACTCGCCGGAAGTTGATTTCGTCATCCAGTAAGAACCAAGCACTATGTCCTTGCTGGGATGCACTATTGGATCGCCGTTTTGAGGTTTAAGCAAATTTTTATTCGCGGCCATTAATTCTTTCGCTTCCCACTGGGCCTCTTCAAGTAGAGGAACGTAAACTGCCATTTGGTCTCCATCAAAGTCGGCATTGAAAGCCTGGCAGACAAGCGGATGCACTTGAATAGCATTTCCCTCAATCAGAATCGGATTAAAAGCTTGAATGCCCAAACGATGCAAAGTCGGCGCGCGGTTCAGTAAAACGTATTTTCCTTGAATTACCTCTTCAAGCATGGTCCATACCTCCGGTGTGCGTTCTTCTATAAGTTTATTTGCTCCGCGGATGTTAAAGGCCAGTTCAGCTTGCAAAACTCTAGAAATCACGAATGGTCTAAATAGCTCAAGAGCCATATGTTTTGGCAATCCGCATTGGTTTAATCTAAGTTCCGGACCGACCACAATTACACTGCGCCCTGAGTAATCTACCCGCTTGCCAAGCAGGTTCTGGCGAAACAAACCCTGTTTGGACTTTAGATTATCAGATAAAGATTTCAGAGGACGTTTTTGGGACTGGCTCATAGCGGCGCTGTCATTTTGTTTAGCGATTGAGTTGTCTATCAGGGCATCTACCGCTTCCTGAATTATCCTTTTTTCATTTCTGAGAATTACGTCCGGCGCATTTATTTCTTTCAATTTTTTTAAGCGATTGTTGCGATTTATCACTCGGCGGTAAAGGTCATTTAAATCGGAGGTGGCATGCCTGCCCCCGTCCAAGGCAACCATAGGACGCAGAACTGGAGGAATAACTGGGATAGCGGTCAAAAACATCCATTCGGGGCGGATACCCGCATAGGTCATAGCGCGAATAAGCGAAAGTCTTTTTTGCAATTTTTCCTTTTCAATGGCGCTCGCTTTTTCAATCATTTCTTCAGTATGTTTCTTCAATTTATTCAAATCAAGATTTTTAAAGATGGAATAAATAGCTTCGGCGCCGATATTCGCCTCAAAACAAGTGCCGTATTTTAGGGAATAATGATGAAAAGAAATCTCGTTTAAAACTTTCCCTTCATAAATTTCCATAATTTCTTTTTTGGTGTTGGAAAATAAATTCTTTAATTTCTCTCGAGTATTATCATCGGCCGCATTTTTCAACTTGGCTTTATATTCTTTTTCCAGACTCTGGATAATTTCTTTTTTTTCATCATCGTGCACTTTGATAATTATATATCCGGCGAAATATATCACTTTTTCCAGATCGGAAACAGAGATATTGAGAAGAATGCTCATGCGGGAAGGCACTCCACGCAAAAACCAAATGTGAGCTACGGGGGTGGAAAGCTCAATATGCCCCATTCTTTCCCTTCTAACGATGGAACGAGTGACCTCCACTCCACATTTCTCGCAGATAATATCCTTATAGCGTATTCGGCGATATTTTCCACAGTAACATTCATAATCCTTTTCCGGTCCGAATATCTTTTCATCAAAAAGACCGCCTCGCTCAGATCTGCCGGTGCGGTAATTTATGGTCTCTGGTTTGGTAACTTCTCCATAGGACCAGTCCTTTATTTGTTCCGGAGAGGCAAGCTTCAGTGAAATATAATCAAAATCGGTTATGTTTAAAGTTTTCATATTATATAAATTTTAAAATTTAAAAACCCTACTTGATGATTTTAACTGTTAATTTTATCCCCGTATTTTTTAAGATTAACGTCCAAAGCGAGACCGCGCAAATAATTCAGCAGAACATTGAAGGATGCGGGAGAATTCGGTGGCCTGATAACCTCGTTTTTAATAATGGAATCAAACGTCTGCGAACGGCCCAATATGTCATCAGATTTGATGGTAAGCATCTCCCGCAAAGTATAGGCCGCGCCGTATCCTTCCAGCGCCCACACCTCCATTTCGCCGAATCTTTGTCCTCCACCTTGGGCTTTTCCACCCAGTGGCTGCTGAGTGATAAGGGAATACGGTCCGATGGAACGCATATGAATTTTATCTTCCACCATGTGATGAAGTTTCAACATATACATATAGCCGACTGCCACATCTTGAGCGAAACTTTCTCCGGTGCGCCCGTCAAAAAGCTTCATTCTGCCATTTTCCGGCAATCCAGCCTTTTTTAATTCTTCTTTTATTTCTTCGTTTTTCGCTCCTAAAAATGGAGGAACAATCGCCTGATAACCGAGACTATTGGCTGCCATACCGAGATGCATTTCTAGAATTTGTCCCAAATTCATACGGGAAGGAACGCCCAATGGCGAAAGTATAATATCAATAGGAGTGCCATCTTCTGTATAAGGCATGTCTTCCTCCGGAAGAATTTTTGAAATGACTCCTTTGTTTCCATGTCTGCCGGAAAGCTTGTCCCCGACCGAAATGTTTCTAATCTGCGCTATTTCAATAACTATCTTTTTTATAATCCCTGCTTCCAGGGCGTGCCCCAAATCGCGCGAAAAAATTTTAACTCCTATGATGCGTCCGCGTTTTCCGTGTTCCATGCGAAGCGAGGTATCTTTCACATCCCGCGCTTTTTCAGCGAATATGGAACGCAGCAACCGTTCTTCTGGAGTGAGTTCAGTCTCGCCTTTGGGAGTAATCTTGCCGACTAAAATATCGTTCTCCCTGACTTCCGCGCCAATACGCACGATGCCGTCTTCATCTAAATCTTTAAGTTTTAGCTCTCCGACATTCGGTATGTCACGGGTGGTAATTTCAGGTCCGAGCTTAGTATCACGCACAACACAAATAAATTCTTCAACATAGATAGAGGTGAATTTACTTTTTTTCACCAGACGTTCGGAAATAATTATGGCATCTTCATAGTTTGACCCGGACCAAGACAAAAAAGCGACAAAAACATTTTGCCCTATGGAAATTTGCCCGTTCACGGTGCTGGTGGTATCGGCTAGCACCTCCCCTTTTTTTATTTTTTGACCGATATTTACCACTGGACGCTGATGAAACGCCGAAAAATTATTGTTTCTCAAAAAATTAACAAGGGTGTAAGTTAATTCGTTTTTTCCCTCGGTCATAGATTTATGGGTGAGACCTTTAACTATTATTTTCTTCGCATCCAAGTAAGAGACAACTCCGTCTTCCAAAGCAATAACCATTCTGCCGCAATCGCGAGAGGCTGACGCTTCAATGCCCGTGGCTACCAAAGGCGCCTCTGGGAGCACGCAGGGAACAGCCTGCTTTTGCATATTAGATCCCATCAATGCCCGATTGGCGTCGTTATGTTCCAGAAAGGGAATCATGGAGGTTGCTATGGAAAAAGCCTGATTAGTGGCAACATCAATAAAATCAACTTCGTCCCGAGAAATTAAGCCTGCCTGAGTTTTTACTCTAGCTATTACTTTTTCTTCTGTTATTCTCCCGTTTCTGTCATAGAGAGTTCCAGCATGAGCGATATTGTATTTTTCTTCGTCTAAGGCATTCAAATAGCAGACCTCATCAGTAATTTTTCCATTTTTTACCTTTATGTAGGGAGTTTCAATAACCCCGAAATCGTTTATTTTCGCATAAGTGGCAAGATGCAAAATAAGCCCGATGTTCGGTCCTTCCGGAGTGTGAATAGGACAAACTCTTCCGTAATGGGAAGGATGTACATCGCGAACCTCAAGACCAGCGCGTTCGCGCGTCAACCCGCCCGGACCGAGAGCTGATAAAAGACGTATATGTTCAAGTTCAGCCAGTATATTTTCCTGATTCATAAATTGCGAAAGCTGGTTGGTGGTAAAAAATTCTTTGATGCGAGCTTGAAGAGGGCGCTGGTTGATAATCTGTATCGGCATAGCCGTATCAACATCAAAAATGGACATTCTGTCTTGGATGTTTCTCTTTATTTGCATCATACCGGTACGCACTTTTTGCTGGAGCATCTCTCCAACAAACCGGACGCGCCTTTGGCCTAAGTGGTCTATGTCGTCCGATTTGGCATCGGGAGTGCTGTTTAAAACGATAATATTCGCCACTATGATCATTAAATCCTCTTTAGAAAGGGTCCGGCGGACAAGTTCTTCTTCGTCCAATTTTTCATTAAAACGCTTGTTAAATCTGTATCGTCCTACTGGAGAAAGATCATATCTTTCCGAGGTGAATAGAGAATCAATAAATTCTTTGGCATTATCGGCAGTAGCCATATCTCCGTCCCTTAAACGCTTATATATTTCAATATATGCGTCATTTAATGTTTTAGCCGAATCTTTTGCTAAACAAGTTTTAATTGCTTCGCTTATTTCTTTGCTACCGTATTTTTTTTCAAAAGCTTTCAGTATTATCTCATCAGTATGATAGCCTATTACCCGCAGAAGAACCGTAGCTGGAAATTTTCTTTTTTTATCTATCCTTATGTAAATTATTCCGTCAGATTCCATTTCCATTTCAATCCAAACTCCCCGGGCCGGAATAATTTTTGCGCCGAAATATTTTTTGCCTTTGCTTTCAGATTCAGTGAAGAAAACTCCAAAGGAACGCGCCAATTGGGGCACAATTACCCGTTCTACGCCATTAATGATGAAAGTCCCGTGCGAAGTCATTAAAGGAAGTTCGGACATGAAAATTTCCTGTTCTTTGACGGTTCCTAAAATTTTATTCGTCAATTTCACGCGGGCTTTCAGAAACCCTTGGTATGAAAGCTTGTTTATTTTAGCGTGATTTTCCTCGCACTTAGGCTCGCTAAGAGAAAAAGAAATAAATTCAAGTTGAAATTTCTTTCCGGAATAATCTTCAATTGGAGAAAATTCTTTGAAGGTTTCTTTAATCCCCTCTCCTACGAACCACCGGTAAGATTTAATCTGGGCTTCTATTAAATTTGGAAATTCCGTCAGCGGACTTTTGTATCTTGAAAAATATTTTTTGGGGAGGTTTTCTGTTTGCATGATTGATTTTCTAAAAAACGAAAAAAGAAATGCTCTTTTTAGCTTCTTTTATAATTATTTAGATATTTCTGATTAAGCTTTATTAATGCTGTCTGGAGATGCATCCGAAACTCAATCAATCTCTTGTCTCTTAGTATACTTACCCTTGTCTTTTTGTCAAACTTAATTTGGGGATTAAATAATTTTACAAAATAAAAACTTCCTCTTATGATTTCCGGAAGGTAAGATTTTTGGAATCCCAGTGGTAGAGCAAAACTCACTACGGGGCATGCTTTATAATTTTTTCTTCTTCCAATCTTCTATCTTCTTATGATTTCCAGAAAGCAAAACTTTAGGAACTTTGTATTTTTTACTTTTTTTACCCTGAACAGAGTTGAAGGGATATTCCAAAACTTCAGGACGAGTATAGACTTCACTGGAAGACACTCTTTCTTCTTCCAAGGATTCATATTTTCCCAAAACACCGGGAATTTGACGGGAAACACAATCAATCAAAATCATAGCCGGAACTTCTCCGCCGGTTAAAACATAGTCCCCTACTGAAAGTTGTTGAAACTTTAAAAACCTGTCCTGAGCTTGCCGAAGGATTTTGTCTACTCTCGCATCTATGCCTTCATACCTGCCACAAATTAAAATAATATCTGTATATTTTTTAGAAATTGTTTTTGCAAAAGTAGTCGTAAATTTTTCTGCACTGGGAATAAAATTTATAATTAAAATTTTCTTGTTCCTGCCCTTCACTGTGTTCAAGACTTTCGCCACTGTTTTTAGCAGCGGCTCGGCGCGCATTACCATACCAGGACCTCCGCCATAAGGCTTATCATCCACTGGTTTATAGTTATTCTTCGGCGCCTTAATAAAATCTCTGGGATTATAAAATTTTATAGAAATAAGCTTATTTTTTATTGCTCGCCCAATAATAGACTCATTTAAATACGAATCAAAAATATCTGGGAAAATTGTGATAATGTGGAAGGTCATAGCTTATAGCTTATAGCTTATAGAAAAAAAATACAAGAAAAAAGAGCGAATACAAAAGTTTTCGCCTGCGGGCACTGGCTTCGTTTTGTCCGCCAGAAAATTTTTGTATTCGCTCTTTTTTTATAACCTAGATTCCTTTCAAATCTTCCATTGCCTGATCAACAGTCTTTGCCGGACTCGGAGAACTTACCGGTCTGGTGCTCCCTTCCGGCTCGTTTATTTTCAAATTCACCCGAGCATTGTTCTTCATACCGATAATTCTGAGAAGAGTGCGGATAGCCTTTGCAGTATTACCCATTCTACCGATGATTTTGCCCATATCGGCAGGATTCACGGTAAGACTTATGAGCACACCCATTTCGTCAACGGTGCGGTCAATTTTCACATCATTCGGATTGTCAACCAGAGCCTTTACCACATATTCCAAAAATATCTTGTCAGCGTCTTGCATATGTATTCAGAAATAAAATGTTTTTAATCAATGGCAGTGTTACGACCAGTTACTGCTTGCGATAATTATATCTCCCAATAAAACTTTTGTAAAATTTTTAGCTATTATTTCTTGGACTTTAATTCCTTTCTCTTTTTAGTCGGTTTTTTTCTTGGCAATACATTAATTTTTTTTGCTTCTATCACTTTCTGATGGGCCATAAAATTATGCATCGTGTCGGAAAGCTTGGCACCTTTTGAAAGCCAATATTTTATCCTTTCCGCCTTGAAACTTGTATCTCCTGATTTTGGATTGTAAGTACCAACTATTTCTAAAAACTTTCCACTTTTTGTACTATTCTTCGAGTCAGTCAAAACAGCTCGAAACGCCGGATCGTTTTTTCTGCCTATTCTCTGCAATCTTATTTTTAACATTAGACTAGTCTAACATAACTCGCAAAAAAGGCAAACGCCTGATCTTGTCCAACGCACAATTACACCCAAATAAGATTTGATTCTAACGTAAAAGGAGCCCAAAAGGGCTCCTAAGCGACAAATTATAACAAAATTTTGTTACGTATTGAATTACGTAATTGGGTACGTAATTGATTCTACCAAATATTTCATTTGATAAAAAGCTGTTTTTATATTATTGTAATTATGATAATTGGGAGATCGTCTAATGGTAGGACACGTCCCTCTGGAGGATGTTATCCCATTCGGGTCTGAGAGACCCTCAGGGTCTTGAATGACTTGGTTCGATTGAAATTTAAATTTTGTAGGCAGTGCTGCCGGATCGTCTAATGGTAGGACACGTCCCTCTGGAGGACGTTATCTTGGTCCGAATCCAAGTCCGGCAGCAGTGTCTATAATATTCTGCAGATAGAGGTTTAACCTCTATCTGCAAAGAGTCCGTGGCGGCTTCCTCATCAAAGACTGGAAGAAATAGAAAATTCCGCTAGGCAAGACCTAGCGGAGCATTAGTGCTCGAGACGCGTCGTTGTGGTAAAATAAAACTATTAAAATAGCTTTATGGGGTAATGAACCAAAAGGTTCTAGCTCGAGAACGCCAGCACTTCGGCTCGCTTTGCTCGCTCAGTACAGGCCGGTGATTTTAACTAAATTTGATATAATAAAAATATGAATACGAAATTTGTTTTACATGGAGGATTTAATAAAGAGATAGGATTCATCAAAGATGAGTTTTTTCAGGAGATGTTAAAAGATGCACCCAAGAATGCAAAAGTACTTTTAGTTTATTTCGCTGAAAGCGAGGAGATGCGACCTGTCCGAACGAAGCAAGGCATAAGTCAATTTGAGAAAAATAAAGGCTCAGGAAATATTGAGACAAGAATAGCATCCCAAAACACTTTTATAAAAGATTGCAAATGGGCAGATGTTATATTTTTCTCCGGCGGTCGCACAATGAGACTAATGGAAGCATTAAAGAAATACGCAGATCTTGATGAAGTGTTTAAAGGTAAAACAATAGGCGGCGATTCCGCAGGGGCTAATTTTTTAGGACGGTATTTTTATAGCAAGGGTTTACAAGAAGTCGGCGAAGGACTTGAAAATTACATAGATGGTGCTCCCAACCCTTTGTCCGATATTGAGCCAAATCTAGAAACCTTATTCTTGCGTGAGTATGAAACTGTAGTTAAGTTTTGTTAGCTAAACTGGTTCCAACTTCGCACCAAACACCCAGCACTTCGGCAAGCTCAGTGTAAACAAAAATATTTACATGGAAAAACATTACGTATACATGCTTCTTTGCGACCAGAAAACTTTTTATTTAGGTATAACTTTTAATATACAAAAAAGATTGAAAGAACATGTTTCAAAAGAATCTTTTTTCACTAAAAAGTTTTCTGAGATTAAACTTGTTTATTATGAGGAATATCAAAATAAAAACGAGGCTGCAAAAAGAGAAAGACAGTTAAAGGGTTGGAGTCGCGCAAAGAAGCAAATGTTGATTGATGGAAAAGTAGGCATAAACTACATTGAGCTTGGGGAAGTGCTGTAGTAGAATTGAGATGAGATGTTTACCTTGAGCCTGTCGAAAGGAATCCAAGTCTCCCAGCCAGTAAGTTTGATATAATAAAAACATGCAGTGCCAATTATGCGAAAATCCGGAACGTTATGTTGATTGGGAAATAAAAAAATTTCCATTTTGGACTATCTATATTCATCCAAATCAGTGTTACTTAGGAAGATGTTTCGTAACTCTTAATCGCCATCTTGATGATTTTTTTGATATAACAAAAGAAGAAGGTGATGAATATTTTTCTGTTATAAGGAAATTAAGAGATGTCACAAATGAATTGTTTGAACCTAATTTATTCAACTATGCTGTTCTCCAAAATAATTTAAATCACGTTCACCTTAATTTTATACCACGTTACAAAGAAATAAAAACTGTAAATGGTACACAGTTCATTGACGAAAGGTGGGGGAATAATTATTCTCCTTATAACAAAAATTACCAAATTTCAGATGTATTACTTTTTGAAATTCGAGATAAAATTAAACATCAACTGAATCAGAAATGCTAAGAAAAGTTCCAACGTCGCACCAGACACCCAGCATTTCGGCTCGCTTTGCTCGCTCATTTTAACTAAGTTTGATATAATAAAATTATGGGAAATAAATCAAATTGCATAATTATTCATGGGTGCCCCAAAAATGAAGCTGAGTTCATGACCCCAGACAAGCATACGTATTGCAAACACTGGATTCAGTGGGCAAGAAATCAATTAATTTCAAAAGGAGTTCCAACAGAAGCGCCCTTAATGCCACATCCTTGGGCTCCGGATTATGAGACTTTTAAAGAAGAGTTTGAAAAATATCCTGTTTCAGAAAATACCATTTTAATCGGACACAGTTGCGGATGTGCTTTTTTGGTACGTTGGTTAGGTGAATCAAAGAAAAAAATCAAAAAACTGATACTTGTGGCACCTTGGAAAATTCCAAAAGATAATAACCCTTTTAAGGAAAAATTTTATACATTTCCAATTGATGAAACAATCAAATCTAGGATTGGTGAAATCATTATGTTCACGTCTGACAACGAAAGAGAAGATGGTAAAAAAAGTTTAGAAATTTATAAAAAGAGTATTGGTGGTAAAAACATTATATATTTAGAGATATGGGAACAGAACAATTTCCAGAATTATTGAGCGAAATTACTTAAATAGGTTCCAATTTCACATTAGACTCCTAGCTAAAATTATTAACATATATTTGATATAATAGAGTTATGGAAAAATACAACAAATTAGTGAGGGATAAAATTCCAAACATTTTAGACGCACAAGGAATTTCTTACGAAAAGAGAGTTGCTACATCAGAAGAATATAAAGCAGAGTTAATTAAAAAACTTGAAGAAGAAACAAAAGAATTTTCTGAAGTAGGTAGCCCAGAAGAATTAGCTGATGTAATAGA
>Ga0076256_107_pt1 | contig 37207 bp, 37 predicted proteins | sample RifGroF2_FD_67745 | JGI IMG/M metagenome (GOLD analysis project Ga0076256, IMG submission 67745) | Parcubacteria bacterium GW2011_GWF2_38_8 | reverse complement strand
ATATAATACCGTCAGGTATTTCCTCGCGGCTTGCCGCGAGTACCGTGTAGGAAAGTTTGAAAACCCTCGGTTTTCAAGTAGACTAGAGGCATGAGCCTCAAACGAACTTACCACAATATATATGATACTCACTATCACATCGTCTTTCCAGTTAAATATCGAAAAGCTCTATTGCAAAACGATATCCCGCTCGCTATTGCAAAGCTGGCAGAGGAAATTGCTCTCCGCTATGACATTGAATTCGAAAAGATTGGATATGACCAAGACCACCTACATATCCTATGTAACTTTCCTCCGAAACACAGCGGTTCAGATGTGGTCAGAATTTTTAAAAGCATTACTGCCAGAGAATTATTCAAGCAATTTCCTAGCCTCAAGAAAGAACTCTGGGGAGGAGAGTTCTGGAGTGATGGATTTTACTTTGCCACAGTATCCGAGCGGGGAGATTGGAAATCGGTCGAACGATATGTTGCCAACCAAGGAAAGACGATGGCAACACCTTATCAACTTAAATTACTCTAGGCTCTGCCTCCGGTCATACCCCGTCGGCTTGCCGCGGGGTGATTGATTTTCTGATTATTATTTTAATAACATTGAGGCAAATTTCACTAAATCAGATAACGAAAACGAAATACTTCATTTAAAAAACAAATTCGAGGAAGATATATATAAAAAATATATAATTAAACTTTCAACATTAAATATAGAATCCTTGAGAGATCGATATGCTCATCCATTGGTTAATGACAAAAATCTGATTTTTAATGCGTACTCAAAACTTAATAAAATATTAATTGAAAATTTTAATAAAGAAGAGTTAAAAAAAGCTTTGAAGAATAAAGGGGTAGACAGTTCCGAACTTAAAAACCTTGGAAGTCTTAAATTATTTGAGAAGTTTGTGGAGAAATTTTTAGATTGTAAGAATAGTCATAATTTAATGACACCATTTTTTGTTCTGTATGATTTAAGGATACTAAATGACCATCTAACGGAAACCAATTTCGAAGTTGAGTATAATGATTGTAAAAAAAGAATTGGAATTTCAAATGGTATAAATTATTATGATTTTTATAAAATAGTTTTACAGTCACTTATCAAAACTTACGAAAAGCTAAATGAATTGGTTAATTCTGAGGCTGACCCTAACCCGAGTGCTTCAATTTGAATATCACAAACGTGCTAAAATACCCTTACACAGATTGTGTCTCTGGGTACTTAACCCGAGTGTCCCGTCCCCTGTCTACCACTTTTGAATTGTATTATAATTATTATATGAAAATTGAAAGCAGTGTTTTTAAAAACAACAGAAATATTCCTACGGAATACACATGCTATGGGAGCGGGAAGTCAATACCGCTTACTATATCTGACGTACCAAAGGAGACAGAAAGCCTGGCGCTTATTGTGGATGACCCTGATGCTCCGCGAGCAGTACTTATTATCGGTAGACGTTGAGGCCTTATTTCTCGGCACTTTTTTGACGCTGGTTTTCCTAAAAAATCACGACCCATCCGAGATTCGAAATAAGGAGTAAATTAGATATATTTTTGATACAATGTAAACATGAATTCAGAAACACGGAACTGTCAAAACTGTAAAAAAGATTTCATCATTGAACCGGATGATTTTGGGTTTTATGATAAAATCAAAGTTCCTCCACCAACTTTTTGTCCGGAGTGCCGATTACAACGGCGGCTTGTATGGCGAAATGAACGGAGCTTATATCATAGGAAATGCGAACTCTGCAGCAAAAACGTTATTTCCATGTATTCGCCGGAAAGTCCGTTTTCAGTCTATTGTCATGAATGCTGGTGGGGGGATGGATGGGATCCACTCAAGTATGGAAGAGATTACAATTTTTCGAAGCCATTTTTTGAGCAGTACAAAGAACTGATGCTTTGAGTCCCTCGAGCAAACCTGATACAAAAAGATGTAGTAAACTCGCCTTATACAAATTGGCCTGCACATATTAAAAATTCATATCTTGTTTTCGGTGGCCATGATATTGAAGATTCTGCCTATATTTCTCTCCGAAGCCATTTTCTTAAGCAGTGCTTTGACGTTTCCTATTCATATAGTTCGGAGCTTTGCTACCAATGCACTAATGTAAGTAAATGTTACTCTATAGCATTTAGCGAAGATTGTGAAGGATGCCATAACTCCTTCTTTCTGTATGATTGCCGAAACTGTTCGGATTGTTTTGGTTGCGCTGGTCTGCGCAATAAACAATATCATATTTTTAACAAAGCCTATTCGAAGGAGGAATATAAAAAAGAACTGGAAAAGATAGATGTCGAAAACTATGATTCGCTTCAGAATCTTGGTGCAAAATTTCGAAAACTCCTTCTTACTATCCCGAGAAAATATGCCATGATTGTCCAATCAGTTAATGTGACGGGTGACGATATCGCAAAAGCAAAAAATTGCTGCAATTGCTTTTCTGTTTCGCTTGATATGGAGGACTGTGCTTGGCTTTGGCTACTTGACCGCACTAAGGACTCCTATGATGTGTCTGTAGGGTATTTATTGGAACGTGGCTATGAAGGCTTAAGTAATTTAGAAGGGCAGAGAATGCGGATGAGTGTGGTTTCTTGGGGAAATCATGATGTAACTTATGTTGATAATTGCCACGATTCCGGCAATCTCTTTGGGTGCGAGGGGGTTCGAAGTAAACAATATTGCATCCTAAACAAACAATACACTAAAGAAGAATATGAGAAACTGGTGCCCAAAATAATTGAACAAATGAATACCATGCCTTATGTTGACAAAAAGGGGCGAGTTTATAAATTTGGTGAATTTTTTCCTGTCGAGCTTTCACCCTCTGCCTACAATGAAACTATTGCCGAGGAATATTTTCCACTGACCAAAGAACAAGCTGTTTCTGAAGGGTATGCCTGGAAAAATCCGGAAGAAAAAAATTATAAAATCACCCTGTTAGCAAAAAATCTCCCCGTCTATATCAAGGAGGTCAGTGATGTAATACTGGAAGAAATTATAGAGTGTGCCCATGAAGGCAAGTGCAATGAACAATGCACGGAAGCATTTAAAATAATTCCCGACGAATTATCGTTCTACCACAGAATGAGTTTACCTCTCCCCAGATTGTGTCCTAACTGTCGGCATTATCAGAGAATGAAACAAAGAAATCCAATGAAGCTCTGGCACCGGCAATGTATGTGCGACAAAGCACATTCACATCACAGCGGGAAGTGTGAAGTGAAATTTGAGACAAGTTATGCACCAGATCGACCTGAAGTAATTTACTGTGAAAAATGTTACCAACAAGAAGTTTATTAATAACCCCAAAAACCCTCCGGGATTCGAACTGGAGGACTCAGTATATTTTATCGGATGACTCGGACGGTTCGGATATCGGAGCCTCCGCCATCAGTATTTAGTATCGGTAGACGTTGAGGCCTTATTTCTCAATAGTTTTTTGAAACCCATTTTTGCAAAAAGTCACAACCCTTGCGAGATTCAAACTAAAGGGTAAATTTACCATATTTTTGATACAATACAAACATGGATTTCGAAACAAGAATTTGTCAAAATTGCCAGAAAGACTTCACTATAGAGCCAGATGATTTTTCATTTTATGAAAAAATAAAAGTTCCTCCTCCAACTTGGTGTCCAGAATGCAGATTAATACGCCGAATGAATTGGAGAAATGAGCGAAATTTATATAAGAAGAAAAATGAAGCTTCGGAAAAAAGAGAAAAAATATTAAGTATGTATTCATCAAATTCACCCTACGTCATTTATGATAAAGAATACTGGTGGAGTGATGAATGGGACCCATTTTCTTATGGCAGGGAATATAATTTCCAAAAATCATTTTTCGAGCAATTTGATGAATTGCTAAAAAACATACCATTACAAGCACTTCAACTTATGAATTCTGTACAATCTCAATACTGCAATTACATTGATCATAATAAAAATTGCTATCTAGTTTTCGGTACTGGATTTAGTGAAAATTCCCGGTACTTAAGCAGGGCAAGTTTTTCAAAGGAATCGCAAGATTTGCTGACTTCCAATCGTAATGAGTTATGTTTTGATTTAGTAGATTGTTTTGATTGTTTTAATCTTATATCAAGTGAAAGTTGTAACAGTTGCATAAATTCAGTTTTTTTATATGGTTGTAGAAATTGCAATGATTGTTTTGGCTGCTCAAATTTAATCAACAAATCGTATTGTTTTTTCAATGCTCAATTGAAAAAAGAAGAATATGCGGAAAAAATTAAATCTTTAAGTCTGGGAAGTAATACTAATTTAATAAAAATAAGAGAAAAATTTAACAAAGAAATTAAAGACAAAGCAATTCATCGTTTTGCAAATGTTTATCATAGTACTAATTGCACAGGTCACAATATATACAAATCAAAGAATAGTAAAAATTGTTTTGATATCATGGAAGATGCTGAAGATTCTAAATATGGAATCCATTCTCTCAATATAAAAGACAATTATGATGTATATGGAAATTACAAGAACGAACTTTGCTACGAGGGGGTTGATAATGATGTTGGAATGAATAATATTGCCACCATTACAGTTTATAGTTCAAATAATTGCTCCTACTGTTTCACTTGCCAAGCATCATCTAATTTATTTGGTTGTGTTGGTTTGAGAGAGAAAGAATACTGCATATTAAATAAACAATATTCTAAAGAAAAATATTTTGAGTTAAAATTAAAGATAATAAAACATATGAATCAAATGCCATATCGTGGAATAAAAAGAGTTTATGGGTACGGAGAATTTTTTCCAGTTGAAATTTCCCCATGGGCTTACAATGAAACTATTGCCCAAGAATATTATCCTCTTACCAAAGAAGAGGCGTTAAATAAAGGTTATCGGTGGAAAGAAGAAGAGGAAAGAAATTACCCAATTGAAATTAGGAGTGGTAATATCCCGGATAATATTGAAGATGTCGGCGAAAGCTTTATAGGAAAAGTAATAGAATGTGATCATAAAGGAAAATGTAATGAACAATGTACTGAAGCCTTTAAAATTATTCTAGAAGAATTACAATTTTATAAAAGAATGAATCTGCCAATACCACACTTTTGCTCAAATTGCCGACATTACCAAAGATTAAAACAAAGAAATCCAATGAAGCTGTGGAATAGAGAATGTATGTGTGATGATAAAATCATGGACATAATGGTAAATGTCAAAACAAATTTGAAACTTCTTATGCACCAGATCGACCTGAAGTAATTTACTGTGAAAAATGTTACCAACAAGAAGTTTATTAATAACCCCAAAAACCCTCCGGGATTCGAACCAAAGGATTAAGTATATTTTATCGGATGACTCGGACGGTTCGGATATCGGAGCCTCCGCTTTCGCTACGCCGAAGCCTATAAGAGCGCAGGTGAGCTTCGGCGTAGCTACGGCATGATAAAATCCGCCAGAAATCGAAATCGGATTTTGAAGTCGAAATCGATTATTTGCTTTTTGCTCTGAAGCCCTGAATTTCTCTTTAAGAAGCTGATTTTGATTAACCATCTTGTTTTTAGCTTTACGATATTCGTCAAGCGATAATGCACTTTCAAGATAGGCACTAAGCCAATGATGCTATTTTTTACCTCCCAAATTACATGTCAAATTTATCCACAACATGCTTGTCAATTATATTGACATAGTTTCTATTATGGCTATACTGTAGGTATGATTAAACACATATTTTTATTAGAATTGAGAAATAATCAGGGTATTTCTCAGGCTTTTGTGGCTGAAAAGATCGGCGTTTCAAGGGCAAGTTACATAGAAATTGAAAAGGGGGCGAAAGAGCTTACACTCTCACAGGCGAGTACTATTGCCGAAATTTTTAATATCACTCTCGCTGAACTCATCTCTGGAAAGAAAATTTCTGATGTTAAAGTTTCTATTAAGGATACGCCAGAGAAAAAAGAAAAACAGGAGATTCGTATTGATGTGCCACAAAAAAATCTTAAGAAGTTTAAAGAAGTGCTTCTCTATGTTCTAGAAAAAGTCGGCAGTAAATCCAATGTTGGAATGACTGTTTTATACAAACTCCTCTATTTTATTGATTTTGACTATTACGAAAAATTTGAAGAACAACTTGTCGGGGCGACATATATAAAAAATCATTTTGGACCAACTCCAGTAGAATTTAAAAAAATTGTGGAATCAATGGAATCAAAAGGAGAACTCGAGACAGTTAAGAGTAAGTATTTTTTACATGAGCAGACAAAGTATTTACCGCGCAGAGAACCTGATATATCTGTATTAAACGCAAAGGAAATAAAGCACATTGATGAAGTGCTTTCTCGTCTTTCCGATAAGTCTGCAACTGAATTAAGTGACTATTCTCACAAAGATGTTCCTTGGATTACAGCAGAGGATGGCCGACCTCTATCTTATGAATCTGTGTTCTACCGCACCAAGGACACTTCTGTTAGAGAATATGAGCCCGATCACTTATAAAAATACATCGGGCTTTGATAAAGATATAAAAAGATTACTCAAGAAATTCAGAACTCTTGAGGATGATGTTGAGGTTGCAAAAAAGAACGCCATTGAGTTATTTCACTTGATGAAGATAGACAATAATTCTGTTGAACTGATCCCGAATTTTTGTACTGATGAATTAAAGATTTGTAAAATAAAAAAGTTTGCATGCAAAGCTCTCAAGGGTCGTGGTGTGCAGAGTGGCATTCGTATTATTTATGCTTACCATGTTTTGACTAATACAGTGGATTTTATTGAGCTTTATTTTAAAGGTGAATCGGAAAATGAAAACAAGGAAAGAATAAAAAACTACTTAGGTAATATCTAAATAAATGAAAAAAATTATATGAAAATTGAAAGCAGTGTTTTTAAAAACAACAGAAATATTCCTACGGAATACACATGCTATGGAAGGACATATTTTAAGTAGCGCTATACTCGTCGGCTTGTATGGAAAAGAGCAGAGGCATTAGACTTACTTGTGATATGATATATATATGGAACAAAATAAAATGGGGTATGTTTTAGGATTATTAAGACTGGTAATGGGCTGGATTTTTCTTTGGGCTTTTCTTGATAAATTACTGGGGCTTGGTTTTGCCACTCTGCCTGACAAAGCATGGCTGGCTGGTGGTTCTCCCACTTCGGGGTTTTTGCAATTTGGCGTTCATGGCCCTTTTGCTAGTTTTTATCAGAGTCTTGCTGGTAGTGCTCTGGTGGACTGGCTTTTTATGCTCGGACTTCTTTTTATCGGTGTTTCGCTTATGTTTGGTATTTTTATGAGACTGGGTGGTTCTGTGGGTATATTGATATTATTTCTTATGTACACAGCAGTGGGATTATCGCCGGCCAACAACTTGTTTATAGATGAACATATCATATATATCTTGGTTTTAATAATGCTTGTATTAACTGACGCTGGCCAATATTTAGGTATAGGTAACAGGTGGGGAAATACTTCACTTGTGGGGAAATATAGATTTTTAAAATAGTCGAAAAAATCTTTACTATATTATTAATTTAATAAAAATTTCATGAGAGGATTTAATGCAAACATAGAAAAAGAAACTTTGGAAAATGCAAATTTTCGCAAAGTTTTATATACCGGCAAACATAGCCAGTTGGTTTTAATGAGTCTAAAACCTCACGAAGAAATAGGAATGGAAATTCATGCTGGTAATGACCAATTTTTTCGCTTTGAAAAAGGAGAGGGTAGATGTGTCATTGATGGCAATTTTTACGAAATCGGCGACGGGTCGGCAATTGTAGTTCCAGCCGGAGCTGAGCATAACGTCATTAACACTTCCGAAACAGAGAATTTGAAACTTTACACTATTTATTCCCCGGCTCACCACAAAGATGGAATAACCCGAAGCACAAAAGAGGAAGCGGAAAAAGATAGTCCGGAATTTGACGGAATGACGACCGAATAAATTAAAGATAAAAAACAGAAATCTAATATTGCGTATGCCGAAAAAAACATTTTTTTGTTTTTTATAGGGTATAATATAAGTATGGTAGAAGAGTTTTTTGAAGAAGAATATAGGAAATTAAATAAGGCCCAAAAAGAAGCGGTAGACATTATAGACGGACCGGTAATGGTGATAGCAGGACCTGGTACCGGCAAAACAACAATTCTTACTCTTAGAATCGCCAACATTTTAAGAAAAACGGATACTGCGCCGGAAAATATTTTGGCGCTTACTTTCACTGAAGCGGCTTCCATAAATATGCGCAGAAAACTTTCTGAGATTATCGGCTCTCGGGCATATCAAGTGACAATAAATACTTTTCACTCATTCGCCGAAAGTATCATAAAAAAATATCCGGAAGAGTTTCCGCGTATTATCGGTTCCCGACCGATAGGAGAAGTGGACCAGATTTCCATTATTGAGTTGCTGATTGATTCTACCAATCTAAAGATTTTGCGTCCGTATGGCGACCCTTATCTTTACACCAAAGATATTTCATCAAACATAGCCGCCTTGAAAAGAGAAGGATTGTCGCCGGAAGAATTTCTAAAATTAATAGGCAAAGAAGAAGCCGATTTTAAAAAAATTACCGATCTTTACCACGAAAAGGGGGTATATAAAGGAAAAATGAAGGGAGAATACCAGAAGCTTCAGAAAATAATAGAAAAAAACAGAGAGTTGTCTGATATTTATGAAAAATATCAGAAGGAACTTCTAAAAAGAAAATTTTATGATTTTTCGGATATGATTATGGAGGTATTGAAAGCTATGGGAAAGAGCAAATTCTTGCTTCAAATACTGCAAGAAGAGCATCAATATATTCTAGTTGACGAGCATCAAGATACAAACAATGCTCAAAATAAGGTTATAGAATTATTGGCTTCTTATCACGCTCCCAACCCGAATCTTTTCGTGGTAGGAGACGAGAAACAGGCGATTTTCAGGTTTCAAGGCGCCTCACTTGAAAATTTTCTTTATTTCAAAAATCTATATACCAATGCAAAACTTATCACTCTTTCGGAAAATTATCGTTCCGCACAAGGTATATTGGACGCGTCGCACGGCTTGATGCCCGGGTCTCCTTCGCTTATTTCAAACATATCTCATAAATTTGAAAAAATTTTCATCTATCCTTTTGAAACACAGGAAAGCGAAACTTACTTCGTGGTCAATGACATAAAGAGAAAAATTTCGGACGGAATACTGCCAGAAGAGATAGCCGTGCTTTACAGAAATAATGAAGATGTTTTTAATATCTCGAATTTGATGAAAAAAATCGGTGTTCCTCATCAGATTGAGTCGGATTTGGATCTATTCTCAGATAGGGACGTAAAAAAACTTATAGCCATTTTGCGAGCCATAAATAATTTTGGCGACGACAGGACAATAGTAAACTTTCTGCATCTTGATCTTTTGAATATTGAGCCGCTGGATGTATATAAAATTATAAAAAGCGCCAGTTTAAAAAGGAAATACTCGCTTTTTGATGTTCTTGCCAACCCTGATTCTTTCAAAGATTTGAAATTGCAGAATAAACAGGCTATAAACGATGCCTTTAAAAAACTTTCCATCTGGGTCAAAAAATCAAAAAACACCGACCTGCTGTCTATCATGGAGATTGTGGTCAGGGAATCGGAATTGCTGAAATCAATGTTGGAAAGTCCCGATACGGAGCGCAAATTTGACGCTATAAATTATTTTTTTGACGAAGCCAGAAATCTTGTTTTAAGAAAACCGGACGCAAGTCTGGAAGATTTTTTTGTTTATCTTCAAACGATTGAAAAACACGCTCTTTTTATAAAGAAAAAAAGAACTCATAAGAATAAAGGGATGGTCCGATTAATGACGGCGCATCGCGCAAAGGGGCTTGAGTTTCAGTATGTTTATATTATAAAAGCTTATAGCGGTCATTTTGGCGACAAGCGTTCATTAGATAAATTAAAATTGTTGCCTTCAGTCTATATGTTGACCGGCAAAAAGATAGAAACCGAAGACAATAACGCGGATGAGAGAAGGTTATTTTATGTTGCTCTTACCAGAGCCAAAAAGGGAATCAGTATCACTTATCCCAAAACGGACGAGGATGGAAGGGAGCTTCTGCCCAGCTCTTTATTAGGAGAGCTAAAACCAGAGTTTGTGAAGATAATGGATACCAAATCTTATGAAGAAGAATATCAAAAAAACAGGAAAATAAACTTTGAACCCGAAAAAGAAGAAGTAAATAATCTGAAAGATAAAAATTTTATTCGGAATCTTTTCATTTCACAAGGATTTTCACCCACTGCCCTAAACAACTATCTTGAATGCCCGTGGAAATATTTTTATCAGAATCTTATACGCATTCCCTCCTCTCCCACAAAATATCAACTATACGGCATAGCGGTGCATGGAGCATTGCGCAATTTATTTCGCAGAATGAAAGAAGAAGAAACGGACAAGGAATTCTTACTACAAAGCTTTGAAGGATCTCTGAATAGCTTAGGTTTGCCGGACCGCGACTCTGTGGAATTGTTGGAGAAAGGAAGAAAAGCTCTTTCCAGTTGGTATGACCTGTATGCAAAGAATTGGAATCAGAACGTTTTGACGGAATATCTGATCAGGGGAATCTTGCTTGAAGACGACATCAGGCTAACAGGAATTTTGGATAAGGTTGAATTTATTGACGGAAACATTGTCAATGTGGTTGATTACAAAACAGGCAAGCCCAAGACAAGAAATGAAATAATAAGCAAAACCAAAAACGCTGACGGAAATTATTTCAGGCAACTCGTATTTTATAAAATCCTTTTAGACAGGCTTGAAAATGGAAAGTTAAAAATGCAGTCGGGGATTATTGATTTTATTGAACCGGACGGAAAGGGAAAATTCCATAAAGAAATTTTTGAAATTTCAAAAGAAGATGCTGAATTTCTTTTAAAGGAAATCAAACGGGTGGTCGGGGAGATTCTGGGTCTATCCTTTTGGAATACTCGTTGTGGCAAGAAAGAGTGCGAATTTTGTTCACTACGAGAAATTATGAAGTAGAAGAGATAGCATTCCCGAGCCATTATCCAGCCAACCCAAGAAAAATCCCAAAGCGATGAATAGAATTATTAAAATAACGAGGGTCCAATAATAATTTTTTCCCATTGGCAAATTATAGCAAATATTGGGAGAAAGTTAATTTTGTGATATACTCAATCATTACAAGGTTAATTATATTTTTATGTCAGATATTGTAATCCATAATATTAGAGTTTCTTACGATGAATCTCATGAACGGGTCAGGAATTTTGTTGAATATTTGAAAAACCCGGATCGGAAAGAAGAATTGAAGGCATATTACGATGAAACAAAATCAAGTGGAGATCACAAAATTCATCTTAACGATAAAAATGACAATGAATTCACTTTGATTTGCGACAGCAATCATAACTGCACTTTGAGGTTGAGAGGAATATAAAAATGGATAAAGAAATTCAAAAAGGCAAGGAACATCCGCTTTCTATATTAGCCAATCAAGCCTTTGAAGTTTTTTCTAATTTGGGTTTTGAAATCGCTGCGGGTCCGGAGCTGGAAAGCGAATGGTACAATTTTGACGTTTTAAATGTGGCTAAAGACCATCCGGCCAGGGATATGCAAGATACTTTCTTTATAAAAGCACCAGGTGAGATTTTTGTGCTTAGAACTCATACCACAAACGTTACGGCTCGTGCCATTGAAAAAGCGGGCAAAGAAGGAAGATTGCCTAGCGCTTTTATTTCTATAGGTAAGGTTTTCAGAAATGAAGCTACTGATGCTACTCACGAAATGCAATTTTTCCAGATAGACGGGACAGTGGTAGGAGAGAATATTTCTATTGCGGATTTAAAGGGAGTATTATCTGATTTTTATAAAAAAATATTGGGTAAGAATGCAGAAATAGAATTTAGGCCCAGCTTTTTCCCTTTTACCGAGCCATCCATTGAGGTCTGGGCTAAACTCGGAGGCAAATGGCTGGAAATGATGGGCGCCGGCATGCTCCATCCGAATGTTTTGCGCAATTGTGGTTTAAACCCTGAAAAAGTACAAGGTTTCGCTTTCGGCGGAGGACTGGACCGTATCGCTATGATTAAATGGGGTATTCCAGACGTGCGTCTTTTTTATCAGGGGGATTTGCGATTAAATCAATTTTAAGTATGAAAATTTCTTACAATTGGCTTAAATGGTATATACCTAACGCTCCCGAACCAGAAAAACTCCGGGATATTTTCACCTATCATCTTTGTGAAGTTGAGTTTCTTCAGAAGCTTGGAACAGGGGAAAACACCGATTGGACCTTTGATTTGAATATCTTGCCAAATAGAGCTCACGATTTACTGAGCCATCAGGGAATAGCCCGCGAGCTTGCATCGCTTTTGGATATAAAATTTATTGACCCTACTCTCAAATATAAAATTCCCGATTCAAAACCGACGAATTTAAGGATTGAAATAAAATCAGACAAATGTCGCCGATATCTGGGCAGAATCGTGAAAAATGTAAAAATCGGTCCACCTCCGGACTGGGTAAAGGCGCATCTGGAATCCATAGGGCAAAGAAGCATAAATAACATTGTGGATGCGGCGAATATCGCGATGTATGACTGCGGTCAGCCGATACATTGCTTTGATTTGGATAAGGTTTCAGGCAATATTATTATTCGCGATGCTGAAGACGGCGAGCAAATAACGACCCTTGATAATAAACAGGTAAAATTGACGCCTCAGAACCTTGTCATAGCCGATGGGAAGAATGTTTTAGCTATTGCCGGGGTAAAAGGCGGAAAAATAGCGGAGGTTGATGAAAATACGAAAAATATAATAATTGAAATTGCCAATTTTGATCCTACTTCTATCCGAAAAACTGCGCAAGCTGTAAATATCACTACTGATGCAAAAAAGCGTTTTGAAAATGATTTATCTCCGGAACTTTGCGATTTTGCCATGAAAGAAATTTCTGGACTGATGCTGGAATACGGATTTACGGACTTTCAGGAAGTTGTGGATGTTTATCCGGCAAAGCAAATAGAGAGAAAAATTTCTTTTTCGGCAGAAAAAATTTCAAAAATTTTGGGTATGGCCGTTTCCGTAAAAGAGATAGAAAATATTTTGGAGAGATATAATTTTCAATACAAGGAAAGTTCCGGCAAGTTTGAAATTACCGTGCCGATGATGCGTCTTGATTTAACCGTACAGGAAGATATAGCGGAGGAAATAGGTAGAGTCATCGGATACGACAAGATAAAACCAAAAATTCCAAAAATAGATTTTAGGCCCAGGGTGGATAAAACTTTTTCTAAAATAATTTGGGCTAGAAATAAACTGCTTCAGAGCGGTTATTCTGAAGTTATGACCTACACTTTTCGCGATAATGGGGAAGTGGAAGTACTTGCTTCCGCGTCCGACAAAAAGTTTTTGAGAACGAACCTGGCCGATGGATTAAGAGAAAGCTTAAAGTTAAATCAAATTAACGCGCCCTTATTATTGAATATAAATAAAATTAAAATTTTTGAAATTGGAACTGTGTTTTTGAAAGACAGGGAAGAAATACATGTTGCATATAATGAAAAAGAAAAAATAGTTGAAATTTCTTTAGATAAATTTGTTTCTGAAAAGCTTTCTCCTGAAGAGTACGGATATTTTTCTGCTGAAAAATTCCTCGTGCTCGCGCCGTCGCGCTCCCAAGGCTCTTCAAAAGAAACTTTTCATTCACAAATTTTTAAACCTTGGTCGGTTTTTCCTTTTATTGCCCGCGATATTGCGGTCTGGGTTCCGGAGGATGTTTTATCTCAGGAAGTGCAAAAAATTATAAAAGACAACGTGGGGGAACTTATAGTAAAAGGACCTGAATTGTTTGATAAATTTAAAAAAGACGGTAAAATTTCTTACGCTTTTAATTTGGTTTTTCAATCATATGAACGCACTCTAACAGACACTGAAATAAATAAAATTATGACTAAAATAACTAATAAAATCAAGAAGAAAAATGGTTGGCAAGTAAGATAGTTTCTGATATAATTACCTTATAATGGCTAAGGAAAAAGAGGTAAAAAACGGACATCATTATGATGCTTCGGACATTTCAGTTCTAGAAGGCCTTGAGCCTGTCAGGAGGCGTCCGGGAATGTATATAGGCACCACTGGCCCTGAGGGACTTCACCATTTAGTTTGGGAAATTTTTGATAATTCGCGCGACGAAGCTATGGGAGGATTCTGCAATAACATTGAAATTGTACTTTTGCCGAATAATCGTGTGCGGGTGGCGGATAATGGACGAGGGGTACCCGTTGATATACATAAAAAAACCAAAGTCTCCGCCTTGGAAACCGTTATGACCACCTTGCATGCCGGGGGAAAATTCGGAGGGGAAGGCTATAAAGTCTCCGGAGGCTTGCATGGAGTAGGTGCCTCCGTGGTCAATGCCTTGTCTATCTTTTGCAAAGCCGAAGTGCACCGCGACGGTGGCAAGTACGTGCAGGAATATTCTCAAGGCAAAAATAAAAGCGCGGTGAAAAAGGTTGGTTCTTCCAAGCTGAATGGCACTATTATAACTTTTGAACCAGATAAGGAAATTTTTAAAGATATAAAGTTTGATTGGGACACGATAATCAGCCATATCCGACAACAAGCATATTTAGTGAAGGGATTGAGGATTTTAATAATTGATGCCCGAGATTATTCCGGCAAAATAGACGACTCGGACATCTTCTATTTCAGAGAACTAAAACTTGAATTACCTTCTGTTTCTTTCTATTTTGAAGGTGGGCTTGTTTCTCTTATAAAATACTACAATAGATTTCAAAAATTAATTCACGATCATATTTTTTATATTGAAAAAGAATCGGACGGGGTAGGGGTGGAAATAGCCCTTCAATACATAGATGACATTGTGGATCATGTGGTTCCCTTTGCAAACAATATTTATACGGGAGAAGGGGGAACGCATGTAACAGGTTTTAAAACAGCTCTTACCAGAACCCTGAACACTTACTGCAAAAAAAATGAAATGATGAAAGATTCTGAAGGGGGGTTTACCGGCGAAGATGTTTTAGAGGGTTTAACCGCCGTTATTTCTGTAAAGCTCCGTGAAATTCAGTTTGAGGGTCAGACCAAAGCGAAACTGGGCTCTATGGAAGCACAGAGCGCCGTCGGGTCTGTTTTAGGAGAAGCATTTTCTAATTTTTTGGAGGAAAATCCTGACGATGCGAAACTCATAATCAATAAAGCCATCCTTGCCATGAAAGCTCGTAAAGCGGCTAAGGCGGCCAAAGATTCAGTACTTCGCAAAGGAGCGCTTGAAGGCATGACCCTTCCAGGAAAACTGGCAGATTGCCAAACCAAAGACGCAGGTGAATCTGAACTATTCTTGGTAGAAGGAGATTCCGCCGGAGGTTCGGCAAAACAGGGTAGGGATAGACGCACTCAGGCGATACTGCCACTGCGCGGAAAAATTTTAAATGTTGAACGGGCGCGCATAGATAAAATGCTCGCCTCAAAAGAAGTGAGAGCGCTTGTCATAGCTATGGGTACTTCCATTGGGGACACTTTTGATCTTTCCAAGGTACGTTACCATAAAATAATTATTGCCACAGATGCCGATGTAGATGGCGCTCATATCCGCACTCTCTTGCTCACTCTTTTTTATAGATACTTTAGACAGGTAATTGAGGCTGGATATATCTACATAGCTCAACCGCCGCTTTATAAAATAAAAAAGGGAAAGGAAGTGAGTTATGCGTATTCTGATGAAGAAAAAATAAAAATTATCGGTAAAGGAGCGGATGTAAGTGAGATACAAGCTATTGAGACAGATATAGAAACAGAAGAAGCCGAAGGTCCTGAGCCTGTCGAAGGAAAAGAGGCAAAAACAAAATCAAATAAAATACACATTCAGCGATATAAAGGTCTTGGAGAAATGAATCCGGAGGAGCTCTGGGAAACAACTATGGATCCGGCCCATCGGGTGCTAAAAAAAGTGAATGTAGATGACGCGGAAGAGGCGAACAGGGTTTTTGAAATTTTAATGGGTTCCGAGGTTCCGCCTAGAAAGTCTTTTATCCAATCAAATGCTAAACTAGCCGAGATTGATATTTAAAAATATTTATAATCTCTAACTTTCTTTCTAGTATTCCTTAACCTACCATATATGATATGTTAAGAAATTAAAAGTTTTCTAAAAATGAATCTAATTATACAAAAATTTCCATCTACCCCTTCCAGTGCGAGGAGGTAATCCAGCTTTCAAGATTTTTTCCAAAATTGTCCAAATATCTTTATTCTGAGTTTCTATTATTTTTAGAAGAGAAGAGTATTTCCCGATATCATATCTAAATGACATTCTAAAAATAGTTGTTGGGCTCATACAAAGAGTTTCAGCGATGTACGTTATTGGAATGTTTTTTGATAAAAGATAAATAACAGCAAATCTTTTAGCTAGCATTATTTTTTCTGTATGGGTTAGAAAATCTCCCAGAAAGAATTTTATCCAAGATTTTTTAGCCGATTTTTCAAGAGCCGAACTGAATTCGTTGTATAATTTCTGTAGATGCTCTTTCTTTAATTTTTTTGATGATATGTGTGGCATTAAATTTATGTCTTAGTATACCATATATAGTATGTTAAGAAAATAAGGGTCTAAATAAAAATACCATATGTAAGTTATTTTTTCTTTTGAATTATTTTTTTCCCTCTATTTCTTTTTTGAGTTTTGCGAGAAATCCTTCAGTTGTGATGTTTTCTATTTTTTCATTGTTTCTTTTTTCTATAGTGAGTTTCTTTGATTCTTTTTCTTTATCTCCGATGATAACTAGGTATGGAATTTTTTCTATTTTTGCGCTTCTGATTTTTTTACCCAATGATTCATTTGAATCATCCAGTTCCACCCGGACGTTGTTTTCTTTCAGATATTTGTAAACTGATTCGGCGTATTCTGCATGTTTTTCCCCAGAAATTGGAAGTATCTTTACCTGCACGGGCGAGAGCCAGAGAGGAAATGCGCCGGCAAAATGTTCAATTAGAATAGACATAAATCTTTCAATTGAGCCCATAATAGCGGCGTGCAACATAACGATTCTTTCTTTTTCACCTTTTTCATTGATACAAGTTAGATCAAAACGTTCCGGCATATTCATATCTAGTTGAATGGTGGCTACCTGCCATTCTCTACCCAAAGAGTCTTTTGCCATAAAATCAAGTTTTGGACCATAAAAAGCGGCTTCTCCCAAACCATCAATCGCTTCCACTTTTTTTTCTTTTACGATATCTTTTAATATGTTTTCTGCTTCTTTCCATTTTTTTTCTTTTCCCAAATATTTCTCCATGTGTTTGGAATCGTGAACAGAAAGTCTCACTTGCAGTTTGAAGCCGAACACTTTATAAAAATCATGAACAATATCCCAAATTTTCACAAATTCTTTCTTCACCTGATTCATTCTGCAAAATACATGAGCATCATCTTGAGAAAAAGAACGGACTCTTAAAAAGCCGGATAGTTCTCCTGATTGTTCATCACGGTAACACGCGGTGGTATTCGCATATCGTTGCGGAAGTTCCTTATAACTCCACGCTTTTCTAGCATAAATCTGCGTGTGGTGAGGGCAATTCATCGGTTTCATAGCAAATTCATGACCCTCACGAGAGGTAATACGAAAAAGTTCATCTTTAAATTTTTCCCAATGCCCGCTTTTTATATACAATTCTTTTTTGGTGATATGCGGGATTTCTATTTTTTCGTATCCGGCTTTTTTTCTTAATTCCCAAACGTATTCGTCCAGAAGATTTCGTACTAATGTGCCTTTTGGGGTCCACAAAGGAAGTCCAGAACCAACCAAATCTGAAAAAGTAAAGAGGTCCAATTCCTTGCCAAGTTTTTTATGGTCTCTTTTTTTTGCTTCTTCTCTCAGATTTATATAAGCGTCAAGTTCTTCTTTTGTTTCAAAAGCCAATCCGTAAATACGGGTAAGCATTTTATTCTTTTCATCTCCTCGCCAGTAGGCTCCAGCTACACGGTCAAGCTTAAATGAATCCGGTTTTATTTCTTTGCTTGGATTTTCCAGATGTCCACCGCGACAGAGGTCTGTAAACCCCGAATGAAAGCCTTTGGCTTCAGACGAGGCAAGATTACCACAAGTATAGAATGTGATAGGTTCTTTTTTATTTATTATTTCTTCTATAAGTTCCAGTTTATATTCGTTCTTTTTGAAATGTTCTTTTGCCTTTTCTGCACTTTTTTCTGCGCCTTCAAATTTTGTCCAATTTTTTAGAATTTCCTTCATTTTCTTTTCTATTTTTGGTAAATCCTTATCCGAAATAGGGTTTTTGAAATCAAAATCGTAGTAAAAACCGTCTTCTATTGAAGGGCCTATGGTATTTTTTGTGTCAGGATACAAGTCCAAAACAGCTGCCGCCAGAAGATGGGCTAAAGAGTGTCTTAAATTGTGTAGTTTTTCTGTGCTTGTCATGCACCCTTATAATATCATATTTTATTTTTTTTACTATTACGACGGTTTTGCTTTTTATAGTTTATATGTTAGTATGAAAACTATTATGGTAGTTCGAATGAGGCATACAAAATCGCATACTAAGAATAGGCGTTCTCACCATACGCTGGCAAGTACGAGTTTCTCTAAGTGCGAACACTGCAAAGAATTGAAAAAACACCACACTGTTTGCGTTTCTTGCGGATTTTACCGCGGGATGAAAGTCTTGGATTTGGTTAAGAAAATGGAAAAGAAACAAAAGAAAGAAAAAGCAAAAAAGGCACAAAATTAGTTACTAGGGGCTAGTGGATAGGTACTAGAACCTAGAACCTAGAAACTAGAACCTAGAAACTAGAACCTAATTTTTTATGGCTAACCGGCACCTTTCAAGATCAATAGTACTACAGACACTTTTTGAATGGGATTTTGTATCTGCCTCTAAAAAGGGCAATTGGACCAAGGATAAAATAAAAGAGGTTTTGAACAAAAATCTTAGAGAGTTCGCTCCCGGACTTGAAGATGATGCTTTTGTTTTTTCTTTGACGGAAGAAGTGTTAAATAGATGTGGAGCGGTAGATGAGATAATAGAAAAAGCCGCACCAGATTGGCCATTGGATAAAATTAGGTCTGACCGAACTTCTTTTTGGCGACAGAAATGAGGTGCCTCCGAAAGTGGCCATTAACGAATCGATAGAACTGGCTAAAACTTTTGGCGGAGAAAACTCCAGCAAATTTGTGAACGGAGTGCTTGGGGCGGTTTATAAGGAAATCGGCGAGCCCGGCAAAGAACAGGTAAGTAAAAAGAAAAAAATTAACGAACCGGTGGACATAGGGAAATTACCGATTGAAAAATTAGGGGGAGCACTAGTGTATGCAAAAAAAGACAGGAACGTGCTATTTGCGCTGGTACACGACGTTTTTGGTTACTGGACTTTGTCAAAGGGCAAAATGGAAGAAAATGAAAACGTTCAAGAAGGGACCATTAGAAAAATAAAGGAAGAAATCGGACTTGATATATCCATAAAGCAAAAAATCGGGGAAAATGAATATGTGGCTAGCCATCCAGAAAAAGGGAAAACTCTGAAAAAAGTGACCTATTTTTTGGCGGAAAGCGAATATAAAGAGTTGCAACTTGAAAATTCCGGCGGACTAGACGGAGCCAGATGGTTTCAGCTTTCAGAGATTCCGGAGCTTAGAATATATAACGATATTATTCCGCTTATCACCAAGGCAGTCGAAATTATCAGCAAGCCTCGCCCGTAAGTCTATGGCCGAGGAAAATAATTTTCCAAATACCATGATTCAATTTTCTAATTTTGAAAAAAGCACCAAGATAGTTTTTAAAGACAAGAGTTTGCTGAAACAAGCTTTCACTCATCGTTCCTATATAAACGAAAATCCAGGCGCCGGACTTTCCCACAATGAGCGCCTGGAATTTTTGGGCGACGCCGTACTTGAATTGATTGTCACTGATTTTTTATACCGGAAATATCCAAGTTATACTGAAGGGGAATTGACCGCCATAAGATCAGCTTTAGTAAATGCAGTTATAATTTCTGAAGTTGCTTTTAAAATTGACATGAATGATTATCTGTTTTTGTCCAAAGGTGAGGCTAAAGACAATGGCAAAGCCAGACAATATATTTTGGCTAATACCTACGAAGCATATATTGGAGCAATTTACCTAGATAGAGGGTATAATGTTGCCAAAAAGTTTGTAATTATTTCTCTTTTGCCTAATACGGAAAAAATTATTTCCAAAAAACTTTGGCGCGACGCTAAAAGTTTGGTTCAGGAAAAAGCGCAGGAATTTGTGAATGTAACTCCTGTTTATAAAGTTCTATCTCAATCGGGTCCGGATCATGACAAGCACTTTACGGTTGGAATTTTCTTTGGATCAAATTTAATTGCTGAAGGTAAAGGTAAGTCAAAACAGGAAGCAGAACAAAAAGCGGCAGAGATGGCGTTAAAAATAAGAAATTGGATGGAATAAGGATAATATTTTTCCCGTTAAAAATTAAGCATACGGGAATTAAGTATGAAAGTTATTATTAAAATTTTTTAATGGGATGCGACTAAAAAATCTTGAAATAAACGGTTTTAAATCTTTTTCTAAAAAAACAGTTTTAGAGTTTCAGAATCCCATTATTTCCATTGTCGGACCGAACGGTTCCGGCAAATCAAACGTGGTGGAAGCAATCCGTTTTGTTTTAGGTGAACAATCAATAAAATCAATGCGCGGGTCGTTGGGTTCTGATTTGATTTTTAAAGGTTCAAAGAACCTGCCTAAAAGTTCTCGTGCGTATGTCACCATATATTTTGATAATTCCGACAAAACTTTCAAGTTCTCAAATGAATCAGGAAAGGATATCAATTTAAATTATGATGTCGTTTCTATTTCCCGTGAAGTTTACCCCGATGGTGTAAATAAATATATTTTAAATAATGCGGAAGTAAGATTAAAAGATATAAGTAATCTTTTGACTTCGGTCAACATTGGTTCTTCCGGGCACCATATTATTTCTCAAGGCGAAGCGGACAGAGTTCTAAATGCGAGCCCTAAAGACAGAAGGGAAATGGTGGAAGATGCTCTTGGACTTAAAATTTATCAATATAAGATAAAAGAATCACAACGCAAACTGGAAAGGACTGCCAATAATATGAAGGAAGTTTCTCTTCTGCGCAGAGAAAATGTTCCGCACTTGAATTTTTTGAAGAAACAAATGGATAAATTCGAAAAGGCAAAAGAAATGCAGATCTCGCTGTTGTCTTTATATAGAGAATATTTGAAAAAAGAAAGTGTTTATCTTAAAAAGGAACAGTCTGATTTATCTACAGAAAAAAGAAAAATTTCAGAGGAAATAAAAGACATCAAGCAAAAACTTGCTGAGATTCAAGAAATAGACAAAAAAGAAAAAACTGGAAAAGAAGAAGAGCTTAGAGCGCTTGAGATGAAGAGTAGCCAGATTCGCAGTATCAAAAGCGAAATAGAACGCAAATTAGGCAGGATTGAGGGAATGATAGAGATGAAAGAACGCAGAATGGAAAAATCTTCGGAAGTTGCCATAAAAAACCCTGAGGAAATAAAAAAAATATTTGATGAAATTAATTCCGAGATAGAAGAAGCTATTGTTGAGGAAAATATAGCGGAAATCAAGTTAATTCTTTTGAGGATTCAAGATATTTTAAAAAAATTTAATCAGCAGAAAGATAATTCAGGAGCCACATTTCCGGAAAATTTTGAATTAAAAGAGAGCCAGCAAGAAGTTTTGACCGAGATGCAAAATATTGAAAACGAAGAGAAAAAGATTCTAAGTAAAATAGAAATACTGAAAGAAGAAATAAATCAGGAAAATAAAGTTTTACATGAGAAAGAAAAAGAAAAATTTGATCTGAGGGTTAAACACCAAGAACTAGTTTCTTTTTTAGGAATTATCTCTGTGAAAGAAGAGAATCTTATTAAAGAATCGGAAGCTTTCAAGAATGAGATAAAAGAAGGGTCAGCGCTTATTGGTGATGAAATTTTATCTTATGAGGATTTTCAAATAAACGAGTCTACAAACAGAGACGCGCAAGAAGAATTAAAACGAAAAATTGAACGAATAAAAATAAAGTTGGAAGATGTCGGTTTAGGTGGAAGTCCTGAAGTTGTTAAAGAATTTGAAGAGGTATCCCAAAGAGATAATTTTTTGGCGAAAGAAATGGAAGATCTGACTGCGAGTATTGAATCTCTTCGTAAATTGATAACAGACTTGAAAGAGAAGATAGATTTGGAATTTAAGGAGGGAATTAAAAGAATAAACATACAATTTGATAAATTTTTCTCGTTAATGTTTGACGGAGGTACTGGTTTTCTCTCTATTGTGACCGAGAATAAAAGGAAGCCCCTCTCTGCGGAAATCTCGGAAGATAATGATAATGAGGAAGAAGAAGATGCGGTTCCCGAGCAAGGTATTGAAATCAATGTCTCTCTTCCACATAAGAAAGTAAAAGAACTGAACGCTCTATCGGGGGGAGAAAGATCGCTTACTTCCATTGCTCTTCTATTTGCTATGTCCCAAGTCAATCCCCCGCCATTTTTGGTGCTTGATGAGACGGATGCAGCTTTAGATGAAGCCAATTCCCGGAAATATGGAGATATGCTGGAAAAGTTATCCCATCACTCCCAGCTCATTGTCGTTACTCACAACAGGGAAACGATGTCTCGTGCCGGTATTTTGTATGGGGTCACCATAGGCGCCGATGGCGCTTCAAAACTGCTTTCCGTCAAACTGGACGAAGCCGCCACTATCGCGAAATAGTTTATTACAGTCGTTAAATTGCAAATATGTATATATACGTCATGGCGTATATGTGTAATTATGTTCCAATTTATATTGGAATAGACTAAGTGAACGAGTTACTTGCCTGGACATTGAATAAATGCGCCAGGCTTGTTTTATTTCCCTCTGACAAGGGGGATTAAGGGGGTTATTAGAATTTTATTTTTTCTTCTTTTCCTATAATCACTTTATCCGGCTGGAAAGATTTGTTTAATTTTACAATATTTTTCTTTACAGACATGTTTCCATCTCTCCATAATTTAATCTCAAGTAACATTCCTTGCATTGTATTTTCAGAAAATCCTTGGTCAAAGATGAAATTGCCCAGCGAATAAGCGATGAAACCATTTTTATAAACCTCCGTGTCCTCTACTACATGAGGATGGGTACCTATTATTATTTTTGCTCCGGCATCTATTGTGCGCCAAGTATTCCTGTCTGGCATTATACTTGGTTTGGTATTCTTCTCCAAAATGGAATGATACTACCAGATAGTCAACCAGTTTTGAAGCCTTTCCTATTATTTCGTCAAAACGCGGATTATTGGCTAAAAGCAGTCCGGCTTTATCTTCGCTTGCTTTCATCCATTCAGGTCCAACATCGGAAAATCCTAAATATCCTATTTTTATTCCATATTTTTCAATGACAGTGGGTTGCTCGGCTTCTTGCATATCTGTACCTCCTCCCGTATATAAAATTTCATTTTCCCTTAAATGCGCCAAAGTATCAATATAAGCTTCACGTCCCCAATCCCCAACATGGTTATTGGCAACCGATAGCACGCTGAAGCCCGCGCCTTTTAACGCCGGCGCTACCGATGGGTTCATTCTGAAAGAGTACAAATTACCTCTGTCTTTGCCTGTATCAGACACCGGACCTTCTAAATTAGCAAAAACTATATCGGATTTCTTTAAAATTTCTAATTTTTCAAAGAGCGCCGAATAATCACCATTGAAATTTTTATTTACAGAATTTTTGACTCCGCGGTCTAACATTATATCTCCGCCGAAAGCGAGAGTTACGAAATCCGGATCTTTAATTTCAGGCATGCCTTCTTTTTCTTTAACCCAAGCCGTGCCGGCGTCGGCCTCTCCCCCATAATATATGTTTTTATTTAGATATTTTAAAATGCTCTCTACATCTTTATAGCGATCTTTGCTCTGCAAGAGTGAAATAACTACTCGGCGTGTTCCAATTTCCGACAAGGGAACGGAAAAGAGAGAAACAACCGTTTGCCCGGCAGTGTCGGTATACCCGCTTTTACCTCCCAGATAACCGTCTTGGCGTAGAAATTGATTGTTGCTGGACCAATTGTGTTTTCCGTCAGAATAGCTTCGTTTGGTTGTGATTTGAAGCAAATTTGGTTTTTTTTGATTTAAGTATGCCGATAGTTTAAATATATCAAAGACAGTTGATTCGTTTTTTTCTGAAAGTCCGCTTGGGTCGCTAAAAGAGGTTTTAGACAGTTCCAATTTTTCAGCCGCCTGATTCATTTTTCTCAAAAAAGTGTCTCTGTCAAAGAATTCGGCTATAATTTCTGCTGCATCATTGCTTGATTCTAAAAGTAGGGGATATATCAGATCCGAAACTTTTATTTTTTCTCCAATCTTAAAACTGCCGTTTTCTCCGTAGGTGGTCAGAGCTTTTTGGGAAACCTTAGCTATGTCATTTTCTTTCATTAATTCAGTAGCGACATAGGCGGTCATTAATTTGGAAACCGAAGCGATTGGCGATTTCTGTTCCCGGTTCTTCGCTAGGATGATTTCTCCGGTGTCCAAGTCGCCGACCAAATAAGCCTGAGCCGAGACTTTCAGCTTTTGCTTCAAGTCTTTGATAAAATAAAAGTATTGAGGTTCTATTTGGTTTTCAGCTAAAGATTCCACTGCCGTCGCCGTGCCGTCGCGAGGTTGGATGTTTTTTCCGTAACCCACGCCTTCTAAAATTAGAGAAGCGAAAGAGATGCCCATTATTATAAAGAATATTATCCAGATAAATTTAAATTTTGAATTAAAAACATGTTTCATATTAACGCGTAATCTATGGTTTTTCTTTCTAAATCGGCCCCTTTCACTTTTATTTTAACACGATCTCCCAGCCCATACGCTTTCTTTTTTTTCTGTCCAATCAATTCCGACTTTTTAACATTAAAAATGTAAAAATCATCTCTGATGCTTCGTATTCGCACTAAACCCTCGCATTTTGTTTCTATTTCTTCCACATAAATACCCCATTCTGTCACCCCGCTTATTACTCCTGTGAATATGTTTCCAATGCGGGAGGACATGTATTGGATTTGTTTGTATCTTATAGAGGCCCGTTCAGCGTCTGAAGCTTTTTTTTCTTGCTCTGATGATTTTTTAGAGATTTTTTCATATATATCTAATTTTTTATCGTTTATTTTAATGCCTTTTTCATAATCAGTCAGAAATCTATGAACCACTATATCTGGATAGCGCCTGATGGGAGAAGTAAAGTGAGTATAATATTCAAACGCCAAGCCGTAATGGCCGATATTCTTTGTGGAATAAATTGCTTTGGCCATTGAACGAATAACCGCTCGGTGTACCGTGTCTTTCTCATCTTTGCCGTAGAGATTTTCCAGTAATTTATTTATCTCATGAGTTGGTATCTTGCCGTTTATTAGAGGCAATTTATATCCCAGACTTTTCAAGAAGAATGCCAGTTCAGTTGTTTTTTCTTTGTTGGGTGTATCATGAACCCGATAAACAAATATTCCTCTCTCTTTTTTTACGCCTTTTGAAAATTTTTCCGCCACTTTTTTATTTGCTAAAAGCATAAATTCTTCAATTAATCTATTGGAGTCGCCTCTTTCTTTTTTTATTATTTTTATTGGTATTCCTTTTCTGTCCAAAATAAATTTCACTTCTTCTTGGTCAAGCGATATTGCGCCATTGGCGAATCTTTCCCCGGTTAATTTCTTTGCCAGATTATTTAAAATAAAAAGCTCCTTGTGAAACGGAGAATTTTTATCTTTTATTGTTTCTTCCGCTTCTTGGTAAGTAAATCTTTTCTGTGAATGTATTACCGTACGTCCGAACCATTCCTCTTTTACCCTTGCCTCTTTATCTATAACAAAGACCGCGCTTAACGCCAGCCTATCTTTGTTGGGCATTAGAGAACACAAATCGTTGGAAAGCGCTTCCGGAAGCATTGGTATCGTTCTGTCCACCAGATATACAGATGTTCCTCTATTTTGTGCCTCGCGGTCAAGCTCGCTTCCGATTTTTACATAATGAGATACATCAGCTATGTGTATGCCTATTTCATACAGTTCCCCTTCTTTTTTAGGAGAGGCGCTAGCAATTTCTAGGGAGGGGAGAATTCTAAAAGAGATAGCATCGTCAAAATCTTTCGCGTCCTCCGGATCAATAGTAAAAGTTAGTGTTTTTCTAAAATCGCGTCTATTTATAAAATCATCTTTTTTTATCCCGGCTTCCTTTATTCTTTTTGCTTCCTCTTCCACCTTTTTAGGAAAAGTATTGTCAAACCCTTTTTCCATAGCGATTGCGTGCATCTCTGCATCATTATCCCCGGGTCGGCCCAAAATTTTTGCTATTTTGCCTTCGGGCGCTTTTAGAGGGTCTTTCCAGAATATTATTTCCGCGTAAACTTTTTGTCCGGCTTTTGCCCCATTTAACATCTTTTTTGGTATTAGAATGTCCGTGTACATTTTTGTGTCGTCTGGTTTTAAAAAGAATACGGAGGACTTTCCTCCGCCAGCTGGCGGAGGAAAGTCCTCCGTATCTAGAACTCCAGAAAAACCGATTTTTGCCCGCGAGATTATTTTTGATACCTCTGCCATAAGCCTCCCATGTCCTTTGGCATGCAGGACAATTTCAACCGTATCACCGTGCAGAGCTGTATTTAGGTGCCTAAAATCAATTTCTATGTCTTTCCCGATTCCTGTCGGAATCCCGATTTTGGTCAGGACTTCATCTGAAACTTTTACATACCCAACACCTTTGGCAGAGATAGATATAATACCCTCAGCCACAGACCTACAGACAAGGCTCTGTATTATCTTCTGGATTTTCTTTTTTTCTTTTTTCACTCTTTTAATATAACATGTTTGCGTAGCATTTAGTAAATTGATAGAATTAAACCGATGGAAAAAATAACACACCAAGGAAAGATATTTGAATTTGCCTGCCGTTCTCCAGGTACGCATTTGATTATTCTTAAAGGGGATAGTTGGTCCAAATACTCTAGCCAGCTCGTAAATTTGGTATAATGCTCTTATGAGCTTTGCTGTCCAAACAAAAGCAAAAACGGAGGAAGCCGCTGTATTTTTAGCTTCTTCTATTTTAAAACAGCTAAATTCTGGTAAGCAGGTTTTATTTTTTGTGACAGGAGGCTCGTCTATGGCGGTTGCCGTAAGAACGGCGGAACTTTTAAGAGAGCATCCGCATCAAAATCTGACTGTCACTCTTACAGACGAAAGATACGGACCGATAGACCATTTCAATTCAAATTATTTTCAGCTTATGGAAAAGGGTTTTGATCTTCCGCAGGCGAAAATGATACCGATCCTAATTGACGACGACCAGAACATCACCACCGAAAAATTTAATACGGTTCTTCGGGAAGAACTTGGAAAAAGGGAGTATAAAATAGGATTGTTCGGTATCGGGACAGACGGGCATATCGCCGGTATTTTACCGGAATCCGCCGCAATGAATTCAGAAAATTTTGCCTGCGCTTACGATACTCCCGTTTTTTCTCGGATTACCATAACGCCCAAAGTGATAGAACAGCTGGACGAAGCGGTGGCGTATGCCAAGGGCGAAGAAAAGCAAGAGGCACTGAAAAATCTTGAAAAAGATATTGAAGCGAGCAAGCAACCGGCGCAAATCCTGAAGAAAATTCCATTATTAACAATTTTTACTGATATGTAATTTACGAAATTTTTACTTGGCATACTTTTTATAAAAATGTTTTCTAAAAAGTATGCCTGCGACAAATTTCACAAATTTAAAAATATGAAAACAAAAATAGCAATCGCCGGTTTGGGTAAAATGGGAACACAAATTGCCAAAAAACTTTTTGAAGACGAGTTTGATGTTATTGTCCATAATAGAAGCGCAGAGCCGATAGGCGGGATGAAATCTTTGGGAATGGTGCCTGCTTATGACAAAGGAAAAGTTGTATCGTATTTTGATAAAAAACCAGTGATCATCTGGCTGATGATACCTTCAAATGCCATTGATAAAGAATTGGACGAGTGGTTACGGATAATACCTGCTAAAAGTATTCTGATTGACGGGGGAAATTCCGATTTTCGGATTACTAAGACGCGCGCCAAAAAGGTGTCTGAAAGAGGATCTGTTTTGATAGACGTCGGAACCAGTGGCGGAGTGTGGGGCTATAAAAATGGGTTTTCTATGATGGCGGGAGGCGACAAGGAAGCATTTAAAATAATTGAACCGATCCTAAAAACTTTGGCCAAGCCGTCCGGCGGGTATTTTCATTTTGGGGAAAATGGCGCCGGGCATTATGTGAAGATGGTTCATAATGCTATTGAATATGGTATGATGCAGAGTTTAGCGGAAGGATACAGGCTTCTTAAAGAAGGTCCGTATAGAAACCTTGATTTGATTTCCGCGGGCGAAGTGTGGCAGCATAAAAGCGTGATAACTTCTTGGTTGAATGAGCTTGCTATGAATGCCTTAAAAAAAAATCCAGAACTAAAAAATATCAATGGTTATATTTCCGAATCCGGCGAAGCGCGCTGGGCCCTGGAAGTGGCAAAAGATTTCGGGATAGAAATGCCTTCCATACTATCCGCTTTTAATGTCAGAATAGAATCACAGAAGGGAAATATAAATTTTGCCACCAAGCTTTTAGCGGCTATGCGCAATGCTTTCGGGGGACATAAATTAAATGGATAGGAATAAACCGACAATTCTCATTATTTTCGGAGTATCCGGCGATTTAGCCAGGCGATATTTACTGCCGGCAATCAGGGCTATCGCCGGCGCCGGCATGATGCCTCCGCAATTTCATATTGTAGGGGTTACTCGCCAGCCAAGCTTGAAGATGGATGCTTTATTGGAAAAAACTTCCAACACCGAATATCTGCGCGAGCATATAAGTCTGCATCAAATGAATGTTCTATCCGTTGACAGCTATAAAGAATTAGGAAAATATCTAGAAGAAATTGAAAAAAAGTTCAACCTTCCGGCCCAGCGCCTGTTTTATTTGTCGGTACCGCCTCAAGCTTCCAAGTCCATCATTGAATTTTTAGGAATGTCGGGCTTGTCTAAAATAGAGGAGACGAGATTGTTGCTGGAAAAACCGTTCGGTACTGATTTGGAAAATGCCAAGGAACTGGCTAAAGACATTGATAAATATTTTTTGCCCTTGCAGGTTTATCGGGTAGATCACTATTTGGCCAAGGAAACCGCCCAAAATATTATCGTATTTCGCGACGGCAATTCGCTTTTTAAAAAAACATGGAATAAAGATTTTATTGAAAGTATAGAAATTACCGCCAGCGAAGAGATAGATATAGAAGGGCGCGCTAATTTTTATGAACAAACAGGAGCGCTTCGCGATTATGTGCAGAGCCATCTTTTGCAATTACTGGCTTTAATTCTCATGAGATTGCCAGAGGACGACAATCTTGAGAAGGTGCCGGGTTTGCGTTTGGCAGCGCTAAAGCATCTGAAAGTTTCAAAGGCCAAACGGGGACAGTATGAAGAATACAAAAACGAAGTTGGCAATCCTAAAAGCCAGGTTGAAACCTTCGTATCCATAACTCTAGAATCCAGCGAAGAAAGATGGAAAGGCGTGCCCATCACCTTGATTACAGGCAAGGCCCTGAAAAATAAATTTACCGAGATCAGAATTCTATATAAAAAAGATAAAGACAATGAATCAAATGAATTATTGCTCCGCCTGCAGCCGCAGGAGGGAATCCAATTCAATATGTGGGCTAAGCGCCCGGGTTATGAACGCCGGGTGAATCCGCACTATCTCGGTTTTAAATTTGAAGAATTTTATGATGTTTTGCCGGAAGCGTACGAGCAAGTGCTGTTTAATGCTGTAAATTCCGACCATACTTTGTTTACTTCTGGCGATGAAATACTTGAAACTTGGCGGATTTTGGATGTTTTGCAGAAAAAGTGGGGAAAATCGGGAGATGATTTGATAATTTATAAAAAAGGAAGCACTGTAGACGAAATTATAAATAATAAAATTGCCCTGAATGAACGATAAATCCGATTCTAAAAAGAGGAGTATTCTTGGGGGTGCTTGTTTTTGGCTTTTTGTTATTTTTTTTTCGCTGGTTTTATTTTTTGCCGCCTCAGAACTTTTCAGCGTGAAGATATCAAATGAGATGGAAAATCTGGCGACGAAGCCCGAAAATAATAAAATTTCCGTTCTCCCGCCTTTAGATACTGCAACTTATGATAAAAAACTGAATGAACTGGCCAATAATCCGCCGGACCCTATAGTTTATGAAACCGTCAATGTCCCTCTCTCGCCTCAGCCGAAAATAGCGCATCTCTGGCCGGTGAAAACTGTCTATCCCAATGCCGGAGCCATTCTGCCTTTTAACCGCATTGTCGCTTACTACGGCAATTTGTATTCAAAAAATATGGGAGCGCTCGGACAATATGACGAAGAAGAAATGTTTCGGAGACTGGATGTTGAAATTAAAAAATGGAAAACTGCCGACCCTGCCACTCCGGTCATCCCTGCCCTTCACTACATTGCTGTAGTAGCGCAGGGAAGTGCGGGGGAAGATAAAAAATATAGAGCCAGAATGCCCGATTCTGAAATAGCCAAAGTTCTTAAAATGGCGGAAAAAATAGACGCTTTGGTTTTTTTGGATATCCAAGTCGGTTTAAGTGATTTGCGAACCGAAGTGCCGTTGCTTGAAAAGTATTTTAAAATGCCGAGAGTGCATTTGGGCATTGATCCAGAATTTTCCATGAAAAATGGCATCAGTCCCGGAAAAATAGTGGGCACTTTTGACGCAAGCGATATAAATTTTACGGTGAATTATTTAACGAAAATTGTGAAAGAAAATAATCTTACCCCTAAAATACTGGTGGTGCATCGCTATACCCAGAAAATGGTTACTAATTATAAAGAAATAAAACCGTTGCCGGAGGTACAAGTTGTGATGCATATGGATGGCTGGGGCGAGAGAGCAAAAAAGATAAACACCTATAAGCAGTTCATTTTTAAAGAGCCTGTCCAATTTACCGGTTTCAAATTGTTTTATAAAAACGATACTTTGACGGATGGCACTGTTTTGATGACGCCGAATGATTTATTGAAATTAAGTCCTAAACCTATTTATATTCAGTATCAGTAGTTAATAAATAATTTTGGAAACAAAATTATTTATGTTATTATATTGAAATGTTTGCAAATTATTTAACTACTAGCGCGCATGGTTTTCTGCCGGTAATTATGGTTTCAGCATTAATAGACAGCATTAATCCCTGCGCCATATCTGTTTTGTTTCTAACAATTGCCTTTCTGCTCAGTCTTGGAAAAGATAGAAAATTTGTTTTATTGTCGGGAGGCGTATATATTCTAGCCATTGCCATCATTTACACACTAATAGGGTTAGGAACTTTTCAGGCGCTCACTTTTTTTAATATTCCGAATATAATGGCAAAAGTGGGAGCGTCTATTTTATTGCTTTATAGTATTATTGGTTTGATAAACGAATTTTTCCCTAATTTTCCAATTAAATTGAAAATACCGGAAAGCGCGCATTCAACTCTTGCAAAAGTGATAAATAAAGGTTCCATTCCGGCCTTTTTTTTATTGGGTTCCTTGGTCGCCTTATTTGAATTTCCGTGCACCGGAGGGCCTTATCTTTTTGTATTAACTTTGCTTCATGATTATGCAAATTTCTGGAAAGGTTTTTGGTATTTAATTATATATAATTTTGTTTTTGTATTACCGCTTATTCTTATACTTGCATTTGCCACCAACAAGATTATGATAGAAAAGATAGACAAGTTGCGCAGACTAGAAACAAAAAAGGCCCGGGTAGTATTGCTTCTTGTCCTTGTCGCGTTCGGTATTTTGATATTTTCGTTATAAATTATTAATGAAGGATTTTTAGTAAAAAATTTTTGAGCCTTCGCCCTTGGAGTCATAAGGACAGAGGACCCACGACTCTTGAAATTCTTTACAAAAAATCCTTAAGATAAACAAAAATGACAACTGATCCAAAATTAATGAGTTTTGAGGAACTTCAAAAGAAAATAGCTTCTTTAAAAGAAAACAGGGGAGTTGATTTATCGACGGAAGAAGATTTAAGTGTCGCTGTTATGAATTTGATAAGTCTGGAAGAACATTTCTTTTTTTCCGGAACTAAGACAGGCAAAGACGAGTATTTCAATATGCTGAACGAGGCGCGAGAAATGAGAAAAACCCTTTTGGCCCGGATGATAGATAAAACAGAAGGGGAAAGCTGGTGCATTTCCAAACACCTGCTGGCGACTACCATGCGGTTGATGGAGGTGGGCACCAAATTGCAAGGAGACAGCAAAACGGAAGAAGCGAAACAGATGTTTAATTTCGCCTATAAAGTTTACAATTTGTTTTTTGCGCTTAGATTAAAAATTATTAATACCTCAGATGTAAAAGATAGTCTAGAAAAGGAAAAGCCAATGACTTTTGACGATATTATGGCCAAACTAGTGGATTGTTGCAAGGAGTAGTGATTATGACTAGAAAAAATATTTTTTTGTTGATAATAGTAATTTTAATTCTGGGCACATTGGGGACGATAATGCTACGGGAAAATGGAGGGGGTGTTTTTCCGGGTAAATATGATGCTTTTGCCCAATGCCTCGCCTCAAAAAAGTTCACTATGTATGGGACGGCGTGGTGCTCACATTGCAAGGCAGAAAAAGCGCGTTTCGGAGGATCTTTTAAATATGTGCCCTATGTTGAATGCACGAAAGACCCCGATAAATGTCTTTCAAGTGGCGTTGAGGGTTATCCAACTTGGGTAGATGAAAATGGGACAAAATATCTGGGAGAACAGGGATTGGAAAAATTGTCAGAAATAAGCGGTTGTGCACTGCCGATTGAATAGTATATAATTATACTCACTTATGAAACAAGCGCGATTAGACCAATTAGCTGATGGCATATTTGCCATAGTTATGACTATCCTGGTTTTTGAGATACGGATACCCGATTCTATCGGCATGGCAAGCGAAAATATTTTATTTCAATCCTTGATGAGCATGTTCCCGGTTTTTTTGAGTTATCTTTTAAGTTTTTCTCTCCTTTTTACTTACTGGCGGTCGCATCATTTTATTGAATCAGTATTGGCAAAAAATATTGACACCAGGTTTTCTAATATCAATGCAGTATTCTTCTTTTTTGTGGCGTTAGTGCCGTTTTCTTCTCATTTTCTCGGCAAATATAGTTATTCGAAAACCGCTATAATATTTTTTGCTCTGAATATTATTTTCATAGGAATAACTTTGTTTGTAATGCGTCAATATGCTATCAAGTCTTCAACCATAGAGAATATTCCATTTACCAGGACGGAAAATGAACATGCAAATATGCGCATCTTGTTTCCTGTTGGTGCCTCCGTCGTAGCCATTCTGATAGCATTTTTCAGCAGCACTTTAGCAATTTTATTGTTTACTCTTGCCATTTTATTTAATTTGTTGGAAAAAAGCACTAAGCACACTTTTTTTCTTATTGACCTTTTTCGCAAGAAAAAGCAGAAAACTTATTAGTATTAAAAACAATTTTTGTAAAATTTTATGAAAAAGACATATATCATCATATTAGTTTTAATTCTGGTTGTATTGGGAGTTATATTTTTTACTGGCAAAGGCACAAAATTAGAGGCTCCGGTTTTAACCGATACTGAAACAGTTCCAACAACCAGTGTCGCGGGCGAAAAAGAATTTACCATTTCAGGCCAGAATTTTTCTTTTACACCCAATTTTATTACAGTTAAAAAAGGAGAGAAGGTTAAAATAACTTTCAAAAATAGTGATGGATTCCACGATTTTAAAATTGATGAATTCGGTGTTGCCACTAAAACTATAAAAGGCGGAGAAGAGGAATTGGTAGAATTTGTGGCTGATAAAGTAGGAAGTTTTGAGTATTATTGCTCAATCGGTACCCATAGGGCTATGGGTATGTGGGGAACTTTAAGGATAGAATAAAAATGGAATATGAACTCCAAAAAGGAAATAAGAGCTTGGCATAAAGTGAAAGTTAGTGAGCGTTTTTTGAATGCTTTCAGGGGCATGCGTGTTTTCCTAAAAACTGCCAGGCATCTCCCAATACTGATATCGGCCATAGTAATAGTAATAATCTTAGGATTTTACTTGAAGGTTTCCGGTCTTGAGTGGATTGCTTTAATTTTTTCTATTGGTTTTGTTTTGGTTTCCGAGACTTTTAACACAGCCATAGAAATAGATATAGATTTAACTTCTCCGGAGTATCATCCTTTTGCCCGCGATACCAAAGATGTGGCCGCGGCCGCGGTTCTTTTGTCTATATTTACCGCGGCTGTTATTGGACTGGTTGTTTTCCTGCCAAAAATTTTTCAATATGTTAATATATAAAAATGAGCAATAAAAATATTTTTTTCCTAATAATCTGTCTTTTGATTTTGGGGACAGTGGCAACCGTTATCTTAAGGTCTGACAATACATCCGCCGCGCCCGGCAAGTACGATACTTTCGCGCAATGTTTAAAAGATAAGGGCGCAATCTTTTACGGCGCTTTTTGGTGTCCGCACTGCCAGGCGCAGAAAAAGATGTTTGGCTCCTCCGTCAAATTACTGCCCTACGTTGAATGCTCCACCCCCGACGGGTCTGCCCAGACAAAAGAATGCAAGGAAAAGGGGATAGATGGTTATCCAACTTGGGAATTTTCCGACGGTAGCCGCTTATCGGGCGAGATTCCGCTTGAACAGCTGGCTGAAAAAACCTCTTGTCCTTTGCCACTTTGATATTATGAATACGGAAACTATGCATTATCTGAATATTTTTCTTGGATTTGGAGCGATTTTGCTTCAGGTTTTTTCAGTAATTATTCTTCTGATTCTTTTGTTTCGCCCTAAAGAAAACAAAAAAAATATATTATTGGATTTTGTTCATAAGCATTTTTTAGCGATCAGTTTTTTAATTTCTTTGTTCGCTACCCTGTTTTCTTTGGTTTATTCCGAAATAATAAATTTTCCTGCTTGTTCTCTGTGTTGGTTTCAAAGGATCTTTATGTATCCATTGGTTTTTATGTTTGGTGTTGCCTTTTGGGACAGGGACAAAAAAGTGGTCCGTTATGCCTTGCCCCTTCTGTGCGCCGGTTTTCTTATTTCTATTTATCAGAATTTTGTGTACTACTTCGGAGACAGTTCCAATGCACCATGCGATGCGTCCGGCATATCTTGCTACAAACAATATATTTCGGAATTCGGGGGCTATATATCCATTCCTATACTGGCCCTAACGGCATTTTTTTCCCTTTTGGTTCTCGTTTTGGTTGCTCATTTTTATCATAAAGAAGATTAAAACCCACTATGGAAGAAAATTTGCAAAAGAAAATAGAAGAACAAGGATTGAAAATAGAGGCGATTTATAAATCAGTGGAAAAAACTAGAAAATATTTTTTGGTTATAATTTGGATTACTATTATCGCCGTCGTATTGCCACTCCTAGGTTTGTTTTTTGTTTTGCCGTCATTTTTGAGCAATTATACAAGCGTCTTGGATGGCAGTTTCTAAAAGCAGATGAACCAAAAAATTTACGCCTAAAATACCTTGAAAAATAAGGCTCCGTGAAGGACTGTCCTTCACAGATGTGGTAGAATTAAGAGATGTTGAAATTTACTAAAAAGGAAAAAATGCTAATGCAAAAATTAAACACACCGGCGAAAGTGCAGGATTTTTTGAATGGGTTGAAATTCAATTTTGAGAAAAAGGGGGAAACACTGAAATCCCCGATTTTAGCTCTAAGAGCGCGAAAGGCGCATTGTATGGAAGGAGCATTGCTCGGCGCGCATGTTCTTTCTTTGCATGGCTTCCGGCCACTTATTTTGCATCTTCAAACAACGAAAGATGATTTTGGCCATGTTATTGTTCCGTTCAAACAGTACGGTCTTTGGGGGGCTTTATCTAAAACTAATCACGCGGTTTTGAGATACCGCGAACCAGTTTATAAAAATATCCGCGAGTTGGTGATGTCTTACTTTCACGAATATTTTTTGAATAAAAATGGCAAAAAAACTTTACGCAGATATTCCAGGCCGCTTGATTTAAGTATCTTTGGCAAAAACTGGGCAGTGGCGGAGAATGATCCCTGGTACATAGACAATAAATTGGATAAGATAAAACATTACGATATTATGCCTAAGGTTATTTCCCAGAATCTTAGGAAAGCGGAGAAAATAGAAATAGAAGCAGGAAAAATCGTGGAATATATTAAGTGATTTTAAAAGTTTCCAAAAATTTCATTTAATAATTTTCTGAACCACCCTATTTTCTTCGTTCCCGCGTCGCTTTCACCCAGAGAATTGATTATTGTTGCTGTGTTCTGTTTTGCCGAGTTTTTCATTTTTTCTGTTTCATTTTTTCCCTCTAAAGTTCTTGTTGTTTCTGTATTTGATGCGATATTTTTTGCCGCAGCAAGTTTTAGCGTTTTATTTTCTGTTGTCTTTTTCTCTTCCAAGAGAGCTAAAATCTTTTCCAACTTTTCTTCCAATTGCTCTCTTTTTTCTAAAGTTATTTCTTCTTTAGGCTTTTCAAATTTTTGCATTATTTGATTCCATGTTTTGCCAGAAAAGGCAGTTAAGGCATAAGCTGTCTCCCAAATTTTGTTTTGCGCATTATCGTTTTTTATCCCTCCGTCACTACCCTGATTTTTCGCAAAGTAGTCCAAGGGAGTGTTGTCATCTTTCTCCCAATCTTCCGGTTTTTCGGATAAGGCAAGGATGCCTCCTATGACCCAGGCAGTAGAAGACACATTACCCCAACCGCCGTTATCTTCTTGATTATCTTTCAAAAATTCTTTTGCTTTTGCTAGCTCATTTTCTATATTCTCCCCGGCGGTGGCGATGATAGCTTGTATCGCGGCGCTCGTCATATCTACGCTTTCGTCCCAGGAGCCGTTCTCTTTTTGTTTGCTCAAGATGAAGGCTATATCGTCTATTATCATCTTGTCGGTTTGTGTAAATCCGGCATTTTGCAAAACAATCAAAGCAAAAATATCATCATTATCTTCTTGCACATTGCCGAATTGCTTTCCGTCGAAGCTATCCGTTATTTTTTTGATATAATTTTCATAGTTTGTGTTATATGGATTAAGTCCCATAGCCATTAATGCCATAGCCCTTCTTTCGTAATCGGTTAAAAACCCGCCCGAAACTTCGTTTTCCGACAAATATTTTGTAAGTTTTATAATTGGTTCCGTTTTCTGGTTTTT
>Ga0076256_102_pt1 | contig 44154 bp, 45 predicted proteins | sample RifGroF2_FD_67745 | JGI IMG/M metagenome (GOLD analysis project Ga0076256, IMG submission 67745) | Parcubacteria bacterium GW2011_GWF2_38_8 | reverse complement strand
TGCTATCAAGCTGAAATATATTAGAAAAACATTTAATTTTATTGTATAATTTACTTATATGGATCCGGTAGTAGAAAATGGCATTGCCATAATTTGCGCGGTGAAATAAGCATTAGTTATATATATTGATAAAGAAATTATTATTTAATTAAAATTGAAATGGCTAACAAATAATGCCATTTCTCACTAACCGGATGGAACTGCACGAACTGCCTAAAAATAAGGAGCTGACGTATATAGGCTATACTACTTACCGGGATAAAAATACCCTTTTTGGCATTAAGCGCAAGGATAGGCGCCAGCATGTTAATCTGCACTGATGTTCAATATGATGATTCAGAATATTGAAAATGGCGATGGTGTCTGTATGGTTGACCCACACGGAGAAAATGTGGAAGCTATTTTATCGGCTATTCCACCTCATCGAATGAAAGATGTTGTCTATTTTAATCCAGCTGATACTGATTTTCATATTGGGTTTAATGTCTTGGAACTTATTGATCCGAAATACAAGCACTTAGTGGCTTCTGGATTGATGGGTATCTTCACTAAAATCTGGGCTAACGCATGGAGTGCTAGAATGGAATATATTTTAAATAATGCAATTTTGGCATTACTTGATACTCCTGGTTCAACCCTTTTAGGAATTCCTAGGATGTTGGTAGACAAAGATTATCGCCAGAAAATAATCACAAATTTAAAAGATCCTGTGATTAAAGCTTTTTGGGTGCATGAATATGAAGCTTGGCAAGACAAATTCAGAAATGAGGCCATTGCGCCTATTCAAAATAAAGTGGGTCAGTTTCTCTCTACTTCTATCATCAGAAACATTGTCGGACAATCTAAAAGCACTATAAATATTTTTGACATAATGAATGAAGGGAAGATTTTTCTTGTTAATGTTTCCAAGGGACGAATAGGAGAAGACAATTCTTCACTTTTAGGCGGAATGATAATTACCAAGATTCAATTGGCCGCCATGGAGCGTGTGCGAATACCAGAAGATACCAGAAAAGACTTTTATCTTTATGTGGACGAATTTCAAAATTTTGTTACAGATGCCTTTGCTTCCATATTGTCTGAGGCTAGGAAATATAGATTAAATCTTACCGTTGCTCATCAGTACACTGCTCAGCTTGTGTCGGATAAAAGTTCAAGCGTTAGAGATTCTATTTTTGGCAACGTAGGCACTATGATAGTCTTTAGGGTTGGCGCTGACGATGCGGAATTTTTAGAAAATGAATTTATGCCTGAGTTCGTACCTCAAGATATCGTGAATTTACCGAATTTCAAGATTTATCTAAAGTTAATGATAAATGGCGTAACCTCGCGTCCTTTTTCTGCTAAAACTATTCCACCTATGGTGAAATCCGGCAATAAAAAAGTAGAAGAAGAAGTTATCAAATCTTCTCGCGCCCTGTATTGTAAATTAAGAGAAGTAGTGGAACGGGAAATAAACGACTGGAGCGGAATGTCCGTCGGCGACGATAGTGATACTGGCGGCGTGGAAAAATTTCCAGCTGTATGCTCTATTTGCAAAAAAGACACCATGGTGCCTTTCAAACCAGCGCCTGGTAGGGCAGTATATTGCAAGGATTGCATAGCCAAAATAAAATCTGGAGAATTAGAACCTGTCAGGGGTTCAATAAAGCAGATTAAAGAGGACGAAACCGAGTTTTTTAGGCCTTTAGCGGATTTGGGCATAGAGTTTAAACAGAAGGATGGAAATAATGGAGAAACAGAAAGGTATCCGGAAAGAGTAGGACAAACTATACATCATCCTACACCACCGCGAATATTTTCAAGTATTAAAAAAGTTTTTACTAAAACTGTTTTGCCAAAAGTTGAAATTCCCCCAAAAGTTGCCAGAGACAATACAGCATTGAGAGAGGTTCTGAATAAGACACTTTCTGAGAATAAAATTTCAGAAGAAAAGAAAAAAGAGCTAGAGATAAAAAAAGTTGAAGTACCAGCAGAGCCAGCCATTTCTTTAGATGAACTAAAAAACACAAAACCCGCGCCTGATGCCACCCTAAAAGACAGGTCTGCCAGCAAAGAAGATATGGATAAATTGAAAAATTTTATTCAATCAACAAACATATCCCAACCAAAGGACCTGCCTATACAGGCGGAGAAACCAAAAACCCCGTCCGCGGATTTAAAGCCGAGGGAAGTTTCAGAAGATATCTTAAAAAAGATTTTAGAATGAAAGATTCGCTGGAAAAGGTCTTGCCTTATAGGGAACCCAAGGCAAGACCTTGAGGGGCCAAAAGATATGAGTAAAAATGCTGAAAGTAAAATATGTCAGAATTGTAGAGGTGAATTTATCATTGAGCCTGAAGATTTTAATTTTTATGAAAAAATAAAAGTTCCTCCACCGACTTTTTGTCCGGAGTGCCGGACGGTCAGACGCCTATCTTGGCGCAACGAAATGTGCCTTTACAAGAGAAAATGCGACGCGCCGGGGCACAGCGAAAATCTGATCACCATTTATCATCCGGATGAAAAGCTCACAGTCTATGATATAAAACACTGGTGGGGAGATAAATGGAACGCAATTAGTTACGGAAAAAAATATGATTTCTCAAAACCGTTTTTTAAGCAATGGAAAGAATTGCGCGACGAAATTCCGCTTCAATGTCTTTCAAACTCCAACGCAAAAAACAGTGATTATTGCAATGTCGCTGAAGACAGCAAAGACAGCTATATGTCTTCCGCTTCTTGGAGAATAGATAAGACATTTTACTCAAATAGAATTTCAGAAACCAAAGACTCTTCTGATCTTTATGTTGTCCACCGCTCGGAACTTTGTTATGAAGATATATTTTGTGTTGATTGTTATCATACTTTGTATTCCTTAAATTGCAAGAATTGCGTGGATTCATATTTTCTTTATGATTGTCATGGTTGCATAAACTGCTTTGGTTGTACCAACCTTCGTAGTAAGTCATACTGCATGTGGAATGAACAGCTTTCCCGGGAGGAATACACTGAACGTTTGGCAAAACTGGATTTAAAAAGCTACAAAACAATTTTAAAAATCAAAGAGAAATTTGACAAACTTTGCCTAAAATCAATCCACCGCTTTACCAATCAGATAAGAGTAATGAATTCCACGGGAGATAATCTTGAAGGCACGAAAAATTGTAAAATATGCTTTGATACCGCGGGGCAGGTAGAAGACTGCAAATATATTCATTGGGCTTTGCGCGTTAAAGATACGTATGATTCCGGTCCCGGAGTAGGAGAGGGGGAAATGATGTATGAAGTGTTTGATACCGGAATAGGAAATTTTCGCAACCTTTTCACAAGCGTTGTTTATAGTTCGAATGAAGTAGAATATTCTTTCAATTGCTATGGCTGTTCCAATCTGTTTGGTTGTATTAACGTGCGGAATAAAAATTATTGCATTTTAAATAAAGAATATTTAAAAGAGGAATATGAGGCTTTGGTACCGAAAATAAAAGAGCACATGAATAATATGCCCTATATTGATAAAAAGGGGATTATTTATAAATATGGCGAATTTTTTCCAGCTGAAATTTCGCCGTTTTGTTACAATGAAACCCAGGCTCAAGATTATTTTCCTTTAACGAAAGAGAAAGCGCTCAAAATGGGATACAAATGGCGGGATAAAAAGGCGAATGAATATAAAACAACGACGGAAGCAAAAAACCTTCCGGATAATTTAGAAGACGTACCGGACTCTGTTACCAAAGAAATCATTGAATGTCTCCATAAGGGAAAATGTCAGGACCGCTGTCTCGGAGCATACAGAATAACTGAAGGCGAGCTTGGACTATATCGCCAGCTAGGAGTGCCTTTGCCACGCCTTTGCTTTATCTGTCGCCATGAAACGCGGCTCAGAAAAAGAAATAAAATGAAACTCTGGCGCAGGTCTTGCATGTGCGGTTCGGCAAGTTCACCGCAAGCGACAACGAATCACGAACATAAAGGCAAATGCCAGAATGAATTTGAAACATCTTATGAGCCCGGCGGACCTGAAATAATTTATTGCGAAAGTTGTTATAATAAAGAAGTTTACTAAGTAAAATGCAAAACGAAACACGACCACATTCGAATACCTCAGTGCAAGCATGTAAAAAATGTGGTTCAGATTTTATCTTAGAACAAGATGATTTTTCTTTTTATGAAAAAATGGGAGTGCCAGCACCAAAAATCTGTCCGGATTGCCGGATGAAATACAAATTGCTCTGGAGAAATGAACGGACATTTTACAAAAGGACTTGCGATTTATGTGGAAAATCCATTATTGCTATTTATCATCCAAGGTATCCTTCGCCAATTTATTGCCACGAATGCCACATATCAGATAAATGGGACCCTTATTCTTTCGGGGTGGAATATGATAAAAATAAGCCATTTTTGGACCAATTTAAAGAACTTTTGAATCGTGTCCCAAAGGCTGCCACTCACATAGGGACGGGGGGCAATGCAAATGTAAACAGCGATTATGTGAATTTTTCGGGAGGAAATAAAAATTGCTACCTTATTTTCAATAGTACCATGAACGAAGATAGCGCCTATTCCCGGGGAATCATAAAATCACGGAGCGCATATGATATATATTTTGCGGAACAGATTGAATCATGTTATGAAGGAGTAAATCTGGCAAGATGCAATAAAGTGTTATGGAGTAAAAACACGACAGATTCGCTCAACTCTTATTTTCTTTTAAACTGCTCTGGATGCCAGAATTGCTTCGGATGCGTAAATCTTCGTTATAAGTCATATTATTTTTTAAACGAACCGCTTTCCAAAGAAGAATGGGAAAAGCGGGTGCAGGAAATTATTATAAGTTATACAAAAATTGTACTGTTTGAAAAAGAATTTGAGGAATTCTCATTAAAATTTCCGCGCAGAGAAAATAATAACTTGAAAACCGTAAGTTCACTCGGAGATTATGTTTTTGAATCAAAAAACTGTTTTTCCTGTTTTGAAGCATTTCAGTGTGAAAATTGTAAGTATGCCTTCTCTATTAAATTAGCAAAGGATTCATATGATATCGTTGGGAGAGGCATAAAATCCGAGCTTCTTCTTGAAACTGTCGCTGTAGGGCACGGATGTTCGCGCGTTATTGGAACCTGGTCTCTTGAAAACTCTCACAATGTTGAATATTCTTACGATCTTCGCAGTTCTTCATATTGTATCGGTTGTGTTGGAATAAAACATGGCAAGTATTGTATCCTAAATAAAGTGTATGCAGAAGAAGAATATAAAAAAATTAGAGAAATAATTATAGCAGAACTTCGCGATGAAGGAATCTACGGACAATACTTTCCCATAGAACTTTCTCCTTGGGCATATAATGAAACACTGGCGCAGGAGAATTTTCCGTTAACAAAAGAGAAAGCGAGAGAATCAGGATTTAGGTGGGAAGATGAAATTCCGGCGACAAAAGGGGAAGAGACAATCTTGTCTGAAAATATTTTGGATAATATAGGGGATATACCAGATGGTTTTATAAAAGAAACATTAGCCTGTACAGAGTGTTCCCGAAATTATCGCCTAATAGAACGAGAGCTTAAATTTTACAAGAAGATGAATATTCCCATTCCGCGAAAATGCTGGAATTGCCGGTTTACAGACCGCATCCGTCGTCGCGGGCCTTATAAATTCTGGAAACGCGCTTGCGATAAATGCAATAAAGAAATCATGACAAATTATGCTCCGGATAGACCAGAAATTGTGTATTGTGAATCTTGTTATCAAAAAGAAGTGTATTAGAACATTTTGCAAAATGACAAAATGTTGATAAAATAGAAAAACATGAGTTTAAAATATAAAAAAATTGAAAAAATAGTAAAGGGATTTGCAAATCACAGGCGAATTCAGGTATTGGAACTTTTAAGTAAAAACCCGAATTTATCCGTTGATAATATATCTCAAAATTTAAATGTTGGGTTTTTTACCATTTCCGATCATATACGCAAATTATCAGATGCCGGACTGATTGATAAAAAATATAAAGGTCGTTTTGTATTACATAATCTTACAAGCCGAGGAAAACATATTTTGTCATTTTGCAAAATGTTTAAATGAATAAAGAAGCAGAAAATAAAATATGTCAAAACTGCAAGAAAGACTTTATTATTGAGCCGGATGATTTTGGGTTTTATGAAAAAATCGGCGTCCCTCCGCCGACTTTTTGTCCGGAGTGTAGATTGCAAAGAAGACTAGCATGGATGGTAAACTTGAATTTATTTAAACGTAGATGTGATTTATGTGGAGAAGAAACAATTTCAATGTATCGACCTGATATATCATTTAAAATCTATTGTCATAAATGTTGGTGGAGTGATAAATGGGATGCCAGAAATTATGCGAAAAATATAGATTTTTCCAAACCATTTTTAGAACAATGGAGAGAACTTTTACATGAGACACCAATTTTAGGGCTTTCCATTGATACTATTACAGGCGAACTTTCACCTTATACCAATCATTGTGGACAAGCAAAGCATTGTTATATGATTTTTTATTCTGATTATAATGAGGATTGTCTATATGGATTTTATTTGACTCAAAATAAATCCTTGATTGATTGCAGTGTAACTCTTGAAAGTGAATTTTGTTATGATAATATTAATAGTTTTAAGAATTATCATGTTTTCGGAAGTTCAGGAAACGTTACTCAGTCTTTGGATTGTGCATTTTTAAGAGATTGTGATAATTGTCAGTATTGTTTTGGTTCAGCAAATCTCAAGAGCCAAAAATATGTTTTTTTTAATAAACAATATTCAAAAGAAGAATATTTAAAAAAAATTTCAGAAATTGATTTAGGTTCTTATAAAGAATATCAAGAAGTTAAGAATAAAACCTTAAATCATTTTAAAAAATATATACCTAGACCAATTTATGACGATTTTTCAGAAAATTGTACGGGAAGTTATATTTTTCAATCAAAAAATTGCAAAGAATGTTTTGATGTTGTTGGTTGCAAGGATTCAAAATATTTAATGATGATAAAATTAGTAAAAGTTTTAGATTCTTATGATTATACGGATTGGGGAGAGAATGCTGAACGAATATATGAATGTATGACTGTAGGAACTAATATTCAAAATATATATTTTTCTCATGAATGTGGTTATGGTCTTAATAATATTGAATATTCAAAACTCTCAATAGGAGCTTCGAATCATTTTGGTTGTGTATCTATAAAAAACATAGATTATTGTATTTTGAATAAACAATATTCAAAAGAAGAATATGGAACACTAATTCCAAAGATAAAAAAACACATGAATGATATGCCTTATATTGATTCTCGGGGACTTATTTATAAATATGGCGAATTTTTTCCGATGGAATTTTCTCCACATGCTTATAATAATTCTTTTGCAAATTTATTTTTTCCAAAAACTAAAAAAGAAGTACAAAAAGATGGGTTAGTTTGGTATGAAGCAAATATTAAAGAATATCCGATTACCTTGCTTGCTTCTAAGTTGCCAGATAATATAAAAGATACACCAGATAAAATATTACAAGAAATAATAGGTTGTAGCACTTGTCCTAGGGGATATAAAATAATCAAACTGGAATTAGATTTATCTAAGAAATTAAATGTGCCACTCTCTAGGCAATGTCCATTTTGTAGAATAAGTGACAAGGTAAACATATGGTTTTCTCAAATGAAACAGGTTGATAGGATCTGTGATAAATGCGGAATAGATTTTAAGACACATTATACAGAAAAAGAAGCTCAAAAAGTATTATGCAAAAGTTGTTATAACCAAGAAGTGTATTAAAAACCTTCTACTTAATAAGGAGAGGGGTAGGGGTGAGGTAAAGTCTCCCTGACAAGGGGGATTAGGAGGTTGTATTTTAGATGGAATTTTAGCTAAAAAAGTGGTAAAATGCCATAATATGCCGAAGCCAAATAGAGTGCAAATAATCAAATATGGTCCGCCTCCGCCGGAACTGCCGGTGTTCGGAAAAGTGAACCCAGAAGAGGCTTCTTTTATCGGGCGGACTAATTATGTGGCTTCTCTGGAAGAAAAAAAATTCATTTTTGGTATTAAGCGCATAGATCGCAGGCGACACCTTTACATTGTCGGGAAATCCGGAGTCGGTAAGAGTAAATTACTAGAACTTCTGATGCGTCAAGATATAACATATGACCATGGTTTGTGTTTTATTGACCCGCACGGCGATGTGATAGAAGCCATGCTTGATTACATACCCAAGGAACGGGTGGAAGATATCTGTATGATAGACCCGGGAGATGTTGATTTTCCCGCGTCCTTCAATCCTTTAGCCAATGTTGACCCGATGTTCAAATTTCAATTGACTCAAGGGTTGATTGAAGTCCTGGAAAAGCAGTTCGGAGCCAACTGGACGCCTCGCCTGGAACACGTCTTTCGCTTTACCTGCCTAGCGCTTTTGGATTATCCGCACGCCACCATGCGCGGAATGATTTCAATGCTGACGGACAGAAATTATAGGCAGAAAGTGGTGGAATACATTACCGACGACATGGTTAAAAGATTCTTCGCTATAGAATTTGCCGATTGGTCAGAAAAATTTGATACGGATGCTATTATTCCGCTGGTAAATAAACTTGGGCAATTTCTGTCCGACCCTCTTCTACGAAACATATTCGGCCAAAAACAAAATAAAATAGATATAAGCGAACTGATGGATCAAGGCAAGATAGTCTTCATCAATCTTTCCAAGGGCCGTATTGGAGAGGAAAATTCCAGCTTTTTCGGTTCAATGTTCTTGACTAAAATAAAACAAGCAGGAATGGAACGAGCAAGTATTCCTGAAGAACAACGCAGGGATTTTTATTTGTATATAGACGAGTTTCATAACATTGTCACTCAGACATTTGAAAATATTTTGTCGGAGGCTAGAAAATATGCCCTGAATCTGACTATCGCCCATCAATATATTGGCCAGCTTATTCCTCAAGTTCAGCACGCAGTGCTGGGGAATACGGGAAGCCTGATTTGTTTTAGAGTCGGTGGGGAAGACGCAGTAAAATTAAAACCGGAATTTGAGCCTTTATTCGGCGTGAAAGATATGATTAATCTGGCGGTGGCGGAATTTTATATTAAAATGACCATAGATGGAGAATCCTATGATCCGTTTTCAGCTGAAACTCTCAGGGTCTTGCCTCCGACTCACCCTTCATATCGCAAAGAAATCATTGAGGCATCGCGCAGAAAATATTCAATATCTAGGGGTGATGCGCAAAAACTGATAGAAGAAGAAGAAGCGATGATTATCAGAAGCGCAGAAGAAAAAGCAATAATAGAAGGCAAGGGAAAAAAGAAGAAAGAAGAAGGAGAGACAGAAGAAGAAGAAAAGAATGAGGTAGAAAATGAAAATGAAAACAAAGAAAAGAGTTCTAAAAAAGAGGTAAAAAATAAAAGTCCCGACGTAAAATCGGGATCCCGACCTGAAGGCATCGGGATTTCCGGAGAAGCTGAACCTATGATATAACCCGGTAGTGAGTTTTGGCAAGGCACGGAGTGCGCTCGCGAAGCGAGCATTGCCAAAATCTACTAACCGGGTATAATACCCTTATGTCAAAAGATTATTACAATATATTAGGTGTCAATAAAGGCGCCTCTAAAGACGAGATAAAAAAAGCCTTTTACAAATTAGCGCATAAATATCACCCCGACAAAAAAGAAGGCAATGAAGCGAAGTTCAAGCAAGTAAATGAAGCCTATCAAGTGCTTTCCGATGACGCCAAGCGTTCCCAATACGATCAGTTCGGCACTGGGTATGAAAATATGGGTAACGCTTCCGCTCGAGGCTATGGTGGTACACAACATGGTTTTGAAGGATTCGATTTCGGCGGTTTTCAAAGTGGAAACACGGATTTTGATTTTGGAAATTTGAATGATATTTTTAGTGATTTTTTTACCGGAGGAGTGGGAAGAAATAGAACACAAACAAGGCGCGGACGCGATATTTCCACCGAAATGCAGATTTCTTTTGCCGAAGCTGTTTTCGGGGTCAGTAGAAAAATTTTAATTACCAAAACTTCAAATTGTACTGCTTGCAGCGGTTCCGGCGCGAAAACTGGCACTAAAATGGAAACCTGTAAATATTGCAACGGTCAGGGAAAAATTCGCGAAGCGAAGAGGACCATCCTTGGGACTATTTCAAGCACAAAAATTTGCGAAGAATGCTTGGGTTCCGGCGAGGTGCCAAAGGAAAAATGCGATAATTGCAAAGGCAAAGGCGTATTGCGCCGCGAGGAAGAGATTTCCATTGTCATGCCGGCCGGTATCCGCGATGGTGAAATGATTAGAATGTCCGGAATGGGCGAAGCGATTACCAAAGGGGTAGCAGGCGATCTTTATATAAAAATAAATGTTTCCCCGCATTCAATATTCAAAAGAGAAGGCAATGATTTAGTGATGAGTCTGGATTTGAAACTGTCGGATGCTCTCTTGGGCGCAGAATATCCTATTCAAACATTAGACGGGCAAATAAGCGTAAAAATTCCGGAAGGCATATCCATCAATGAAATTCTTCGGGTAAAAGGAAGAGGCGTGCCTGTATCAAAAAACAAACGCGGTGATTTGTTGATAAAGCTCAAAATAAAACTTCCCTCAAAAATTTCACGCAAATCCCGCGAGCTGATAGAACAACTCAAAAAAGAGGGGATATAATATGCTTTTAAATCTGCTAAAAATTTTCTTGCCGACAACTGTCGCTTTTTTTATGGGACTTCTGATTGCTCCTCTTATGACACATTTTTTCTACAAATATAAAATGTGGAAAAAATACTCTAGAAACGGCAACACTGTCAGTTCAGATTTCCAAAAAATTCATAATGAAAGCGAAGAGCTGAAAACACCTCGGATAGGGGGAGTAATAATATGGATTTCAGTGCTTTTCTCAGTACTGATTTTTTATTTATTGTCGGTTTTTTTCCCTTCTCCAATCACTGAAAAAATAAATTTTTTAAGCAAAAATCAGACTTTTATACCCCTTCTGGTCCTGCTTTTTGGCTCTTTTTTGGGACTTTGGGACGATTTGGTGCAAATTTATGGAAAGGGAAAGTTTGCCCACGATGATAAATCTTGGCGCAAATGGAAAGCGTTTTTGGTGATAATTATTTCTCTTCTGATAGGGATCTGGTTTTATTATAAGCTTGGAATGACATCAATACATATACCATTTGGGGGAGATATCAATTTGGGTATTTTTATTATTCCATTTTTCATATTGGTCGCTCTTGCTACTTTTTCAGGCGGAATCATAGACGGACTGGACGGTCTTTCCGGCGGAGTGCTTGCCTCAATTTTTGGTGCTTATTCGGTTATAGCGTATGCCAATAATCAAATAAATATTGCCGTTTTTTCAGCTGTTCTTGCCGGGGCCATTCTTGCGTTTCTTTGGTTCAATATTCCGCCGGCCAGATTTTACATGGGAGAAACAGGGATTATAGGCCTTACCATCACCCTGGCTACATTGTCGTTTTTAACTGACTCAGTGCTGATTCTTCCTGTGGTTGCCATGCCACTTGTTTTGACTTCGCTCTCGGATATTATTCAAATGGCTTCCAAAAAATTCAGAAACGGGAAAAAAGTGTTCAAAGTTGCGCCTCTACATCATCATTTTGAAGCCCTGGGCTGGCCGTCTTATAAAATCACTATGCGTTTTTGGGTTTTATCAATTATTTTTGCCATTGTTGGAATAATTTTGGCGGTTATCAGCAGATAGAAAAAAATTAGTACATGAGAGAAAAAAAAGTAGACAGATTTTTTTTAATAGTTGTATTACTTTTAATTTTTACGGGAATGGCCATGTTTATTTCTGCGTCCCTGGGAGTTTTAGCCAGAAATGGGGGGACTTTTTTCTCCGTGCTTTTCAGCCAATTGGTTCTTGGCTTCGGACTTGGCCTTGTCGGAGTATTTTTCTGTTTAAAAATAAATTATAAATTCTGGCGCAAATATTCTTTTTACATTTTTTTGGGCTCCATACTTTTAACTGCGGCCGTTTTCATTCCTTCCCTGGGGTTCAGCCATCAAGGAGCAGAAAGATGGATTAAGTTGGGACCATTGCCGTCTTTTCAGCCGGTAGAAATTTTAAAATTCGGATTTGTAATCTATTTTGCCGCCTGGCTTTCCTGGGTAAAAAATAAGGTACAAGATTTTAAGTTCGGCATTTTGCCATTAGGGGCGATGCTTGCAGTTATTGCGGTAATTTTGTTCAATCAGCCGGATACCAAGAGTTTTATTTTAATCACTATTACCGGCATTTCCATGCTTTTTATTTCCGGCGTGTCAGTAAAATATATTTTGGGAATAGGCCTGGGGGTTATACTTGTTTTGGGGTCTCTGGTTTCTATCACTCCATATCTGCAAGAAAGGGTGAAAACTTTTTTGGATCCCTCGCAAGATCCGCAAGGATCTTCCTACCAAATACAACAATCGCTGATAGCCATCGGTTCAGGCGGAATTTTGGGCAGGGGATATGGCCAAAGCATCCAAAAGTTCAGTTATTTGCCGGAACCCCAGGGAGACTCTATTTTTGCCGTCCTAGGTGAAGAATTTGGCTTTATCGGCAGTGTTGCCGTGATAGTGCTTTATCTGCTTTTTGCCCTCCGAGGTTTTCGTATTGCCATTAATTCTCCCGATTTATTCAGTAGACTTTTGGTCTCCGGAATTGTTATACTGATTGCGGCGCAGTCATTTATGAACATTGCTTCGGCTACAGGGGTATTTCCTCTGACAGGGGTGCCGTTGGTTTTTATGAGCCATGGAGGCACTTCCCTTATGATTTACCTTATCGCCACCGGCATCATACTTCAAATATCGAAATATAATAGAGTTAAGTTCTAATAATACTAATCATATGAAAATAGTTTTTACGGGAGGAGGGACAGGAGGGCACTTTTATCCGATTATCGCTGTTGCTCAAAAAGTTAATCAAATAATAGACGCGGAAAAAATAATAAAAGCGAAGCTTTATTATTTTTCCGACAACCCTTATGACAAAGAGCTGCTTTTTGAGAATGGACTCTTATATGAAAAGGTGATTGCCGGCAAAATACGCACATATTTTTCTTTTAAAAATTTTCTGGATGTTCTAAAAACATTTTTGGGAATTTTTAATGCTCTTTTTAAAATGTTCTCAATCTACCCCGATGTCGTTTTTGGCAAAGGCGGATACGCATCCTTTCCCGCAATTTTTGCCGCTAGAATTTTGCATATTCCTGTTCTAATCCATGAATCAGATTCTGCCCCTGGCCGGGTAAACAAATGGGCCGGACATTTCGCCAAGAGAGTAGCTGTTTCTTTTATAGAGGCTGCGGATTACTTCCCCAAAAAGACAACTGCCTGGACAGGACAACCGATCAGGACTGAAATAGAGCACCCTGCCTCGCGCCAAGAGGCTGTAAAATATTTTAAACTGGAATCAAACATACCGATTATTCTGGTTTTAGGGGGTTCCCAAGGAGCGGAGTTGATCAATAACACGATTCTTGACGCTTTGCCCAGGCTAGTTGAAAATTACCAGATTATTCATCAGACGGGCGTCAGAAATTTTAAAAATGTTGTTGAACGGGTAGATGTGGTGCTAAACAAGAATGAAAAGAAGTTTAGATATATATCCGTTCCCTTTTTGAATCCTCTTCAAATGAAAATGGCGGCTGGCGCGGCAACTGTCGTAGTTTCCAGGGCCGGGTCAACTGTATTTGAAATATCATCTTGGGGAGTGCCGTCAATTCTAATCCCATTTACGGAATCAAATGCCGACCACGCCCGAAAAAATGCTTTTAACTATGCTCATAGCGGAGCCTGTAGCGTGGTGGAAGAAATGAATATGACAGCCAATATCTTAAGCTCCGAAATTGAAAGAATAACGAATGACAAAGAGATATGGGATGATATGGCGCAGGCAGCCAAAAATTTTTATAAACCTGAGGCTGCTTACAAAATCGCCCGTGAATTGGTGGATATATCCCTTGCGCACGAGAGGTAGTTGTGATATAATATAATATAATATAAGTAATTAATTGGTACCTTAATTTTTTCTTTTTGGGAGGGAAAGGATGGAAAAATGAAAACATTATTTTTTCCTTTTTTTGCTTGTAAAGAAGAAATAAGCGAAAAAGAAATAAATAAATTTTTTATTAATGTAATTTATATTGTTACATTAATGAGATTTTTGTGGGAATTATTAAGCCCATAAATAAGAAAAGCTCAACTTCTTTTATTTATGGGCTTTTCTTATTTTATATAAAAAATGTTAAAATACATATAGATGAAAAAGGGAGTTATTACAAGATTTGCGCCTAGTCCGACGGGATATTTGCATCTGGGAGCGTATCGCACAGCTATTTTTTCTTACCTTTATGCCAAAAAACATAATGGTGTTTTTGCCCTCCGTATAGAAGATACCGACAAAGAACGTTCTAAAAAAGAATATGAAGATAATATAATAGAAAACTTAAAATGGTTGGGACTTTCTTATGATAAATTTTACCGACAATCTGAGCAGGTAAATACCCATAAAGAGTATCTTAGAAAAATGATTAAAGAAGGAAACGCATATATTTCTAAAGAAAAAGCAAAAGACGGTAGTGGCATTATAAAAGAGATTGTTAGATTTAAAAATCCCAATATTAATGTTAGTTTTCAGGATGAAATAAAGGGTGAAGTTAGCATAAATACCAAAGATTTAGGCGATTTTGTAATTGCCAAGAATTTAGATGAGCCGTTATTCCATTTAGCGGTAGTAGTGGATGATTTTGAGGAAGGTATCACGCATATCATAAGAGGGGAAGATCATACCTCTAACACTCCTAGGCAGATATTGATCCAGCGAGCTATAGGCGCGCCCACTCCTATATACGCACATTTACCCTTAGTCTTGGGCCCGAGAGGGGCGCAGCCTTTCAATTATTATAAAGAAATTGGGTTCCTGCCGGAGGCAATTTTAAACGGGGTGGCATTTATAGGGTGGAATCCGGGTACCAATCAAGAAATTTTTACTCACCATGAATTAGTAAAGACTTTTGATTTTTCCAAAGTGCAAAAAAGCCCGGCTATTTTTAATGAAGAAAAACTGGAGTGGTTTAACAAAGAGCATATCAAAAGACTTTCATCCGAAGAATTAAAAAATAATATTTTTAGATATCTGCCGGATGGTTTGAAGATAGAAAAAATTATTCCGATTATTTCAGAAAGAATCTCAAAATGGAGCGAAGTAAAAGATATGGTGGGAAGGGGAGAGTTGGATTTCTTTTTCCAAAGACCGATATTGGATAAAAGCAAATTAACCTACAAAAATACGCCAGCCGAAAAAATTTCTCAGAATCTGATTGAAGCTGCGAACGAATTGAATAAGTTGGCGGAAAAAGATTTTACCAGTGAAAATATAAAAAATATCTTAATAAAATTAGCCAATAAATCGGAGAATAGGGGAGAGCTATTGCATCCGGTTCGTTATGCGCTTTCAGGACTTGATCAGTCTCCTGATCCGTTTGTTATCGCTGAAATTTTAGGCAAAAATGAAACTTTATCACGACTACAAAAGGCAGTTTAGAGTATTTTTATTTTTCTTGGGAATTCTGGCGGTGATCCCAGTTGTTTTTTCCAGCGCCCAAACTGTCCAAGAGCTAAATGATAAAATAAGCCAAAAAAACACCGATATAAACAGGCTGGAAGAAGAAATAAAAAAATATCAGGCGGAAATTAACAGTCTGGGAAAACAAAAAGATTCCCTGAACAATTCCTTAAAACAGCTTGATTTGACCAAAAAAAAACTGGTTGCCGATATTTCCGTAACTGAAAATAAAATTGACAAGACGAATTTAAAAATAAAAGAATTAAGCTTCAATATAAATGATAAAGAAAGCGTAATTTCAAACAATATAAAAGCAATCTCTTTGGATATCAGAAATATTGATGAACTTGAACAGAACAGTACTCTGGCCATAATGCTGTCCAAAGATAATTTTACGGCGGTTTGGAATGACATAAACAGTATGACGGTTATCAGCGATAAAATAAGAGAAGCGACCATAGAGCTGAAAAACATCAAAGTAGGCTTGGAAGATACCAGAAGAGAAACCACCGATGCCAAGAATGAGCTTGTCGCTCTTAAATCTGAATTAGCGGACCAGAAAAAAATAGTAGATCAAAACACAGCGGAAAAAAATAAGCTTCTGAAACAGACAAAAAACAGCGAATCCAGCTATCAAAAATTACTGAAAGACAGGCTGGCAAAAAAGGAGGCTTTTGAAAAAGAGCTGGAAGAATACGAATCACAACTAAAATTTGTTCTGGATCCGTCATTACTTCCCGGAAAAGGGATTTTATCTTGGCCGCTTAATGATGTTTATGTAACCCAATTATTCGGCGTAACAAAAGATTCTAAGCGCTTATACGCCTCAGGCTCGCACAGTGGAGTTGACTTTAGGGCTTCGGTGGGCACCCCTGTCAAGGCGGTTGCAGATGGAGTGGTTTTAGGGGTCGGAGACACGGATAAAACTTGCCCTTACGCTTCTTTTGGCAAATTTATATTCATTCAACATTATAACGGGTTGTCTACCGCCTACGGCCATCTTTCGCTTATAAAAGTCTCAACAGGCAATAAAGTAAGAAGGGGAGATATAATAGGATATTCCGGCAATACCGGGCACACAGTATATGCATCTGAGGCTGCTAAAATGGAAACAAGGCCAAGCCAGGCATGCGAGGGGCGCTACTACACCATGCCGGTGGCTCCAACAAATGCCTATCTTGACCCAATGTATTACCTGCCTCCTTACAATAAAAGTTGAACTTATTGCAATTAACATTTTTTATTGCCACTTGTGATTCGCTTGTGCTAAAATTAACAGATGAACAATAATTTTAGAAAAAATAAAGAAGGAGGATTTTTGAAACTGATAATATTGATTATTGTCGTTTTTCTTTTAATGAGATATTTCCACATTACTATATCAGATATGATTAACTGGGTGAAAGAGTTCTTTAGCAGTATCCTTTAGTTTCCATTAAAATTGAAAATGACAAAACTTAGTGACAAAAATGGGATAAGTATTATTGGAATCTTGCTTTTGGGATTTATTCTTATTTTAGTGCTTAGTTATTTTAAAATAAGCATTAGGGCGGTGGTAGAAAGTCCCGAAGGGCAGGATAATATAGAATATGTCGGGGGAGGGGCCAGAAGCCTGTGGAATGATTATTTTAAAGAACCGGCGTTCTATCTTTGGCATGATGTCTTTTTAGATATTTTTTGGCAATCTTTTATTTCAAATATGGAAAGAATCAGAGATGGTCAACCGACTGACTTCGAAATTCACGCTCCCACCCTTGATAGGGAATGAGAGAATAGTATCTTTACTGCTATTCTACAAGGTCGCACAATATATCTTTTACGACCTAATATATTATCTGCACGAGCTAGAAAGTTCATAACCGGCTTCTTGCGCTTCTGTGGATGTTGTGAAATACACCCTGTTCTCCTCTTTGATAGTTTTTCCGGCCGAACATCCTAAAGAATAATATTTAGTTCCCCTGCTTGAAGCAAAAAAATTTCCTAAATTTAATCCTAAATTTTTTTGCAGAACATTTGGATAATTATCCGAATTTAAAGATTCTATGGCATTGGCCTCCTGATCTGGGTACGTTATCTTTATGCCTGAATTTACGGTGTTTTTTGACAATCTGCCCAGCTGAAACGACCCTAGACCGACTAAAACAATGATAACAACCACCAAAATATCCTTTCCTGTATCGTTTTCTATAAATTGCTTGATTTTTTCCATATAATTGTTTATACTGCTAACTGTTTAATTATAAGTAATTTTTAATATTTAGTCTATTATTTTATTTTCTATTTTCCTTTGACCTAGAAGCTAGAACTTAGAAATTAATAACCAATTCAATGGCCCATAAAAAAGCTGGAGGAACAGCCAAAAACTTAAGAGATTCAAACCCGAAATACCTCGGCACCAAGCTGGCTGATGGACAAGAGGCAAAATCAGGCTCCGTTATCGTTCGTCAGCGCGGTACAGCCATTATGGCCGGTAATAACGTAGGTACAGGCAGAGATCACACCCTTTTTGCTTTAAAGTCCGGTATGGTCAAATTTGGCTCTAAACGTAAGGTTTCTTTTGACAGTAAAACTGTGGTAAAAAAAACAGTAAGAGTGATTTAATATTCGCTTAAATTTTTTCCACTCTAAGCTTGAAAAAAGATTTTTTTTCCGTTCCACTATCCTTGGTGGTTTTTATGAGGATTGGGATCTCAAATTCCCCTATTTCTTTTAAAGGTTTCTCTAAAACAATATAGTCTTCGCTGATTCGCACACGATGTTCTTGATTCATCGCTTCTATTATGTTCTTCTGCCGAATAGCGGAAAAAAGATGCCCTTTTTCATCTGTTTTTGCTTTAATAGTGACGGTCTTGTCTTTTATTTCTTCTAAATTCTTATTTAAGAGATCTTCCTGCACTTCCCTTTCAATGACTATTTCTTTTTTGTGTTTTTCAATTTCTGCCATGGCTTTGGGTGTTGCCATTCGCGCTAATTTTCTTGGAAACAAAAAATTTACGGCATAACCGTCATTTACTTCCTTCACATCGTATTTTCTGCCTACTCTGGGCACCTCTTGTAAGAAAACGACTTTCATGATTCCAATAATAACTCCACCGCTTTGTTCAATTGCGGATCTATTCCGTTGTCAATATCTTTTTTAGTGAAAGGCATCTCATAATCCGGAGTCAGGCCCTTTTCGGAAATTGAATTGCCGTTGGGAGTCAGCCATTTGGCTACGGTGATTTTTAAGACGGTGTCCTGTGTAATATTCAGCACTTCTTGAACAGAGCCTTTGCCGTAACTTTTTTCTCCCACCAGCGAGGCGCGCTTGTAGTCTTGCATGGCGCCGGCCAAGATTTCAGATGCGGAAGCGGAACCCTCATTTATCAAAATAACAAATTTTAAATTATCATTGAAGATGTTATAACCCCGGCTTCTATACATTTTCTGCTTGGAGTCGTTTCCATAATCTTCTGTTACCACTACTTTTCCTTCTGGCAAAAACCAGCTTGAGATACTCACAGCCGCTTCTAAATACCCTCCGGGATTTCCCCGAAGATCAAGCAGTAATTTGTCGCTTTTGGACTGAGAAAATTGCTTTAAGGCATTACGGAAAAGTTCGGCTGAGTTTGCGGAAAAACTATAAAGTTTTATCACAAAGATCCCATCTTTTCTCAGTTCTATGTCAAGGGTTGGTATGTTTATGGTATCTCGCATAATTTTTATTTCTTTCGGCTCCTGATCCCCGCCACGAAAAGTGGTCAGAGTCACTGACGTGCCTTTGTCGCCCCGAATCAGCTTAATGGCCTCATCAACACTTAGTCCCGAAGTAACTGTGTTATCAATCTTAAGAATTTTATCTCCCGGTTTTATATCAGCTTTATAGGCAGGGGTATCTTTCAGCGGAGCAATAACCGTAAGTGTTTTGTCTTTCATTCCGATTTCCATGCCCACACCATCAAAATTACCCTGAATATCGCTTTCAAACAGTTTTGTCTCATCCGGGTCAAAAAATACGCTATATGGGTCGTCTAAAGAGCTCACCAGTCCGGATATTGCCCCATAAATCTTGTTTTGGTCGGCTGTTTTACCTGCATCCGGATATTTTTCGTTAATACTGTTCCAAACCTTCCAAAACGGAGAAAAATCAGCTTCTGTTGATACTGCAGTTTCTTTGCCCAAAAGACCGGCGACCTTATCCACTTCCGGCCTATTTTGAAAACCAAGATAAACGCCAAGAGCAAAAAATCCGGCTATTAGCAAGATAGTAAAAGCGGAGCGTCTTGTTTTAAAGAATTCCAGCATCAGATAAATGTAAATGTTAGCTTGTTAATTTTTATTTTCTTCCGATACAGCCTGTTGGTTCAACTTATCCTTTTCGTTAAAATCATTGTTCTCCGAAAAATTTTCAAATGTTTTGCTTCCTTTATCTTTTGTTTTTGATTCTTTATATAAGAGATAGCTGAAATAGGCGATTAAAAGCCCTGAAACGGAAAAAAGAATATTTTTAAAATAAATAGGAAAACCGGAATAAGGCAACACCGCCGTCCACACGCCCAGTATTAGAACTATTTTTATCTTATTCATCCGTATATTATATCTCAAAAATAAACAAAAATGCAACCCAAGTATTATTCAAGATACTCCGGAGCGTAGATGGACATCCAATCCAAAAGCTGGCGCATAATGGAAGATGCTCCCACTGCCCCTGAAGCGGGTCCAGATTCCATCATGACAGTAAATGCATATTTTGGATTCTCGTAGGGAAAAAAGCCGACAATCCAGGAATTGACTCTATTTTTACTGACTCCAAGCTGGGCGGTACCGGTTTTGGCAGCCACTTGCACATAGGGCACATTAAGCGATATGGAAGTTCCAACCAAAACACTTTGCCTCATTCCTTCGTGTATGATGTCATAGTATTCTTTTTTTATGGCTGAATTTTCAACCAGAATTTCGGTTTTTGGATTTACCTCTTCTAAAATAAAATGCGGAGAAATAAGAAAACCGTAATTAGCAACAGCAGAAACAGCGCGCAACATTTCCATGGGAGTTACCTGAAATCCATATTGCCCGATAGCGGTATGATAAGTGTCCCCTATCCGCCATATTTCACCTGAGAAATTTTTTATTTTCCATTCAGGACTGGGAATAACACCCGACTTTTCATCCGGCAAATCTATTCCGGTTTTTTCTCCTATTCCGAACAGTTTCGCGTATTTTTCAATATTTAATATACCAAGCCCTTTTTGTTTTTCGTATCCTCCCCCAATTTCGTAAAAGTAGACGTCGCTGGATACGGCTATGGCTTGCCGCATATCCACCCAGCCATGCGCTTTCCAATCTTTAAAAACTGTCTCCTTGTCCGGGAAATAGGGATTTGGTATTGAAATAGAACCGGTGGATAATATTTTTTTATACGGATCAATAATGTTTTCCGCTAGCGCTCCGATGGCCAAAAACGGTTTTACGATAGAACCAGGGGTATATAAACCCGATATAGTTCTATCCAAAAAAACTTTTCTTTTATCTGTGGTATATTCCTTTATTTTTTCCGCATCTTTACCCTGAGACAGAATTTCGGAATCATATTCCGGGAAACTGACAGAAGACAGGATTTCTCCGTTTTGAACATTCAGCAATATGCCGGCTCCGCCTGAAAAGGAGTTATTTTGCGACAGATTTTTAATGAGAGAGAACAATTGTTTTTGAATGCGCCAATCAATGGTTGTTTTTAAGTTCTTTCCGCGTTCGGGGGCATTCACCACATTTTCCGAATGAATTTCCTTGCGGGCGTCTGTTTCCACTATTTTGGAGCCGTTCTCTCCTTTTAATAAAAAATCATATTGCTTTTCTAGCCCGTCCTTGCCTATAAATTCGCTTTGCCAGTAGTTGCCGAATTTATCCTGCATAGGATAGCTCACATAGCCCAGCACATGGGAAAATCCGGGCGATAAGTAAGAACGAACCGAAAAATTTGTGCCTTCCGAATCTTTTTCATCTATTGAAGACCTTGCCTCTTTTTTATTCCAAGCAAGTTCTTTTCCATTTCTGTCATAAATTATTCCCCTGTCGCTGAAAATAATTTGTTTCTCCAATATATTATTTTCGCTTCTATTGAAATAGGCTCCCCCTTTGCCTATTTGCAGATACCCCAGGCGCAGACCGAAGGAAAAAGCGATGATTATAAAAAAAATATTAATAAACAGAATAGTTTTTTTAGAAATCGGCTTTTCTATCCGGCCTTCAAATTGCTGGCGGTCAAAATTCTGTAGATTTTCAGAATCAAGAAAAATTTCATCCGGTTCCACTAAGGAACTTATTTTTTTTATTCCTTTTCGTTTTTTAAATATTGTTCCGATCATTTTGAGTTTTGAATATAATTTTATTTAGAACCTCAATTTTTTCTTTAGAAACTCTATTGATATCAAAACGACAAAGGAAGAAACCAAAGAAACAAAAACTAAGCCGAAAAATCTGGCTTCTTCCGCTCCATAAAGCAGATCCGATAAAAAAAATAAGGCGACGCTTTCCCAGAAAAAAGAAAAATAAACCATGCCGATGAGTGCCAAAATAACAGATACCCAGAAAGGCATAAAAAGCATTGACAGCAACAGAACAAAAGAGGCCAGGATTCTAAGCTTCATAATCCTATTTTACACGCTTAATTTTAAAATACAAATGGTCCTTTAAAATATTTTCTTCCAAATGAAACGCAAAAGAAAAAAGATTATCACAGCTAAAAGGCCATAAAACAAAACTTTGTTTTCCAGGATAAAAGAAAAAACAGAGAGAAAAAACAGCTCCCCGTACTTAAGCGGTTTTAAGAGTGGATTTGTTTTTGTCTTTGAATTTTCCGTATTTTTAGCATTGTTTAAATCTTCTATCTCATTTTTTACTTCTTCTTTTTTATCCAAGGTCGCGATATCCGTATTTTTACGAAATACTTCCAATTTATCAACGGCGGAAACTACCGGTTCTGTAATAAAATCCGGCACTTTCTCTTCTATTATTTTTTTTAGCTCTGAAACGGGTGCGGCGCCTTTAATCATGTCGGTTTCTTTGGAAATTATTTTTTTTGAAACAGCGCGCGAACTTCTTTCCGTTTCATTTTCTGCCAGATATACTTCTTCATACTTCCCTTCTGATATTAAAAATTTGGCATTTTCAATTTTACCGAAAATTATATGGCCTCCGGCGGTTACGGTCCAGTCAATAGAAACATCATTGGCGGTTTTGGCCGGTATGGTAAAATCTTTTTTACCCAATAAAACAGTTTTATCAAAAAAAATCACCGTGCCGGATAATTCCCTGCTATCGGGATTAAAAATGAAGGTGTAGATTTTAATCTTGTCCCCTTCTTCAAACGGGTCTTTGGAATACCAAATGTTTCCCGATACGAAACCGGTATTGGAATCCTGGGCGAATATTTTTTGTATCGGCAACAGAGAAAATATCAGAAACAAAATAGTTGTGATCTTTTTAAGGGTCATAATCATATCATAGCATAAATTAGGGTTTTGTTTTGTCTTTTTTTATCTTTTCTTGTGTTTCATAAGACCATATAGGGCTGATTTTATTAAAAATAAGCCCTTGGAATTGGAGACGAGACGAATTGTTTGAATTTTTTACATCTGTGCGATACTCTTGCAGATCAACGGGTGTTACTAATCCCCTTTCATAATTATTCACTTTATACCACATATCAGCATCAACCGTAGTTAATTCGTTTGGATCTACACTAAGGAGTTCATACATTTCATTTATCCCTTTTCTCTCCCTTTTTTCTTTAAGCTCAGCTATTTCATTATGAAAATTATCAAGATATGTCGCTTCTTCTTCTGCTGTTGCTTCTACTTTCTTTAAATTAGGTGATTTATTTTCCTTATCAATTAAATAATAATATAAAAGTCAATTATTGTAAAATTTACTGGTTTTATCATAGCCGAGCTCTATCGCACGAGCTACGCCCTTTTTCAAAAAATAAATCCAGTGGTCGTAATCTTTGTTTTCATTTATAGAACTCCAACTCTCCATCATTTCTTCAGGTGTTGTATAAATTAGTTTAAAGTTTTCATGTCCTTCAAGTTGAGTAGATTTCAAATCAGTGCTTTTAAGTATTACCATGAAGCATACAGCAAAAGCTACCCTGTTTATATTTTTATTAATGTTGTGATAATGCGTAATGACCCTATCTATTTTCTCGATATAAAGAAAATTATATAAACCACTTTCTTCCATCAATTCTCTTAATACCCCCTTTTCTTCATCTTCTCCTTCGTCAAATCCTCCGCCATAGAGCCCTAGATGATTATTTTTTAAATTTATGTATGCTACATATTTTTGATTTTTAGGATCAAAGACCACAGCGCATCCCCCGTCTCTTCTTTCCTCATTTTTTCTTTTTGTTCCGAATTCAAGCATAATATTTAATAATTTAAAATTTCATATCATACCAATTTAATTTAGAATAATATTCTCAGAATAATTATCAACATTTTGATTATAATGATTTTTTCGCTTCGTTTTTTGCTCTTTCTACCATAAAATGAACACTTTCAGACATATTTTCTTCTTCAATCTTTATGTTAGGATATTGATGATGGAAAACTCTATATATTTCATCTGCAAAAGCCTGACCGATAATAGGAACATTATCAAAATCCAACAAAATAATTTTAAATTTTTCCAATCCGGAAAGAATTCTTCTAGCTTGGGAGCGCGATATATGTACGCCGCTCTCGGAAATAACTAAATTAACATATTGTCGTGATACCCCTATTATTGAAGTAATCTCTGAAGAAGTTATTTTACCTTGTTTAAATATCAATTCCAGTATCTTTTCTTTGTTTTTCATAAGCAACTCTATTGTAAACTATTCTGTAATTCAATTGTCAAGTAAAAATTATAATGATGTTTCCCTTAGAATTTATAAAACCCCTTTTTGCATGCCAGTATTTTTTAGGTTCTTTGCTCATTTTTTGTTGAATTCCATCCTTCTTTCTTTTTCCTTAAATCTTTTGAATTGAAACCCGGAGTGAAAGAAGACGAAGTAATATCATCTGGAGAGCTTATACTGACAAACACTTTTTTGCTTTCGTTTTTATAAAAAATAGTTTCAGAGCCCCTGATAGTTTTGGGTCCGATAATCACTTCTGGATAGAAACCCAATTTTTTAAACACTCTTTGTTTTAAAAGTTCAATTGATTTAATATAATTTTCTTTGTAGTAATCGTTTTCTGCGTAATTTCCGCCTAAAATTCCAACATCTATGGTTTTTTCAATGCTTTTGTTTTTTATTTCATCTAAACTCTCTTCAAGATCGTTTACAAAAATCTTTTTCTCTTTCCCTAAAATACTGCTGAGTTTTTGGTGAGAAACAAAAGAAATGTTTTCTCCTGTTTTTTTGTTTAAGCCAGTTGCTATCAGTACAGTGCAATCGTAATAATCTTTTGAAAATTTATCTTTTGAATCTACGGGCGATATTACATAAGTTCCCATTCCTCCACCCCAACCTCCGCTTTTGAATCCCTCTTTTTTTAAAATTTCAGGGTCTACCGCGTAGTCAATTTCTTCTACATTCTCAAGTGGTTTAGTTCTGTATATGTCAAAGGCTTGAACCACTTCTTGTGGATTTATATATTTCCCATATTCCGACACAGAGTGGCCTATCCTACTTCCCATACAAGCAATTATGGGTTTAATATCCGATCTAAGATGCTCATGCTTGTTTGGTTTGTTAAAATTTACTTCTTCCATCCTTTTATTTGTTTTAATGATTATGTACCAAATTACGTAATTCGGTACGTAATTCAATTATATATCAATTTTTTAGATTCTGGTTGCGGGATTGCGACTCTCACTTTTTCTAAAATATCATTATAAAATATGTGTTTCGGTTTCTGATTTTTGGTTCGAGTCTTGGACGGGTTATTATAATGTGAAATCCATTATTAGACTATCTTAACACAGCCTTGATTGCGGCCTCCAACTCTCCGGGAACATTCGTTCCGATACGATACACTTTTCCGTTTTTCATAACCAGTTCAACTGCATCGAAACCGGAAACATTATAAATCCACATCTTGGGCCACAACCACAATCTTATTCCCCAGCCGTAGTACCAGTGATTTTTTACTTGCTTGACTGAGATAATTTCACTCACCACAAAACGTTTGCGAAAAATACCATAACCAAATTTGATCCGAAGATAATTTTCATCAATCGACACTACCAGTGTGGCAAACGATGCAAGAATAAACAGAATTAATACCATTATGGTAGTGATGAGAAAATTTGTACTGGAGTAGTACGAAGGTGGTTCAGCCCTGGCCGTAATATAAAGCCATGCGAAAAGCGCCAGCACGGCCAGCGTAACAACCAGCATCAGATATCCAATTTGTGTATGTTTGTATGATGTCGTGAATTTATTTTAACACCGATTCAGTTCGAATTCCAGAGAGGGTTGAGTCTTGGACTCGAATTTATATTTTAAAAAATATCCTACAAAATAAAGCTCTCCGGTCTTCCACGATACTGCGCTGACTGGTGCTGGCGTTTTGGGATGAAGTTGGAACGTGCTTAAGTAATAATTAAGCTACATCAGGTAAGCTTTCTAAGTCAATAATTTCTTTCCTGACCCTTAATTTTTTCTTAGAAATCCAAACAAAACCTTTATCGCGAGTTATAACAGCAATATCTACTGCACCACCTACCCCAGGAATATCTCCAGGGTCAGCTTTTATCCCATCAGAAAATCTTTGTATGACGGTAGTAGTTTCTATGGCAAGTAAACTGAAATCTATGGCATCTTGAAGTGTCATTGTTCCCCATTGTATAGAATACTCTAAACCTGTTAATTGATTCTGAAATTCTTTTTTGTCCGCTTCATTTTGTGCAATTTTTTGCAAAATAGGTAAATTCCCAATCCTTGGATCAAAGCCAAGAACAATTCTGCCAACCACATCAATCTGACCAATCCAACCAGCACCATATTCTTGGCCAATTTTTTTACTATCCCTTTTCATTTCTACATTTCCTGGAACATATACCATTGCTGACTGATATGAATCATCTCTATTAAAACCAGCCACAATAAACTGTAATTGCACAATTCCCGCAACTCCCTTTCGTTCAATTTTTGTTGCATCCTTAAAAGAGAATTCTAAATGTGTTTCTTTCTCTTCTAAGCTAATAATTTCCGCCCCTTGGGCTTTAAGATTATTTTTAATGGTTGTTGCAAGATTGGTTAGTTGGGTTTTATAATCATATCTTGATTTAAAGTAATCGGATAAATTTTTTGCTATTTCCTCCACCGTCATTTTTTTTAATTCGTGTGTGGTCTTGAAATTTTCTATAAAACGACTTATATTTTTTAACACTCCATTTTCAGGTAGAAAAGCAAGACCTGCGACTATGACACCAACTTTATCAGTCAACTTGAAAACTTTTGACGCTGAATCCGAACCTATTCGGCTCATTCCTTTTTGATTTTGATAAGATTGACGACTATCTGCTGCTAGAACTATTCCTTCTGCTGTTGTAGTATTTATTCCTAAGCTCATATTATTTTTTGTTTAAAATTATTATTAATAAAATTAATGCTATCGGCACAAAAGCATAAATCCAGTTGTCTTTTAAAATTAAATAACAAGCTGGTAAAACCATTCCAGTGAGAATTATTCCTAAGATAATTACATCGCTGTATTTTTGTAAACCCTCGGGGGTATTTATAATCCTGGTAAAAGCGGCAGATAAAATTTCTTTTGGATTCTTTATAATATCGCCAGTAGAGTTTGGAAAATTTTTTGAGGAAAATGAATCAAATTGCTCTATTTTATCAACGACTGTTGTTGTAGATTGACCACCTACTGTATATATACCGCTATTATTTATAACAGCAGAAAATCCTCTGGGGGTTAGGTCATGGGATTTCATATTTATAATTTCTTCTAAATCTAGGGCTTTTTTGGTTAGGCGATATTTTTTATTTGTAGCAATCCCTATTTTTTCCAAATAACCTTTTTCTTGTAAAGAATTTACTATATGGGATGCGGATGCAACACCTCCGAGTGTTAGCTTTTCAACAATACCCCTAAGAGATATATCTGAATTTAGGTGTATTTCTCTCAGAGTCCGTTGTTCATTTATCGTTATCATGCACAAAATATATCATACTTGAACAGCACTGCACAAGTAGACAATATATAAAATTTGTGTTATATTTTGAAATTAGTTAGGCATTACCTGGTACTGGTAATCCAAGTTTTTGCAACGGCAAATATTTAAAATAATATTGGCACCCAACCGATATTATATAATCGCAAACATCTTTATAAGATGGATGTCTAAACCAGTCGCTTAATATATAAATATACTCAACTTCAATGTTTAGAGGTGCCATTAGCTTCGCATACTGTTTTCTTTTGAAATCGCAAGTTTGCAATTTTTCGTCAACAGAACCAGCCACTTTTTGAAACTTAACCTCAATTATAAAAAGTGTGTTATTTATTATCACATAAATAGCTTCGTCTGGTAATAATTTTTTTGAAAGGATTTTTTTGTAATCAATTTTTTTAGATTCAAGATATTTATATAGGGCGTTCTTTTTAAAACTTTGAGCTACTTCTTTCCCATTGTAATAAATAATATTTTTCTCTACTTTATAACCCTTCTTTGAACGCAAAAGTTCTAAAATATCCGTTTCTTTTTCAAAGTTTAGACCAGTTATTGTATTACCTCCACCTTTTCCATTATTAATCATATTATTTCTTTAAGTCGTTAAACCGCTTAATTGATAATTCTAAATAATCTTTTTCCATATCAATGCCGATAAATTTTCTACCGTGCATTGCTGACGCTATTCCTGTAGTTGAACTCCCCGTAAAAGGATCAAGAATAACATCGCCTTTGTTCGTGCTAGATAGAACTATTCGCTTTAGTAGGTCTAAGGGTTTCTGTGTTGGGTGTTTCCCATATTTTTTTTCTTCTGGTTTTGGTGTACCCATAGCCCAAACTGAACGCATTTGTAAATTTGGCTTTTTAAGTTTATCTTCTGACCAATCTCCATTTTTCATTAAATCATAATTAAAAGTATGTTTTGCTTTTTTATCTTTTCTAGCCCAAATAATTGTTTCATGACTAGCAGTAAAAAAACGGCAACTCAAATTTGGCGAAGCGTTAGGTTTAAACCAAGATATATCATTTAAAATATGATAACCAAGTGCTTGTAAGGCATGACCGCATTGGTAAATGGAATGATACGTTCCACTTACCCATAAAGTGCCATTTGGTTTTAAAACTCTTTTACATGCCTCTAACCAACGATAATGAAAAGCATAGTCATCAAGAAAACCTCTACTGATATCCCATAGACCTTTATCCACACTAACCATTCGTCCAGCATGAACAGTAAACCCTCCATTTGAAAGATTGTATGGAGGATCCGCAAAAATCATGTCAACAGAATTATCTGGTAGTTGGTTTAAAATACTTAAGCAGTCGCCATGATACAGAACAAAATTTCCGTCTATAAAGTAAGGTTTATTTTTAACTATTGAGAGTATTTTTCGTTCTGCTACTACCATTTTTTTATTATAACATTTTTGTGAAAAATAGTGATTTTATGCGTCTTAGTTACCTGACTTAGTTGACTGCTGAGGGGGAAGGGATCGAACCTTCATACCAGGATTCAAAGTCCTGTGTCCTACCGTTAGACGACCCCTCAATATATTACTTATTTTTTATTTTCAAAACTTTTTCAAAAATTCTTTCTGACCAGCTGGCTATTTTTCTAACTAAATCTGAACTTCTTTTAACGTGAATTTTTAGTACCCCATAATATTTTTCCCCAATATTTTTTCTATTAGTCTTTTTAATTTTACTTCTTTTAAAGTAAACTTTCGAAAAACTCTCAAGAGGAAAACCCGTTATTTTCGACCAATATTGTCTTATTTCGGCGACCTCTTCTCTATGACTCTCATGAATCATTATTTCAAATCCTATCATATCCTTTGGAATTTTGCATATTTTGTTAAGCCATTTTAAAAACAAGATTATCATCTTAGGATCCATATTGGAAAAGGCAACTCCAGACCCTGGACGATATTCTTTTTCTTTTGTCCCTTCAGTCCAATATAAACAGACACCTATTAGAAAAAATTCGTATTCAGATAAAGTTTTTATACTGGATTTTGCTTCTAGAAAAATTTTGTTCTGTTTTTCAATCCTCTGTTTCCTTTTTGCTTGTCCGCCACGAAGCGAAGCTAATCTTTTAGTATTATCTTTACCAGCGCAAGCTCTAGCGGAAGTTCGGAAATAAAAGCGCGGTCTATGTCATTATATGATTCAAGGAGTATTGCTAACGAAGAAGAGTTAAACAATTCTGCTTTGCCTGCCCCGTATGAAGCCGAAGGCTTTCGTTCGGGGTCGTTTTTTACTAAATTTTTTAAAAATTCCAAATCCTCTTCTCCCAAATCCCCCGTCATTTCTTTTTCCAGTTTTGGAACATATCTTAAAATTACCGCCATCCGGAATTTTTCTATAATCAGTTTGGAGTAAAGTTTCATATCCAAATTTTCTCCAGCCGCTTTTTTGACAGTTAGGATGCCGGATTCCAGATCTTTTTTAGCTATGGCAGAAATAAAATCATTCACTAAAACAGTTTTTGGCGCGCCGGTTATTTTTTCCACCTCTTCCCGTTTTATTTTTTTGCTTTTTGTTTCGCCCGTAGGGCTGTGGCCGAGGGAAAAATTTAAAACCTTTTGGAGCGCTCCGAGCGCGTCGCGGAACGAACCGTCGCCCAAAATGGCTAGAAGTTCGGCTGAGCCGTTATCCAATTCGAAGCCTTCTTTTTTGGCAATCTCCAAGATCATATTTTTGGAAATGACGTCTGATGCTTTTCTGAATGAAAAAACCTGACAGCGAGAAATGATAGTTTCCGGCACTTTGTGCACTTCAGTGGTAGCTAAAATAAAAATAACGTGCTTTGGAGGCTCTTCCAGTGTTTTGAGCAAAGCGCCCCAGGCGTCTTTGGAGAGCATATGCACTTCGTCTATGATGTAGGCCTTGTATTTTGAATCAAAGGGCAGGACTCGGGCGCCATCGCGAAGGGTTCTGATATCTTCTATTCCTCTATTGGAGGCTGCGTCTATTTCATAAAGATCATTCTCGGAAACGCCTATTTCTTTGGCAAAAATTCGAGCAACGGAAGTTTTTCCCGTGCCTCGCGTTCCTACAAAAAGATAAGCATGCGAAACTTTATTGGTTTCCACGGAGCTTTCCAGTACCTTTACGATATGGTCTTGCCCCAGGACTTCTTTAAAGGTCTTGGGTCGATATTTTCTATATAATGCCAAATCGTGCATAAATTGATTATATCTCTTTTTAAGCAAAAAGAAAATATAAATTTTTGATTTTCTTTTTGCTTTAATTTTTTATATTTTTCAAAAAATCTTTGATGATTTTTTCCACTTCTCTTGCATTTTTTGTATCCATTAATTTTGTGCGCAGTTCTTTTGCGCCGGGAAAATCATTTACATAAGCTTTAAAATGCTTCTTCATAATGTTGAAGCTTTTTGTCTTTCCAAGCATTTTTTCAAAAAGTTTCGCGTGTTCTATTAAAACTGAAAGTCGTTCTTTAAAGCAAGAACTTTTTAAAGATTTAAGGTCTTGCTTTTTCCTGCGACTAAAGAGCCATGGGTTCCCAAATATTGCTCTTCCAAACATTACTCCATCGCAGCCGGTTTCTTTTATTTTTTGTTTTGCTTCTTCTATATCCCCTACATCGCCATTTCCTATAATTAAAGTTTTGCTTTTTATTTCATCTCGTATTTTCACGATTCTTTTCATTAATTCCCAATGCGCCGAAACGCCGGACATTTCCTTGCGGGTGCGCAAATGTACAGTCAAAGCGGATAAATCCTCTTCTAATAAAAGTTTCCTTATCCAAGTCTCTATTTCATTTTTACCATAACCAATGCGAGTTTTCACGGAAATAGGCAAACCGTTCGCTCCTTCCCGCGCCGCTCTGATAATTTCCCGCGCCAGTTTTGGATTTTTTATCATGGCTGCACCAGAATTTTGCTTTTCTACGGATTTATCGGGACAGCCCATATTTATATCTATGCCGTCAAAGCCTAGTTTCTTGCAGAGAGCTGAAGCTTTTTTCATGTTTTCAACATTCGACCCGAATAATTGAGCCACTATCGGGTGCTCTTTTTTAGAAAATTTTAGATCAATTAGCAGTTTTTTTTGCGCCTTTGGGTGCGCAAGACCGTCTGCAGACACGAATTCTGTCCAAAAAATATCCGGACCGCCTACTCCGCCGTGGCGTGAGTATTTGGCGACAATTCTCCTAAAAGCGCAATCTGTGACGTCAGCCATCGGCGCTAGACAAAAAATAGGCCTTTTTAATTTTTTCCAAAAATTATTCATGAGAGTTAAATTATTAATCTTAATACAACCCCCTAAATCCCCCTTGTCAGGGAGACTTTCCATAACGGTTCCTCCCTTGGCAAGGGGAGGTTAGGAGGGGTTATATTTAAAAAATATTTTTAACGGAACTTGTAATATACCTTATTTCCAAGCCGGAGATCAATGTATAAAAGAGACGAATATTTGTTTTTGAAATCAGATTGTAAAGGTTCGGTAGCAAGCACGGCCTGCAGATTCTCCGCTATTTTGTCCGGATCGGAATCTATTTTAAAAATTATTTCCGGCCCTATCTGCCGAGCTGAAAAAGGAGAAAGAAATATTCTGGCTTCCCCGTTATCTTTGAAGTAATATATTACCGGATTTATTCCGATTTTTTCTAAGGCTTCCTTCAAGGAAATTAATTTATCAAAATTTGATTGGAAGAAGTAAGAGCCAAGCGGACCGGCTTCGCCAGTATTTATCGCTCCGTAAAACCTGAAGTAAACTTCTCCGGAAAAATACGGAGCTTTGTCAAAAATATATCCCTTTTCGTCCATAAAATAACATTCACCATCTTGCAGTTTTGCTGATTCCGAAAGCGGATTTTCATCCGGCAGTTTATCTTCCGGGCTGATTAGGTAATTTCCACACCAAGTGTATTTTGCCTCCCTTTCTGCAAGAGTTATTTCCAATGTCTGCAGATTTTTAAGGTTGAAGGATATATCTTTCAATATCTTAAATTTGTAGGCCAAATCATTTCTTATTTCTTTTTTGGGATAAAACAAAAAATTTGTTTTCGGAACAAATCCAAAATAATAGCCAGCCATTATGTTTTTAGCGGTTTCTTCAATTATTTTATTTTCTATTGTCTTATTGCCAGATATTTCTACATTTTGTATATTTAATTTTTCCGACCTGGAATAGAAAACCAAGCCGAACAGAACTGCCAGCAAAAAAACAAGATAAATTAATATCATATTTTTCAGCTTCTTATTCTTCTTTTTCCTTATGGCTAAAAGTCGCGGAGAATTTAAAATATGGCGGTTTTTCATTCCAACGGATGTTATTAATTTATTAAATCTTTTCCGCCCATATATTTTTTCAGGACTTCGGGAATTTTTATGCTGCCGTCAGCCTGCTGGTAATTTTCTACTATGGAGACAAGGATGCGCGGAGTGGCAATAGCGGTGGCGTTTAGAGAATGGACGTAACGTATCTTATTTTCGTTGTCTCTATATCTGATCTTGAAGCGACGGGTCTGAAAGTCGTGAAAATAAGAAGCGGACCCTATTTCCCGGTATTTTTTTTCTTTTGGAATCCATGATTCTATATCATACATTTTTACGTGTCCGCGTCCCAAATCTCCCCCGCATGTCACCACGGTACGATATGGTATATTTAAAGATTCAATGAATTCTTCCATATTCCGGTTCATTTCCTCATGAAATTTCACAGATAAATCATGGCTGGCTTCGCAAAGAATAAGCTGCTCAAATTTGAAAAATTCATTAACCCTGATCAACCCTTTGACGTCTTTGCTGTAATTTCCCGCTTCCCTGCGATAAGAAGGAGAAAATCCTAGGTATCTTTTGGGCAAATCGCTTATTGACAGGATTTCATCCGAATGAAAACCCATCAATGGAATCTCCGCCGTGGCTGCCAGACCGTCATTGTCTTGGGTAAGGTAATAATCCTCGGCCTCTGCCGGAAGATGGCCGGTTCCATAAAAGTTGATTTTCTTTACGATGGCCGGAGGCATAATCAAATTAAAATTTTTCTTTAGGAAAAATTCTAGGGCGTGATTCCAAATGGCGAAACTAAGCGAGGCTCCGTCATTCATAAGATAATACCCCCGAAAACCATGGACTTTTGCGCCTCGTTCGAAATCGGCCATTTTTAAATTGACCATTAATTGAAGATGGTCTTTAGGCTCAAAATCAAATTTCGTCTGCTCTCCCCATCTTTTTATTTCCTGATTTTGCGACTCATCCTCTCCGTTCGGAACAGAAATATCTGGGACATTCGGGACCTGCAACATAATTTTTTGCCATTCCTCCATTGTTTTTTTTAATTTTTCTTCTTTTGCCTTGATGTCTTCTTTGACGGAACGCATTTCTTCAATCAGCTGTATTTTTAAAGCATCGTCTTGGTTGCGAGAGATATTGTTTGAAACTTTATTTACTTCAGTCCTTAATTCCTCTATTTCTTTCAATTGTTTCAGGCGCTCATCATCCAGAGCAATAAGCTTTTCTATCTCAACATTTATATGTTTCCTTTTTGCCCCCTCTTGCACTATATTTTTGTTTTCACGAATAAATTTTATGTCTAACATAAATTAGGTTCTAGGTTCTAGGGCTAGATTCTAGTATTATACATAATTACTGATATAATGAAAAGCGAGAAATAACTTTTAAAAAGCATTGCGCAGGCTGACGGGCCGAGCATGGCAAATTTTTAGTAGAAAATTATGCGCGGTTTTTAAAAGATATTTCTTGCATAACATGCAAATTAGAAAACTGTCCAAAAAAGAATTTCCAAAAGCACTTTTAGAGATTCCACAGCCACCGGAAGATCTTTGGATAATCGGCCATTTACCCGAAGAAGACTTAATCTATTTATGCGTGGTCGGCTCGCGGAAGTTCACTTCTTATGGTAAAGAGTCTTGTGAGAAAATAATTGCTGGGTTGAAAGGATACCCCATTGCCATAGTTTCTGGTTTTGCCATGGGTATAGATACCATAGCGCATAAAAAGGCGATGCAGATAGGGCTCCGAACCTTGGTTTTTCCAGGTTCCGGGCTTTCTGAAAAAGCCATGTATCCGGCGGCAAATATGCACCTTATAAAAGAAGTGCTGAAAAATGGCGGATGCCTAATTTCAGAATTTGAACCGGAGTTCAAAGCAACCCAGTGGAGTTTCCCTATGCGCAATCGCCTGATGGCGGGCATTTCCAAATCCGTGCTTATTATAGAAGCTGAAGAAAAATCCGGTACTCTCATTACTGCTCGTTTGGCTACAGAATATAATAGAGATGTTTTAGCCGTACCCGGCTCAATTTTTTCTCCTAATTCAAAAGGCACCAATAAATTGATCAAGCAAGGTGCGACACCTGTTGTCTCCGCCGAAGACGTGCTGGAAGCGCTCGGTTTTGATTTACCGGCTGGCGAAAAAGGAGACAAAAATAGGCAAGCGGAACTTTTTGAAGATTTATCGCCGGAAGAGAAAAAAATCATAAATCTGCTTCGCGAACCAATCCCGCGGGATGATTTGATTCGTGCTATGCAGATGCCGATTCAAAACGCCAACGCTATCCTTTCAGTGATGGAAATAAAAGAATTGATTAAGGAAGAAATGGGAGAAATTAGATTAATATAATTTATTCCACCGTTACGGATTTTGCCAGATTTCTGGGTTTATCTACATCGCAACCCCGCAACACTGCGATATAGTACGCGAGCATTTGCAAAGGAATAGAGGCGACAAAAGGCATCATTATTTCTGAAGTTTCCGGTATTTCTATGCAATGATCCGCGATTTTTCTTGCCTCTTTATCGCCTTTGGTGATAATGGCTATAATAATTCCTTTCCTAGCTTTAACTTCCATCATATTACTAATTACTTTTTCATACGAAGCTCCTTTATTAGCAATAAAAACAACAGGCATGTTTTTATCTATCAAAGCAATCGGTCCATGTTTCATTTCCGCCGCGGGGTACCCTTCCGCGTGTATATATGAAATTTCTTTTAATTTCAACGCTCCTTCCAGAGCCAGAGGAAAACCATATCCACGCCCTAGATAGATAAAGTTTTTTACATCCTTAAATTTCTTGGCGATAATTTTTATTTCTTCTTTCTTTTTAAGCACTAGCTCTATTTTATTTGGAACCTTTTCAAGTTCACTGAGGAGTTTTTTAATTTGGACTTTCGGGAGCGTTTTTTTGAGCAAGGCAAGTTTCAAACACATAAGCGTAAGCACAGTAAGCTGGGCAGTGAATGCTTTAGTGGAAGCTACACCTATCTCAGGACCGGCATGAGTGTATATTCCCGCGTCAGTATTGCGCGGAATAGAAGAGCCTACCACGTTGCACACACCCAAAACTATCGCGCCCCTTTTCTTCGCTAAATTCAAGGCCGCCAAGGTATCTGCCGTCTCGCCGGACTGTGAAATAGCTATGGCTAAATCATCTTTATAAATTACTGGATTTCTATATCTGAACTCTGAAGCATATTCAACTGAAACCGGAATTTTCGCTAATTCTTCAAAAAAATATTTTGCCTCAAGCCCCGCGTGCCAACTTGTTCCGCAAGCGAGAATAATTATTCTTTTTGCTTTTACCAATCTATTTTCAAATTTTTCAATTCCTCCCAACTTTATTTCTCCGCTTTTGGAATTTATTCTGCCTCGCATACTGTCTCTGACAGATCTTGGCTGCTCATAAATTTCCTTGAGCATAAAGTGCGGGAAACCTTCTTTTTCAAGCTCTTCAAGTTTTATGTTTAATTTTTGCACGTAATGATTTTTCACGACATTCTTTATTGTTTTGACGGTAAGTTTGTTCTTTTTTATTATTGCCATTTCTTCATCGTTTAGATAAATAACCTTATCCGTATATTCCACAAGTGGCGTGGCATCTGAAGCAATAAAATATTCACCAATTCCAATGCCTAAAACCACTGGGCTTCCCTTTTTGGCGACAATGAGAGTATCTTTTTCGTTGGAAGACATTACAACTATGGCGTAGGCACCTATCACTTTTGCTAAAGCCAGGCGTACGGCCTTTTCAATTTTGGTTTTGGTATTTTTCTGTACGTCTTCTATCAGATTTACCAATACCTCAGTGTCTGTGTCGCTTTCAAAAACATAACCCTTATTTTCTAAAACCTTTTTTATTGATTGATAGTTTTCAATGATGCCATTGTGAACAATAGCGATTTTTCCGGAGCTCGAAAGATGCGGATGAGAATTTCTATCGGAAGGTTCTCCGTGAGTTGCCCACCTTGTGTGAGCTATGCCGATGCCGCTTGATAGATTTTTATTATTGACAAAGGAACTAAGCAATGATACTTTGCCTTTCTTCTTATAAACTTCAATTTTATTATTATTTAACACCGCTATCCCCGCGCTGTCATAACCGCGGTATTCTAAGCGTTCCAATCCTTTTATTAAAATTGGGCAAGCCTTTCTATTCCCTATATATCCTACTATTCCGCACATAAATAAAGATTAACATGAAAAGAAAAAATAATAAAAGAAGAAATGGGAGAAATACGATTAGCTTAGAAATAAAAAACTCCGCTTGTTTAAAGACGGTGCTAAACTTTTTTTAATTTAATAATTTTTCAAAAGTTTGAAAAGTGTATCGCGATCTATTCCAAGTTTTTTTAAATCATCTTCTTCTAGTTTTTGAATTTTTTCAAGAGAAGATATTTCTATGACTTGACGTACATCACTTGGAATAATATTCCCATCTTTTACAAATCTAACTAATGTGTCTTGATTAGCATAATTGTCTCCAAAGTATAATTTTCCTTTATACTCAAAAACCCCTCGTGCTAATGCTCCCAAAATCTTTGTCAAAAATCTAAAGCCAATTTATTTGCATATAATATAGCATATATAGATAAAAAAGTCAACAAGTTATCCACACTTCATTGCTTTTTTATTATAATTTGTTATACTACATAGATCATTCGAAAAAGCCACGCCTAGCGGGGCTTTTTCATTTGTATTATTTTATTGGAAGTTCTTTTTTAATATTAGCTTTTATATCCTTAAGAGACATATAAAATACCTTATCTTTCTTTTCAGTAATTAAATCACGAAGTTTTGTAGAAAATATAGATACAGTTAGCCCAGCCTTTATCTCTTTTCCAGCATATGAAACAACACTAACTTTTGATACTCCTTTTTCTAAAGCTTTACGTATTAGATATTCAAAATCTCCGTCTCCGGTAAATATTAACAATTCAACATCAGGTGCAGATTTTTCTATTACATCAACCGATAACTCTACGTCACAATTTGATTTTTTACGATATCCCATATTTATAGTTTGTACATTATCTTCATTACAATTAAAACACTTAAAAGCAAGAATCTTGTCTCTATTTTTGTAAGCAAAAACTGATTTACTTTTAATAACACAACAACTAATTTTAGACAACGCATCAAATTCTTGAGCTGTTTCTGTGTCCCCATTTTCTATGCCTGTATACAAAAAGATTTCAGAACATGATTTTTTGTTTTTTAAAAAATCACATAGTTTAACCCAATCAATAATAAACCCAAGCATTGTTTGAGTTGTACTAGCGGTATTTTGTACATCTATAAAAGCGTATCTTCGCATGGAATAATTATATCAATAATGCCAAAATTTGCAAAAAAAATATATTTCGTGTAATACTGTGAGTTAGGTACTAGTAGCTAGTTGCTAGGGACTAGCAAAAATTCTAGAAACTAGAAACTAAAACCTAGAACCTAATTCATATGAAATTATTAATCGTAGAATCGCCTTCAAAAGCAAAGACCATTGAGAAATATCTTAAGAATGTGTCTCATAATTCGGCAGACAAATATACAGTGCGCGCCTCTGTCGGACATATTCGGGATTTGCCTAAATCAAACAAGCAAGCAATAGATATAGAGGGCGGATTCATACCGCGCTATGAAATTTCCAAAGGCAAAGAAAAAATTGTTCATGAACTTCAAGGGCTTGCGGAAAAAGCCAGTGAGATACTTTTGGCTACGGACCCCGATCGGGAAGGAGAAGCTATTGCTTGGCATATAAAAGAATTATTAGAAAAAGACCCCGAACAAAAGCTTTCAGCTTCAAACGGGGCAGGTAAAAAAACAGAAGTTCCAATCAAAAGAGTACGTTTTTACGAAATAACTGAAGAAGCGGTAAGGGAAGCAATAAAAAACCCGGAAGAGATTGATATGAAACTTGTGAAAGCGCAAGAAGCAAGGCGAGTTTTGGATAGGCTTGTCGGTTATGATCTTTCAGGATTAATTTGGAAAAAAGTTCGTTATGGACTTTCTGCCGGGCGAGTGCAATCCCCGGCGCTTCGCATAATAATGGAACGGGAGCGTGAAATTCGCGCTTTTGTTTCGGAAAGATATTGGAAATTGCTTGGTCTTTTTGAAACACAAAAAAAAGGAAAGATAACTTTAAATTGCATAGAAGAGCCCAGAGATGAAAAATTAGTTGAAAAAATACTAGAGGCAGGCAGAGCTGGAAATTGGCGGATTAATGAAGTGAAAGAATCAGAACAAAAGCGGGTTCCTCGCGCCCCTTTCACTACTTCTACACTGCAACAAACCGCAAGTTCACGTTTGGGATACTCTCCTTCAAGAACAATGCAATTGGCCCAAAAGCTTTATGAGGCCGGACACATCACGTATATGCGGACAGATAGCACGAATCTGTCATCTATGGCCCAACAGCAGATCATATCTTTAATTAAAAAAAAGTATGGGGACAAATATGCCCAGGTCAGGATTTATAAAGCCAAGTCAAAGAATGCTCAAGAAGCACACGAAGCAATTCGTCCCACTCATATAGAAAATATGCGGGCCGGTACGGATGAACAGCAAAAACTTTATAAATTGATCTGGGAGCGCACTGTGTCTTCCCAAATGACTGATGCAAAATTACTGAAAACGAGAATCAGCGCTAATATAAGTGCAGAAGTTGCAGAAGCCTTGCTTCCGCCAGCTGGCGGAAGCAAGGCTTCTGCAGGTTTCAAATTTCCCGACTTTTCCGCTACTGGCTCAAGGATTCTCTTTGCCGGGTGGCTGGAAGCAGATAAAGAAAGCGCAGGAGAAAATATACAATTGCCGGAAGTAAAAGTTGGAGATAATCTGAAACTGTTGAATTTAATAAGCGAGGAAAAATTCACCGAGCCCCCAAATAGATATACTGAGGCAGGTTTAGTGAAAGAACTGGAGGCCAGAGATATCGGCAGACCTTCCACTTATGCGTCCATAATGAAAACCCTAGAAGACAGAGGGTATGTGAGAAAAGAAAACAGGACCTTGTTCCCTACTGATGTGGGTGAAGTAGTGTCGGATTTCCTCGAAAAACATTTTGCCGATTATATCTCGGATACCTTTACCGCGGAAATGGAAGATGAACTAGATGAAGTTTCTCGTGGCGAACGGGAGTATCAGAAAACCTTGGAAGATTTTTATGAACCATTTTCTAAAGATGTGAAATCAAAAGAAAAATTAGAAAAAGTTACTAATCTGGGAAGTGCCCCTAAAAATATAAAATGTCCAAAATGCAATGGTGAAATGATTATAAAACTTTCCCGTGGTGGCAGATTTTATTCTTGTTCCAAATACCCGGATTGCGACGGAGCTTTAATGATTGATGGCACAGAATTAGAGGGTCCGAAAGAAACAGGAGAAATGTGTCCTGATTGCGGGGAGAAAAAAGGAAAACAAGGAGGAGGAAAATTGATTGTCCGCAAAAGACGCGACGGCACGGGCACTTTTATTTCCTGTTCACGTTATCCAAAGTGCAAGTTTATTAAAAAGGATGAAGCGGAAGAAGCGAGAAAAAGGACCGGGGTTCCATGCCCTTTGTGTAAAAAGGGAGAAATAACGGAGAGGCGCGGAAGATTTGGGATATTTTATTCCTGTTCAAATTATCCCTCATGTAAATATGCCATAAAAGCGAAACCCACAGGTAAAATATGCGGACAATGCGAATCTTTGATGATGGAAGGAACAAAAACTATTCCTGAAAGGTGTAGCAATAAATCCTGCGAAAATCACAATCCCCACAAAGCGAAAATAAAATAAAAAATGCTATAATATACGATTATGACGAATGTCAGGGAAATAATAGGTTTAGTGGAAGGAGTAAGCAAAAAAGATGAGGAACTTATAAGAAAAGCCTATGAGTTTGCGGAACGCGCGCACCAAGGACAAAAAAGATTAAGCGGAGAACCGTATTTTGCCCACGTATTTGAAACTGCCAAGATTTTGGCAAAACTTGGGATGGATACTCAGACCATAATGGCGGGACTCTTGCACGATGTATTGGAAGATACTGATGTAAAAGAAGAAGAGATTAAAAAGGAATTCGGGGAGAATATTGTTTTTCTGATAAATGGCGTGACAAAGTTAGGCACTTTAAAGTATCGCGGACACGAACGACACGTGGAGAGTCTGAGAAAATTTTTCATCGCGATGACAAATGATCTGCGCGTCGTTATTATAAAATTCGCCGACAGATTGCATAATCTGCGCACCCTTCAGTATATAAGAGAAGACAAAAGGAAAAGAATAGCAATGGAATCAATAGAAGTTTATGCTCCGCTTGCCAACCGTCTGGGAATGGGAAAACTAAAAGGCGAAATAGAAGATGCAGCTTTCCCCTTTGCTTTTCCTAAAGAATACGCGCAGATGGAAGAAATAATAAAAGAAGAAAAGGATTTATATAAAAAAAATTTGGAAGAAATTAATAAAGAACTTGCGGAAGAGTTAAACAAAAATAAGGTAAAGGTGGTAGAGATCAATTACCGGATGAAACATAAATACAGTCTTTGGAAGAAACTGCTCAAACGCGACATGGATATAAAAAAAATATATGACATAGTAGCCCTCCGGGTGGTTGTAAAAAACATAGAAGAGTGCTATAAGGTCTTGGGAATAATTCATTCCCTCTGGAGACCCCTGCCGGGCAGAATTAAAGATTACATAGCGGTACCCAAACCGAACGGCTATCGTTCCATTCATACTTCCATTTTCACCGGCTCTGGAGATGTGGCGGAAATACAGATAAGAACTAAAGAAATGCATGCTGAAGCGGCCTACGGTATCGCTGCTCATTTTGCTTATAAGGAAAAAAGCGGTAAAAAAACTTATGATGACAAATCTAAATTCAAATGGATAGAAGAATTGAAAGATTTTAATTATGAGCTGGAAGATCCGAAGAAATATTTTGAACACCTGAAAACTGATTTTTTTAACGACCGCATATTTATTTTCACTCCCAAGGGAGATGTTATTGATCTGCCGGAAGATTCCAGCCCGATTGATTTCGCTTATGCGATACACTCGGATATCGGCGACCATATTTTTGGGGTGAAAGTGAACGGTAAAATAGCTCCCATTCTTTCAAAATTGAAAAACGGAGATATAGTGGAAATAATAACCAGAAAAGACTCGCATCCATCTAGTAAATGGCTAGAAAATTCAAAAACAAGCGTCGCTAAGAAAAATATAAAATCTTACCTGGAAAAACACAGCCTGCTTTCCAGACTCAAATCTTTTGGTCGCGGCTCGTAAAAATACAGCCTTTAAACGTTGAAATTAGAAATATCATAAAGCTTGATATCGTTTTCATCCGCTTTGGAATTTTCTTCTTTTCTGATTTCATCTTTTGTCCTATCGTCTCCATTTATATCAGCTTCTGTATTATTTTTGTCTATGTAGTTTTCAAGCATTTCTTCCGGCCTCTTTTCGCCAGCTGATTTATTAATCAAATCCAGAATAGCCCGCAAATCTCCGGTAGAAAAAAAGTCTATTTTAATTTGTCCCCCTAGTTCTTTTCTATCTATGTGCACGCGAGTACCTAGTTTATTTTGAAATTCTTCTTCTAGTTCTATTATTTCCGGATCCGGCATATATTCTTTTTTACGCACCCGATCATAGGCTATTTTTCTGGCCAGTCTCTCTGCCTCGCGGACAGTGATTTTTTTATATAAAATTTCTTTAAACAATACTCCTTGCTCTTCTGGATGATCCACTAGCATCAATATCGGCCTGGTATGTCCTTCCGAAATTTTACCTTCTGATAAGGCGTTCAATACCTCTTCCGGCAAAGACAAAATTCTTAATGTGTTTGAAACATACTCCCTGCTCTTGCCCACTTTTTTGGCAATTTCAATATGAGTAAATTTAAATTCATTCGCCAGGCGGAAGAAAGCCCGAGCGCGGTCAACAGAGTTTAAGTCCTCGCGCTGCAAGTTTTCAATAATGGCCAGTTCAAGTTTCATCATAGCAGTGTCTCCCGTGCGGATTATGACCGGTATTTGAGACACTTTGGCCAAAATAGCTGCCCTGAGCCTGCGTTCTCCGGCGATCAGTTCGTATTCGGTAGTGAGCCCGCCTTCTTCTTTTTCCACTTCTACCCGGGAAACCGTTAATGGCTGGAGCACTCCATATTGTTTAATAGAATCAGCCAAATCCTGCAAGCGAGCCTCATCAAAATCCCGTCTTGGTTGATAAGGGTTTGGTTTTACTTTATCGGTGTCTACCCAAAAAATTGAATTGGAATATAAAGTGGACATATAGCTATTTTAGCATATAAAGAATTAATATAAAAATTGATTTTTAGATATTTTTTGTGTAAAATGTGTGGATTGCCCATATGTTATAAAGTTTGCCCAGGTGGCGGAATTGGTAGACGCGATAGACTCAAAATCTATTGATGGCAACATTATGAGAGTTCGATTCTCTCCCTGGGCACTAAGAGAGACGTTTGTAAAATTAGAAATGGACGAGCAAAAGCAAAGCAAAATGTGCGGGAAGAATGCGGGGCGGGGATTTTGGATTTTGGCGGAGGGGGCTTTAGGAAAAAGAATATAGAATATGGTAAAATCTTTCTATGAAAGATTTTGATTCTTGGAATGAGGAAAAGAAAAGCTTAGAGAATGTCGGTCACGACATTCTCTCTTTTCACGAAAGAGAAATTTGGTGGTGCTCAATCGGTATAAATCTTGGTGATGAGCAAGATGGCAAGAATGAATTGTTTGAAAGACCAGTTTTGATTTTAAAAAAGTTTAATAATAAAGTCGCTTGGGTTTTGCCGATGAGCACCAAACCGAAAGACGGAATCTATTATCATAATTTAGAACATGAAGAAAAAGTATTTACTGTGATTCTTTCTCAACTTAGATTAACGAGTGTCAAAAGATTCCGTCGGTTCGTGAGAAAAATTTCTCCTCATCAATTTGCTCTTATACAAGACAAACTAATCAATTTCATAAAAAAGTCATAAAACGAACGAAGCCCCCTTACGGGGGCTTCTCGGTTGGACTAATGTCCATTTGTACTCTTAGTATAGCAAAGTCAAAAAATAAGTCAAGAGCTACGTAATAGTTCAATAGCTTGGACGGATTGAGGTATATCATAGATACATATGTCATACACAAAGAATCCACACATGCCCAAGGTCCGCAGAGATGC